>Ga0209571_1000051_pt1 | contig 301664 bp, 318 predicted proteins | sample EBPBio102011_DNA_FD_185866 | JGI IMG/M metagenome (GOLD analysis project Ga0209571, IMG submission 185866) | Wastewater treatment Type I Accumulibacter community from EBPR Bioreactor in Madison, WI, USA - Reactor 1_1/10/2011_ DNA (SPAdes)... | ecosystem: Engineered > Bioreactor > EBPR >... | reverse complement strand
GCCCGCCTCCTGCTCACGCAGGATCCCGATAATCTGCTCTTCCGTGAACCGTGATCGCTTCATTCTGTCCGTCCTCTTAAGGGGCGGACTCTAGCTATTCCTGGAGGAGTTTCAGGGGGTCACGTCACAACCATCGGTCGTGGCTTCGATGACCTCGGCAGTTACCTGGCGCTCGCCCAAACGGCGGGCCTTACCCTTCTGCCCGCGCCGCTTCTCGTAGATGCCCTCTGTCCATCGGACGACATCGGCTTCGATGAAGCCGTCTTTTGCCGAAACCCATTCCCCCAAGCGGCCCCGATTCCCCGCAGCCTGTGCGGCTCCTTTCATTATAGCACAGCCAGTCACTGCGTTGGCGGACGATGGTCTGCATACAACGGCAACCTGCTGATCTGGTTGGCTTCTGACGACAGTCTCCTATTGGCGTTCCGGCGAGACATTCGCGGGCTTCATCTGTGTGAGCGGTGTGCCTCAGGTCCGACGCCGATCAACCCGGCTCGCTTCCTCCGCCTTCGGCTCCGTGCAGCTCCGCCCCCTTCGGGCGCGCTGGCGCGCAGGGTGTGACCGCCGTCTCCATGACCTGAGGCCCTGGCTCCCATGAAGCCGCGGAATGGTCCGCGGCCAGAAAAGGAGACCTTTCATGGCCAGAAAACCTCAACCCAAACCTCAGCCGCCGTTGCCGTTGAACCGCAAACCGACCCATCGCCTCTACCGCGTCCTGGGTGATGGCGATCAGGCGATCTGGACCCCCATCGGCGCGGCTTGGCCGAATAAGGACGGCATGGGCTTCAATCTGTCTTGCGACGCCGTTCCCTTGCAGGGCCGCCTTGTCCTTCGGGCGATCACCGAGCGCGGTGAAGGAGCTCAGCAATGACCTTCTCACATCCCCGCATCTATGTGGCCTGTCTTGCGGCCTACAATAACGGCTATCTACATGGTGCCTGGATCGACGCCACACAGGAACCTTCAGTGATCTATGATGCTGTGCGGAACATGCTGGCCGCATCCCCCGTCGCGGGGGCCGAGGAATGGGCCATCCATGACTTCGAGGGCTTTGGCGAAACCCGCATCGAGGAATACGCCAGCTTTGAGCGCGTTAGCGAACTGGCGGCCTTTCTTGCCGAACACGGCGAGATCGGCGCGGCTATGCTGGAACACTACAGTGGCGACCTAAACGAGGCCGCAGACGCCATGACCGACCGCTACCTTGGCGCTTACGCCAGCCTTGCCGACTATGTGCAGGAACTGACCGAGGAGACCACAGCCATCCCCGACACCCTACGCTACTACATCGACTATCAGGCGATGGCACGGGATGCCGAGCTGAACGGCGACTTGTTCACCGTCAGCACGGCCTGGGATGATATCCATGTCTTCTCCGGCCATTGACGGCCGCCAGCGGCTGGCCCCGAATTTCCGGGGCCAGCCCGGAGCCGTTCTGCGCCCAAATCTCTGTTCCCCGGCGAGGCGAGTGTGTGCTAGCGTCGAGGTGGATTTCGAGGGTGCGTCGCGTCGATATGATATTCGGCGGGTCGCCTTGGAATCCGGAAAACCAACCCGGTGTCTCCCGGTCGATTTCGCATCGCTTTAGGCAGAAAACTTACACATTCTCTTACACATAAATTTAGGCAAACGCCTTTTTCATGTGTTAGATCAAATAGTTACAGTTTTCTAAAGCGACTTAAAATCCCTCGGCCTCGGTCATGTGGGTTCGAGTCCCACCGCTCGCACCAGAATTTGGTCCCGGCGGCCACACCTTCCTGTGTCCTTCACCAGGGGTGTAATTCGGGATTGACGCCGCCAAACCGTGTTATGGTACGGTCCGCCTATCTGAGGCGCATGAGAAGACTAAATGCCGGGGCAGGGAATAGACGATACGGACGCTGAAGCCAGCGTTCGCATCAGCGGGCGAGTTAAATGGTTCGACCCCGGAAAAGGTTACGGTTTTATCGTTCCTGATGATCCGTCATTGACGGACATGAAGGATGTTCTGCTGCACGTCACGAGCCTGAAAGACAGCGGACATGATTCGGCGGGCGAAGGTGCCGGGATCGTCTGTGAGGTCGTCCGCAGGCCGAAGGGTTGGCAGGTTACAGCCATCTTCGAGCTGACCGAGGCCGAGCTCGATACCGATCGCCCCGAACTTCGTAGCAGCGGCTATGAAGGTCTGAAGCGTGATCGGGGGTCCCTGACGGCACCTCGCCAACGCCGGGAATCGCCCGAGCCGTTTGATGGTCCCGCCGAGCGTGTGAAGGTGAAATGGTTCAACCGGACCAAGGGCTACGGCTTTGTCGTGCGCGATGGCGATGACGACGACATTTTCGTTCATATCGAGACCCTGCGCCGCTGTGGGCTTGACGATCTCCAGCCGGGGGATGAAGTGGAGGTCCGGTTCGCCCGGGGCCCCAAGGGACTCGTGGTGGCCGATATCTCGGCGCACTAGGCGTCGGCGCGCCAGGAGGTCTCGATGCGGCTCGGTCTAGTTCTCCTGCTGTCAATGACGACGCTCGCGGCGTGCAATGGCGGACCTGATTCGAACCCCCAGGGAGATCAGGCGACGACCGAGCCCCTGACCATCGTCACCAGTTCGGGACGGCACGCGTTCCAGGTCGAGATCGCCGATGACGAAGCTGAGCGCCAGCGTGGACTGATGTATCGGCCGCCGCTGGCGGATGATCGCGGCATGCTGTTTGAGTTTCCCGTCGCTGAAGAGCAGCGTTTCTGGATGCACAACACGCCAAGTTCGTTGGACATCATCTACATCGCACCCGATGGCCGGATCGTTTCGATAGCACGCAACACCACGCCGAATTCCGAGACTTCGATTCCGTCCTATGGGGCGGCCAAGGGGGTCCTCGAGCTGCGCGGCGGTCGTGCCGCCGAGATCGGGGCCAATCCGGGTGACCAGATCGTGCATCCCTTCTTCGGGAACGACTAGCGAACCGGCGCGCGCCGTGGCATTAGCGGCCTTCGCCGAGGGTGGACCCGGGGTGTGGCGCAGCCTGGTAGCGCATCTGCTTTGGGAGCAGAGGGTCGCAGGTTCGAATCCTGCCGCCCCGACCACCGTCGGCCGATGACTGGAGACGAAATCATGCTGGCCCGCATCTACAAGCCCGCCAAGACGGCCATGCAGTCCGGCAAGGCCAAGACCCGCGAATGGATTCTCGAATTCGCGCCGGCGTCGGCGCGAACGCTCGATCCGCTGATGGGCTGGACCAGTTCGTCGGACATGAATGGTCAGGTGAAGCTCAAGTTCGAGACGCAACAGGAAGCCGTCGCCTATGCTGAACGCCACGGCATTCCGTTCGAACTGTTTGAGCCGCAGACCCCGCCGCTGATCATCAAGGCCTACGCAGACAATTTCGCGACCGGTCGCAAGCAGCCCTGGACGCATTAGATCCGGGCTGGATTGTCCAGGCCCGTTTCGGCATTTAAACGCCAGCGGTCGATCAGATAAGCGTGGCCGGGGTACCAGATGTTCCCAAGGGCGCCCGTAGCTCAACCGGATAGAGCATCCGCCTTCTAAGCGGACGGTTGCAGGTTCGAGTCCTGCCGGGCGCGCCATCTCGCAGTTCCAGGCGTGGTTGCCATTCAATCGATTTGACCGCCGGCCGAGCCGTTCCATCGCGTCAAGCCGTCCGGTCAGACCCGGATTCAGCGGTTCGCCTGTTGCCGGAAGACTGCGAGCCCCCGCTCAAGGTCGGCGATGAGATCGTCAGGTGCCTCCAGCCCGATGTGGAGCCGAATGAGTGGGCCCGCGAGATCGGGCCGTTCTGCACGAACCGCCAGCTGGGCGTCCTCGCAGGTGGCCAGGCTTTCATATCCGCCCCATGAGAATCCGAGGCCGAACAGCTCCAGAGAATCGAGCATGGACTCGGCGACCCGACTGTCGCCGCCGGCCAGCACCACGCCCATCAAGCCCGTCGCGCCCGAGTAGTCTCGTTTCCAGATGGCGTGGTCAGGCGAAGACGGCAGGGCAGGCCAAAGGACCTCGGCGACCTCCGACCGGCCCTGTAACCATTCGGCGACGCGGCGCGCGCCGGCTTCGTGCAGGCTCAGGCGACCAGGCAAGGTTCGCAGACCACGCAGCATTAGCCAGGCGTCGTCAGGAGAGACATAAAGGCCGAGGTCTTCGATGAGTTCGCCGACCTCACGCGCCAGGTCCGGTGTGCGGCACGAAATGCTGCCACCGAACACATCGGAATGACCTGAAACATATTTGCTGAGCGCCTGAACGCTGAGGTCGGCACCATGGTCCAGCGGCTTGAACAGTAGGCCCGCCGCCCAGGTGTTGTCGACGACGGTGGCGACGCCGGCGGCTCGGCACAGCGGGATGAGTGCAGGGACATCCTGAACTTCGAAGGTCGCAGTTCCGGGCGATTCGATCAGCAGGACGCGGGTCCGCTCGGTGAAGGTGCCGGCGATCTCTGCTGGACTTGCTCGAGGGGAATGGCAGCGGAAAGTCACGCCGAGCCGGTCCAGTGTTCGCTTCAGGAAGCGGCGGCTCGGCCAGTAGGTCGCATCGCTGATCACAACCTCGTCACCGGGGCGGACCCGAGACAGCAAGGCGACGGTGACAGCGGCCAGGCCCGTCGAGACCACGAAGGTCTCGTGGGCGCCTTCCATCTCACCGATCAGTCGCCGAAGCTCAAAATGAGCCGAAGCCCCGTCGATGCCATAAACCGGGCCGAGGGACTCGTCGCGCAGGTCCGCAATCCGGGCGTTCAGCAGGGTGGTTCCCCGTTCGATCGGCGGGTTGACGGTTCGGCGTTGCTGCGGTCGCCGGGTGGCGGATCGTATCAGGCGAGTTCGTTCGTCCACTTGACGGGGCCTCTGCTAGGCTGGTTGTTGGCTTCGCACTATGCGCGGCTGGGTTCGTGCGACAAGGGAGGCCGATGAGGCTGACAGCGTACACAGGTTGGATTGCGGCCCTGGCCCTGGCGACGGGCCTGGCCGCTTGTGGCGACGGGCGCGACACAGGCGATGCAGCCTCGACCGCCCAGGCTCCGCCCGTGGCCGATGATCCCGAGGTCGAAGACCTGGGGCCGGCGCGTCCGGCCGGGCCGACCCTGACGGCGGTTCGTTCGCGCGGCCGTTTGAACTGTGGCGTTCATCCGGGTCTGGTGGGCTTTTCCTACATGGATCACCAGGGACGCTGGCGCGGCTTCGATGTCGATTTCTGCCGGGCGACGGCAGCTGCGGTTCTGGGCAATCCGGATGCCGTCCGCTTTGTACCCCTGACCAACGCCGAACGGCTCCCGGCCTTGTCCAGTGGGCGGGTCGACGTTCTGTGGCGCAATACATCGCGCACCCTATCCCGGGACGGGGCCGGCTTCACCTTTCCCGGGACCAACTACTACGATGGCCAGGGATTTCTCGTTCGACGCGACCTGGGGTTGACCAGCGCGACCGAACTGAACGGTGCCCGGGTCTGTGTGCAGTCCGGATCGACCTCCGAGCTGAATGTGGCGGACTGGTTCCGCGCTCGAGGACTGGACTATACGCCCGTCGTCGTCGCCAGTGAGGCTGCGGCACGGACAGCCTATGCCCGCGAGGACTGCGACGCGCTGACTGCGGATGTCTCGGCGCTCGCCGCGGCCCGCACGACCCTGTCGGAGCCGCGCGCCCATATGATCTTGCCCGATGTCATCTCGCGCGAGCCGATGGGGCCCGTCGTGCGAGAGGGGGACGATCAATGGGCCGACATCGTGGGTTGGACGCTCAACTCGCTGCTCCTGGCCGAAGCCCTCGGCGTGACCAGGGAGAACATCGATCAGATGGCTGAGGCGAGCCGCGATCCCGAGGTCCGTCGGCTGCTGGGGCTGGAGGGCCACGTCGGTCGCCCCCTGGGTGTATCGGATCGTTGGGCTCGGCATGCCGTCGCGGCGGCGGGAAACTATGGTGAGATTTTTGATCGCAACATCGGCGAGGGATCGGCTCTGGATCTCTCTCGCGGTTTGAATGCCCTGTGGACCGCACAGCCGCGCGGACTGATGTACGCTGCGCCGATTCGATAATGACCATTCCGGGGAGGGAATGCCGATGACTGCTGGGGGAGATCGCCCGAAGAAATCCAGTCTTCACTGGTTGATGCTGCTCGGCTTCATCGTTGGCCTGGGGGCCGGTATCGCCGTCAACCTGGGCGTCGGGCCCGAGACGCCATGGGTAATCTGGGTGACCTCCAATGTCACCGGACCGATCGGTCAGATTTTCCTGCGTCTTCTGTTCATGCTGGTGCTTCCGCTGCTGGTCGCGGCCCTCATCACCGGTATCGCCGAGATGGGGGACGTCAAGGCCCTGGGAAAGATCGGGCTGAAAACCCTGCTTTTCACCATCGTCATTTCGGGAATCGCGGTCGCTATCGGCCTGGGGATGGTCAACTACTTCAGGCCGGGAGACGGCGTGGATCCGGCGCTGGCCCAGCAGTTGCTCGAGCAGGGACGCGAAGGGGCGCAGTCCATCGTCACCAACGCCCCCACCTCGGTCGGAGGTGCCCAGTTCTTCCTGGACCTGATCCCGGCCAATGTGGTGGCGGCGGCGGCCGACAATCAAATCCTGCCTGTGATGATCTTCTCGCTGTTCGTCGGAATCGGCCTGGTCATGACCCGACACCCCGCAGCCGATCATTTCCAGCGCACGATGGAAGGACTGCTGGAAGTGATGATGAAGCTGATCGGCCTGGTCATCTCTGTGGCACCGATCGCGATTGCATGCCTGATGTTCAATCTGGCGGCTCTGTTCGGCTGGGACTTGCTGGTGAGGTTGGGGGCCTATGCCGGGGTCGTCGTCCTGGCCTTGGCGACGCATTTCTTCATCACCTATTCGTTGGCTGTGTGGGGATTGGCCGGACGTAACCCGTTCTCTTTCTTCAAGGCGATCCAGCCGGCGGTGGTCGTGGCCTTCTCGACGGCCTCGTCCAACGCGACGCTGCCGACGGCGCTTCAGGTGGCTGAAACGCGGCTGCGGCTGCCCCGCAAGATTTCGCGCTTCGTGCTGACGGTCGGCGCGACCGCCAATCAGAACGGGACGGCCCTTTTCGAAGGCGTGACGGTCCTGTTTCTGGCCCAGTTCTTCGGGGTCGATCTGACACTCCAGCAGCAGGTGCTGGTGATGTTTATCTGCATTCTAGGTGGCGTCGGGACGGCCGGGGTTCCGGCCGGCTCTTTGCCCGTGATTGCCATGATCCTGGTCATGGTCGGAGTGCCGGCTGAGGGTATCGGCCTGATCCTCGGCGTGGATCGCTTCCTGGATATGTGCCGCACAACCCTCAATGTGACAGGTGATCTCGTTGCGGCCACCGTCGTGTCGCGTGGAGAAAGCGATCCGCCGGGCCTTGAGCTGCCCCCGTCGATTACCGAGCCGCCCGGGCCTTAGGCATCGTCATCGGGACATGGCGAGCGGGCAGGAATCAGGCCGCGCGGAACGGATCCGCCTCCCGGCCTGAAATCCCGCTTGCGTTTCGGCTCGGCTGACTCCAGCTTCCGCGCCCGATGGCGCAGTCAGAGTTCATTTCGGGTCGGTCAGATACGCTGGGGGCCCTGCTCCGGCTGGCGTGGCCCGTCGTCCTGTCCCGGCTCGGAATCATGACTATGGGGCTGACCGACGCGATCGTGGTCGGTCGCTATTCGTCGCAAGAACTCGCCTTTCACGCGCTCGGCTGGGCCCCGACGTCGGTGTTACTGACGACCGCAGTGGGGCTTCTGATGGGTGTTCAGGTGATGACGGCCCGACTGGTCGGGGCGGGACGGCCTGAAGAGGTCGGCGGAGTGCTGCGGCGTGGCCTGATTTACAGCCTTCAGATCGGCTTGGCCTCCGTGCTGTTGCTGGTCCTGGTGGGCCCCTGGGCCATGCATCATATCGGCATTGAGCCGGCGCTCGCTGACGGTGCCGGACTGGCACTGGTGGTCTTTTCCCTGTCGCTGCCGATGTACCTGGTTTCGGTGGCGGCCCAGTTCTTCCTGGAGGGGCTCGGTCGACCGAATCCGGGAATGCACGCCATCTGGGTCGCCAATGCCGTGAATCTCGGGCTAAATCTCTGGCTGGTCCCGGGCCAGTCCGGGCTGCCGGTCGACGGGGCGTTAGCCTCGGCGTGGGCCACCTTCTTCGCGCGCGGAAGTCTGGCGGTATTCCTCGTCGTTTACATCTGGCGGATGAAGGATGCTGCGGCCCTAGGAGTCTTCGCTCCACCGACCGGGCGGCGAGAGGATGCCGTTGAGCAGCGCAAGGTCGGCTACGCCGCCGGGCTCAGCTATTTCATCGAGGTCTCGGCTTTCGCGGCCATGACGCTGGTGGCCGGCTTGCTCGGAGCAGTCGGTGTGGCCGCCTGGACGGTCGTTCTCAATGTCTCGGCCGTGATCTTCATGGTGCCGCTAGGGCTTTCAGCGGCGACGGGCGTCCTCGTGTCCGGCGCGCACGGGCGGGAGGACCCGCAGGGTGTCCAGCAGGCCGGCTGGTCCGGCCTGGCCGTAGTGGGTGTATTGGCCTTTCTCATAGCGCTTGTCGTGTGGCCCACAGCCGGCTGGATCAGCTTGGCCTACACGCGCGAACCCGAGGTGCTGACGGTGGCGACCGCGGCCCTGATTCTGGCCACGCTGTTCTTTGTCGCGGACGCACTCCAAGCCGTGGCCGCCCAGGCCCTGCGCTCGACGGCGGATGTCTGGTGGCCCACCCTGATGCACCTGTTCAGCTACGGGGCGGTGATGATCCCGCTGGGCTATGGCCTCGCTGTCGCCTCGGGACAAGGCGTCAACGGGATCGTCTGGGCCTGCATCATAGCCAGCCTGATATCCGCCGCCCTGCTGTGTGGGCGGTTCTGGCGTGTATCTCGTCGCCGACTTCAGACCCCAAGAATCCAGCCCTCTTCACCCTCAACCTGAGACGTCAGCTTGGCAGAGGCCTTGGCCGGCGGAGCAAACAGGGCTGCGAGTTCTCCCTTCTCGTCCAGTCTCAAGAGATGCTGAGCCAGGGTGCGGACCTGGGTTTCGTCCTTGACCTCGCCGGGCTCTGGCTTCTGCGGCAGCAGGGACGGCCACACCTCGCCGATCACGACGGACAGCGGCTCGACGGCCTCGGCGCTCAGGGCCTGCCATCCGGTTCCGAACGGCCAGACGGCGACGGCAGGGCCCCAATCCGCCACCAGGCGCGCGACCATGGCGATACCCAGCAGGGTCTGCCCTCCGACGACGCCCGCACCGTGCATTTGCCAGACACTCTTGGGCCGTAACTTGCCTTTCGCAACGGCGGCCTCGGTAGCCCGAAACTCAGACGTTCCCTCATAGACGTCGTCCGGCTTGGTCGCGGACAGCCAGGTCTGGACTTGTTTCGCCGGCGCGCCCCAGAACGGGCGCGGGCCGTCGGTCATGAGGCGGTTCATCTTGTTGGCAACGGCGAACCGATTGTTCGAATTGTCCGGCTTGTCCTTCACTTCGGCGGCGAGAAACCGCCACATCGCCGACCATGGCGTGCCGCTCAGTTTCAGGCGGGCGGCCGTACCGGTGGGGTATCCCAGGGCAAAGTCGAAGCCGATAAAGGTCCGTTCTCCGCGCCGCATCGCCTCGGACACCAGCTTGCGGATCAGCGCCTCACCCTCGGCCCGGGTCGCTGGATTGTAGCTTTCGAAGGCCGGGCGGAAGCGGGCGTCGCGCTTTGCCACACCGATCCAGACCGACTGTTCGCCGGTCTTTTTTCCCTCGGCGGCAGTCCAGTCCACGATGATGTAGGCGTCAAACAGGCGGGCCACGAAACGGCTCCTCGAAGGGCAATGAACGAGCGGCGGTTCTAGCCGTCCACGTCGTCGTCGTCACCCCGCCGCGGCGCATCTTCGCCCTTGAGGCTCAGCTCGGGCGAGGGGCTGCGTCTTGGGCGCTTGAGGACCGCTTCGATGTGCGACAACCAGCGTCGGCCGAGGCGCACGCCTTCACCCGCATCTGACAGCAGCGACCGAGGCGCGAAAAGCTCCACCTCGAATTCAGGGAACCGATGGTCCGCAAAAACGAGCCTGAGGGTCACGCGCTCGGCATCAACCGAGAACTCGTCCAGCAGGCGGCGGGGTTCATCGCGGCGGGCCCGCGCCAGCACCTTGCCATCGACGATCAGTTCGGCCCCCTCGATCTCGTGAAAACCATAGACGAGTCCCGAGTTCCCGCTTCGCCATAGAACAGCCAAGGCTTCGCTCTCAAAATCGAGGCCGGCGGCGCGGCCTTCGTCGATATCGATCGCCTCGCACTCGGGCACGCCCTGCAGAACCCGCCGTAGGGCGCGGCGCAGGCGGCGCGCCGGCTCCAGCCACCAGGATACGAACATGGCGATGGTGGTTACGGCCACGCCCGCCAGCAGGACGATCAGGATGGTGCGCAGCACGTCGCTCATGGCGACAGGGTCACCAAGACCGGCACATGGTCTGACGGCTTGTCCATGTCGCGCGCGCTGCGCCAGGTCTCGATGCCGGTAAACGCGTCGGCGGCCTGGGGGGAGAGGAGGGCGAAGTCGATCCGGATACCGTGGTCGCGTTGCCAGGCCCCCGCCTGATAGTCCCAGAAGGTGTAGGTCCCGTCGGGCTCACCGCCGAGTTCGTGGCTGTCGGACAGGCCGAGATTGATCAGACCGCGAAAGGCGGCGCGGCTTTCGGGTTGAAACAGGGCGTCGTCTCTCCAAGCCGCCGGGTTCTTGGCATCGACCGGCTCGGGGATGACGTTGTAATCACCGCATAGCACGAGGCGCTCCTCCAGCTTCAGGAGCTCTGCGGCGTGATCATGAAGTCTCTGGAACCATCTCAGCTTATACGAGAATTTGTCCGTTCCTATGGGATTACCGTTGGGCAGATAGATGGCCGCCACCCGGACGGGCGTATCCGCCTCGATCAGGCCTTCAAGATAGCGGGCCTGTTCGTCACTGTCCTCGCCCGGCAGGCCGCGCCGGACATCGTTGATCGGAAACTTCGAGAGCAGGGCCACGCCGTTGTAAGACTTCTGACCGTGGACCTCGATGTTATATCCTCGACTTTCAAATGGATCCGCCGGAAACTTCTCATCGACGCACTTGATCTCCTGCAAACACAGGACGTCCGGCTGAGCTTCATCGACCCAGGCTAGGACGGTCTCCAGACGAGCGTTGACCGAGTTGACATTCCAAGTGGCGATACGCATCCGCGACTCCTTCAATCCTCAAACTAGACAGCCAAATCGATTGGACAAGTCGTGCGCTCTAGCGCTCTCGACAAACGCTGGTTTTTGTATGAGATCGGGGTCGAGGTCGTCGGGGGCAGGTCATGCGGTCAGATGGTGGAGAGTCGGTGCTCGCCCCGGTCAAGGCTAAGGATCGCTACGACGCGATGGATGTGCTGAGGGGCTTTGCCCTTTGCGGCATCCTGCTCATGAACATCCTGGCCATGGGAACGCCGTGGGCGACCTATTATCCATCCTTTCCCGCCAGCTGGTCCGACCCGAGCTGGCACGTCTGGTTTGCCGAGAATGTCTTTTTCGAAGGCACCATGCGGGGCCTTTTCACCTTCCTGTTCGGGGCGGCGGTGATCCTGATCACCCAGCGTGGCGACCAGGAGGGCCGGACGATGGGCGCGGCCGATGTCTGGTTCCGGCGGTGCCTCGTCCTGCTGGCCCTCGGGTTCATCAACTTCACGCTGTTGCTGTGGCCCGGAGACATCCTTTGGAACTACGGCTGCGCGGGCCTGTTCCTGTTCGTCTTCAGAAAGGCGCGGCCCAGGACGCTTCTCATTCTGGCTCTGACGATCATGGCTCTGTTGTCCATCGCAGAGGGCCTGAGCGAGCAGGGCAGCGTCCAGAACTATCGCGACGGGCTCGCGGCGCATCAGGCCCAGCTAGCCGGCCAGACCCTCAGTTCCGAACAGCAGAAGGCGCTCCAGGCCTATGCGCACCATCAGCAGCGGCTGAGCCCGCCCCAGGCCGAGCTGGATGAGGAGGCCGCCCAACGTCTCGGACCCTATCCCGATGCCGTCGCCTGGAGCTTCAATGCCTATTCAGAGTGGGGCATGAATGGCTGGGGGATTTTCATGATCCTGGAATCCATCGGGTTCATGCTGATGGGGATGGCGCTGTTCAAATGGCGCGTGATCACCGGCGAGCGGTCGATGGGCTTCTACCTGGCCATGACGGGGCTTGGGTACGGCGTTGGCGTCAGCCTCAATGTCGCTGAGCACCTTGCGATCTGGAACAGCGGCTTCTCTCCCGAGGTCTGGTGGCCGAACTACACCTACGAGCTGTCGCGCCTGCCGACGACGCTGGGTCATCTGGGGCTGATCATGGTTCTGTGGAAGGGGAGGTCGCTCTTCTTCGTCGGGACGGGCCTGCGGGCGATCGGCAAGATGGCCCTGACCAACTATCTCGGCCAGTCGCTGATTGCGGCCATCATCTTCTACGGCCTGGGGTGGGCGAACCACCTGACCTGGGCCGAACTCTGGCTGCTGTGCGTGCCGATCTGGATTGCCCAGGCGATCTTCAGCGTGATCTGGCTCCAGCGCTATGAATATGGCCCGCTGGAATGGGGGCTGAGGGCCATCGCCTATGGCGAGCGGCCGACGATGCGGCGGGTATCGTCGGCCTGAATTCGGTCAGTCCTTGGCTGCGTATCCCTTGCCGCCATTCGAGGGACGCCGGCGCTTGCGGCGGCGCAGGTTCTCGCCGGAGCCGGTTTCGGGCTTCGCCATGGGCTGGCGCTCGCGAGCCATGGGGTCGAACGCCGGACGCACGGTGGCTGCACCCCCCGCACCGCCCGGCTTGCCGCGGCGGCGGCGGTGCGGCTGGCCGCGCACGCCTTCTGGCTTGTCGCCGTGACGGCCACCGCGGCGCGGGCCGCGCTGTTCGCGCCGCTCGTCGTCGCTGGGCAGGGTGGCCTTCTTGGCCACGCCGGCAGCCAGGATGGTAGCGTCCAGCTGGGCCAGCTGCTTGTCGTTGCGGCGATCCCAGGATGGGATCTTTTGGCGGGTGACCTTTTCGATGTCTCGCAGCAGCTTCATCTCGTCAGGCGCGACGAAGCTGATGGCGGTGCCGTCCTTGCCGGCGCGGGCCGTGCGGCCGATGCGGTGGACATAGGCTTCGGGAACGAAAGGCAGCTCGAAGTTGACGACGTGGGTGACCTTGTCGACGTCGATGCCGCGCGCGGCGATATCAGTGGCGACCAGGACGCGCAGCTTGCCGTCCTTGAACGCCTGAAGCGCACGCTCGCGCTGGGGCTGGGACTTGTTGCCGTGAATGGCCCCGGCCTCGACGCCGCCGGCCTCCAGATAGGCCGCGACCTTGTCCGCGCCGTGCTTGGTCTTGGTGAAGACCAGACAGCGCGTATAGGCAGGATCAGAGAACAGCTCGGTCAGAAGGGCACGCTTCTTGGCCGCCTCGATAATGATGACCGACTGTTTGATGCGCTCGACCGTGGTGGCCTGGGGCGTGACCTGGACCTTGGCCGGATCCTTCAGCAGGTCGCCCGCCAGCTTGCCGATCTCACCGGGCATGGTGGCGGAGAAGAACAGGTTCTGACGGCGCGCCGGAAGCTTGGAGACGATCTGGCGGATCGGCTTGATGAAGCCCAGGTCGAGCATCTGATCGGCCTCGTCGAGCACGAAGATCTCGGTCGAGGACAGGTCCAGCATCTTGCCCTGGATATGGTCGAGCAGGCGGCCGGGCGCCGCGACCAGGATGTCCAGCCCCTGTTGCAGGGCGCGTTCCTGGGCGCCGTATTTCACGCCGCCGAAAATGACCGCGACGCGAAAGCCCAGGCCGGCACCGTAGATCTTGAACATCTCGCCGATCTGGGTGGCCAGTTCGCGGGTCGGCGACAGGATCAGGGCGCGGGTGGTGCGCGGAACCGGGGCGACGCGGTTTTCGGCCAGACGATGCAGGATCGGCAAGGCGAAGGCGGCGGTCTTGCCGGTGCCGGTCTGGGCGATGCCGAGCAGGTCGCGGCCCTTCATCACATCAGGGATGGCCTTGGCCTGGATCGGGGTGGGGGTGGTGTATCCCTTTTGGGTCAGGGCCGAGAGCAGGGCCGAGTTCAGGCCGAGCGATTCAAAGGTGGTGCTCATCGAGCGATCTTTCATATGCGGTGGCGCGCATCGACCGACGCGCGCGACCAGCCCCGGATGGGGCGGGAAACGGGCGTCGCCCCGCGTGATCTGGCGACGAATGAATTCTGGAAAACCGGCGCCTACGACAGGCGGATCTGGGATCAGACCCTCACGCGCTGGAGGGACCGGACATCGCATTGTGCGATGCAGCAAGAATGGGCGCCGGGTGTGGCGAAGTCAAGGCGGGGGCGTTTACGCCTATTTTTTGCGGAACTGGTCCAGCGAAACGACCTTGGGCCCGTCGTCCTCGGGGCCGTCATCATCGTCGTCGGCGGGGTCGGCGTCGTCGTCTTCAATCTCGGCGATCAGGGGCGGTTCGAACTGAAGCACGAACTGGACACTGGGATCGTAGAAGCGCGTGATGGCCGCATAGGGGACGACGAGCTTCTTGGGTTGGCCGGAGAACTGCAGCACGATCGAGAAGCGGTCCTCGTCGGGTGTCAGGTCCCAGTACTGGTGCTGGATGACGATGGTGATTTCGTCCGGATAGCGCTCCAGAAGGTCAGCCGGAATCGACACTTCGGGGGCCCGCGTCTTGAAGGTGATGTAGAAGTGGTGCGCGCCCGGCAGGCCCTCGGCGTCGGTTGCTCGCTGCAAGGCAGACCGGATCACGCCGCGCAGTGCCTGCTGGGTCAGCAGGTCGTAACGCATTTCGTCAGTCGGAAAGTCCTGGCCGCTCATCGAACCTCTCGGGCGAATGGCATGCCTTCTAGCGGGCATGGCACGGATCGCAAAGGTGCATGCTTGAAAAAGGAAGCTCTGGGCTCGGATGTCCATCGCCATCTCAGCGCGATGCGCCTGATCCGAAAAGATGACGAGAAAAGTCCCGGCTTCTGTTGCCAGGCGCCGGGGGGCCCCGCCCAGGGATCTGAACCCCTAGGACTTAGATTGAGAATAGCCGGGTCGCTTACGCGGCCAGACGAACTTCTCCAGCGAAGTTATCGTTCGCATTTAGAAAATGGCCCGAAACGGCGGTACCATGCCGAGCGAAAGCAACGTCTTTACACGCCCGTCGATGCTGATCGGCCCCTCGCACCCCGCCGATAACGCGGAAGAGATTGGTGGAGCCGCCGGGAATCGCACCCGGGTCCGGTTCGCTTATTACACGCGCGTTTATCGCCATAGTCCGGGCGAACCCGAACCTGTCCAATTTAGGCGTCAGGGCCTGAAAATCAAGTTGATGTCGCAGTCTCAGGGTGTGTGCCGGGGCCAGTCCGGCGTCTGGTTCCGGAACCAGGTGAGCTGGCGTTTGGCATAGTGCCGGGTTTGCAGCTTGATGCGCTCGCGCGTCTGGTCGAGGGTCAGGTTGCCGTCGAGATGGGCAGCAATAGCTCTGACACCCACGGCCAGCATCGCCGGCAACTCCGGGGGCAACCGGCGATCCAGCAGCGCTTGGACCTCGGCAATCGCACCGGTTTCGAGCATCCGGTCCACCCGGTCGTCGCAGCGGCGGTACAGATCAGCCCGATCCCGCTCAACCACGTACAGCTCGCAGTCCTCCTGGCGCAGGAGGGCGGGCGCAGTATCCGCCTGCCAGTCCGACAAGGGGCGGCCGGTGGCCTCGACGACAGCGCGCGCGCGGATCAGGCGCTGGCGGTCGCCGGGCGATATCCGGGCTTCGGCCCGGGGATCTACGCTGGCCAGCCTACGCCTGAACTCCGGCTCCCCCTCAGCGACGAGCGCAGCTTCGGCAGACTGGCGGGCGGCTTCGCCGACGGCTGGAACCGGGGCCAGACCATTCAGCAGGGCATGGAAGTACAGGCCGGTGCCACCGACGATCACCAGCGGCTGATCTGTCTGACCCAGCAGGTTGATGACCGCCTCAAGCCATCGGCCCACTGACCAACTGTCGGCTGGATCGGCGACGCCATAGAGCCGATGTGGCACCGCTGCCTCGTCTTCATGGCTCGGTCTGGCGGTCAGAACCCTCAGCCCGTCGTACAGCTGCTGAGAGTCGGCATTGACGACCAGGCCCCCGATTTGAACGGCGCGGCGCGTCGCGAGATCGGATTTCCCCGAGGCGGTGGCACCTGCGATCAGGACGTGGCGAGCGGCGATGACGGCTTCCTCGGCGGGGTGACGGTCGGCTCCATTGCGGATAAGACCACGGTCCGCCCGAGACAAGGATGTCTACAATGACCGAACAGGCCCAACGTCAGGCCGTCATGGCCGCGCTCGACGCGGTGATTGATCCCAAGTCCGGTCAGGGCCTGGTCACCGCCGGGTTGGTGAAGGGTCTGGTCGTGGGTGAGGACCGGGCCGGCTTTGCGCTTGAAGTCGCGGCGGCGGACGCAGGGCTCTATGCACCGGTGCGCGATGCCGCCGAGGCGGCGCTGAGGTCCGTCCACGCGATCCAGCGGGTACATGTCGTCCTGACGGCGGAACAGGCCCCGGCCACCCCACGGCGCGGGGCCGGACTGTCCAAGGCGGCGCTGGATCAGGGGCGACCACCCGCACCGGTGGCGACCGACCGTCCTGAAAACGTCCGCCGCGTCATCGCGGTCGCCAGCGGCAAGGGCGGTGTCGGAAAGTCCACAGTGGCGGTCAATCTGGCAGCGGCGCTGGCCGATCGCGGGCTGAGCGTCGGCCTGCTCGACGCCGATGTGTACGGCCCCTCGGCACCTCTGATGCTGGGGGTGGAAGGAAGCCCGCAACACGACGGTGAACGCCTGGTGCCGCTGGAATCCTTCGGGGTGAAAATGATGTCGACCGGCCTGCTGGTCGGCGCGGGTCGGGCGATGGTCTGGCGTGGCCCGATGGCCAGCCAGGCGTTAACCCAGATGCTGACCCAGACGCGCTGGGGGTCGGCTGAGCGGCCACTCGACGTCCTCATCGTCGATCTCCCGCCGGGAACGGGCGACGTGCAACTGACCCTTGTTCAGAAGACGCCGATTGACGGAGCGGTGATCGTTTCGACCCCCCAGGAGGCGGCCCTTGCCGATGCGCGACGGGCGGTGGCGATGTTCCAAAAAACCGGAACACCCGTGATCGGCTTGATCGAAAACATGTCCGGCCCCGTCTTCGGTCAGGGCGGCGCGGCGCGCGAGGCCGAGCGACTGGCCGTGCCGTTTCTTGGAAGCGTCCCGCTGGAGGTGGCAGTGCGCGAAGGCGGCGATCTGGGGCACCCGTTCGTGCTGAGCCATCCTGGGTCTGATGGGGCCGCCGTCCTGGCCGCCTTGGCGACCGTGATCATAGGCTAGTCGAGGATATCCAGGCCGCGCTGTGCCAACTGGCCACCGGTCATGAAGACCCGCACACGCGAAGCCCGTCTAAGGACGTCATCGCGATAGCCGGGGAAGGGGCCTGGGATCGGCTGCCAGGCAGGACTGATGCAGGGAACGGGCACCACGACCGTCTGGCCGGATTCAGCCGATCCCCGCTCGACGTCCCGCACTGTACCGGTCAGGGCGCAGACACCCTGAGTCTCTCCCTGAGGCAGACGGCGCACCTCGGTGACCCGCAGGGTCACAACCGTGCCGGCGCGGTCGCGCGCTTGCTGATAGACCTGTGGCGGCAACTCAGCCCGTGCCGGCTGAACGACGAAGGCCGAAACGGCCATCAGGCCGGAGGCAGCAGCGAGAATCGGGAGGAGTCGCATGGCCCTATCCTTTCCTCGCGATGAGACGAAATCGTGGCGGTCGTCGCTACTTTCGATCCCTGACGATCAGCGCCGGTCGAGCACCCGGAATGTGAAGGCGTGATCGTCTTTTTCGCCGGCCTCGATGTGTTCACTGACCACCTCGACCCAGTCGGCCTCATCGAAGTGCGGAAAGCGGGCATCGCCGTCGGGGGCCGCGTCGACCTCGGAAATATACATCCGCCGGGCCTTGGGCAGCGCCAGCCCATAGATCTGGGCCCCGCCGATGACGCAGACCTCATGGACCCCATCCTCACGCGCCGTCTCGCGGCCGATGGCCAGGGCCTCGTCGAGCGTGGCGCAGACCAGAGCCCCCTTGCCGGCAAACTCAGGATTGCGCGAGACCACGACGTTCAATCGCCCCGGCAACGGCCGCAACTGCAAGCTGTCCCACGTCTTGCGGCCCATGATGCAGGGCTTGCCGATGGTGGTCTGCTTGAATTTCTGGAGGTCCGAACGCAGCCGCCAGGGAAGGCTGCCCGCCGAACCGATGACGCCGTTGCGACCGCGCGCGGCGACCAGGGAAATAAGAACCGACATGGTCGCATTGTTAGCCGAGATCGGGGAGCGGCGCATCCGCCGCCCCCATTCGCTCAGATCTCGGGTTCGAGCAGCTTGAGCCGGAAGAGCAGGGCCCCGAGGATGGCCCCGGCCGCCGGTGCGACGAAGAACAGCCAGACCTGGCTCAGGGCCTCGCCACCGGCCAGCAGGGCCGGGCCGAAGCTGCGAGCCGGATTAACCGAGACGCCGGTGACCTGAATCCCGACGATGTGGATCACCGCCAGGGTGAGGCCAATGGCCAGTCCCGCGAACGGACCGTGGGCCTTTTCGCCGGTCACGCCCAGGATGGCGACGACGAAGATAGCCGTCATCACCACCTCGAAGATGGCCGCCGCCATCAAGGGGTATTCCCCGAGGTAGCCGGGCCCCCACCCGTTCTGCCCCAGGCTAATCGGTTCGCCGGGTGTGCCCTGGGCGATGGATGCCAGAACGAAGGCCCCAATGATCGCGCCGATAAACTGGGCGATCCAGTACAGACCCATGTCTTTGGCTGACATTTTCCCCGCGACGAAGGCGGCCAGGCTGACTGCCGGGTTGACGTGGCAGCCGGACACAGGGCCGATGGAATAGGCCATGGCGATGATGGCGAAGCCGAAGGCCAGGGCGATGCCCAATTGGCCGACATTCTCCCCGCCCAGAACGGCCGCCCCACAGCCGAACAGGACAAGGACCGCCGTGCCGATCAGCTCGGCGACAAATTTCTTGAGCATGACACCCCTCCCAGGGTCAGACGTCTATTGATGGACGCCGAGGGGGGAGGGTGAGGCGAGTCTCTCGGGGCGGCTAGTCGGGGGAACGACGGTCGTCGAGCCAGCTCAACCACTTCCGCTGCATGGCTTGTTCCAGGTTGATCCCGGCGCTGTCGCAGTAGATCAAGAGCATGCCCAGGACGTCAGCGGCTTCATCGGCCAGTTTGGCCGGGTCCGCCTCGCCGCGCGCCCGCCTCGACAACCGCAGATGCTCCGCTGCCAGTTCGCCCAACTCTTCCTGAAGCTTGAGCAGGGCCCAGTCTCGGTCGCGGTCGATACTATGCTCGGCGGCGTAGCGGTCGGAGATGCGCAGGACATCCGCCTGCAGGGTCTTCAGGTCCATCAGACCGCGACCGGGGCCTTGATGTGGGGCCAGGGGTCGTAGCCCTCCAGCACGAAATCGCCGAGCTCGAAGGCGAACAGATCAGAACGGTCTGCGACGTGCATCGCCGGCAGGGAGCGCGGGTCACGGGCCAGTTGGGTGCGGGCCTGTTCCAGGTGGTTCAGATAGAGGTGGGCGTCGCCGAAGGTGTGGATGAATTCACCGGGCTGGAGGCCGATGACGCGCGCCATCATCAGGGTCAGCAGGGCATAGGAGGCGATGTTGAAGGGCACGCCCAGGAACACATCGGCCGAGCGTTGATAGAGCTGACAGCTCAGCTTGCCGTCGGCCACGAAGAACTGGAACAGGCAATGACAGGGCGGCAGGGCCATGTCGTCGACATCTGCCGGGTTCCAGGCGGTGACGATGTGCCGCCGGCTGTTGGGGTTGGTTTTCAGGCCGTGGACCAGTTTCTCGATCTGATCGATGGAGGCTCCGTTGGGGTCGGCCCAGGAGCGCCACTGCTTGCCATATACCGGCCCGAGGTTGCCCTCCGCGTCGGCCCACTCATCCCAGATGCTGACCCCGTTTTCCTTGAGGAAGCGGATGTTGGTTTCGCCGCGGAGGAACCAAAGCAGTTCGACGATGATCGAGCGTGTGTGCAGCTTCTTGGTGGTGAGGAGCGGAAAGCCTCTGGCCAGGTCGAAGCGCATCTGCCGGCCGAAGACGCCCAGCGTGCCCGTGCCGGTCCGGTCGCCACGTTCGGCGCCATTCTCAAGAATGTCGGCCAAAAGACTGAGATACTGGCGCTCGGGGTGATCGGAGCGGGCTGCCGGCGTGGCTCCCGTCAGGGCGGAGAGTTCAGACTGAAGGACCTGCGCGCTCATCCGGACACTTTGGAGGTGATTCGCGCCCAGGTCAGCCGGGGATTCAGAGGGTCCACAAGATTCGTTTGATGCCGGGAGCAGACGCAGCACCGCCTTGCCGCTCCGCCTGCAACCGCCTAAGCCTGCTGCCGATTCAGCGGTGCGCGAGGAATTCATGCGATTGGCGTTTCTCTTTCCGGGTCAGGGCAGTCAGGCCGTCGGCATGGGCCAAGGTCTGGTCGAAGCGTTTTCGGTTGCGCGCGACGTGTTTCAGGAAGTCGACGATGCGCTGAACCAGAAACTGTCTGTGCTGATGAAGGACGGGCCTGAAGATCAGCTCACCCTGACGGAAAATGCTCAGCCCGCCCTGATGGCCGTATCGGTTGCGGTCGCCCGGGTTCTGGACACGGATTTCGGCGTGCCGATGGACCGTGCCGCCTGGGCCGCAGGGCATTCGCTGGGCCAGTATTCGGCGCTGTGCGCGGCGGGTGCGATCTCGTTGGCGGATACGGCCCGGCTGTTGAAGCTGCGCGGCCAGGCGATGCAGCGGGCCGTTCCGGTGGGAGAGGGCGCGATGGCGTCGCTGATCGGGCCGAAGTCGGATCTGGCGCTGGCAGAGGCGGCGGCGAAGGCCGGGTCGGCGGCGGGCGTCTGTGTGGTCGCCAATGACAATAACGCCGGCAATATCGTGATTTCGGGAACCAAGGCCGGGGTTGATCTGGCGATCGAGAAGGCCAAGGAGCTGGGCGCGCGGGCGATCCCGCTGAATGTGTCGGCGCCGTTCCACAGCCCCCTGATGCAGCCGGCGGCGGACGAGATGGCCGAGGCCCTGGCCGGAGCGGTGATTTCCACCCCGGTCATTCCCATAATCGACAATGTGACGGCGCGGCCCGAGAGCGATCCCGAGGCGATCCGCAGGCTGCTGGTCGAACAGGTGACGGGCCGCGTGCGCTGGCGCGAATCGATGGAATGGATGGCCGGCGAGGGCGGCGTGACGCGCTTCGCCGAAATCGGTTCGGGCAAGGTGCTGACCGGCATGGCCAAGCGCATCGCGTCGGACGCGGAGGCGACGGCCCTGAACGGGCCGGACGAGATTGAGGCGTTCGCTCAATCTCTCTAACCCCGCTGAAGGTACAGGAATCTTCCATGACGCGTACCATTCAGGTCTTGGCCACGGTGATCGCCGGCTTCGTGCTAGGCGCGTGCGCCAACAGCGGATCGACCCCGACAAGCTTCACACCTCAATCGCCAACGGCCCTGCTCGTCCTGGCCGGCCCGACGTATCCGTTTGCTGCCAATACCGGCTTGCGTCGCGTTGACCTGGCTGAGGGCCGGTTCGAGCAGGACTATGTCGGTTTCGGAACCGGTGGCCTGCAAAGCGGTCAGGTCAATCGGGATGGCCCCGCCTACTTCAGTGTTCGCGAGGTGGTTCCGGGCGATTACGCCCTCGTCAGCCTTCTGGCGGTGCCCGGTGGCACCTATTGGACCTGTTTCCCGCAGGGTGGCCCCGTCTTCCGACTTCGAGCTGGAGACGTGACGATCGTCAACAGTCTGCCGTTCTGGTTCGGGATGGGCGGCCTGCCTTCGCCGGCAAGGGTTTCGGATGCCGAACTGCTTGCGGCTTTCGCGAACGTCCGCACGACGCTTCCGGGTCTGCAAGGCCCCGCACAGGTGGCTCCGGTGGTCCGCACCGTGCGCTGGCAATCCGGCATGGGTGCCACGCGGCAATGTTCTGAATCTGCGACCTTTGAACCCGTCGGCTAGGTAAGCAAGAGCGACGGATTCAACCGGACTTCTACTGGCGATGGGGCGGGGCGTCGTCTAGGACGTCTGGATTGTTCACCGCAGAGGCTCCCATGTTCAATCTTGAAGGCAAGACGGCGTTGGTCACCGGCGCGACCGGCGGCATCGGCGGGGCGGTGGCGCGAGCGCTTCATGCCCAGGGCGCGACCGTGGTTCTGTCGGGCACGCGCGAAGCGGTGCTGAACGATCTGGCCGCAGACCTGGGCGGGCGGGCGTTCGTGGCGGCAGCCAATCTGTCGGATGCCGAATCCGTCGACGGACTGGTCGGGCGTGCCGAAGAGGCGGCGGGGGCCGGTCTGGATATCCTGGTGGCCAATGCCGGCATTACCAAGGACGGCCTGTTGATGCGCATGAAGGACGAGGATTTCTCCGACGTCATCCGCATCAATCTGGAAAGCTATTTCCGGCTGTCGCGCGCAGCCATGCGCGGGATGATGAAGCGGCGCGCGGGTCGGATCATCGGGGTGACCTCGGTGGTCGGGGTGACGGGGAACCCCGGACAGACCAACTACGCGGCGTCCAAGGCCGGGATGATCGGCTTTTCCAAGTCGCTGGCCCAGGAAGTTGCCAGCCGGGGCATCACGGTGAACTGCATCGCGCCGGGCTTCATCGCCAGCCCGATGACCGACGTGCTGAACGACCAGCAGAAGGACGCCATCATGGGGTCGATTCCGGCTGGGCGCCTGGGCACCGGCGAAGAGATTGCCGCAGCGGCCTGTTATCTGGCCTCCGACGAAGCCGCCTACGTCACGGGCCAGACCCTGCACGTCAACGGCGGCATGGCGATGATCTAGGGACTTCCGCTACGGGAGGACTGTGCTAAAGCGCGCCGACCGGCCCGGGTGCCACCTTATGACTTGCGAAAGCGACGAGGTGGGCCTAGGGCAGGATTGGATTAAACGCCGCCTTGGCGGCAGCAGACAGAGAGACACCCATGTCCGATATCCTCGAGCGCGTCCGCAAGATCGTCATCGAGCACCTTGACGCCGACCCGGACAAGGTCACCGAGAAAGCCTCGTTCATCGACGATCTGGGCGCCGACTCGCTCGACAACGTAGAGCTGGTCATGGCTTTCGAAGAAGAATTCGACATCGAGATCCCGGATGACGCCGCCGAGCACATCCAGACCGTCGGTGACGCCGTCAAGTTCATCACCGAGAAGTCGGGCTCGTAAGACCCCGGCCTCACGGCAGACCAGATCGCGACCGCCCAGGCCTGGCCCGGGCGGTCGTTTTCGTTTGTCCGCAAGCCTAGCGGGCTGCGCGCGCGGCCATTATGGTCCCGGTCGAGTGTCATCACTGAAGGGAACGCCATGCGCCGCGTCGTCGTCACGGGCATCGGACTTCTGACCCCGCTGGGTTCAGGCCGCGAAATCACCTGGGAGCGGATCCTGGCCGGCCAATCGGGTATCGGACAGATCACCTGCTTCGACCCGGACGGATACGGGTGCACGATCGCCGGCGAGATTCCGGCGGTAGACGGACGTGGCGGCGGTGGCCCTGAGATCGACGGGTCGTTCGACCCCGACAAGGTCATGTCGGCGAAAGACCGCAAGCGGGTCGATGATTTCATCGTCTATGCCGTCGCCGCGGCAGACGAGGCATTGGACGACGCGAACTGGCATCCTGAGAACGACCAGGACAAGGAACGGACCGGGGTCATGATCGGGTCGGGCATTGGTGGCCTCGGTCCGGTGGCCGACACGGCGATCAAGCTGAAAGAAGAGGGGCCACGACGGATCAGCCCGTTCTTCATTCCGTCGGCGCTGATCAATCTGGCCAGCGGCCAGGTCTCGATCCGCCATGGCTTGAAAGGACCGAACCATGCGGTGGTGACGGCGTGTGCGACCGGCGCCCATGCCATCGGCGACGCGGCTCGGCTGATTGCGTTTGGCGATGCCGATGTGATGGTCGCCGGCGGTGCAGAAAGCTCGATCGTCCCCATCGGTGTGGCCGGTTTCGTGGCCTGCCGCGCGCTCTGCACCAGCTACAATGACAACCCTGAGGGCGCTTCCCGACCTTACGACAAGGCCCGCGACGGCTTCGTCATGGGCGAAGGCGCCGGCATCCTGGTGTTGGAAGAGTACGAACACGCCAAGGCGCGAGGGGCGAAGATCTACGCAGAGGTCGCCGGCTATGGCTTGTCCGGAGATGCCTATCACATCACCGCGCCATCAGAAGATGGTGACGGCGGTCTGCGCGCCATGAAAGCCGCCTTGAAGAATGCAGGTTTGGAGGCTTCCGACATCGATTACATCAATGCGCACGGGACCTCGACGATGGCTGACGGCATCGAACTGAGGGCGGTCGAGCGCCTGCTGGGTGATCAGGCCTCCAAGGCGGCCATGTCCTCGACCAAGTCCATGACCGGACACCTGTTGGGTGCAGCAGGGGCGATCGAGGCGGCCTTCAGCGTGCTGGCCATCCGTGATCAGATCGCGCCACCGACCATCAATCTGGATGATCCGGAATTCGATACGCCGATCGACCTCGTCGCCAACAAGGCCAAGCCGATGAAGATTGATGTGGCCATGTCGAATTCATTCGGTTTCGGCGGCACCAATGCCGCAGTGATCTTCAAGAAGGTGCCATGACCGTGTCGACCGTGAAGGCCGGGATCCTGAGTGGTCTGGCGACGGCCGCTCTTTTGGCCATGGCTCTGCTGGCCTGGGCTTTCGCCAGCTATACGTCAGATGGTCCGGCGGCCCCGACTGGTGATGAAACCGTGGTGGTCCTGAGATCAGGAGCCGGTGTGGCCGAGATCGGTGGCGTGCTGGCTGAGGCCGGCGTCATTCGCTCGGCTAGCGCCTTCCGTATCGCGGCTCAGTTGACGGGGGCGGACCGTGATCTGCGTGCAGGGGAATATCGCATCGAGAGTCAGGCATCGCTGGCCGAAGTGATCCGGACTCTGCGGTCCGGTGACGTGGCTAGGCATTTCGTGACGATTCCGGAAGGCTGGTCGGTCGCCCAGGCCATGGACATCCTCAACGCCGAAGACGTGCTGACCGGTGAAATCACGGAGCTTCCGGCCGAAGGTTCTCTGCTGCCGGATACCTATGAGGTCACGCGCGGAGAGAGCCGCCAATCGGTCGTCGAGCGCATGCAGGCCGCCCAGACCGCCTTGATGGAGGAGCTGTGGCCCGAACGGGCGCAAGGCCTGCCGATTTCCACGCCTGAACAGGCCGTGATCCTGGCGTCCATCGTCGAAAAGGAGACGGGGCTCGCCGAGGAACGTCCGCAGGTGGCTGCGGTCTTCGTCAACCGGATGCGGCTGGGCATGCGGCTGGAAAGCGATCCAACGGTCGTTTACGGCGTGTCTGCGGGCCGTCCGCTCGGGCGCGGCCTGCGCCGCTCGGAGCTTGCAAGAGAGTCGCCCTACAATACCTACCAGATCGCAGGTCTGCCCCCGACGCCGATCTCCAACCCGGGGCGGGCGGCCCTGGAGGCCGTGCTCAATCCTCCGGCCTCGCGCGATCTGTTTTTTGTCGCGGATGGAACGGGTGGGCACAGCTTCGCCTCGACCTATCGGCAACATCTCGAAAACGTGGCGAGATGGCGGGCGATTGAACAGAGCAGGGCGGGTGCTGCCACCCCGGCGCCGGCTGCGGCACCGCCGGCACCGGACGGCTCCCAAGCGGCAACGGACGGCCAACCGACGCCCGAACCGACGGCACCATGACGGGCGTCATTTCGGGAATGACCGGCTTCGGTCGGGCCGAGGGCGCTTCGAGCGACTGGAGCTGGACGGTGGAAGCTCGCTCGGTCAACGGGCGCTCGCTGGATGTCAGAATTAAGACGCCGCCGGGCCTCGACGGCCTGGACCGCCTGGGCCGCGAAGCGGCCCAGGCGCGTTTCCAGCGTGGCCAGGTCGGGCTCAACATTCAGGCGCGCCGTAGCGACGGCGCGGCCGGAGTTCGCATCAACACGGAAACCCTCCAGGCGTACCGGGTCGTGATGGCGGAACTCATCGCCGAGGGCGCAGCCGCCCCCACAGCCGATGGCCTCCTCAGCCTGAAAGGCGTGATCGAATCCGGCGATTCCGCAGAGGAAGACCTGGGAGCGGTGCTGACCGGGATCGGCAAGGACGTGACGCGCGCGCTGGATGAGCTTCTGGTGGCACGGCGGGACGAAGCCGCGCGCCTGGTGCCGGTGATCCTTGGATTTCTCGACCGCATCGCGGAACTTACTGCGCAGGCCCGGAGTGAGGCCGAGGCCCAGACCCTGGCAATTCGCGAGCGGTTCACGCGACGTGTCGAAGAGCTGACCGACGGGGCGGCGGGCCTTGAGGACCGCATCTTTCAGGAAGCCGCCATGATGGCGGCACGGGCCGACGTGCGGGAGGAAATGGATCGGCTGGACGCGCACACGGCATCCGCGCGCGCCCTCGTCGACGAGGGCGGGGCCGTCGGGCGCCGGCTTGATTTCCTGACCCAGGAGTTCATGCGAGAAGCCAATACGCTCTGCTCGAAAGCGGTGACCCTCGCCTTGACGACAGCGGGGCTGGACCTCAAAGCCACCATCGAGCAACTCAGGGAACAGGTGCAGAATGTCGAGTGACAGCCCCGCGACTCATTCGCCGCGACGCGGGCTTCTACTGATGGTCGTAGCCCCGTCCGGTGTCGGCAAGACCAGTTTGACCCGCCGCCTGATTGCGGATCATCCCGACCTGCATCTGTCACTGTCCTACACGACACGGGAGCCTCGCCCTGGTGAGCATGACGCCCGCGACTATCACTTCGTAGACCGGGGCACCTTCGACCGCATGGTCCAGGACAATGCCTTTCTTGAATGGGCTGAGGTCTACGGCAACCGCTATGGAAGTCCCAAGGCACCGATCCTTCAGGCTCTGGAGAACGGCCAAAGCGCCCTGTTCGACATTGATGATCATGGGGCCAAGACCATCGCGGCCCAGCTGCCGGAAGATTCCGTGCTGGTCTATCTCCTGCCGCCGTCTCTTGCCGAAATGCGTCGTCGCCTGACGGCACGCTCCCAGGATTCCGAAGAGGTGATCCGCAAGCGGATCGCCCGAGCCAAGGAGGAGGTCTCGGGCTGGAACACGTTCGACTATGTGCTGCTTAACGACGACTTCGACCGAGCCTATGCCGATCTGGCGCACATATTCCACGCGGAACGGCTTAAGCGAGCTCGCAATCCCTGGGTTGGCGAGTTCGTGGGCGCGTTGCTGGCCGAGGAAATCGAAGCCTAGGCCAAAGTGGCCTGTGCCAATTTCAGGAACCCGGCCACGTCGATGACTTCAGCGCGGGCGTCAGGGCTGATGCCTGCGGCGTGGCAAAGCTCGGCACCTCCCAAGGCCTTCAGGCTTGAGCGGAGCATCTTGCGGCGCTGACCGAAGGCAGCTGCCGTGACCTGCTCCAGGGCCGCCAGGACAGCCGGTGAGGGCGGCTCTGCGTGCGGATCGAGACGCACGACGGCGGAAGCGACCTTGGGCGGGGGCGTGAAGGCACGGGCGGGTAGGTCCATCACCACCCGGGCTATGCAGACCGACTGCGAAATGACGCTGAGCCGACCATAGGTTCCTGTTCCAGGCCGCGCTGCAACGCGATCGGCGACTTCCTTCTGAAACATCAGGGTGAGGGACCGAGGCCGCCAGGGGCCCGTCAGCCATTTGATCAGAAGCGGCGTGCCGACATTGTACGGCAGGTTCGAGACGAGATGAGCGGAGCGCCCGTCCAGAAGATCGGTCTCCGCGACCTTGAGGGCATCGCCTTCCACCACACGTAGCCGACCAACATTGTCAGCCGCCAACTCCTCGAGCAAGGGAATGAAGCGCCGGTCCTTCTCGACTGCGATAACCGCACCCGCGTCGGTTTCGAGCAGGGCTCGCGTAAGGCCGCCGGGACCCGGACCGACTTCGATGACGACATCGCCATTAAACGGTCCGGCCAGGCGTGCGATTTTTCGCGTGACGTTGAGGTCTAGCAGAAAATGCTGACCGAACCGTTTGTCAGCCGACAGCCCGTGGGCCTCGAGGGCGTCTCTGAGAGGCGGAAGTCCGGTCATTGGCGTGCGCGATTCCCGGCCATATCCGCCGCCAGGCGAATGGCCGCGATCAGACTGTCAGGGCGCGCGACGCCTTGTCCAGCGATGTCGAAGCCGACCCCGTGGTCCGGTGATGTGCGAATGACCGGCAGGCCCAGGGTGGCATTGACGCCACCCCAGAAATCGAGCGTCTTGACCGGGATCAATCCCTGATCGTGATAGAGACAGATCGCGGCGTCATATCGGCGGCGGGCCTCAGCATGGAACATCGTATCGGCAGGGAGTGGCAATGAGATGTCGATCCCTTCAGACCGCAGATGTTCAACCGCCGGCACGAGAACGTCGCGCTCTTCCACACCGAGGGTACCGGCTTCTCCCGCATGAGGATTCAGGCCCGCCAGGGCCAGTCGCGGACGGTTGATGCCGAAATCGCGCCGCATCGCCTGATCCGCCACACGCGCGGTCTGGACCACGCGATCAATCGTGACGAGACCAGGCACCTCGTGCAGCGGCACATGAATGGTCACCAGGCAGACGCGCAGATCCTCTGCCGTCAGCATCATCACCGGCCCGCGCGCACCTGCCCACGGGATCGAGGCTGTCAGCTCGGCGATGAATTCCGTGTGGCCAGGAAACCGGAAGCCCGCAGCATAGAGGGGTGCCTTGGCGATAGGACAGGTCACGACGCCGGACGCCGCCCCGCTCAGCGCGAGGCTGACGGCGGCCTCGATCCAACCGATGACGGACGCGGCCTGCGCCGGATCGGGCACGCCAACCTCAACCGGGGCGGCGACGGGCTGGTGGAGCACCGGGATTGCGTGCGCGAATACGGCATCGACCTGGCCGGGGGTGTCGATGCGAGTGACGAAGCCACCGACCTGGCGGATCAGGTCGGCATCGCCGACGACGACGAACCTCGGCCCATCCCGTTTCAGTCTTTGCCAGGCACCGACGATGATCTCCGGGCCGATACCGCCCGGATCGCCCAGGCTCAGGGCGAGCGGGCCGGTCGGCACGAGGTCAGCCTTCCCCGCCGCGCATCTCGATCGTGGCAGCGTTGCGTAGGTCGCGCAGATAGCGGCGATTGAGCATGCCGAGTTGCTGGCCGCTGAGCTCGCGCTGGATTTCTTCGCGGGACGGGATGGTGTCACTCGCCGCCCGGCGTCCACATGTGGCGATCAGGTGCACACCTTGCTCCGAACGAACAGGGGCGCTGACCGATCCGACTTCGGCGGAGCGAGCGATGGTCTGGAAGGCGGGGGCCAGATCCGCGACATTGGCTTCGCCGAGGTCAGAGCCGACGACACCGGGGACCTGGCTGGCACGCTGGACGATGTTGTCACAGGTCAATCCACCGTCGCGAAGGCGGGCCAGCGTCTGTGTCGCCGCCGCCACTTCAGCCTCAGGGGCCGTCGGGGCCAGGCGGATACCGGCCTGACGCAGGTTGACCATGGTGGAAACGGCACCAGAGCGCTCGTCGCGCAGATAGACGATGTAGACGCCGCCATCGACCGGAATGGGATTGGACAGCTGGCCGGGGTTCATCTGGTTCAGGGCTGCCTGCACCGGGGCCGGAGATTCGCCTTCAACCACCCAGCCGGCGTCGCCGCCCGAGCTCGCCGAGGGTGCCGACGAAAACTGACGAGCAACGCCCGTAAAGGGTGCGCCTTGCATGATCTGTTGTACGAGCTGGCGAGCGCCTTCCATGGCGACGTCCATGCCCCCTACGGTGGCGGCGTCGAGGTAGATTTCGCCAATCAGCCACTGCGGGCGAGACGCCGCGTTTTCGATTCGCTCCAGAACCGCATTGATCTGGTCGTTGCCGACCCGCGCGCGGTCGCGGTAGCGGCCTCCGACCAGCATGCCCCAGCCGATGTCGGTTCTCATGCGCTCGCGGAACGTGGCGGGATCGATGCCGAATTGGCGCATGGCGGCCATCATGGCATCGACGCCACCGGGATTGCCTTCGGCCATGGCGGCGATTTCCTGGTCGACCTGGGCGTCAGAGACCTCGACCTCGTAACGGGCCAGTTCCTGGGCCTGGAGGCGCTGGTCGATGAGGCTGCGAATGGCCTGTTGCTGAATCGCGGGCAGGTTTTCGGGGGTCGGCTGGATCTGCGACGTGAAGACCAGGAAGAGCATCCGCTGTCGGACATCGTAGCTGGTGATCAGATCGTCATTGACCGTCATCAGAACCCCTTCGCGCAGGACGATTTCGGGGCTTTGCGCGGCAGGCGCAGACGGACGCGCCGCCTCACCGGGTTGACCGGCGACTTGACTGGCGGCGGGCTGGGAGAGAGCGAGACCGAGAGCCAATGCTCCCGCTGAAAGCATCCAACGCATGTGGGACTGGGTTCCTTCTCCGACGAGCGGGGCAAACAATGGGCGAGCCGTCGGGCGGCGTTCGAGGGACATGAGCGCCTCTTACCTTGAACCGCCCAATGTGGCGAGGTTTAGGCGGATGAAGACACCGTCGGAGGAACTCACGCCGCGACCGGCGAGGAAGCTCTCGTCGCGTCGGTAGATGAGCTCGAACCTCAGGCACTCGTCCTGATAAAGCAGGCCGACGTGAGAGCGTCGCCAAAGTTCGTCGTCCAGATCCCGGATCGCATTGAAGGTAATACCCCAGTCCCCTACGACGAAGACTTGGCCGGACACCTGTAGCGTTTCGTAGTTCGAACTTCCGATCAGGGACGGATCAGTGTTGTCGATGATGTAGCGCAAGGCCAGGACGTCGGCCTCTCGCAAGCGCGCTCCGATCCCGACCTCGGCGCGCCGGATCTCCAGGTTGTCGTCGAGAAGGGCCCGGCTCCAGCCGGCAACGCCAGGGGCCGGATTGAAGGCGGCTGCGACAACCCAGTCGGACGCCGTTTCCGAGATTCCGGTCGGGTCATAGGTTGTCCCCGGCGCGCCCGCGACGGGGCGCAGATATCCGTCTTCGGCCTCTGCCCTGAACATTCGGCCGATGAAAAGGCTGGCGCTCCGCGACGTGTTCCACTCGGCGGCAAACCGCATGCCGAGGCTGGCGCGCGCGCCGCCTTCGTAGAGGTCATAGCCGGGGAATTTGTTGTCACTGAAAAGGGTGCTCTGATCGAGCTCGATGACCTGGCTGTCTTCATTCGGGATCAGAGGATTGATATCGGCGTCCGGCGACAGCGCCAACTGCGCCATCGGCTCGACGATGAACGAGCCGCCCTCGAACCGGCGGATCATCGGATAGCGGACATCCAGCCCCACCGTGCCGTTGAAGCGTGAAACGCCAGTCGGGTCCGGCGCGGCGACCGGAAGGTCGTCCACGGTGTAGAAATCGGCCCTCGCGGTCATGAAGGGTTCGAGGCGCAGGCCGAACGACGTCGTCAGGGCCCGCCGCCAGTCCATCTCGAAGGTCGCGCGAGCACTGTCCACGCCGGGAAGTCCAGGGGTCACGACCGGAGGCAGATACGGGGCCGACAATACGGGTGACCCCACATAGTCCTGGCGAAACAGAGCGACGCCGGACGCCTCAAGTCTGAGCCGACCGCCGAAAACCGGCTCTGCCGGCTCCCAGCGGGCTTCGATCATGGGACCAACGATCGGCAGTGTGTCGGAATTCTCGAAGACCAGTCCGCGCACATCATTATTGTCGAGCGTCCCTCCCATATTGTCGAAGCCGAGCAGGCGCAACGACTGGAAGCTCAGAATGGCGGCCGAGAAATAGGAATTGGGGGTCTGGCGCTCGACGTACAGCTGGCTGAGCAGACGGCGATGATCCGTGTGAAACAGTCCACGGTCCTCAAAGACGTCTTCGATGCTGTAACGATCAAAGAGCGTCGGATCGGAAACGCGCTCGATAGCAAAGCCCCAGCGCCATTCGTCGTTGATGGCGAATGCACCCTGGCCGAGCATATAGCCGCGCGATTCCGCCTGGCCGTAGCGCATGTTTTCCAGAGGCAGGCCAGGACCGGCCCCGATGTTCCCGAACAGCTGTTCGTGGGTATAGCCGGCCCGGATATCAGCCGTTCCGGAATAAAAACGCCGCCGCCAGTTCAAATTCAGGAACGGGTTCACTGAAGCGTTGATCTGGGGGCTGATGATCAGATCTTCAGACGGAGAGATCACCCAAAGATAGGGCTGTTCATAGGAGAAGCCCCGACCGTCCGAACTCGACACCGTCGGGACCAGCAGACCCGATTGACGTTCCGCCGTGGGATCTGGATGCCAGAAGACAGGGGCATAGAAGATCGGGATTCCGGCCACGCGGATCACCGCATTGCGGTAGAAGACCACGGCGCGGTCCTGATCCTGAACGATGGTGCTGGCCTGGATGGACCAGGTCGGCTCGCTCGCCTCGCCTTCGCTATTGCAGATGTCGCAAGGCGTGAAGACGGCGTTGTTGAGCTCGTTCACCGTTTCTGAGCGTCGGACCGCCGTCGCGGCCGCAATTTTGATGTTGTTCTCAAGCCGGGCCGCAAACCCTGTCGCGACTCCGGCGCGCAATTCATCGTCCAGATCGATGGTCTCGGCGTACTGCACCGTTCCGTCAGGATTGATGAGCTCGGCATTGCCTCGCGCAGAAAGCAAACCGCTACTCTCGTAATAATCGACCTGATCGGCGCGCAGCAGGCGTCCTTGATAGCGGGCCTCGACTGAGCCAAACGCTACGATATGCAGCGTTTCAGGGTCGCGCGTGATGGAGTCGGCTTCCAGATACAGACCGTCCGACGTCAGGCCATCAGGGCCGGGTTGTTCGACGACTTGGCGGGAAGCGACCGACGGGGTTTCCTGGGCCTGGGCAAAACCCCCCATGCTGCCGAGCGCGAGCAAACCGACGCCGGCGAGCAAGCCTGCGCGGAGCCGTCGACGGGCCAATATCCGGTCAGCGTCAAAGGTGAACATACAGTCCCACGAAAAGCTCAGTCTCGCTTATCCATCTTCGGTGTAGCAAAGCAAGGTGAAGGCTGACAGCACGACGAGCAAGGGTGGAATCCAGGCTGCGGCAATCGGGGGCAGGACCTCCGCTTCGCCCAGGGCCCGCATGAGGGCGTTCAGGAAATAGAAGAGGAATCCCAGTCCAAGCGCCGCGACGACCATCAGCGGCATGTCGCCCAATCGCATCAGCCGCAGGGAAAAAGCAGCCGCAAGGATCGACATTGCCGCGAACATGAGCGGCGTCGCCAGCAATTCCTGGAAACGGAGCCGGTATTGCGTCGCCGAAAAGCCGGCGGCCTCGATTGTCGAAATCAGACTGTGAAGCCGCCAGAAGGGCACACTGCGCGGCTGCTCAAAGCGGCTGAAAGCCTCCTGAACGGTCAGGTTCGATCGAATGGACAGCGTGGCGTAACTCACCGCCTGTTGGCCGGCAGCGGCCTCGCGCGCATTGGTCAACTGCCAGGCCCCCGGTACGAGCTGGGCCGTCTGGGCTTCGATACGACGCTGAAAAACCCGGCGCCCGGTGCCTTCGGTCGTATAAACGAACATCGAGACGTTGCGCAGCACGGAGGTTTGAGGATCACGCTCCTGAGCCCTGACAACGACCTGGGTGCGACCGTCTCCTTGACGGATCCAGACGACCGGTGACGCTTCCGGCTGTCCAGCCCGCGTGGAGAGCAGCGCGTCGACCTGGCGCTGGTATTGCCCGTCGAGCCAGGAGGCGAGGGGATTGAAGACCGCCACCGTCACGACGCCCGCAAGCAAGGCGACGCCGGCGGCGGGGAATATAAACCGCCAGGCCGAGACCCCGGCGGCCCGCATCGCGATCAACTCGCTGCGCCGGTTCAGGCTGATGAAGGCGGCCAGCACACCGAAGAGGAAGACGAACGGCAGGAGCTGTAGGATCACCGAAGGTGATTTCATCAGCATCAGGCCAATCTGACCGAGGGCACTGATGTCCACTCTACCACCGATGTCGCGCGACACCTCGACGAAATCGATCAGCATGATGACGGCTGAGATAATCGCCAGCGCCCCGAGGAGCGCCCGCACGGTTCTCTGCAGCACATAGAACTCGATCCGGGTCAGGCGACCCGACCAACCGGTGAACACTGTTGGCAAACGGGCTCCGATGCGCCTCATGGAACCCTCGCCGCAAAGGGCAGATGACGCCCCGCCCCAATCTCGACAAACCGATTTATCCGCTGGCGGAACATGGCTTTGAGCGCGAACCACATCAGGCCGATCGGCAGCAAATACTGCAAGATGTTAAGCCAGCCGTTGGTGCCGCACGCCGAAAGGACGGCAAACCCGAGGAGCCTGACGGTGATCGCTATGGCGGTGGCTACCGCGATTCGGCGGCCGTATCCCGTGCGGCTGAAGCTGCCGCCCAGAACGGCGGATAGGGCGATCGCCATGAAAGCGATGACATAGAGCGGTGTCGCCAGCCGCGAGTGGCCCTCGGCCAGCAGCCGCAGACGATTGCCGGCTTCCCACTCATTACGAAGGTCGGGGAACAGAAGTTCGGAGAGCCAGCGATCCGATTCCTTGTAGTGCAGCGGTTCAGGCTCGACGGCATAGGGCGAGAGGTCGACGACATAGTCGTCAAAAGACAGATAATTCAGCACCCCGGCACCTGAGAACTCGGACGATGAGCCTTCGGCCAACATCAGAACGGGGCGATCGTTCAGGGTGGTGATTCTCCCCTCGGCGGCATCGTAGAGCGTAGCCCCGTCTGATCGCTCGATATGGATGAACAGATTACGCAACAGGCCATTTTGATCGACCCGCTGGGCGTAGATCGTCAGGCCCGGCGCTCCCTCGACGAATTCCCCCTCGCGGACCAGCACCGCCCCGAGATCGGTCCGGACGTCATGCAGGTCGCGCCGCATCTCCCGCATGGCGACGGGCTGAAGGAACAGGTTCGAGGCGAGTGCGGCCATGGGTGACCAGCACCGCCAGTGCAGTGCGGGGTCGATCACGGCCCAACGGCTCATTCCACCTGCGTAACAGACAACGATCTCGTGTTCGGAATGAAGCCGGTTCAGGCCCATCAGGGCCCCGACCAGCACGCCAATGGGCAGGATCAGGGTGACGACCTGGGGAAGTGCGAGAGCCGTGACCTTGGCCAGTGTCCAGGCGCTCTGTCCGCGTTCGACGATCAGGTCGAGTTGGCCCAGGCTCTGGCCGAGCACGGCGACAAGCGTCAGCGCCCCGATGGCGACGAGCACCGGGCTGGCGAGCTGACGGAAGAGATAGCGATCAATGATCTTCATAGCGGACATTGCGAGCAAGGCCCGCGCGAGGCATTTATCATGCTCGTTGGCGAACGCCATGTCCGCCGTGAGTTTAGATTCGACGTTCGGCGGGCTGCCGGACGATCAGGAGCCCTTAGATGAAGATTGAGTTCGTCGCCAAGGCCGGCGATGCGGATGCCGTGGCCCTTCTGGTCTTTGAAGAATCAAGGCTTTCACCGGCCGCGCGCGACGCGGATGGCCCGATGGGCGGGCTGATTTCGAGGGCTGCGCGACAGGGACGATTTTCTGGAAAGGCGGGTCAGACGCTGCTGCTGGGGGGGTGGTCTGACAGCGTCCAGACGTGGCTGATCGGTGCCGGAGGCGAATCGAGTTTTCGTGATCTGGCGGTAGAGGCCGCCGCAGCCTCCGCCTATGACGCGGCGAAGTTGTCCGGTGCGACAACCTTGGCGATCGAATTGACCCAGCTTTCGGCCGATGCCGCCGCCCGGGCCGGTTTTGCGGTTCGGCTCGCCGCCTACAGGTTCGAAAAGTACCGGACGACGCTCAAACCGGAGAAGGTGCCATCGATCGAGACCGTCCGCATCGTCTGCGCCGATCCCAAGGCCGCAAGGACGGCCGCCAAGTCCTGGGATGCCTTGGCGGAAGGTGTCATGTTCACTCGCGACCTGGTTTCCGAGCCCGCCAACGTTCTTCACCCCCAGTCCTTCGTTGAGCGCTGCAAGGCGCTCAAATCGATCGGCCTGGAGGTCGAGGTGCTGGGCGAGAAGGAGATGGAGAAGCTCGGCATGGGCAGCCTGCTCGGCGTGGGGCAGGGGAGTGTGCGAGAGAGCCAACTCCTGATCCTGCGCTGGAACGGAGGGGCGAAAACCGAAGCTCCGATCGCTTTCGTGGGTAAGGGCGTCTGCTTTGATACCGGCGGCATCTCGATCAAGCCCGCGGAAGGCATGGAAGAGATGAAATGGGACATGGGCGGCGGCGGGGCCGTGGCCGGTCTCATGCACGCGCTGGCCGGACGCAAGGCCAAGGTCAACGCCGTCGGTGTCATCGGTCTGGTCGAAAACATGCCGGACGGAAACGCTCAGCGTCCCGGCGATGTCGTCAAGTCGATGTCAGGACAGACCATCGAGGTCATCAACACGGATGCCGAGGGCCGGCTCGTCCTGGCTGATGCGCTTTGGTACACGCAGGATCGCTTCAAGCCGAAGTTCATGATCGATCTGGCGACGCTGACCGGGGCCATGATCGTGTCTCTGGGCATGGAATATGCGGGCGTCTTCTCGAATGATGACAAGCTGGTGGACAATATCCTGTCCGCTGGGCCGTTGGTCGGTGAAAACGTCTGGCGGATGCCCTTGCCGGAGGCCTACGAGCGGCACATCGACAGCCCGATTGCCGACGTGAAGAATATGGGCAACGGCCGTTCCGGCGGTTCGATTACAGCCGCCCTGTTCCTCCAGCGCTTCGTCAACAAGGTGCCCTGGGCCCACATCGACATCGCTCCTACGGCCTGGACCAAGGATTCCAAGGTGGGCACGATTCCGAACGGAGCCACGGGTTACGGTGTCCGTTTGCTGAACCAGATGGTCCAGGACCGATACGAGGGCTGAACGGACATGCAAACGCCGGGCGCGCGGCGCGCGCCCGGCGTGCAAGACAAGTCCCGCCAGTGATTTAGGGCTCTTCGCCTCCAGCCATCGTCTGGCCGCCGGTCATGACTTCCGAGATGTAGAGCCCGGCCATCGCCGTGGTGGGTTCTCCATAGATGCCGACCCAGATGTCGTACTGGCCCGACTGAGGCGAAGTAAAGGTAACGACCGGGTTCAAACCGTCGCTGTCGTCATTGCAATGCCAAGTCCCATCGGCGGCATTGATGACCAGGGTGGTGTCCGCGTCCGCCAGGGCGGAGATGATCAGCGGGTAGTTTGTTCCCGCCTCGTAGTTCACGCGAAAATCCGGCGCATTGGCGATATAGCCGTTACAGGTACCGCCGAGGCTCGAAGCATCGATGTCACCGCCCGCGATCAGCGGGATCACCGCCGGATCCGGCACGAAGCCGGTCGCCACGTTCAGGGTGCCGAAAGTGGGTTCCTGGTTGTAGTCCTGCGCCAGGGCCGGACCGGCGATCAAGGCGGCAGCGGTGGCGGCCAGGGCAGTAAGGCGAATGCTCATGGGGTAAGTCTCCTTGTGCGGGCGATACCAAGTCCGGCAAGCTCCAAAGCTGGCTTGCGGCTCCACGTCCGTGTGCGCAGGATGCATGGACCGATCCGCCCGTAAAGTGACGAAACCTCGTTAGAAGGAAATGTGATGGCCGCTCCCGGTGGTGACATCTGGTTCTACCACCTCGAGAACTCCACGCTCGATCAGGTGCTTCCAGGGTTACTCGAAAAGACGCTCCAACGCGGTTGGCGAGCGATCGTCCGGGTGCGCGAAGTGAGCCTGCTGGCCCATCTCGACGAGCGCCTGTGGACCTGGCGCGACGATTCCTTCTTGCCGCATGGGCGCGCCGGGGACGAGCAGGCCGACCGCCAGCCGATCCTGTTGACCCAGGGGACCGGCAATCCAAACCAGGCCGACGCGCTGTTCGTCGTCGACGGAGCCGAGGTGTCCGACGCGACGGGATTCGAGCGATGCCTGATCATTTTTGACGGACAGGATGCTGAGGCACTGGCCCGGGCGCGCGAACAGTGGAAGTCTTTCAAGGCGGCGGGGGCCGAGGCGTCATACTGGCGCCAGAACGAGGAGGGCTCATGGTCCAGGGCGGCGTGAGATCGATATTGCTGATGGGGCTGGCTATGGCCGCTGTCGCCTGTGCAGGAGCGCCCCCAGCGCCGTCATCGGCGCAGGGCGAGCCTGTCCCGGCACCGGCACAACCCGTCGGGTCTGACCAATGCGGTGCCGCTGCCCTGCAATGGCTTATCGGGGAACCTCGCACGTCCATCCCCGTTCCGGTGGATGTCAGTCACCGCCGCGTGACCTGTTCGAGCTGTCCCATCACTGAAGATTATTCTGAGACACGATTGAATATTCTGTATAATCGCGACACGGAACGGGTGGAACGGGTGTACTGCGGCTGAGCAAGGAGCCATGGAATATGAGACCTCTGCTGATCGCCGCCATCATCGCCGTCGGAGCCTGCGCCCCGGTGCCGAGGCCACCGGTTATCGGTGGGCCTGATCCGGTGCCGCCGGAAAACGATCGGTGCCGTGCCTCGAACTACCAGTATCTGGTGGGTCGGCACCGGTCCGAAATTCCTCAGGCTCCCGTGGGAACGAACTGGCGGGTCAGTTGCGCGAGCTGTGCGGTGACGATGGACTACAATCCCCAGCGGATGAACATCGTCTATGAGGATCGCACGGAGATCATTCAAAGCGTGAGCTGCGGGTAATGCGGTGGTCGGCACTGCCGGCTCTGTTGCTTCTGGGCGGCTGTGCTGCTCAGGAGCCGCAGCCCGTCGGACCATCGGCCTGGCAGTGTGACGCCGACGCGTCGCAGTCCCTGATCGGCAGCCACTATGGAGCCGTGACGTTTCCAGCGGACGCCCATGTGCGCTTCGTCTGCACGGAGTGCGCGATGACGCGCGATTATCGCCGGGATCGCCTGACGATCTTCTATGATCGCGACTCAGGCCTGATCGAGCGGCTGCAGTGCGTTTGACCTAGGCCCCGGCGAGGGCTTCCTCGGCCTGAATCCAGGCGGCTTCGGCGGCGTCTAGCTCAGACTGGGCCTTGGCTCGGGCACGGCTGAGGCCTTCCAGGGCCTTCGGATTGGAGACGGCGGCGTTGGCCAGTTCGTCGTCAAGCCGTGCGAGGTCGGCGCTGAGCGCAGTCATGCGATCCTCAGCCTTCTTGGCTGCGAATCGCAGGGTCGAGGGCGACGGGCCGTCTTTCTTCTTCGGCTTGGCCGGAGCGGGCGCAGGTTCAGCGGCCACGACCGGCGTCTCGACCTGGCGCGGCTTGACCCCGGCCGCCTTGGCCCGATCAATGACGTAGCGGGCGTAGTCATCCATATCGCCGTCAAAGGGCTTCACCGTACCCTCGGCGGTCAGCCAGAGGCGGTCGGCGACCAGTTCCATCAGCGAGCGGTCGTGGGTGATCAGGATCACCGCGCCCTGATAGTCGTTCAGCGCGTCCAGGAGGGCGCGGCGGCTGTCGATGTCCAGGTGGTTGGTCGGCTCGTCCAGGATCAGGACGTGCGGGGCGTCCATGGCGACCAGGTTCAGCAGCAGGCGGGCGCGTTCTCCGCCGGACAGGCTGTCGACCCGGGTTTCCTGTTTTTCGAATGGCAGGCCGAATTGGGCGAGGCGCGACCGGCGGCTGGATTCGGAGGCCTCGGGCATGGCCCGGCGGATGATCTCGAGCGCGGTGTCGTTGGGATCCAGCGCCTCGATCTGGTGCTGGTGGAACCAGCCGACGCGCATCTTGCTCGAGTGCAGATACTCGCCCTCTTCGGGTACCAGGGCCTCGGCGATCATCTTGGCGAAGGTCGACTTGCCCGCGCCGTTGACGCCCAGCAGGCCGATGCGGTCGTCCTCGTCCATACGTAGGTTGAGGTTCCGCAGGATGGGCTTGCCCGGCTCGTAACCGACGTCGGCCTTCTCCAGCCGGATCAACGGCGGGGCCAGGGGGCGCGCGGGCGAGGGCAGGACGAAGGGCGCGACGCGCTCTTCGGGCGGCAGGCTGATCGGCTGCATCTTGGCCAGGCGTTTGACGCGAGACTGCGCCTGGGTGGCCTTGGACGCCTTGGCCTTGAAGCGGTCCACGAAGGCCTGAAGGTGGGCGCGTTCGGCCTCTTGCTTGACGCGATTGGCCTCGAGGAGACGCAGCTTTTCGGCCCGGCGCTTCTCGAAGTCGTCGTAGCCGCCGGTGTAGAGTTCCAGCCGGCGGTTGGCCATGTGCAGGATGTGGGTGCACGAGGCGTTCAGCAGCTCGCGGTCGTGGCTGATGATGATGGCCGTGTGCGGGTATTTCCGCAGGCGGGCCTCCAGCCACAGCGCGCCTTCGAGGTCCAGATAGTTGGTCGGCTCATCCAGCAGCAGGATGTCCGGCTCGGCGAACAGGGCCGCGGCCAGTGCCACGCGCATCCGCCAGCCGCCTGAGAACTCGGCCATGGGACGCGAGAGGTCCTCTTGCGAGAAGCCAAGGCCGACCAGGATTTCCGAGGCGCGCGACGGCGCGCTTTCGGCGTCGATGGCGATCAGGCGTTCCCAGATCTCACCCATGTCCTCGGGCGGCGCGGTGTCGAGCCGTTGCATCAGGGTGTGGCGTTCCTCGTCGGCCTCGAGAATCGTGTCGAGCAAGGTGACCGGCGTGGCCGGGTGCTCCTGGTCGACCGAGCCGATGCGGGCCCGATTGGGAAGGCTGATTTCATCGCCGGGGGGCTGAAGCTCACCCAGGATCAGCTTGAACAGCGTCGACTTGCCCACGCCGTTGCGGCCGACCAGCCCGACCTTGGCTCCGGGCGGGACGCTGACGGAGGCCTTGTCCAGAAACGGACGGCCCCAGGCGGAGAAGGTCAGATCCCTGATCTGTAACATGGTCGAAATCGGCGGGTTGGAAAGCGGGGAGGGCGCCGCTATAAGCCCGCGACCTTGAAACCCCAAACTAAGAAGTCACTCCCCATGACCGAACGCACCTTCTCGATCATCAAGCCCGACGCCACGCGCCGCAACCTGACCGGCGCGATCAACGCCCTGATCGAGGGCGCGGGCCTGCGCATCGTCGGCCAGCGCCGCATCCGCCTGACCGAAGATCAGGCCAAGAAGTTCTACGAAGTTCACGCCGCCCGCCCGTTCTACAACGAGCTGGTCGGCCAGATGATCGCCGAGCCGGTCGTGGTTCAGGTTCTGGAAGGCGACAACGCCGTGGCCCGCTACCGCGAAGTCATGGGCGCCACCAACCCGCAGGAAGCTGCCGAAGGCACCATCCGCAAGGCCTTCGCCCTGTCGATCGGTGAGAACTCGGTCCACGGCTCGGACTCGCTGGAGAACGCCGGCATCGAGATCGCCCAATTCTTCACGGACGATCAGATCCCGGGCTAAGCCCTCGATCTTGTCGAAACGATCAGGCCTCCGGGGTAACCCGGGGGCCTTTTTCGTGGGCGGTCACCGCCTTGGCCAGCGCGGCCGGATAGAGCTGGTGCTCGGCCACGAGCACGCGGGACGCCAAGGTCTCGGGCGTGTCGCCCTTCAGAACCGGCACGCGGGCCTGAGCGATGATCGGACCGGCATCCATTTCCGCCACCACATGATGGACGGTGCAGCCGGCCTCGGCGTCGCCGGCCTCGAGCGCGCGGCGGTGGGTATCGAGGCCGGGATATTTGGGCAGGAGCGAGGGGTGGATGTTGAGCATCCGGCCCTGCCAGGCCGCAACGAAGCCCGGCGTCAGCAGCCGCATATAGCCGGCCAAAGCCACCCATTCGACGTCGCGGGCGAGCAACTCGGTCTGAAGGACCGCCTCATGGGCCGCGCGGTCCTTGCCGAAGGGGCGCTGATCGACCGCGAGGGCCTCGACCCCCATATCGTGGGCGCGTGCAAGGCCCGGGGCATCGGGTTTGTTCGAAAGGACGCAGACGACCTCAAAAGGGCAGGCCGGGTCGCGCGCCGCCTCGATCAGGGCGACCATGTTCGATCCGTTGCCGGAGATCAGAACGGCGACGCGGGCCCTGCTCATGCCGACTGGAGCGTTCCGCAGACAAAAGCGGTTTCGCCGGCCGCGGTCAGATCGGCGATGATCGAATCTGCCTGACTTTCATCGGCATAGAGAACAAAGCCGACGCCGCAGTTGAAGGTACGGCGCAGTTCGTGATCCGAGACGCCGCCCTGTTCGGCCAACCACTGGAACAGCGGGGGCAGCGACCAGCTCTCCCAATCAAACACCGGCACCAGACCTTCGGCCACGCCGCGCTGCGGGTTCTCGATCAGGCCCCCGCCGGTGATGTGGGCGCCGCCCGAGACGCGCCCGGACTTCATCACCGGCAGGACCGAGCGGATGTAGATCCGGGTCGGTTCCATCAGGGCCTCTGCCAGGGTTTGACCCGGCGCAAACGGGGCCTCGGCCTCCCAGCCCAGGCCTGAGCGTTCGACGATCTTGCGGATCAGGGAATAGCCGTTGGAGTGCGGACCGGACGAGCCGACCGCGATAATGACGTCGCCGGGCTTCTGTTCGTCGAGGCGCGGCAGGACCTGACCCCGCTCGACGGCCCCGACCGAGAAACCGGCCAGATCGTATTCGCCCGGCGCGTACATTCCCGGCATCTCGGCCGTCTCGCCCCCGACCAGGGCGCAATCGGCGCGCTTGCAGCCCTCGGCGATGCCGGCCACGACACGGCGCGCAACCTCGACGTCGAGTTTCCCGGTGGCGAAATAGTCGAGGAACATCAGGGGTTCAGCGCCCTGAGCCAGCAGGTCGTTAACGCACATGGCGACCAGATCGATGCCGACGTGATCGTGGCGTCCGGTCTCGATGGCGATCTTCAGCTTGGTACCAACGCCGTCCGTCGTCGTGACCAGAAGCGGATCGGTGAAGCCGGCGGCTTTAGGATCGAACAGGGCCCCGAACCCACCCAGGGACGGTTCGGCGCCGGGGCGGCGCGTGGCCTTGGCCAGCGGCTTGATGGCGTCGACGAGCGCCTCGCCCGCGTCGATATCGACACCGGCATCGGCATAGGTGAGACCGTTGGGCAGATCGGACATGGGCCGTCTTGCTCCTGTGAAGCTGAATCTGTTGCGCGGGTGCTCTTGCCAGAGACGGGCGCGGCGGGGCTATAGCTGATTTCATGGATTCGATCACTGACAACGCCGCCCTGGCGGCGTTCTGCAATGCCGTCAAAGGCGCGCCCTTCATCGCGGTGGACACCGAGTTCATGCGCGAAACCACCTATTGGCCCAAGCTGTGCCTGATCCAGGCGGCCACGCCGGAACATGAGGCCGTCATCGACCCGCTGGCCGACGGGCTGGATCTGACGCCGTTTCTCGACCTGTTACGCGACCCGGCGACGGTCAAGGTGTTCCACGCGGCCCGGCAGGACGTGGAAATCTTCAACAAGCTGGGCGCGATGCCGCAGCCGCTGTTTGATACCCAGGCGGCGGCCATGGCGGCAGGTTTCGGGGATCAGGTCAGCTATGACTCGCTGGTCCGCCAGATGCTGAAGAAGCAGGTCGACAAGGGCAGCCGCTTCACCGACTGGGCGCGGCGTCCCCTGACGCCCGCGCAGTTTGAATACGCCCTCGCGGACGTCACCCACCTGGCGCGCCTGTATCCCAAACTGCGCGACGGCCTCGAGAGAGAAGGACGACTGGAGTGGGTCAGCCAGGAGATGACGGCCCTGACCGATCCGGCCCTCTATGACGTGTCGCCCGAAAACGCCTGGAAGCGGTTGAAGCCCAAGCGGTTCACGCCGAAGTATCTGGCGGCTTTCAAGGCGACGGCGGAATGGCGCGAACGCACGGCTCAGGAGCGTGATCAGCCGCGTGGTCGTATCCTCAAGGACGAAGCCATAGACGAAATCGCGACCCAGACACCGCTGGACCCGGACGCCTTCAATCGGCTGAGGTCGGTACCCAAGGGGTTCGGGGCTTCGCGCATGGGGGGGGATCTGATCTCAGCCCTGAAGGCGGTCCTGAACGATCCCGAAGCCCACGCGCCGCAGATCGAGCGTCCGGCCCATCAGGCTCCGGCGCCGGCCTCGGTGGTCGAACTGCTCAAGGTTCTCCTCAAGGCCAAATGTGAAAACCGGGGCGTTGCGCCCAAGCTGGTGGCCAACGTCAGCGATCTCGAGAAGATCGCGATTTCCGACACGGCCGACGTCCCCGCGCTTTCCGGATGGCGGCGCGACCTGTTCGGCGAAGACGCCCTGAAGCTCAAGCGGGGCGAGATCGCCCTGGTCTTGTCAGGCCAGCGGGTCGAGGTCGTGGAGATCGAATAGGCGGCGTGACTTCCTCCAGCGGGCTGGCTAGGCTCTGCTATGTTCAAGATGACAACTGAGGTCGACCCCATGCTCCGCTTCGCCCTGGCCTGTTCTTCCGCCCTGTTGTTGAGCGCCTGCGCGTCCGTCCAAGGTCCCGATCAGACCACGCCAGAAGGCCCGGCGCCGATCGACACCGCCCTGTTGTCAGAAGACATCCGTGTGCTGTCATCCGATGCGTTCGGAGGCCGTGGCATCGCCACGCCGAATGAGCAAATGACGATCGACTACGTGAGCCGTGCGTGGGCGGCGGCCGGGTTCGAGCCCGGAGGCGTCAATGGAAGCTGGGTTCAGCCGGTCACGCTGCGGCGGTTCAACATGACCGGGGCCGAGGCGTCAGTCTCCGTCGGAGGGCGTATGATCCGCCTCGACCAGGGCGAAGACATCGTGATGTCGACCCGCCTGCCGAGCGCGAACGGTCACGTCGAACTGAGCGGCCTTCCGCTGGTCTTCGTCGGCTATGGCATCGATGCCCCGGAGCGGAATTGGGACGATTTCGACGGTGTGGATGTGCGCGGCAAGATCATCGTCGTCCTGATCAACGACGCAGACTTTGAGGAGCCGGCTCTCGATACGTTCAATGGCCGCGCCATGACCTACTACGGACGTTGGACCTACAAGTACGAGGAAGCCGCACGGCAAGGGGCCGCAGGTGTTCTGATCGTCCACGAAGACGCGCCGGCCTCGTACGGCTGGACCACGGTGCGCAACTCCTGGACGGGGCCTCAATTCGACATCGAGCGCGATAATCCCTCGGATGAGCGTACGCAGCTTGAGGCATGGATCTCACGCGATACGGCCGTCGAGTTGTTCTCGCAGGCAGGGCTGGATTTCGAAGCCCTCAAAGCCCAGGCGCGCCAGCGAGGCTTCCGGGCGGTTGAAATCCCCGGCGCCACGTTCGACGGGTCGTATGAGCTGGCCGCTGATACGATCCAGACCAACAATATCGTCGGCCGCCTTCCCGGAACTACCCATCCTGACGAGACCGTCCTGTACACCGCCCATTGGGACCACATCGGGATTGGCGAGCCGGACGCTGAAGGCGATCGGATCTTCAATGGTGCCGTCGATAACGCCTCGGGCGTCGCCGGCCTGATCGAACTGGCGCGACTGTACGGCCAGACGCCTCGTCCCGAACGCTCCGTCGTCCTGGTTGGCTTCACGGCCGAAGAGAGCGGCCTGCTGGGTTCGGAGTTCTATGCGTCCAATCCGATCTACGATCCGGCCACGACGGTTGCGGGCTTCAACATCGACAGCATGAACGTCGTAGGGCCGACCACCAACATCTCGGTCACGGGGTCTGGCTATTCGACTCTGGAAACAAATCTCGCTCGCTTCGCGCTGGCGCAGGGACGCACGATCGAAGCCGACGGCTCTCCGGAGGCCGGCTATTATTTCCGATCGGACCACTTCCCGCTGGCTCGCCGCGGCATTCCGATGCTTTACGCCGACGGCGGTTCTATCCTCAGGGACGGCGGTGCAGTCGCCATGCAGGCCTGGTCCAACGACTACCGTGCCAACCGTTATCACCAGGCCAATGACGAATGGTCGGCGGACTGGAACCTGGACGGCATGGCGGAAGACATTCTGCTGCTCTACCGGATGGGTCTCGACCTCGCGAACTCCCGCGAGTGGCCGAGCTGGAACGAGGGCACCGAATTCCGGCTGACCCGCGAACAAACGGCGGCGCGCCGGCACTAGGGCACAGCGGCTCGTCCAGGAGGTCGTGAATGGATCGGCTGATTGCTGGGCTCATCCTGTGCCTGACGTTGGGGCTGGCCTCGTGCGCGGGGTCTGCGATGGGGCCGGCGCCCGCACCGGTGGAATCGGCACCGATCGAGGCGGCGAGACTGTCTGAACATGTCCGCATCCTGAGCGACGACAGCTTTCAGGGTCGGCAGGCGGCCACGGACGGCGAACGGCTGACGCTGGACTACCTTCAGCGTCAATATGAGGCGATGGGGCTGGAGCCCGGCGGTCCCGACGGGCAATGGCGTCAGCCGGTCACCCTGACCCGGTTCACCCCGATGCCGGGTGCCACACTCCGGGCGGCCATGGCCAACGGCATAGCCGTCAATCTGACCGGAGCGGTGCAGTCGGCCCTGGTGCGAGCTCCGTTCGGAGATGGGCAGGCGCATTTCCTCGATGCCCCCGTGGTGTTCGCGGGCTACGGCATTTCGGCACCGGACCGGGGCTGGGACGACTACGCAGGGGCCGATGTCGACGGAGCGGTCGTGATCGTCCTCAGCGGGGAGCCGGATGACGCCCGTTTCAATGGTGACTATCCCAGTCTGTACGGATTGGACCTCTACAAGACCGAAGAAGCACACCGCCGCGGTGCCCTGGCCCTGCTGACGTTGTTGCCGATGGAGGGCGGAAGTCCGCAGTGGCGCGAGGTCGCGCGCTATATGGAACGCCCGACGCTCCAGGTCGTCGGGGTCGAGAACATCGAGGCGTCTGGCTACGTCGCCATGACCCCCGTCATGGGCTGGATTCGGTCGAACGGCGGGGAACCGGCCCAGTGGTTTCAGGAGGCCGCCGGAGGATCGTTTCGTGCTCGCCGTCTTGAAGGTGTGACCTTGTCGCTGAACGCATCCGAATCGATCGAGACGATACAGACCTACAATCTACTGGCACGGATTCCGGGCCGCGAACGCGCGGATGAGACGATCATCGTCTCGGCGCACTGGGATCATGTCGGAACCGATGAGACGTCGGGAGGCGCGGACACGGTTTTCAACGGGGCCTGGGATAATGCCTCCGGCACCGCAGGCGTTCTGGAGCTCGCCCGCGTCCTGCACGCCCAGGGGCCACGGCGACGCTCGATCGTCTTCGCTCACATGGCTGCCGAAGAGATGGGATTGCTCGGGAGTTACTTCTATGCCGAGCATCCTGTCTGGCCGCTGGAGACGACGGTGGCGGACATCAACATCGACATGTTGCCGCTGTCTCCGCCGACCCGGGACCTCGCCATCTTTGGCTATGGTCAGACGACGTTGGAAGACGATCTTGCCCGGCTGGCCGCGACCGAGGGCCGCGTGGTGACGGACGACGGGCGGCCCGATGAGGGATTCTACTATCGGTCGGATCACTTCCCGTTCGCCCTGGCCGGGGTCCCGGCATTGATGCCCTGGCACGGCGTCGATTGGGACGAGGGCGGTCGTGCAGTTGGCGAGCCAGCTTACCGGACCCAGTGGGGCCTCTATTATCACGACCTCCGGGACGAGTGGTCACCGGACCTGGACTGGCGGTCTGCGGTCGAGAACCTGACCCTGCTGGACGCTCTCATCGGTGAGCTGGCCGACGGTGACCAGTGGCCGGGCTGGAAGCCCGGCTCGGAGTTCGCTGCGACACGGGCTCTGTCGGCATCGGCGCGCCAATGAAGGCCCGCGCCCTGTCCGGTGAGGGGTCTCCGCCGACCCAGGGCAGCTATCCCCAGGCCGTAGAGGTGACGGAAGCCGGGCGCTGGCTTTTTCTCTCGGGGCAGGTCCCGATCACACCGGACGGAGGTGTCCCGGCTGATTTCGAGGGGCAATGCCGTCAGGTCTGGGCCAATATCGAAACGCAGTTGCGGGCCGCCGGTATGACGCTGGACAATCTCGTGAAGGTGACGACGTTTTTGTCCGACCGGCGCTTCGCCGCAGAGAACCGCTCGGTCAGACTTGAAATCCTCGCTGGACGCCAGCCTGCTTTGACGGTCATTGTTACCGGCCTGTTCGAGGCGGACTGGCTGGTGGAGATCGAGGCGGTAGCCGCGGCCTGACGGCGGAGTTGACCCCCGCGATCCCGTCACCCTCCGTTACGGTCAGGCGAGGTTTGAGCGGTGGCATCGATCTGGGAGCAACTCCGATGAAGCAGCTGGCCGGCGCCTTGGGCGTCCTTCTACTCGGACTGGCCGCGTGCCAGCCGACCGAGACGACGACGAAGGCCGACGAAGCCGAACCAGCCGGGCGCGATACTCCGGCAACCGAGCCGACGCCGACGCCGCCAGCCTATGTCGGATCCTGGGCCGCAGAGCGCAGCTGGTGTGCGAACACCCTGGGCCCTGAGCGGCCGATCATGGTCACCGAAACCACCTTCAACGGCTACGAGAACACCTGTGAGATCACCCAGCTGGAGCCGACCGAAGAAGGCTGGAACGCCGTGTTCGTTTGCCAGGCAGAGGGCACGACCTCGAACCGCTCGGTGAGAATGGTGGCTGATGACGGTCGGCTGGAGATAACCTGGCTGGACGAAGGCTACGCCGTCGAATGGAACCGCTGCCGCGCCTAGGGCTGCTCCACTTGCGACGTTGCCTCGGGTGGTGGGGAGGCGGGAGTTGCCTCAGGAACAGGCTGCGCCGGAGGAGGTGTCGGCTCGCGATCCAGGGCCAGGTGGACCAGAGGATAGCCGGCTACGGCTGCGTCCAGGGTCTCAAGCCGCCCCCCCAATAGCCTTTGGTAAATCCAGTAGGCGGCGACGACCTCCTCGACGTACTGGCGCGACTGGCTGACGGGAACATTCTCGATAAGCAAAAGCGAATCCGTGTCCGCGCCGAGCGCGCGGCGGGCGTCCATCACGGGCCGTGGGCCGCCGTTGTAGGCAACGACAGCCCGAAGCAGGTCGCCCTGAATGGCATCCATCGACAGAACGTATTCAATGTAATTCTGGCCCATGCGAAGGTTGATTGCCGGGTCGAAGAGGACTTGCGGGTCCGTCCGGAAAACGGGATTGCCGCTGAGCTCCGCCGCCGTTGCCGGCATGACCTGCATCATGCCGTAGGCACCCGCTCCAGAGCGGGCCGATGGGTTGAACCGGCTCTCCTTGCGGGCGATCGCATAAACGAGGCCGCGCGGCAAAGAGAAGCCGCCCTGGGGCTGAAGGTCGGGAATTGGATAGTCGGTGGCATCGATATAGGTGGTGCGTGGGATGCCGAAGGCGGGTGCCAGGCTCTCACCCAGCATCGCCCAGTCCCGGCGCTCATCGTCCGTCGCGGCATTGAACATGGCCAGGCGAAATTCCTCGATCGCATCCTCGGACCGTCCGACCTGCGCCAGGGCGGCAACACGCCTCGCAACCACATTGCGGTCGACGAAGGCCTGGGCGGACGCTTCGTCCACAGGAGGAGCCGGAAAGACGGCGGTCTCGTCAGTCGTCGGGAGCCAGGGAGCATTGAGGATCGGAGCGACGCGTCCCAACTGCCGCATTGCGATCTGGCCATAGAAGGTCTCCGGCCAGCGCGCCGCGAGTTCCAGATAGCCTTCCGCCTGCTGGGGACGGCGATCTTGCGTCAGGGAACGGGCCGCCCAAAACCCCGCGCCGGATCGAATCCATCCGCTCTCAGACGGGTCGTTTGCGACGCGATGGAAGGCGGAGAAGGCGTCGGCGAACCGACCGAGCCGGTAGGCCGCCATGCCGGCGACCCAGTAATCCCCCTGGATCTGGCCCACCTCCCAGGCGCGCTGGAGAAAACCGTCATTGAGCTGGTGGCGTGGCTCACGCTCGCGGAACTCGCCCATCCCGGTCGCCATCTGGTAGGCGCGTGCGGCGGCGATGGAGGGCGGTACGCGGGGCTCTGACGCCTCCGGCGGAAGTCGGCGCATGGCGAGGGCATAGGCGCGCGGTGCATCTGCCAGGTCGGAATACTCCCTCAGCCAGGCGTCCAGTTCTTCGAACGTGGCGTGATAGGATCGATGAAACAGAAGCTCGAACTGGACCTGTCCGAGAAGGCTCCGGTCAGACAGCCGACTGGCCTCGGACAGGGCGTCGGCGAAGTCTCCGCGCCGGATGTCCGAGAAGATGCTGCGATAACGCGCCTCGTCGGAGGGGCTGAGTGGCCTCGGCTCCGCCGCTGCGCTCGTGGCCACACAGAGCATGGCAAGGGCTGCTGTCAGCCAGCAAAGAATACGCATGCGATTGGTCTCCAGCCCTGGATTCAGGACTCTAACGGTGTCGGTTCCAGCGCGGCAAGGCGCGCGGACAGCGACAAAAGGTCCTGCCAGGCTTTGGCTTTCTCGCGCGGTTGGCGCAAGAGATAGGCGGGATGCAACATCGGCAGGACAGGGTAGGACTGTCCTCCTTCGGCGGGTCGCCAGTCTCGCCATTGACCGCGCATCCTGAGAATGCCCTCGTCGGCCTTGAGCATGAACTTGGCAGACGCGCCTCCCACCAGGACCAATAGTCGGGGTCGCACCAAGGCGATGGCTCGCTCGACAAACGGAGCGCAGACCATTTGTTCCTCGAGCGTCGGTGTGCGGTTTCCTGGTGGCCGCCAGAAAACGGTATTGGTGATAAAAACCTGGTCTTTCAGATCGATGGCCGCCAGCATCCGGTCCAGTAACTGCCCGGCCTTGCCGACAAAGGGTTCGCCCCGCAGATCCTCATCGGCCCCGGGGCCCTCGCCGATCAGCATGACCTGCGCGTCCGGCTTACCACGCGCGAAGACCGACTGGCGGGCTCCCAGTCGTTTCAGCGAGCAGCTTTCGAACGCCGAGACAGCGGCGGCCAGCGCCTCCAGCGTCTCGGCCTCGCCCGCTCTGGCGTGGGCTTCGGCGACGGCAGCCGCGATGTCAGAGCCTGACGCCGGGCTCGTCGTGCCGGACGGCCCTGCGACCAGGGTCGGGGGCCGCCGATTCGGCTGGGGGACATGGATCCGATCGACCGGGCTGTCTTCAACGCACACCTCCAGGCCGGCGTCCCGCCAGAAGGCGAGGGCGCTTTCCAGCTCCCGGTCAGGTATCGCGGCCTCGCTCGACGTCATCACGCACAGGGATAGTCCTTGACCGCCCCGGCGTCACCTTCCGATAACCGTTCCGGACAAATTCGGGCGCGTGACGGGATTCGAGACAAACCATGACTGAACAAGTTCGCGAAGGCGGGGCCAGGGACGCCTGGCAAGAAGCCGTCATCGACAACCTGCCCGCTGCTGAGGCCCTCGCGGGGGTCGAGCGGGAGGTCATGGAATATGACGTCGTCATCGTCGGGGCTGGCCCTGCCGGCCTTGCCGCCGCAATCCGCCTCAAGCAACAGGCCGCGGCCGAGGGCAAGGACGTGTCGGTGGCGGTCCTGGAAAAGGCAGCCGAAATCGGTGGCCATATCCTGTCGGGCGCGGTCATCGACCCCAAGGGTATGGCCGAGCTGTTCCCGAACTGGAAGAGCATGGGCGCGCCGCTTGAAACGCCGGTGACGAAGGACCGCTTCCTCCTGCTGGGGCCGCAAGGTCAGCTCGATCTGCCGATGTTCGCCATGCCGGGTTTCATGCACAACCATGGCTGCTACATCGCCTCGCTTGGAAACCTGTGCCGATGGCTCGGAGAGCAGGCTGAAGCTCTCGGGGTGGAGGTCTATCCCGGGATGGCCGCCAGCCATGTCGTCTGGGATGAGCCCTCCGGTCGCGTCAAAGGCGTTGTCGCCGGCGTGTTCGGTATCGACCGCGAGGGCAAGCCCACGGGCGATTTCCAGCCCGGGATCGAACTGTTGGGCAAATATGTTCTGATCGGGGAGGGGGCTCGTGGCTCCCTGGCCAAGACCATCATGGCCCGCCATGGGCTGGCCCGGGATGCAGAGCCGCAGAAGTTCGGGATCGGCCTGAAGGAGCTGTGGCAGGTCCCCGCAGAGAAGCACCGGCCTGGCCTGGTCCAGCACACGACCGGCTGGCCACTCGATGACAAGACCGGCGGTGGCTCATTCCTCTATCATTTCGGCGATCGCTATGTGGCGGTCGGCTTCGTGGTGCACCTGAACTACGCCAATCCCTGGCTGTCACCGTTTGATGAGTTCCAGCGCTTCAAGCATCACCCGGCGATTGCCGAACATCTCGAAGGCGGCCACCGTATTTCTTATGGTGCACGGGCCATCGTCGAAGGCGGCCTCCAGTCGATTCCGAAACTCGTCTTCCCCGGCGGGGCCCTGATCGGCGACTCGGCCGGCTTTGTGAACGTGCCCCGCATCAAGGGGAGCCACAACGCGATCAAGACCGGCATGATGGCTGCCGATGCCGCCTATGCGGCGTTGCAGGCCGGTCGTGAGGGCGATTCCCTGGACGCCTATCCCGACGCGTTTGAACGCTCGTGGGTGAAGAAAGAGCTCAAGCTCGTCCGGAATGCCAAGCCCCTGCTGACCAAACTCGGGACCTCGCTCGGCGGGGCGGTGGGCCTGTTCGACATGTGGTTCCAGTCGATCTTCGGCGGCTTCTCGTTGTTTGGAACGCTGAAGCACCACAAGACCGATGCCGCAGCCACAGGCCTGGCGAAGGATCATAAGCCCATCGCCTACCCCAAGCCGGACGGTCGGTTGAGTTTCGACAAGCTCAGTTCGGTGTTCATTTCCAACACCAACCACGCCGAGGATCAGCCGGCGCACCTGAAGCTGCTGGATCCTGAGATCCCGGTCAGGGTGAACCTTTCCGAGTATGGCGAGCCGGCGCGGCTGTATTGCCCGGCTGGGGTGTACGAGATCGTCTATGCCGATGAGGGTGCGAAGACGGACCCTCGCTTTGTGATCAACGCCCAGAATTGCGTCCACTGCAAGACGTGCGACATCAAGGATCCGTCCCAGAATATCGTCTGGACGACTCCCGAGGGCGGAGGCGGGCCGAACTATCCGAATATGTAGGACTAAGGTCTTGTTTGCGCCCCATGAAGGCGCGAGGGTCCATTCATGCGTCTTTGCCGATTTCTAGCGACCGTTGTCTGTGCCGTCGCGATGCCGTCCCTGGCCCAGGGCCAGGAGAGTGATCCGGTCGCCGAGAACGGGTCCGCGCCTGTCGTCGAGAGGGCCGACCCGAGACCTGGCAACCTGAACGGAGGTTCGAGCTACGGTCTGTTCCTGGCAGGGCGTGCCGCGATGAGCCGGGGCGATGGCCGTACGGCGCTGGAGTTGCTTCAAGCGGCCCTGGCGGCCTCGGACGGGGAGACGATTCTGCGCGAGCGGGTGTTTTCCTCCGCCGTTCTCGCGGGCGACGTCGAGGCTGCGGCGAATGCCGGCCTGGTCGATGGTGAATCTCATGCCGCCCTGGTCGAGGCCCAGCGCCTGGCCCAGGTGACTGAAGCGATGATGGCCCGACGCTCCCGGCCGATCTATCGCCAGCTTCAGGCTCGACCCATTGAAGCTCCGCACCAACTGGCAGGGACGCTGTTGTCGCGATGGTTGGCTGCCGACGCCGGAGACTGGGATGCTGCGCTGGCCCCGGTGCCGGATAATGCCGAGACGCTGGTCCGCATCCTGACCGCCTATTACCGCGCCGTCCTGTTGGAACGGCGGGGCCGCTATGCCGATGCCGAAGCCCAGTACAGCGCCTTGCTGCTGGATGGGACGGCGACCGGGATCGTGCGCCTGCCCTACGGCGAGTTTCTGGAACGTCGGGGTCGACGGGACGAGGCGATCACCGTCTATGACGGCGGCCTCCGGCGCGGAGCGGATTCGGCGCTGCAGGCGGCGCGGGATCGAGCCGCGTCGCGTGGACGCCCGCCGGCCGTCTCGACCATCCGTCAAGGTGCCGCCCTGGCTTTGGCGCACGCCGCCGCCGCGGCCGATGTGGCGAGCGTGAACGAGTTCGTCGTCGCCTATCTCCGCATGAGCCTGACGCTCGACCCGACGACAGGGGAATCGTGGATCGCATTGGGTGAGTCGCTCAACGAACTCGGGATGCCGCTGACGGCTCGCGAAGCGTGGTCCCGGACGCCGCCGACTGCGCCCGAATACGTGGAGGCCCAGATCCGCATCGCGACCAGCCTGGATGACTCCGGTGAACCCGAAGCCGCGGCGGCGGTCGCCCGCGCGGTATCGGACCGATCGCCGGGACCGGCCTCGGCCTTCGCTCTGGCGGCGATCCTGCTGGGACATGATGAGTTCCGCGAGGTCCTGTCGGTGCTCGATTCTCCGGCCGCTGCCGACGCTCAGAATTGGGGTCTGGAGTTTCTGAGGGGAGCCGCGCACGAACAGCTGGGCGAATATGCCCAGGCCGAAGCCGCCTTCCAGCGGGCCTTGGCCTTGTCCCCTGATCAGGCGGAGGTGCTGAACTACCTCGGCTATATGTGGGTGGATCGGGGAGATCGGGTCGCCGAGGGCCTTGTCATGATCGAGCGCGCGGTCGCAGCGTCACCCGAGGTCGGCAACTACCAGGACTCGCTGGGGTGGGCCCAGTATCGGCAGGGTCGGTTCGACGAGGCGGTACAGACGCTTGAGCGGGCCGTGGCTCTCGAGCCGGGCAGTGCCGTCATCAATGATCATCTCGGTGATGCCTACTGGCAGGTCGGGCGTCGACGCGAGGCTGACTTTCAATGGCGCCAGGCCCTGACGCTCGATGCCGACGAGACCTTGAGATCGGCCATTCAGGCCAAGCTCGCCGGTGCCGCACCGGATGTGTCAGGCGCGGCAATCCCGTGAGCCTGAGCGAGTTCGCGCCGGCAAAAGTCAATCTGTTCCTGCACGTCGGACCGCCTGGCGATGATGGTCGCCATCCCATCTGCAGCCTCGTCGTCTTCGCCGATATCGGGGATAGGTTGAAGGGCGCGGCGTCCGGGGCGTTTGACCTGAGCGTCGAAGGACCGTTCGCAGCTCAGGCTGGGCCGCTTGCGGACAATCTCGTGACGCGCGCGCTGGCCCTGGCAGATGCACCGCCGATGCGGATCGGACTGCGAAAGCTGTTGCCCGCAGCCGCCGGACTTGGGGGCGGAACATCTGACGCCGGCGCGGCCCTGCGGCTGGCTCGTCGGCTGTTTCCGGACTTGACGAGGGATGCTGTCGAGCTGGCGGCCCGGCGTCTCGGTGCGGACGGAATGATGTGTCTGAACGCGCAGGCGACCCTGTCCGAGGGCGAAGGTGAAATCCTGAGCCCCGCGCCTGCCATGCCGAGACTGGCCGCTGTCCTGGTGAACCCGGCGGTCCCAAGCCCTACCGGTGCCGTCTATGCAGCCTATGACGACAGCACCGGAGCCTTTCGCGCCGACCGGCCCGAGATGCCGGATCGGTTCAACTCGGCAGAGGATCTCGCGAATTTTCTGGCCGTCCAGCGCAATGATCTGGAAAGCCCTGCAATCGGATTGGCCCCAGAGATAGGACAAGCCCTGGCGGCAGTCGCCGCGACTGAAGGCTGTCTCTTGGCGCGCATGTCGGGATCGGGCGCGACGGTTTTCGGACTATTTCGAACCGCAGTTGACGCCGAGCGCGCTGCGGCGGTCCTGGCTGACGACCAGCCCGGATGGTGGGTGCGGGCCTGCACCTTGAATGCCTCGACGATGAAGGCCTGACACCGCCATTTTCATCGGCGACCCCGCCCGTCCTTGTGCGATGGACAGGCGGGCACTAGGACGGGGCAAACCTGAACCTGACCGGACCTCTCGTGCCCGACCAACCGCTTTCCTTTCAGGACTTGATCCTGACCCTCCAGCACTATTGGAGCGAACAGGGCTGCGCCATTTTGCAGCCGTATGACATCGAAGTCGGGGCGGGAACCCTGCATCCGGCGACAGTTTTACGCGCGCTCGGTCCGCGTCCGTGGAAGGTGGCCTATGTTCAGCCAAGCCGTCGGCCCGGCGACGGGCGCTACGGCGAGAACCCCAATCGGCTGCAACACTACTACCAGTTTCAGGTGATCTTGAAGCCGAACCCGGACGATTTGCAGGCCCTGTATTTGAACAGCCTGAAGCGTATCGGTATCGATCCGAAGCTGCACGATATCCGCTTTGTCGAAGATGACTGGGAGAACCCTACAGTCGGGGCATGGGGTCTGGGCTGGGAGGTCTGGTGCGACGGAATGGAGGTGACGCAGTTCACCTATTTCCAGGGCGTCGGTGGCATCGAAGTCGACGTGGTCTCCGGCGAGCTGACCTACGGCTTGGAACGGCTGGCCATGTACGTTCAAGGCGTCGACAACGTCTATGATCTCAGATTCAACAACGATGGCCTGACCTATGGCGACGTGTTCCTTGAAAACGAACGCCAACAGTCCGAAGCCAACTTCCACGGCTATGACGTCGCGGGGCTGAAGCGACGATTTGAAGACATGGTGGCCGAGGTCGAGCGTCTGTTGGCGATGAAGGGGCCGCAAGGCCAGACCCTGGTGCTGCCGGCGTACGATCAGGTCCTGAAGGCGTCGCACCTGTTCAACCTGATGGATGCCCGCGGAGCCATCGCCGTGGCCGAACGCCAGAGCTACATCGGGCGTATTCGCGACCTGTGCAAAGCCTGCGCCCTGGATTGGGTCGAGCAAGAAAGGGAGCGGGTCTGATGCCCCAACTTCTGCTCGAAATCTTTTCAGAAGAAATCCCGGCGCGGATGCAGCCGGGGGCGGCGCGTGACCTGGAGCGTATGGCCTCCGATCGACTGAAGGCGGCGGGTCTGGGCTGGGAGGCGCTGACCACCTATGCCGGGCCTCGGCGTTTGACGCTGGTGGTTGAAGGGCTGCCTGTCGCCACGCCAGACCGGTCCGAGGAGATCAAGGGCCCCAAGGCCTCCGCGCCGGAGCAGGCGGTCGAAGGTTTCTTGCGCAAGACCGGCCTGACCCGCGAACAACTTGTGGAACGCGACGGCGTCCTGTTCGCCGTCATGGACCAGAAGGGCCAGGCGACGGTCAGCCTGATCCCAGGGATGGTGGATGACGTCATCCGTAGCTTTCCCTGGCCCAAGTCGATGCGCTGGGACAACGGCACCCTGCGATGGGTGCGGCCTATCAAACGGATCGTCTGCCTCTTCGACGGGCAGGTCGTGCCATTCCTGATCGCCGATGGATCTCCAGAACTTGATGGGCGCATTCAGGGCATTGAAAGCGGTGACACGACCGAAGGTCACCGCTTCATGGGCTCGGGCCGTCCGCTCAAGGTGCGTGATTTTGCCGACTATCGCCGCCAGCTTGAGGACAATTTCGTTCTGCTGGACCCGGCGGACCGCCGCCTGCGAATCCTGCAGGGGGCGAGGGCGGTGTGTGAGGCCCGGGGTCTGGCTCTGGTGGACGACGACGGTCTGCTGGAGGAGGTGACGGGCCTGGCCGAATGGCCGACGCCGATCCTGGGGGACATGGACGGGTCGTTCCTGGACCTGCCGCCGGAGGTCATCCAGCTGTCGATGAAGGTCCACCAGAAGTATTTCGCCGTGCGTCAGCCTGGCTCAGAAGAGCTGGCCCCCAATTTCGTCGTGGTCGCCAATGTCGAAGCGACCGATGGTGGCCAGGCGCTGGCGGCGGGCAACAGCCGGGTGCTGTCGGCGCGCCTGAACGACGCGCGCTTCTTCTGGGACGAGGACCGTAAGGACGGCGCGCTTCTCGCCTGGCTGGAGAAGCTGGGCGGCATCACCTTTCACGCCAAGCTCGGAACGATGTGGGAGCGGGTCGAGCGCATCGAGGCGCTGGCGCGAGAGATCGCACCGCTTGTCGGAGCAGACCCTGACGCGGCTGCGCTGGCTGCGCGCTATGCGAAGGCGGACCTGGCCAGTGGCATGGTCGGTGAGTTCCCCGAACTGCAGGGGATCATGGGTGGCTACTATCTTCGAACTGCCGGCGAAGACGACGTCGTCGCCGATGCGGTGCGCGATCACTACAAGCCGCAAGGGCCGAACGATACTGTGCCGACCGCCCCCGTGACGGTTGCGGTCGCCCTGGCCGACAAGATGGACACCCTCGTCGGTTTCTTTGCGATCGACGAAAAACCCACGGGATCGAAAGACCCGTTCGCCCTGCGGCGAGCGGCGTTGGGGGCGATCCGGCTGGTGCTGGACAATGACCTGCGCCTGCCCTTGCGCCGGTTGGCATTCATGCACCTGTGGCTGATAACCGAGCGGCTGGCACAGGAGCCTCTGCAGGCGCTGGAGAACACCCCCTATGCGCTGGTCCGTCAGGCCGGCGGCGATCTTGAGGCCGCGGCTCGCGAAGCCGGATGGGATAACAAGATCGACGCCATGTTCCGTGGCACCCGTGACCTGGACGGTTTCTTCGTCGAGCGGTTGAAGGTGCTCTTGAGAGACGGGGGGCGACGGCACGACCTGGTCGATGCCGTATTCGCCCTGGGCGACGACGACCTCGTTAGAGTCTCTGCCCGCATCGACGCGTTGTCGGATTTCCTGGCGACTGACGACGGGGCTAATCTGTTGGCCGGTTACAAGCGCGCGAGCAATATTCTGAAGGCCGAGGAAAAGAAGGGGCCGCTGCCTGAAGGGTCTGCCGAGATCGGTCTGGACGGCCAGCCCCAGGAAGAGATCGTCCTGGCCATGGCGGTGTCCGCTGTTGCTGCTGATGTCGACGCCGCGCTCCACACCGAAGATTTCGTGGCGGCCATGACGGCGCTGGCCCGCCTGAGAGCACCGGTTGATGCCTTCTTCGAAGCCGTGCTGGTGAATTCCGACGTCGCCGCAGAGCGCGCGAACCGCCTGAAGCTGCTGGCCCAGGTTCGCGCGGCCATGGGCCAGGTCGCGGATTTCGGCCAGGTCGCGGGGTAGGGCTGGACCGAGCGCCTAGTCAGCGACCCGCGCATTCGGGCGGTCGTGGCCGTCCGACAGCTCGGTGTGCCATTGGCCGTTCTCGTCCTCCCAACTGATCCCGCGAGTTTCGCCCGCCACGTGCTGTTCGGCAGCGACGCGGTGGGCGGCGGCCTTGGCGGCGTCGCGGGTCGGGAAGGTCTCCGAGAAGGTCTCGCCTAGCTTATAGGCCCAGCCGTCTGCGTGCTGGACAATCCGGTAGATCACATCGACCATGGTGCGCTTCCTTTCGCGTTCGTCGGAGATAACGGCGTCCCCCCAAGAGGTGTTCCAATGGCCGAGATCATCAACCTGAACAAAGCGAGGAAGGCCCGTAACAGGGCGGCGGCCAAGACAGATGCCGCGACCAACCGGGCCGCTCACGGTCGCACTAAAGTCGATAAGGCCGCTGCCGAGGCGCGGAAGGCCCGCCTTAACCGCGCTCTGGATGGCGCACGCCGAGAGCGGTCGGACAAGAACTCGGAACAGTGATGTTCGGCTGGCGGCGCAAGCAGGCGGCGTTCGAGCCGGCGTTGTGGAGCGCCCTTGATCGCAGAGACGGCCCGGGCTTGCTGAGCCTGATCCAGACCCATGGCGCGGATAGCGTCGATCGCGATGGCCGCACGGCACTTATCAATGCGGCGTCACGGGGCGATCTGGAGCTGGTTCGGATGGCTCTCGGTGCGGGCTGCGACATCGATGCGGCCGACACCCGCGGCCTGACCAGCCTGCATTTCGCGGTGATCAACTCTGATCTGGACCTCGCGACCCTTTTGCTGGCGTCGGGAGCGTCGGTCGATCCGCTTGACAGCTGGGGCAATACGCCCCTGAATCGAGCCGTACCGCTTCCTGGTAAAGACCAGGCCGCCGACATTGTAACGCTCCTGGTCGGTCACGGTGCCGATGCCGAAGCCGCCAACAATCACGGCGTTTCCCCGTCGTCCTGGGTGACTGACGATCCAGGGCTGGCCCTCCTCCTAGCCGGCTCCTAGCTCACCTTCGGGGCACGGATCAGCAAGACCTGCCCGACCAGAACAAGCACCAGACCCAAACCGGCCTCCCAGCCGAAGTGCGCATGTTCGAAGACGACTGACATCAGAAGGGCGATCGGCGGGGTCAGGGCCGAAATATAGCTCGCCAACGCATAACCCTTGGCCCGAGCGAGCATGAAATAGAGCGCAAAGGCCACCACCGACCCGAAGACGGACAGATACAGCAGAGATCCAACGTAAGCCGGCGTCAGCTCGAAGCCGAATTCAACGCCCGTGGACACGCCGTACAGCCAGACCAGACCCGCACCATAAGCCATGGCCCAGGCGACTGAGGCGAGCACGGGCGCTCCCTCTTTCTGGGCCTTCCACCCAGCCAGATTACCCGCCGCAGCGAAGATCATGGCGACCACGGCTAGGATCAGCCCGAGATGCGCCTCGTCGCCGGCTCCCGGACGCCTCAGTTCGGCAACGAACATCGCCGCCACCCCGACCACGCCCAGTCCCGCCCCGACCCAGGCCCGCCAGTTGGCTCGCTGGCCCAATAAAAGTCGGAACAGCGCCAGATTGACGAAGGCCAGACCCGCGAAAATGACGGCCACCACCGCCGAAGCGATATGCTGCTCGGCCTCATAGACCATCGAATACTGGATCGAGAACGTCAGGACGCCCTGGCCGAAGACGGCCAGGTGCTGGGCCCCCGTCAGCCGGATCGGTTCGCCTCGCCACCAGCAGAACAGAAACAGCACGACTGAGGCGAGCGCGAAGCGGTAGGTCACCGAGGCCGTCGCATCCACCGACCCCAGCTGGAGCGTGATCGCGTACCAGGTTGTGCCCCAGATGACGCTGCAGATGGCGATGCTTCCGAGTGCGCGGGCGTCGGCTCCGGAACCCGGCGTGGCCCGTTTCGGGTCAATCATGCGGAACCCCGTTCGACCTTGGCGCATTTCAGCACCCAGTTACCACTTGGCTCCGGTGCCGGGGCGATCATCGTCCGCAGGACTAGGGCCAGAAACGCAAATAGGAAACGAATATGAGCATCCTCGCCAAGACCGCCGCCGCCGCCGTTCTGGCCGTGTCCGCCGCCGCCTGCGCAGCCACGCCCACGCCGCAGGACCCGGTGCACCCGATCGCCCAGGTCGGTATCACCCATGTCGAAGGTTCCGTCTCCTACCGTGAGCGCATCATGATGCCTGCCGGCTCGACCATGACGGTCAGCGTCCAGGACGTCAGCCGCGCTGACGCTCGCGCCGAAACGATCGCCAGCATCAACTATACGCTCGATGGCAGTGGACCACCCTATGGCTATCGCATGCGTGTCTTCAACGACCGCGTTGAGGCGAACCACACCTACGCCGTGCGTGCCGAGATCCGCGACCCCAGCGGCCGTCTGGTCTACACGACCGACACTCGTCACGAGGTCCTGACGCGCGGCAACTCGAACGAGGCGCATCTGGTCCTGGTTCGCGTTCCCTAAGGCTGCCGGCTCCATGTCCAGGCTCAGGCGTTCAGCGTGAGCCTGGAACGGGTTTCTGAGGGCACGCCCTCATAGACGGTCGGCCTTGCGATCCCCAGACGGGCGCGGGCGGTTTCCAGCGGTTCTGCGAACAGGCGTTCATAGTCCTCTGCCGGGAGCCACCGCGCCCGTTTGCCGTTTTGCCAGGCCTGGACGACGGCTCGCCTGGATGGCACAGATTTCGCCGTCTTGCGGATCTGATGCGCGGCTCCCAGTCCAATGAACAGGAAACCAAGGCTGCGCGTCTGGGCGTGGGAAAAGCTGACGACGCACGCCTCACCCAAGGCATCGCGCCCGTAGCCGGTCAGGACGTGCCACACGTCATGGACGTCGCGGATGCGTCGGCTGTACCAGGCGTACAGGTTTAGCGCCTCGATCTCAGCGCGCACCTCGCGGCTTTGCGCCGCCAGGCCCTCGGCCGACAGGTTTTCGACTTCCATGAAGGCTCTGTAGGCCGCCCCGACGGTGCCGGGCGCGAATTGGACGAGCCAAGACCGGTCATTGAGCTTCTCGTTGAGTTCGAGCCGCTGGTAAGCCAGGCGCGCACCGCCCGGTGACCGCAGAAGTTTACGCAAGCCCCACGGAATCGACCGACCCGTCAGAGACTCCATGATCTCAAAGACCTGGGTGGTGTCTTCCTTGTCAGCGACCAGTCGCCGAAAGGCTCGCAGAGCCCGCCCGGGCTGTAGCCGGCGGCCAAGGTAGGCTCCTTCCGCGGACAAGGGTTCAAACGTGGTCAAGAAGCGGCCTCCAGTCGACATCATTCTGAGCCGAGCAAAGGTGCGTTGCAAGACAGGACGCACGCATTTCCAGCCGCGCCGACCCCGCCTATGCTTGTGTGATGTCACAGCTTCGTAAGCGCTCGATTAGCCTGGCCGGCCACGCCACGTCTTTGGCGTTGGAGCTGGAGTTCTGGTCGGCTCTGGAAGCGATGGCAGCCTCACGCACGATCAGCCTGGCTGCTCTGATCCTTGAGATTGACGCGGGGCGGGGGGACAGCCCTCTGGCGTCGGCCTGCCGGGTGGCCGCGCTGAACTGGGCGCGGCAAGGCAGCCGCTGAACGACAAAACGGCCGCCGCAGGCTCACTGCGGCGACCGCTTCGTTAAATCGACGACGCTGCCGACGACGGCTCGATCAGCCGGCCGGAGCGGCAGGGGCTGCCGGAGCCTCCGGAAGGCTCACGTTGACATCGACCTGTTCGGGGACCGACGGTGCCTCCGGCGCAGTCCCGCGCGAGAACATGAAGAAGGCGATCACGGCCACGACGACCAGAAGTCCGCCCACGATGAATGCCAGGCTGGCATTACCGCCGCCGCCATTTCCATTTTCTTCAGCCATATCTTGCTCCTCCAAGCAGTGTTCTGACGACGATCAACGGTGTTTGCGGCACTCAGGTTCCCTCTGACCGGTGGCGCATGATCATGTGCTACTTATGTTCTCCTGATTCCCGCATTGCCCCGCCCGCCCGTGACCGAACCGCCCGCCATCAAGATTTCAGACCTCGCCCGTGCCGACGGCCGGCCGGCGCGCGCATATCTGGACGGGCTCAACGCTGAACAGCGTCAGGCGGTCGAGGCCGTCGAAGGGCCGGTTCTGGTTCTGGCCGGCGCCGGAACAGGCAAGACGCGCGTTCTCACCACCCGGCTGGCGCACATCCTGGCGCTGGGCAAGGCAAAGCCCTGGGAGTTGCTGGCCGTTACCTTCACCAACAAAGCCGCGCTCGAAATGCGTGAGCGCATCACCCACCAGATCGGCCCGTCGGCCGAGGGTCTGCGCTGGCTGGGCACCTTCCACGCGATCGCGGCCCAGATCCTGCGTCGCCATGCCGAACTGGTCGGGCTGAAGTCGACCTTCACCATCCTCGACACCGACGATCAGGAGCGCCTGCTCAAACAGGTGATCGAGGCCGCCAATCTGGACCCGAAACGCTGGTCGCCGCGTGCCCTGGCCGGGATGATCGACCATTGGAAGAACCGCGGCTGGACGCCAGAGAAGCTGCCGGCGCGCGAAGACTTCGCTGAGGGCAGGGGCCAGAGTCTGTACCGGGCCTATCAGGATCGCCTGAAGACCTTGAACGCCTGCGACTTTGGCGACCTGCTTCTTCACAACCTGACGATCTTCTCGCAACATTCTGATATTCTGTCAGAATATCATCGTCGTTTCCGCTACATCCTGGTCGACGAATATCAGGACACCAACGTCGCTCAATATCTGTGGCTGCGCCTCCTGGCCGCGCCCCGCGACGGCCATGCCGCCAATATCTGTGTGGTCGGCGACGACGATCAGTCGATCTATGGTTGGCGTGGCGCGGAAGTGGACAATATTCTACGCTTTGAGAAAGACTTCCCCGGCGCTGTTGTCATCCGACTTGAGCGAAATTATCGCTCGACCTCGCACATTCTGGGGGCCGCTTCCGGCCTGATCAGCGCCAATCGCGGTCGTCTGGGCAAGACCCTGTGGACCGACCAGTCCGGCGGCGAAAAGGTCCGGGTCACCGGCGTCTGGGACGGCGAGGCCGAGAGCCGCCTGATCGCCGACGAGATCGAGCGCCTGCATCGCACCGGCGTCAGCTATCGCGACATGGCCATTCTGGTGCGCGCCGCCTTCCAGATGCGGACCTTTGAAGAGCGGTTCGTCTTGCTGGCCATCCCCTATACGGTGATCGGCGGTCCCCGCTTCTTCGAACGCGCCGAGATCCGCGACGCCCACGCCTATATGCGGCTGATCCTGTCCGAGGACGACGACCTGGCCTTTGAGCGCATCGTCAATACGCCCAAGCGCGGCCTGGGCGACGCCTCGGTCCAGCGCATCCTGAGCATCGCGCGTCAGGGCGGCGTTTCGGCCATGACGGCGGCGCGCGACCTGATCCTGACCGACGAGCTGACGGCGCGGGCGCGCACGCCACTGGCCAATTTCATTCGCGACATCGACCGCTGGCGCGTCCTGCTGGACACCACGCCGCATCATCAGGTCACCGAGACGGTCCTGGAGGAGAGCGGTTATATCGATATGCAGCGCGCCGACCGCGCGACCGGGCCGACGCGACTTGAGAACCTGAAAGAACTGGTTCAGTCGATGAGCCAGTTCGACACCCTGGGGGCCTACCTCGAACACGTCGCCCTGGTCATGGATCTGGATCGCGGGGCCGGCGAGGATGCGGTTCAAGTGATGACGCTCCATGCCGCCAAGGGACTGGAGTTTCCGGTGGTCTTCCTGCCCGGCTGGGAGGAAGGCGTCTTCCCATCGCAACGCTCGATTGACGAGAAGGGCGAAAAGGGGCTCGAGGAGGAACGTCGCCTGGCCTATGTCGGCGTTACCCGCGCTCGCTCCGAGGCGCGGATTTATTTCGCGGCCAATCGCCTCGTCTATGGCCGCTGGACGACCCAGTTGCCCAGCCGTTTCATCGACGAGTTGCCGCACGACCACGTCGAGGCCTCGTCCGAGACCGGCTACTTCGGCGGCTCACCACACCTGGCCGAGGCCCGCTCCCGCTTTGACGAGGCCCCCGTCTTCAGTGGCGGCTATGCCTCTCCGGGCTGGCGGCGCGGCCAGCAGTTTGCGCAGAAAACACCCCAGCAGAGCGCCCGCGATCGGTATGCCCGCAATGCCGTGATCGAGGGTGAAGGCCGACTGGTGGCCAGCACTTCCTCACCCAGTTCCTATGCCCGCGGCGACCGGGTGTTCCACCAGAAGTTCGGCTACGGCAAGGTCACGGCCATCGAGGGCAACAAGCTAACCGTCGCCTTCGACAAGGCCGGCGAGAAACGCGTGATCGAGAGTTTCGTGGAGAAGGCGTGAGTCAGGACCGCGGAGCCCGCAGCGTTTCCCAGGCCGCGACGACCAGCAGCACACCTGTCGACAACAGGCTCAGCATCACCGGCGTCGTCAGTGGAACCAGCAGCCAACCCGCCGCCAGAACCGCGCAACCCGCCAGCCGCGCCCAAGCCATCCGGCCCCAGATCGCCAGGGTCGCCACCGAGGTGCCCAGAAGGAACAGCGCCGGCCCGCCCAGGAGCGTCAGGGCCATCGTCGGCTCGATGTGGCCCAGCGGGTGCGCCAGCACCAACTCGTCCGACACCGCCACCACGATGATTCCGGCCACCACCAGCAACGGCGAATAGGTATAGCCCTTGCGCGCCAGCGCGCCGGGATCCTCGGCATGGGCGATGGTGTGCGCGGCGCTCTCGTGCGCGCGGCTGAAATAGAGCCACCACATGGCGATCGTTGAGGCGATGGCCGAGCCGAAGGCGGCGATGACCGGCAAGGTCCACTCCAACCGCGCAAAGGTCGCGCCCGAAATCAGCAGGGTCTCACCGAGACAGATGATGGTGAACAGACCGACGCGCTCGGCCATATGGGCGCCTTCGACATTCCAGTCCTGGGTGGTGGAGCGCCCCAGCCCCGGCGTCCAGAAATAGGCCACCGGCCCGACGTATTCGATCGCCAGCGCGCCCAGCCACCACCACAACCGCTGCTCCGGCGCAGCCAGGCCACCGCCGATCCACAGCACCGCGGAGATCGACAGCCACACCAGAATGCGCTGGAAGTTGCGCCGCAGGCTCGTGTCCTCACGGCACGCCAGCAGCATGAACAGCGTCCGCCCGACCTGGATGAAGGCGAAGGCCGCTCCGAACGCCAGGCCGGCATCCTCAAAGGCGTGCGGTAGCGCCGCCGACATCACCAGGCCCGCCGCCATCAAGACGAACAGCCCGATCTGGACCGCCGCCCGCTGCGGATCGAGCCAGTTGGTGACCCAGGACGTATAGACCCACGCCCACCACACCGCCGTCACCATCATGGCTGCCTGCAAGGCACCCAGCCAGGTCAGGTTCTCCAGCAGGAAATGCGACACCTGGGTGACGGCGAAGACGAAAACCAGGTCGAAGAAGAGCTCGACAAACCCGACCCGTGCCTCGCGCCCGTCGCGTTGTCTCAGCAGTCCGTTCATGTCGAGCCCCCGGTTCACGTCCCAGATGCCGCGAGTCGGGATGGGCGTCACACCTTCGTGCGATGTCAGGGATTCGTCGGCTCCGGGACTGCCGCCGCCCATTGCTGCCGGATGGTGTCACGGTGACGGGCGAACCAGAGCAGGCCCAGGACCGTGAAGCCGTTGCGGATTCGTCCCTCATCGACGGCCTTGAGAGCGACCTCGGGCGAGACGGCAAAGGGCTCGGTGAACTCGGCCTCCTGGGCGGCACCGGCATGGTCGGGCAGGGCGGAGGCGTCGACGCGGGCGATGAACAGGTGAGCTTCCTCCGCCAGCCAGCCGGTCGAGGGCATGAAGTCCACCGCGTGGATCAGGCCGGTGGGGGCCACGCCCAACTCTTCGACCATCTCGCGTCGGGCGCAGTCTTCGGCGGATTCGCCGCCCTCGATGAGGCCGGCGGCGAGTTCGACCAGAACCCCCTTGCCGGACAGATGCGCCGCCAGCCGGAACTGACGTTGAAGCACCAGCAGATCCCGCTCCGGGTCATAGGGCACAATGGCGGCGACCCGCCCGATCTCATAGATGTCGCGCTGGAAATCGAGTGGGCCCGCGCGGGTGTGCAGCACCCCCCCATGATGGGCCAGCGGGCGATAGGCGGTGGCAATCAACTGGCGGCGATGGTCGGTAAACCGCGCCATGCGGTCGGACGCGTCGTCCGATGAAGGGGTGTCAGCTTTCGATGCCATAGCGGGTTCATAGCCGCCCAGGGGCCGCGTGTCGTGCGCCTCACAGTGTGGCCCGATGATGAGCCCGGTTCCTTGACGGCTCTGATCCGAAAGGCGCAACCTTTGGCCATCTGAACCGCAACAATCTGCACAACTGTCAGTTGGCTGTCTTGGCAGGGGGTTTCCGCACGAGATGACAAGCAAGCATGGCCATGGCGATCATGGCGAACATGATGGGCATGAAGAGGATACCGGGCGTGGCGGGCATGACATGCCCCCGCCGCCAGAGGGTGAGCAAACGGCCATCGACCCGGTCTGCGGCATGCAGGTCGCCATCACACCGCAAGCCCGCACCCAGGACTATCGGGGCACAACGCACTATTTCTGTTCGGAGAAATGCAGGGCGAAATTTGGTGCCGATCCGTGGTTTTACGCTTCGGGCAACGCCGCCCGGCGGCCCAAGAGTGTCAAGGCTGGGGCGCAATACACCTGTCCGATGCATCCCGAGATCATCCGTGACGCGCCGGGGGCCTGTCCGATTTGCGGCATGGCGCTCGAACCCATGGTGCCCAATGACGAACCCAGCCATGAGCTGATCGACTTTACCCGGCGCATGTGGATCAGCCTGGCTGCCGCCGTGCCGCTGGTGCTGCTGTCCATGGGCGACATGGTGGGGCTGCCGGTGCGTCAGTGGGTGGGTCCGGCCACTGCACCCTGGATCGAGTTCGTCCTGGCGACTCCCATCGTTTTGTGGGCCGCTGCCCCCTTTTTTCAGCGGGGCTGGGACTCGATCGTCAACCGCTCACCCAATATGTGGACACTGATCTCGCTCGGGGTGGCGGCGGCCTATCTCTATTCCATTGTGGCCACGCTCGCGCCCGGGATTTTCCCCCAAGCCTATCGCCTGGACCATGGGGTCGGCACCTATTTCGAGGCCGCTGTGGTGATCGTGGCCTTGGTCTTTGTCGGCCAGGTGTTGGAGCTGAGGGCTCGCGAACGGACCGGCGATGCCATTCGGGCCTTGATGGATCTGGCCCCAAAGACCGCCCGTCGCGTCCTCGACGATGGCAGCGAATATGATGCGCCCGTCGAGAATATCATGGTGGGCGACCGGTTGCGCGTGCGCCCCGGCGAGGCAGTGCCCGTCGATGGTGTGGTCGTTGAGGGCGGCTCCTCGGTCGATGAGAGCATGATCACCGGCGAACCGGTTCCGGTCGAGAAGGCCATAGGGGATCCGGTGACGGGTGCTACGCTCAACAAGAACGGCAGCCTGGTGATCGAGGCGCGGCGGGTCGGCTCCGAAACCGTGCTGGCGCAGATCGTCGACATGGTGGCCAGTGCCAGGCGCTCGCGGGCACCGATCCAGGGGCTCGCCGATCGGGTCTCAGCCATCTTTGTGCCGACGGTGGTGGCCATAGCGGTGCTGGCTTTTGTCGGCTGGCTGATCTTGGGGCCGCAGCCTGCGCTGATTTCGGCGGTGGCCGCGGCGGTCTCGGTGCTCATCATCGCCTGTCCCTGTGCGCTGGGCCTGGCCACGCCGATCTCGATCACCACTGCCGCGGGGCGCGGTGCCCAGGCGGGGGTTCTGGTTAAGAACGCAGAGGCGTTGGAACGCATGGCGGCGGTAACGACGCTGGTTGTCGACAAGACCGGCACCCTGACCGAGGGGCGCCCGGTCCTCACCGATGTGGTCAGCCTTGGGGCGGCGAAGGAGGCCGATATCCTGGCCGTTGCCGCTGCGCTTGAACGCGGTTCTGAGCACCCCCTGGCTGAGGCTGTTGTGGCCGGTGCCGAGGCGCAGGGGGCCGCGCGCAAGACCGCCGCAGAGTTTGCGGCCATCACCGGCAAGGGAGTGCATGGCCTGGTGGACGGCCGGCCGGTCGCACTGGGCAATGCCGCGATGATGAGCCGGGTGGGGCAGGACGCGACCCGCTATGAAGCCCGCGCTGACGGCCTGCGGGCGGACGGCAAGACGGTGATGTTTGTCGCCATCGGTGACGTAGTGGCCGGGATGGTCGCCGTGACCGACCCGATCAAGGCGACGACCGCAGAAGCAATCCAACAGCTTCATGCGCGCGGCCTGAAGGTGATCATGGCCACAGGTGACAACCCGTGCACTGCCGAGGCGGTGGCCGCCAGCCTGGGCATCGATCAGGTCCACGCCGGGGTGCTTCCAGAGGATAAGAAGGCACTGATTGAGGGTTTGCGCCGAGGCGGAGACGTCGTCGCCATGGCCGGGGACGGGATCAATGATGCCCCCGCCCTGGCCGCCGCGGATGTGGGCATCGCCATGGGCACGGGCGCGGATGTCGCGGTCGAGAGCGCGGGCCTGACCCTGCTGGGGGGGGATCTTCTGGGCGTGGTTCGGGCTCGCAAGCTCTCCGAAGCAACCCTGCGAAACATCAGGCAGAACCTGTTCTTTGCCTTTGCCTACAATACCGTCGGCATCCCCGTTGCGGCGGGGGTCTTCTACCCCATAACCGGCTGGCTGTTGTCACCGATGCTTGCCGCAGCCGCCATGAGCCTGTCGTCGGTGTCGGTCATCGCCAACGCGCTCAGGCTGCGCCAGGTCAGGCTCTAGCTGTGAGCTCTCAATAGGTTGTCCATTCGGTCCAGGCCGAGGAAGCTGGAGTTGCAGACTTCAGACCCTCGCTCGGAGAAGACCGAATGAACGTGCATAAGAATGCCCGACTGACGCCTCATAGTCGAGCCGAACGGGTGCGGCGGGTTGTGGACCAGGGCCAGTCGCGGATGCCATGGCTGTCGTGCTCACAGGGCTGCCCAGAACCCCGGCGGGTCAACCTGGCGAGATCATCTTTTCGGGACGGACCCACTCGTCGAACTCCTCATTGGTCAGATAGCCGCCGCCGACGGCTTCTTCGCGCAAGGTCGTGCCGTTCTTGTGGGCGGTCTTGGCGATCTTGGCGCAGGTGTCATAGCCCAGCTTGCCGTTCAGGGCGGTGACAAGCATCAGACTGTTTTCCAGGCCGCGCTGGATATTGTCGCGGCGCGGCTCGATGCCGACGACGCAGTTGTCGGTGAAGCTGATCGCCGCATCGGCCATCAGACGCACGGACTGAAGGAAGTTGTAGGCCATCACCGGATTATAGACGTTCAGCTCAAAGTGGCCCTGGCTGTCGGCGAAGGTGATGGCGGCGTTGTTGCCAAAGATCTGAACGCACACCTGGGTCATGGCCTCGCACTGGGTCGGATTGACCTTGCCCGGCATGATTGACGATCCCGGCTCGTTCTCCGGCAGGCTCAGTTCGCCAAGGCCCGAACGCGGGCCCGAGCCCAGGAAGCGAATGTCGTTGGCGATCTTGAACAGGCTGGCGGCCACCGTGTTGATCGCCCCATGCGAGAACACCATGGCGTCGTGGGCGGCGAGGGCCTCGAACTTGTTCGGCGCGGTGGTGAACTTCAGGCCGGTGATCTGGGCGATCTTGTCGGCCACGCCTTCGGCGAAGCCGACCGGGGCGTTCAGGCCGGTGCCGACGGCGGTGCCGCCCTGGGCCAGTTCCATCAGCTTGGGAAGGGTCTGTTCGATCCGCTCGATGCCGTTGGCGATCTGTTGCGTATATCCGCCGAACTCCTGGCCCAGCGTCAGGGGGGTGGCGTCCTGGGTGTGGGTGCGGCCGATCTTGATGATGTCCTTCCACGCCTGGGCCTTGTCGTTCAGCGCGTTGTGCAGGGTCTGCAGCGCCGGCAGCAGGCGGTGGACGATCTCTTCGGCGCAGGCGACGTGCATGGCCGTCGGATAGGTGTCGTTGGACGACTGGCTCATGTTGACGTGATCGTTCGGGTGGACCGGCTTTTTCGAGCCCATCTCACCGCCGAGGATCTCGATGGCGCGGTTGGAGATCACCTCATTGGCATTCATGTTCGACTGGGTGCCCGAGCCGGTCTGCCAGACCACCAGCGGGAAGTGGTCGTCAAGCTTGCCCTCGATGACCTCATTGGCGGCGCGGATGATGGCGTCGCCCAGCGCCGGATCCAGCTTGCCGAGCGCCATGTTCGTCTCGGCGGCCGCCCTCTTGACGATGCCCAGCGCCCGCACGATCGGCTGGGGCTGGCGCTCCCAGCCGATCTTGAAGTTGCCGCGCGACCGCTCGGCCTGGGCGCCCCAGTAGCGGGAGGCGTCCACTTCGATGGGGCCGAAGGTGTCGGTTTCAGTGCGGGTCTTGGTCATGGCTTTCCGGGGAATCTGGCGGCGCGTCGCGGCGCGGTGTAGCACGCGAGGCATGACGGGCAAGGATCAGGCGTGAGCGGGCAGGGCTGGACAGGCAGCGGCAAGGTCCGGGCGCGCGAGACGAACGGCGTGTTCGAGCTGATCGTCGATGGGCTGACGACCCAGCCGAAATACTACAAGGTCCTGCTCTATGAGTTCTTCCGCAAGGACTGGCGCGGCAGCCGTCCGGCCTGGGGCGACCATGCCGTCGAGATCATCATGGAACACGTCGGCGAGCCGCCGCACATCGATCTGGACAACATCGCCAAGGCGGTACTGGACGGCATCAAGAAGCACGTCTTTCACGACGACGCCCAGGTGGCGCGGCTGCTGGTGGAGCGGCGCGAGGGCGAACGCGAACGCCTGCTGGTGACGATCCAGAAACGTCAGGGCGCGTCAGGGCCGACCGGCGGGTAGCGGTCGAACTTCGGAAGATCGTCGAGATCGGCCATCCAGCTGATGCTTTCGGCCAACTGGATCTGACCCTGCAGAGGCAACTGGCCGGGCTCATCCAGGGTCGCAGTCTGGACGTCGATCTGACCAGGGAAGATGACGTCGTTGGTATAGAACAAACTGGTCCCGCAGTTGCCGCAGAAGTGGCGTCGGCCATGTTCGGAGGAGGCGTAGATCCTAGGTTCGCCGGTGATCAGAATATCATCCTGCGTCACCAACCCCCATGATACTGCGGGCGCGCCTGACGCTCGCCGGCAATCGGTGCAGTGACAAAGGGCGTGGTGGATCGTGTCGTTCTTCATGCGATAGCTGATGGCACCGCAATGGCATCGTCCGGTGAGCATCGAAGGTCCTCCTCAGGAGCCGTGCGGTTCTACCTTTGTTCTCATCTTAAGGCAAGGACAGAGTGAGGTCACGGGCTTGCGAACCGAAGAAAAGGCAGGAGTGTTTGCATCTGGGCTCCCACATAGGTCTGAGGTTCTGAGGGCGGACGCAGGCCGCCCTCGCGTTCGCGTCGATTTACGCAGGCGGTCGTTCGCTGCGACAGGCCCAGGAAATCCACGGCGTGATCCAGTGATTCCAGCACACAGGCATCGAAATAGGGATAGGTGTCATCTTCCGAACACCCGAAGGACGAGCGATCGCGGCGCGCCGCCGTCATGACCATGCGGTTGGTCTGGGCCAGCGCGGGTACGAAGACGCCGGAAAAGCAAGCCGACACGATCACGACCGTCGGGCGGGTGCCGCACCAGCTATCGATCAGGCGGTCCATGTAGGGCGGTCCGATCATCCCCTCGGGACCGAACACGATGCCCGCCGGCGAACCGTGCGAGGTGAAGTACAGCAGACACCCCGCCGTTGCGCGGCGGGCCACGGCCTCGATGGCCGCGAAGGCCCGCTGGGAGCCCAGCGAGGAGCCGTCGGCATTGGGGGCCAACGACAAGGCGGTGATGTTGGCGGCATCAAACCCGGCGCGCTGAAAGGCCGCGTTGAGATCACGCCGAGAGTTCTCGAAGGCCGCTATCGGCACGCCTTGGCTGGACCGCCAGTCGCCGGCGATGACAGCGACTGCCCAGTCTTCGAACTCGTTGGCGATCGCGCCTGAAGCGTTGGGAGGCGGGGAAGCCTGCTCCACCGTTACGGAATCCCAGTCCGACATCGAGGCGTCGGGCACCGCTGTGGTCGCCGGGGTGTCGCCCGCGCCTGTCGACTGGGCCAGCGCCATCGGCGCGACGGCCAGAAAGACGGCGGCGAAGCCGAAACTCAACCACAAGCGACAACGCATACCGAACTCCCGGGCCTGACGCCTGCAAATAGGACTTAAAGAACCACGTGTTGCAAGCTTGAAAGCACTTGCACCGGGGATGACAGCCCCTAGTGTCTGCCGCGTTCGGTGTCGTCGGAGTCTGGCAATGACCTTGGTTCGTTTTCCCGCGGTCGCCGCAACTGCGGCCTTGCTGGCGGCGGTCGGTGCGGAGCCGGTCCTGGCCCAGGACGTCGCGACCATTGAAACTGCGGAACAGATTCGCGACGCGGCCCTCCAGGACAATCGGGCGCTCGAGTTCGTGACGGAGTTGACGACCCGGTTTGGCGCGCGTCCCGCCGGGTCAGCCAGCGAACAGGCCTCAGCCGAGTGGGCCGCAGGCTGGATGCGCGGGCGCGGGTTCCGCAATGTGCGCATCGAATCCTTCCCGCTCGTCGGATGGGAGCGTGGGTCGGAGTCAGGGGCCATCGTCGGGCGTTTCGCCCAGCCGCTGGTCGTCGCGGCCCTGGGCCACTCTCCGGCGACCCCGGCGGATGGGGTGGAGGCCGAGGTCGTCCGCTTCACCAGCCTTGAGGCCCTGCAGGCGGCACCCGACAGCGCGGTGCGTGGACGCATTGTCTATATCGACCTGGGCCAGATGCAGCCGATGCAGGACGGTTCCGGCTATGGGCCTCAGACTCGCGTGCGCGGCCTGGGCCCCGGTGTGGCCATGCAAAAGGGGGCCGTCGCCTATGTGATGCGCTCCGTGGGATCGGATTACGATCGCCTGCCGCATACCGGGACGACCCGCTATGTCGACGGTCGCTCGACAATCCCTTCGTTCGCCCTGGCCGCACCCGACGCCGATCAGTTGAGCCGGCTGGTCGAGATGGGTGAGGGGGCTATTCGGCTGCATCTGTTCTCGTCGGCCCGGACCTTTGCAACGACGTCCCAGAACGTCATAGGCGACATCGTCGGAGACGAGCGACCGGATGAGGTGATCGTTCTGGGCTCCCACCTGGACAGCTGGGATCAGGGCACCGGGGCCATCGACGATGCGGCCGGCGGCGCGATCACCCTGGCGGCGGCACTCGAGCTGGTGGAGGGTGGGCGTCGGCCCGCGCGGACGGTCCGGGTCATCCTCTACGGCTCCGAAGAAGTGGCTCAGCCGACGGACGCGACCGGCGACGGCGGCGGCACCTATGTGCGCGGCCTCGGCGAGGCGGGCGTGGCCAACCACATCATCGCCGGCGAAAGTGATTTCGGCGCGGACCGGGTCTATGCGCTCCGGCTCCCGCCGGGAGCCCAGGGGTCGACCTTCCAGGCCGCGGCGAGCCAGGTGCTTTATCCGATCGGCGTTCTGGCCTCATCGGTTCCGGAGACCAGCGGCGGTGCCGACGTTGGCCCGCTGGCAGCCGCCGGCGTGCCGGTCTTCCGGCTGTCACAGGACGGCACGCGGTATTTCGACCTTCATCACACTGCGAACGATACGCTCGACAAGATTGATCCAGAACAACTTTCTCAGAATGTTGCGGCCTGGGCCGGGCTGGTCTGGCTGATCGCGGACTCCAACGTCACCTTCCGGCAGGCCGCCACCGAATAGTGCACGGTGAATCGGGTGCAAAAGGTGCAAAAGGTACAATTCGTCCTGGCAGCGGGGCGGTGATCCGGGTGGCGCGGCCGCACCCTCGGTCACGTGCAACGAGCTTGCCATGTCCGTGTGTGCCGAGGATGAAGCTCAAACCTCCGTTAAGCCAAGCCTGATAATTGAGGGGCTTGGCTCGGATACCTATGGGCGTGCTTTCGCTTCTATTCCGGCGCGTAGCCGGTTTCGACCTTGAGATAGGCGATCAGGTCGCGGCGGTCGGTTTCCTCGGGAATACCGGCGAAGGCCATGCGATTGCCGGGCAGGAAGTCGCGCGGGGCCGCCAGCCAGCCATCGAGATGCTCCGCGTCCCAGGTGAACCCTGCGTTCTCCACCGCCTCGGAATAACGGAACCCCTCCACCGATCCGGCCCGGCGACCGAAGACACCCCACAGGTTCGGGCCGGTCATGTTGCCACCGCCCTCTGCCAGGGTGTGACAGGACCGGCAGCGCGCGAAGACTCGGCGGCCATTTTCCAGATCACCTTCGTTATAGGGAGCGGGTAGGGTTGCCAGGACAGCGGCGCGCTGTTCGTCGGACATCTCGGGCCGCGGGGCCGGGGGCGGGGACGTGTCGGCCTGGTCGCTCGAAGGTTCGGCGTTCTGGCTGCAAGCCGCGACCAGGACGGCGGCGGCCAGGGGAAGCAGGGCACGCATGAGAGGCTCCAAGGAAATGACCGTGAGAATCTACGCCCTTTCGAGGGCGTCCCTCAATAGGTTAGCGGTGCGATTGATCGCCGTGCGTGCCGGTGCCAACATAGGCGTCATGTTCGCAGAGCCGTGTGGCAACGTCTTGAACTCCTCGGCCCACACAGGGACGCCGGCGGCACCAAGTGCGGCCTCATAGGCGTGGCAATCCGGACGCACCGGATCGGCGAGGCCGCCGTAGGCTAAGACGCAGGGCGGATCAGAGCCGGCGTCGGCGTCCAGCAGGTTCGGCGGAACCTGCACAAGACGCGAGCTGATCACGCGCACCACCGCCCTCCCGATCGGCCGAGAGCTGGCCCGTTCGGTCTTCCAGACCCCGTCGTCCAGATGGAGGAGCGGATAGATCAGGCAGGTCATGGCGACGGTCCCAGCAGCCTCGCGATTGATCTGACGGGCCAGATCCAGCGCTAGATAGCCGCCAGCGGAATCACCACCCAGAATGAGCGGCATCCTTTCGGCAACAGTCTCGGCGCGGATCTGGACCAGCCAGCGCAAGGCCACCTCGGCATCGTCCCGTTGGGCTGGCCAGGCGTGTTCGGGAGCCAGGCGATGATCGACCGACAAGACCGCTATGTTCGCGCCGTACGACAACTGCCGACAAAGGGCGTCGTGGGTGCCGGTGTCGCAAAAGGTAAAGCCGCCGCCGTGAAAGAAGAGCAGGAAACCTTGCGGATCGGAGCCGGTTTCGGGTTGATGGAACCGGGCAGTGAGGGGACCGACAGGACCGGGAATCTCGAGTTCGGTCACCTCGGCGAGGGCGCGTGCCTGGCGATCACGCTCGCTCAGGACCGCCCCGAGTGCCCGGCGACCGGCTTTGAAACTCTGCGCCCAGATGCGGTCGCGAGTGACGCGGAAGAATAGGCCCGTCCCATCGTGCCTCCGAAAGGCTGGTGCCGGCTGAGGGACTCGAACCCCCGACCTTCGGTTTACAAAACCGCTGCACTACCACTGTGCTAAGCCGGCGCTGGATCGGGCTTATGGGCAAGGTCGGGCGGCGCCGCAAGGGTCAGGGCGCCAACTCGGCGGCGATGCGGGCGGCGAAATCCGGCCGGGTGCGGATATTGTTGTGGTCGGCGTCCGCAAAGACGAGGCGTTCGACTGAAACGCCTTCAGCGGCCAGGTCGCGGGCCATGTCGCGACTGAGGGCGGGGGGAAGGGTTTCGTCGCGACCGGCCTCCAGCACCAGGACCCGACCCGAATAGCCCGACAGGGATTGAACAATGTCGAACGAATCGAGGCCTGGATCGATGGTCACCCGCACGAAGGGGCGCATCAGGCCCAGGTCGTCATTGACCGCGGCGCGCGCCGTCGGCGTCGATGCCTCAATGACCAGCATGTCGACATTGATCAGCCGTGTGGCTTCGGTGCAGACCGGCCCGCCAAGCGAATGGCCCCAGGCGAGCACCTCTCGGCCCTCGGCGGCGGCGGTGCGTGCGACATATTCAGCGACGGCCCGTCCGGCGTGACGGAAGTTCGCGAGCGTCGCCTCTCCTGGCGTCTCGCCGTAACCGGGGTAGTCGAACATGACGATGTCGCCGAACGGGATCAACGCTGCCGCGCGGTCACCGCCGGCTGTGGCGCGCCGAAACATATTGCCGCCGCAGAACAGGATAATCGGCCCGGTCGCATTGCCGCCGACCCGCGAGACTGCGACGGAGCCGCCTTCATAGGGAAGGGCGAGGTCTTCTCGGTCCATCGGCATCGGTCGACCAGCTTGCAGGTTGATCCCCTCAGCCTCGAGGCGCGTGTTCGGATAGAAATAGGCGTCTTCCGGAATTCGAACCTGCCCACAGCCCGCCGAGCCAACGGCCAGCACAACGGCAAGGACGCGGAGTGCTTTCTGGGACATTGACCATCCTCGGCGGCAGCGGGGAAGAGTAGCCTGACCGCAGCGTACTTGGCCAGCAGAGGTTGCGCCGTGATCTCAGGTGACGACGCGGCCCATGCCCTCTATATGGCACGCCTTCTCGACACGTCTGGATTCCCATGGCCCGCATTCTCGTCACCTCGGCGCTGCCCTACATCAACGGCATCAAGCATCTGGGGAACCTGGCGGGCTCGATGCTGCCCGCGGATGTGTGGAGCCGGTTCAAGCGCGGGCAGGGGCACGAGGTGCTCTATATCTGCGCCACCGACGAGCATGGCACGCCGGCCGAGCTGGCCGCCGCTGCCGCCGGGCAGGACGTCCAGACCTATTGCGACGAACAGCACGAAGTCCAGAAGCGGGCCGGTGAGCAATTCGGCCTGAGCTATGACTGGTTCGGGCGTTCGTCCAAGGCGCCGAACCGGTGCCTGACCCAGCATTTCGCGGCGAAGCTGGAGGAAAACGGCTTCATTGAAGAGCGGGTCGACCGGATGATCTACTCGATCGATGACGGCCGCTTCCTGCCGGATCGCTATGTCGAGGGGACCTGTCCGCATTGCGGATACGACAAGGCGCGCGGCGATCAGTGCGACAACTGTGGCCGACTGCTGGATCCGACCGATCTGATCGATCCCTATTCGGCGGTGTCGGGCAGCCGCAATCTGGAGGTCCGCGATACGCGGCACCTCTATCTGTTGCAGACCAAGCTGGAGCAGCCGATCCGCGACTGGATCGGGTCCAAGTCGGGCTGGCAGACGCTGGCGAAATCAATCGCCCTGAAACACCTCGATGAGGGCCTGATCGACAGGGGCATCACCCGCGATCTGAAGTGGGGCGTGCCGGTGGTCGGCCCGGACGGTGGGCCGCGCCCCGGCCTGGAGGGCAAGGTCTTTTACGTCTGGTTCGACGCGCCCATCGAATACATCGGCGCGACCGAGGAATGGGCCGAGGCGACGGGGCGGACCTGGCGCGACTGGTGGCGGCTGGATGAGGGGGCGGACGACGTTCGCTATGTCCAGTTCATGGGCAAGGACAATGTGGCCTTCCACACCGTCAGCTTCCCCGCCACGATCATCGGGTCGGGCGAACCGTGGAAGACAGTGGATCAGCTGAAGGCGTTCAACTGGCTGAACTGGTATGGCGGCAAGTTCTCGACCAGCCAGGGCCGGGGCGTTTTCATGGACCAGGCGCTGGAGCTGCTACCGGCGGATTACTGGCGCTGGCACCTGACGGCCTATGGGCCGGAGGGGTCGGACGCGGCCTTCACCTGGGAGCAGTTCCAGTCGACGATCAACAAGGACCTGGCCGATGTGCTGGGCAATTTCGTCAACCGGATCGTCAAGTTCACGGAATCAAAGTTTGACGGCGTGGTCCCGGCAGGCGGCGAGGCCGGCCCGCTGGAGGCGCAGCTTGAGGCCGACATTCGCGCGGGTATCGCCGAAGCCACCGAGGCGTTCGAGGCCATGGAGTTCCGAAAAGCGTGCCAGGCCATCCGGGCGACCTGGGTGCGGGGTAATGAATATCTTCAGGAAGCTGCGCCCTGGACCGCGTTCAAGAGCGACGTGGATCAGGCGGCGGTGGGGGTGCGGACGGGTCTGAATCTCGTGGCCCTGTTCGCGCGTCTGGCTGCGCCGGTGATCCCGTTCACCGCCGAGAAGATCGCCGCCTCAGTGGGCGCGACGGACCTGAGCTGGCCTTCGGCAGACGAGGAGCTGTTCGATGCGGTTCCTGCGGGCCGGGCCATCGCGCACCAGGGCGTGCTGTTCGCCAAGATCGAAGACGATCAGGTGGCCGAATGGAGCGCACGGTTCGGCGGGGCTGACGGGGTCTGACACCTTCGGACGCGAAGGCCGCCTTGTGGTAGGATCAGCCATGATCCTGCTCGCCCTCGCCGCGTCGGCGGCCGTATTGACCCAGCCCGGTCCGTCCTTCCGGTGTGATCGCACCACGACGGACGCCGAGCGCGCGATTTGCGCGAGCCCGACGCTGTCAGCGCTCGATCTGGACATGGCGCGCAGCTATTCGGCGGCGCGGTCACGCCTCAGTCCCTCTGCCCGCGCGGCCCTGCGAGCGGACCAGCAGGCGTTTTTGAGGCTGCGGGAGATCGCTTACGAGCGCCGCGAGGATCCGGTCATGGCCGACTTCGGGAATATCGGCGACCGGATCGCCAGCCGAACCAGCTTTCTCGATACCGTTCGCACCCCTGCCGGGCCGGGACTGGTCGGGGTCTGGGCCAATCTGTTCGGAACCGTCGAGGTGCGCCAGGCCGAGGATGGGCGGCTCATCGCCGAAATCAACACGGTCAATCCCGAGACGGCGCGATGGATCTGTCAGGTCGACATGACGGCGGCCTCGCGCGGCAACCGCCTGACCGGTCGGCCCGACGGCGACAGGGCGGTGACGATCACTGTGGAGCGCCGGGACGGGTTCCTGCGCGTGACCGAAACCTGGCCAGGCGGCGAGGACGGCCAACCAGGGTATTGCGGGCACAATGGCTTCGTCGAAGGCGACTATCTTCCGGTCAGCGCCCGCTAGAGCGGACTCCCTGCGAATTCGACCGTGACCTGGACCCGCCGTTGCCGCCAAGGGGCGGTGAGACGAAACGGTTGCCGGCGTTCGTCCGTGGACGAATGAGCCGAGACTCGTCTAGAGCAGGCCGGGCAGACGCTGAGGAGGGTTTCGCGCCATGAACTGGTTTCAGGCTCTGTTGCCGCGCGAGGATCAGTTCTTCGACCTGTTCCAGGCCCATGCCTCGACGCTGGTGGACGGGGCAGCGGCGATGCGGGCGGCGCTGGAGGGCGGTCCGGAAACCGCGGCCTGGTGCGACAAGATCGTCGAGCACGAACACGCTGCCGACGCCGTTGCGCGAGAGGTGTTGTATGCGGTGAGGCGGAGTTTCATCACGCCGTTTGACCGCTCGGACATTCGTGGCCTGACCAACTCGCTGGACGACACCATCGATCAGATGCAGAAGCTGGCCAAGACCGTCTCGCTATACGAAATGACGGCTTTCGAGCCGAAGATGCGCGAGCTGGCCGACATTGCGGTGCGGTGCGCGGCCCTGACCTTCGAGACGATGCAGAAGCTGCATTCCATGCAGAAGAACAGCGAACGCCTCAATGAGCTGACCGAACTGGTGGCGCAGCTCGAGAGCGAGTCCGACACGGTCTATGATGAAGGCATGAAGGCGCTGTTCCTCGCGCACCGCACCGGCGACGCCATGGGCTTCATCATCGGGGCCGAGATCTACGATCATCTGGAGAAGGTGATCGACCGCTTCGAAGACGTGGCCAACCGCGTCAACGGCATTCTGGTCGAGCATCTGTAGCCGCCATGGACGTGGGCCTCGTCATCCTGGTGCTGCTGATCGGCGTGGCGCTGGCGTTCGACTTCATGAACGGCCTGCATGACGCGGCCAACTCCATCGCGACGGTCGTGGCGACGCGGGTGCTTAGTCCGCCTCTGGCGGTCCTGTGGGCCGCCGGATTCAACTTTGCGGCCTATTTCGTGTTCGGCGTGGCCGTGGCCAACACGATCGGCAAGGGCATTGTATCTCCGGACATCATTTCCGATGCGGTGATCTTCGGTGCGCTCATGGGTGCGATCAGCTGGAACGTCATCACCTGGCTGAAGGGGATTCCCTCCTCCAGCTCGCACGCCCTGGTCGGGGGATTGCTGGGAGCCGGCGTGGCCAAGGCCGGGTTGGGCGTGATCCAGATCCCCGGCGTGTCCAAGACGGTCTTCGCCATCTTCCTGTCGCCGACGGTGGGGTTCATCCTGGCGCTCGTCCTGGTGCTGATTGTGTCGTGGCTGTTCCTGAAGGCCAATCCGGCATTGGCGGACCGGATTTTCCGGAGACTGCAGTTGGTGTCGGCGGCGGCCTATTCGCTCGGCCACGGCGGCAATGATGCGCAGAAGACCATGGGGATCATCGCGGTTCTGCTCTATTCGCGCGGCCTGTTGGGGGAAGAGTTCCACGTCCCGTTCTGGGTGGTCATCACCTGTTATGTCGTGATCGCGCTGGGCACCCTGTCCGGTGGCTGGCGGATCGTGCACACCATGGGTTCCAAGATCACGCGACTGACGCCGCAGCAAGGTTTCTGCGCCGAGACGGGCGGGGCCATCACCCTGTTTATCGCAACCCACTTCGGGGTGCCGGTCTCGACCACCCACACCATCACCGGCTCGATCATCGGGGTGGGCGCAGCCCGGCGGGCCTCCGCGGTGCGCTGGAATGTGGCGCGCGGGATCGTCTTTGCCTGGTTCGTGACCATCCCGGCCTGTGCGGCGATGGGCGCGATATTCTTCTGGCTGGGCCGGCTGTTCCTGACGTGACGGATCGTACACTCCGGGCCAAACGCCGACAGGTCGGCGCGCTGTGCTGGCGACTCGGAGAGGGCGACCGGATCGAGGTCCTGCTGGTCACATCACGCGACACGGGCCGCTGGGTGACGCCCAAGGGCAACCGGATGAAAGGCCTGAGCGACGCGGAGGCCGCCGCCGAAGAGGCGATGGAGGAGGCGGGGGCGACCGGCTTGCTGGACGACCAGGTGATCGGCACCTTCACCTATGACAAGCGCCTGTCGGGTCGGGCGCATCGTTCGACCGCCGTGGACCTGTACGGTCTCGAGGTGACCCATCTGTTCGAGACCTGGCCCGAGGCCCCCGAACGCGAGCGGCGCTGGTTCGATCGCCTGGGAGCGGTCGAGGCCGTGGATGAGCCCGGGCTGAAGGAGCTGATCGCGGCTTTTGTGCCCTGAGGCGTTGATTTCACCGCATTTGCGTGTATAGAGCGCCGCTCCCGTCGAAGGCTTTGGTCGTCGGCGGACCTGTCCGAGAACTTCGGGGCGAGGGGGCCACCCTTGCCGTAACCGCCAGAGAGCCCTCTGGTGCCGTGGGGAGACGGGGAAAGTCCCGAACCATCCGCTGCCTTCGGGCCGGATGCGTGGCGGGCGTTCCTTCGGACAGTTTATGCGGTTCGCCGCTCCGGGGCTCCCGGAGTTACCGGGCCGTTTTCGGCGTCTGCAATCCCGCAGGCGTCAATCGACTAGGAGACCGCAATGGACCGCGCACAAAAAGCCGCGTCGATCGAGGACATCAAGGGTGTCTTCGCCGAGTCCGGCGCCGTGGTCGTGACCCACAATCTGGGTCTGACCGTTGCGGAAATGACCGACCTGCGTCTGCGCCTTCGGGCCCAGGGCGCAGCCCTCAAGGTGGTGAAGAACACTCTGGCTCAAAAGGCCCTGGACGGTTCGGCGGGTGAAGCAGGCGATCGTCTGTTCTCCGGCCCGGTCGCCATCGCCTATTCGCCGGACCCCGTCGCCGCCGCCAAGGTCGTGGCCGAGTTCGCCAAGGGTAACGAGAAGTTCGTTATCGTCGGCGGCCTCATGGACACGGACGTCCTGGACGCCCAGGCCGTCGCCAACCTCGCCAAGCTGCCGTCCCTGGACGAACTGCGCGGCAAGATCGTCGGCCTGCTTCAGGCTCCGGCGACCAAGGTTGCCGGCGTGCTGCAAGCTCCGGCCGGCCAACTGGCCCGCGTGTTTGGCGCCTATGCCGCCAAGGACGCCGCCTAGGTCATCTCCGCTTCTCACAAACTGAACTGAACCCAAGGAACCAACCCAATGTCCAAGCTCGAAAAGATCGTCGACGAACTGTCGACCCTGACCGTTCTGGAAGCCGCTGAGCTGTCCAAGCTTCTCGAAGAGAAGTGGGGCGTCTCGGCCGCCGCTCCGGTCGCCATGGCCATGCCGGCCGGCGGTGCCGGCGCTGCTGCTCCGGCTGATGCCGGCGAAGAGCAGACCGAGTTCACCGTCGTCCTGACCGATGGCGGCGACAAGAAGATCAACGTCATCAAGGAAGTTCGTGGTGCTCGCCCGGACCTCGGCCTCAAGGAGGCCAAGGACCTGGTCGAAGGCGCGCCGCAGAACGTCGTCGAGAACGTCTCCAAGCAGGCCGCCGAAGAGCTCAAGAAGAAGCTCGAGGAAGCCGGCGCCAAGGTCACCATCAAGTAAGATGGACCTGGCCGCGCGGGCTACGGGCCGCGCACCGATCTACCGAGAAGGCCCGGCGAGTGATCGCCGGGCCTTTTTCGTTGGACGCCGGACGCTTGAGCCAAGGGGGCCGCGCGCGCTAGAGACGGCCTCATGAGCACACAACGACTGATCGCCGGAAACTGGAAGATGAACGGCCTGGCCGCCGAGCTGGGCGAGGCCAAGGCGCTGGCCGAGGCGTTGGCGGGGGAGGCGGCCGCGACGCGGGTGGCCCTGTGTCCGCCAGCGACCCTGATCGCCCAGATGCACTGGCACCTGAAAGAAAGCGTCGTCGAAATCGGCGGACAGGACTGTAGCCCGAAGGCCTCGGGCGCCTACACCGGTGACGTGTCGGCCGCGATGCTGAAGGATGCCGGTGCCGGACTGGTCATCCTGGGCCACTCTGAGCGGCGGGGCGGACATGGCGAGAGCGATGCCGACGTCGCCGCCAAGGTCGAGGCGGCGCTGGCCGCCGGCCTTGAGCCCGTCATCTGTGTCGGCGAGACATTGGCCGAGCGCGAAGCCGGGCACGCGGTCGAGGTCGTCTCAGGTCAGGTCATAGCCTCGCTGCCTACTAGCCTGAACGGCAAGGCTTTCGCCGTCGCCTATGAGCCGGTCTGGGCCATCGGCACCGGCCTGACACCGACCTTGGAACAGATCGAAGAGGTCCATGCCGCGGTGCGCGCCGCCATGGTCGCACGCCTAGGAGAAGGCGGACGGACCGCGCCGATCCTCTACGGCGGATCGGTCAAGCCGAACAACGCCGCCGAGATCCTGGCCGTGCCGGAGGTGGGCGGGGCCCTGGTCGGCGGGGCCTCGCTGAAGGCCGCGGACTTCCTCGGCATCATCCGGGCGGCTTGAGCGTGAGTACCGACACCTCTGGCCTGTCGCAGCTGGGACACCAGACCGGCACCCCCGACAGCCCCGAGACGGCCCAGCTGGAGCGGGTGCCCAATCCGCACCTGGACACCTTGTATGTCGCGCGCTTCACCGCGCCGGAATTCACCAGCCTGTGCCCGGTGACGGGCCAGCCGGATTTCGCCCATCTGGTCATCGACTATGCGCCGGGGGAATGGTTGGTCGAGAGTAAGAGCCTGAAGCTGTATCTGACCAGCTTTCGCAATCACGGGGCCTTTCACGAGGATTGCACCGTGGCCGTCGGCAAGCGTCTGGCCGATCTGCTCGAGCCTCGCTGGCTGAGGATCGGGGGCTACTGGTATCCGCGCGGCGGGATTCCGATCGATGTCTTCTGGCAATCAGGTCCGGCGCCAGACGGACTGTGGCTGCCCGACCAGGGCGTGCCGCCGTATCGCGGGCGAGGCTAGGTCAGAGACCGCTGACGATGCTGGTCATGTCCGGGCGCGGTCGCTCGGCGGGTCCCTCCGTCAGGGTGCCGATGTGAATGAAGCCGGCGACGCGCTCGCCGTCCTTCAGACCCAGAAGCGGTCGGACCGCGGGGTCGTAGGCGTACCAGTCGGTGATCCAGCTGGCCGAAAAGCCCATGGCGTCGGCGGCGTGCTCGAGGTTCATGCAGACGGCACCGGCCGACAACTGCTGTTCCCACACCGGCACCTTGTGGCCTTCGATGGGAACGGACACGACCATCACCGTGACAGGCGGATTGGCCAGCTTGGCCAACACCGCTGCGGCCTTGATCGGATCCGCTTGAAGGTCCGCCAGCGGCTTCAACGCGTGCACCAGATGCGATTTCGCAGGGCCATAGATCACGACAAACCGCCACGGAAATAGCTTTCCATGATCGGGGGTTCTGGCTGCTGTCTCAAGCAAGATCGCAATTTGTTCGGGAGTCGGACCAGGAAAGACCAGCGCTTGCGCAGGAGCCGACCGTCGGCGGCGCAGACGGGTCAAAGCATCCGCGTCGGCGCGGGGCAGGGGAAGTGAATCGCCGAGGTCGGTCACAGGTTGATGACCTCGGACTCACCCACAGGCCGCTCCGCGCCGACGGCGGTGGGGGCCGGTCCGGCAATGTGGGGAAAACCTGTCATCACGGCTCGCATGGCGGCAGCTTAAGCCCGCCCTCGCATAGGCGCTACTCGCAATTGTCGGCCAAGGGCCTACATCATGGCGGCCCGACGGCATTGCCCGGACGCGGCGAAGCGCCCATGCTGAGGGTGAGGAGTTCGCGATGTCCGTAGTTCTGCAGTCGGTGCCGTCCGAAGAATCGCTCTGGCAGCGTCTGCGCCGGGAAGCGATGTCGGCTGCCGACGCCGAGCCGACCCTGGGTAGCCTCCTTCATGCTGTGATCCTGGCCCACGACGGTCTGGCAGGAGCGCTCAGCTTCCAACTGGCCCGCAAACTCGGGGACACCGAAGTCGGCCCCATGGCCTGGCGTGAGGTGTGCGAGCGCGCCTATTCCGCAGACCCTTCGATCGTGTCGGCGGCCGAGGCCGATCTGACGGCGGTGCTGGAGCGCGACCCGGCGGCCAAACAGGTCCTGCAACCGTTCCTGTTCTTCAAGGGCTTTCAGGCGCTTCAGGCCTATCGCGTCGGGCACGCTCTGTGGGCGGCCGGCCGACACACCATGGCCTTCCATCTGCAGAGCCGCGTTTCAGAACTGTTCCAGGTCGACGTCCACCCCGCCGCCCGGATCGGCAAGGGCGTTTTCCTCGACCACGGCACCGGGATCGTCATTGGGGAGACGGCGAGCGTCGGCGATGACGTGTCGATGCTCCACGCCGTGACCCTGGGGGGAACCGGTGCCCAGCGTGGCGATCGGCACCCGAAGATCGGAAAAGGGGTTCTGCTCGGTGCCGGTGCCAAGGTCCTGGGCAACATCCAGGTCGGAGACTATGCCAAGATCGCGTCGGGCTCGGTGGTGCTCAAGCCGGTCCCGCCGGGCTGCACCGCTGCGGGCGTTCCGGCGCGGCTCGTCAACTGCCCCTCCTGCGATGACCCCGCGCGGTCGATGGATCATACGCTGGCCGACGTCGTCTATGACTTTTCAATCTGACGCCCTTGGCCTCAGACAGGTGGACGACTAGGTTCCGCCGCGACATTCGAAAAGAGGAACGCCGTGCAGGAACCCGACATCAAGCGCATCGAGATGTATCTCAAGAAGGCCTTCACCAACGGGGCGATCAACGTCAAGGCGCGCAAACAGGCCGATTCCGCCGAGGTCTATATCGGGGATGAGTTCATCGGCGTCGTCTATGAGGACGAGGACGACGACGGCTCCTACACCTTCAATATGGCGATCCTGGGCGAAGACCTGCCCTAGGCCGTTCGCCGACAGAAAAAGCCCGCGCTTCCGATCAGAAGCGCGGGCTTTTTTGCAGTCTGTCTCCAGGAGATCAGCGGGTACCGAAGATCCCGTCGATGAGGCGCGAGAAGAAGCCTTTTTGGGCAGACGGTGCCGGAGTTCTGGAAGCCGAGGTCGAGGTCGAAGCCGACGGCGTGGTCGTCGCTGCGGGCGCGGGAGCCGGCGTAGGTGCCGGGGCCGGAGCCGTTGCGGGCTTGGCGGCCGCAGCACGGGCCGGGGTTGCCGACGCCCGCTTGGCGGCGGGCTTGGCGGGTGCCGAGACCTTGGCTGCAGACCGGGTCGTCGCGGCCTTGGCCGCCGGCTTCGCCGCTGTCTTGGCAACCGCCGCCTTCGCAGCAGGCTTTGCCGCTGTCTTGGCAGCCGACTTCACGGCGGGCTTGGCCGCAGCCTTCGCCGCCGTCGCCTTGGCAGCGGGCGCCTTGGCCGCCGTCGATTTGGTAGCGGTCGCCTTTGCCGTCGAACCGGCCTTGGCCGTCGCTGCGGGCTTGGCGGTTTTCGCCGTCGATGCCTTCGCCTTGGCGGCGGGTTTGGGGGGGGTGGACTTTGCCGGGCTCTTGGCCATTTGTCGCCGACCTCTGGGAGTTGTAGTTGCGGATCCTGAACCGGCGCAGCCGCGCCGATGAATCACCAGCATAACGGTTCTTTTGAAATGTCCGAGTCCGCCGTCCAGATTATCTCGCGCGGAAAGCGAGAAACAGCCGAAGCCGCCGCAGAGGCCATCGACCAGGACGTTCGCCTGGAAGGGGCGACCTATTCGATTCTCGAAGAAGACGAGGATAACGGCGTCTGGCGCATCGACGCCTATCCGACGACGCGCGCAGAGGCGGACCAGTTGGTCGCGGTGCTGAACCAGTTCGACCTGACGACCGAGGTCGAAGATCTCATGGACGCCGACTGGATCGCCATGAGCCTGTCGGGCCTTCCACCGGTGCGGGCGGGGCGGTTCTTCGTCTATGGAGCCCATGACAAGGGCAAGGTGCCGGACGATACCGTGAACCTGCGGATCGAGGCCGGTGCGGCGTTCGGTACCGGACACCATGGGACGACCGTCGGATGCCTGGAGGCGTTTGAGGCCGTACTGCAAGATCAGGGTGCCCCCGCCTGCGTCCTGGATGTCGGAACCGGCACCGGCGTTCTCGCCATCGCGGCGGCGCGGACGGGATCGAGCACCGTCGTGGGCACCGACATCGACGCCCCGTCGGTTCGTATCTCGGCCGAGAATGCCGAGATCAACGGCGCGAGGGCGATCTTCGTCGAGGACGGGGACCTCAGCCATTCGGAGGTGAGGGGACCTGCGCCCTATGATCTGGTGTTCGCCAACATCCTGGCGCGGCCCCTCATTGAACTGGCGGGTCCGATCAGCGGGCTACTGCGTCCCGGAGGCACGGCCATTCTCTCGGGCCTGCTCCGTGCGCAGGAGGACGAGGTGCTCGCGGCCTGGTTACCGCACGGCTACACGGCTGAACAAGTGATCCATCATGATGCCTGGTCCGCCCTGCGACTGCGGCGCGCGGAGCGGTAAACGGCAGACCGGCAGGTCGCGGAATCAGGTTCTGGCTCTTGCGGCTCTGTCCGGCTCGTGGCTTCCTGTGGCTATGTGGAGCCGAGGGCTGACATCTTTGCATTGGATCCTCGCGGCGGGCATCTGCCTGGCCCTGATGGGCGGACGCGCACAGGCCCAGACCCTGAACGTCATCGAGGAATATGGTCTCTGCTTCGACGGCGCGCCGATCTGGTACGAGGCCGCCGCTGGCAACGGCCGCACGCTGCAGACCCTTGAATGGCAGCCATTCGGCCAGGAAACCGGCTGGGAAACCTATCTCCCCATGACCCAGCAGGAGATCGGCACCCGGTGCGCGGCCTCGACGCCGGGTTTTGCAGCAGCTCTGGCCGAGTTTCAGCGCCGGTATGGCCTCCCGGCAGATGGGCGGTTCGGCCCGGCCACCTTCGACGTCCTCAAAGGCGTCTGGCAGGAGCGGCGACCGTTTGTAATGGCCCGGGTGAGGGGTATCTGTCCCGGCTATCCCGAACGCCAGAGCCTGGGAGAGTTCGACTACTCCGAGGAAAGTCTGCATCGCCCGGGTCGCATGGGCCAACAGGTCGCCATGGCCGCCTATCGTCGCATGGTCCGCGACGCGCGGGCGGAGGTGCCGGCGCTGGCGGCCGATCCCATCCTGCTGACCGTCTATTCGACCTATCGGCACCCGGACATCGACGGCGTGCGTTGCGAAGACGAGGGCAACTGCGATGGGCGCCGGCGCGCCAGTTGTTCGGCCCATCGAACCGGCTGGGCCTTCGATATCAACGTCGGCGAGGCTCCGGGCTACGGCATAGCCTCGACCAATGCCTACAACCGCCTGGTCCAGACGCGGGGCCCGGCCTATCGATGGCTGGTTCGCAATGCGGCCCGCTACGGCTTCGTCAACTACATCTATGAACCGTGGCACTGGGAATACGTGGGGCCCGAGGCGAGCTACGCGCCGTGAGCGGTGCGCCTGACCTGTCCGTGGCCAAGCCCGATCCGGGACGAGGCTGGCGGAAACGCGGCCTGACAGAGGGCGAGAAGGCGTTGGCCCTCAGGGTCTTTGGGAACCAGATCCAGTTGGACACCATCCGCTTCATCGGATCGCCGAAGCCGTTTGACCGGGCCTTTGTCGCCGGTCGGTGGTTCGGGCGCGACTGGATCGTCTGGCCGAACACCACCCTGGCGGACGACTACACGACCCAGAAGCTGTCGCGGCGGGCGACCTTCATCCACGAGATGGTTCATGTTTGGCAGGCTCAGCAGGGGGTGAATCTCGCCTGGGCAAAGATCCGCGCCGGCGATGGTGCGGACGCCTATGGCTATGTCCCGGACGAACATTGCCTTTGGGCTGGGCTGAACATCGAGCAGCAGGCGATGGTGGTTGAACACGCTTTTCTGCTCAGCCAGGGGGAGACGGTTCCCGCCGCCAAGGCATTCTACCGGTCAATCGCACCATTCCCTTGCGGTCTGGAAGACGAAGGTGTCGGCACCTGACAGGGGCGTGATTTGATGCGCCCGATTTGCGCCTAAGATATATTATGCGAAATTGCTGATCGACATGACAATCCGAGCCTTGTGACCGATTGCTCACATGTTGAATCGATCAGACCAGCCGTCATAGGCCACCGAGACATGATCCGGCATCAGGGATGCCAACCGGTCATGGTCGAGGTCGATATGCAGGTTCGTCAGCAGAGCCCGCTTCACGCCTGACCGCGCGATCCAGTCCAGGGCCTGATCGACATTCGCGTGCGTTGGATGACGCGTCCAGCGCAGCGCATCCAAGATCCAGACCTCGGCGCCGGCGACGGCGTCCAGCGCCCCGGCATCCAGTCCCGACACGTCGCTGGAATAGACCACGGACCCGAACCGATAGCCCACCGACCGGATCGGTCCGTGGGCCTGGCTGAAAGTCGCGACCGGCACCGGGCCTCCGGCTCCGTTTACTTCCAGCGACTCACCGGCCTGGATCACATGGGCGTCGCAAATCGCAGGATAGCCGTGTTCACCTTCAAAGATATAGCCGAAGCGCCGACTCAGCGTCTCGTGCGTCGCCGCGTCCAGCCAGACCGGAACCCGCCGGGCCCCCATCTGGGCAAAGGTCCGCAAATCGTCGATGCCATGGGTCTGGTCGGCATGATCATGCGTTAGAAGAACGCCAGATATCTCGTGGATATTATGTGCCAAAACCTGCTGACGGAGATCCGGCGAGGTATCGACAATGACGGTTGTCACGCCGTCGGGACCATGGCGGCGCACGGCAAGTGAACATCGGCTACGCCGGTTCTTAGGGTTTGTCGGATCACACACGCCCCAGTCGCCGTTGGCGCGCGGGACGCCGCCGGATGACCCACATCCCAGGACCGTGATATCCAGAGACCTCACGGCACCGGAATCCTGTCAAACAGGTTGAAGAAAGCTGCCTGTGTTCTTGCTTCAGCTTCGCTTCGATCCCATCCGCGGATATCAGCCAGCCGGTCGAGCACGAGTCCGACAAAAGCCGGCTCATTGCGACGTCCCCGATGCGGTACGGGTGCCAGATAGGGGCAATCGGTTTCCACGATGATCCGGTCGGCGGGCATATCGCGGACGACCGCCCTCACCTCTTCGGCCGCCTTGAAAGTGGCGATTCCCGAAACCGAAAACCAGGCCCCGAGATCCGCGGCCATCCGCGCCAGCTCAGCACCAGACGTAAAACAATGCATCAATATTTTGAATGGCTTGAGGTGCATTTCCTCGCGTAAAATATCACCCATCACCTCATCGGCGTCCCGCGTATGGACGACCAGCGGCAGGCCCGTCTGACGGGCCGCCTCGATGTGGGTGCGGAAGACCGAAGCCTGAATATCTCGCGGCGACAGGTCGTAGTGGAAGTCCAGCCCGCATTCGCCGATGCCGATCACGCGCGGTCGCGCCGCCAACTCGACGAGCCGCTCAGCCGTCAGATCAGAGTAATGGCGCGCCTCATGCGGATGCACCCCGACTGTGCACCAGATGTCGGGGTGGGCCATGGCCAGCCCATGCGTGGCTTCGAAGGTCGCCAGGCGGTCGGAAATCTCGACCATCAACCCGACACCGGCGGCGCGCGCCCGAGCGATGACCTCAGCGCGATCGAGGTCGAACTGGGGGGCGTGCAGATTTACGTGACTGTCGATCAGCATCAGGCCCGCGCCCTGCGAATATCGGCCAACGTCGAGAACAGGACATCGGCGCGGTCCAGATTGAGATTGGCGGTTTCTGCGGGCAAGCGAATGAGTCGATCCCAAAGCGCGCCCCACGCCTCCGGGCGCTCGAGCTCGGCGCGCTCGCTGACAGCTTGAGCCAGACGGTCGAACAGCAGATCCAGTCGCGCCTGGCCCTCGGCACCGCGCAGGGTGTCGGCAAGGCGCAGTACCTCGGCCTCGTCAGGCGCGTCGCCCAGAACCAGGGCACGCGCCGTCGCATCGATCTCCAGCGCCCCGTGGTCCGCCAACCGCAGCGCGCGTCCGGGCGCTCCCCCCGACATCAAGGCCAGGGCCCGCGCATCGCCGGCGTCCAATCCGAGCCTGCGCTCAACCAGATCTGCCACCTCGTTGATCGGCCAGGGCCGAAAGGCCAGCCGGCGGCACCGCGAGCGGATCGTCACCAGCAGTTTCGCGGGGGAATGGGCGACAAGGAACAGGACGCCTCGCTCAGGTGGCTCTTCAAGAGTTTTGAGTAATGCATTAGCTGAGTTGATATTCAGATCATCCGCCGCATCGATGATGGCGACCCGCCACGCCGCCATCGACGGCGACTTGGAGAAGAACTCGGGCAGGGCGCGGGCCTCTTCGACGGAGATGCTCTTTCTCAGCTTGCCGCCCTCGGTTCGGCGTTCGAGGACCAGCAGATCCGGGTGCGCGTCCTGTTCGATCAGGCGACAGACCCGATCCGTCGGATCCGAGCCCAGCAGGCCGCGCATCGGGTCGGGTCTGGCCCCCAATAGCCAGCGGGCGGCGCGATAGGCAAAGGTCGCCTTGCCCAATCCTTGCGGCCCGGTCAGCAGCCAGGCGTGATGCAGGCGTGCGCGCTCCAACGCAGCGAGAAAGGCGTGTTCAGGCCGCTCGTCCTTGAGGGCGTGGTATTGACCGCGAGGGCCCTCGACCGTCTCGCTCACGGCTCCAGCTCCAGCTCCAGCCGCGAGGATACCGCCGTCCACACCTGTTCGGCGACCTCTTCGAGCGACCCTCCCGCATCGATGAGGACACAGCGAGTCGGTTCCGTCGTCGCGATGGCGAGGAAGGCGTCGCGAAGCCGCTGGTGAAAAGCCAGGCCTTTGGATTCGAACCGCGCCTCAAACATGTCCCGTCCGAACGCCCGCTCCAGCCCGACCTCGACCGGCATATCGAAAATCAACGTCAAATCCGGTCGATCCGATCCGACGACTTCGGCGTCGATGGTGTCGATGAAATCGGAACTGACGCCACCGCCGGCACCTTGATAGGCCCGGGTCGAATCCGAAAAACGGTCACAGACCACCCACGTCCCCGCCGCCAATGCCGGCCGGATGAGCCGGGTCAGGTGATCGGAGCGACCGGCGTACATCAGGAGCGTCTCGGCCGTAGGTGTCCAGCGGTCTGCATCGCCGACGACCAACAGGTTTCGCAGGGCTTCGGCGCCTTCGGACCCCCCGGGCTCGCGCGTCAGGACGACGGAAATGCCGCGCGCCTGAAGCTGCTCGACCAGGAGTCGGGCTTGGGTCGACTTGCCGGCCCCCTCCCCGCCTTCAAATGTAATGAACCGTCCGCGCGTCACAGGACGCACAATGGCGATTCACCACCGCGAGGCAAAGGGCGCGTCCGGATTTATTGTGCACGAACGAGAACGGCGTCGAGCAGACCTTGGCCGGCAAGGGTCGAACGCTGGCGTTCGGCTTCGCGACGTCCGGTCCAGGGGCCGATCAGCACTCGGTACATTCGGTCGCCCCGCACCATCATTTCCTCGATGCGCGTCCGCGAGGTTGCGAAGCGACGGCTGAGCGCCTCGGCGTTGGTCCGATTGGCGAAGGTCCCCACCTGAATGAGCCAGGGTTCGGTATCGCCGAACTCGCCTGCCGGGTAGGATTGCCGGTCCGCGGTGGGGTCCGCCGAACGGGCCTGGAGAAACGGCTGTCCCGTGCCACCGCCTCTCGGGGCCGGCCCCAGATAGCGCACGCGCACCTGCGCCAGTCCCTGATCGCGGATTCCCAGGGCGTCTGCCGCTCCGCGCGACAGATCAATGATCCGGTCGCCGATGAAAGGTCCGCGGTCATTGACGCGCACAATGACCGATTGACCAGTCGCCAGGTTGGTCACCTCGACCAGGCACGGCAACGGCAAGGTCGTATGGGCAGCGCTAAGGCCGTTCATATCATAGGTCTCGCCCGTCGCCGTCGGGCGGCCGTGGAAGGCGTCACCGTACCAGCTGGCGATGCCGGTCCGGTCGTAGGCCTCGTCGATCACGGGGGTGTAGCTGCGCCCACGCACGACGTAGGGACGCAGGGTGCCGCGCACGAACGGGGCAGGATCGACCACCTCACCACGCGCCGGAGCAACACCGCCCGAATCGACCGGGCGCAACGGTTCCATCGGCGCGGTTACGCCGCCACAGGCCGCCAACCCCAGACTCGCAGACGCCAGAATCACGGCTCTGCTCCACATGATCGCCTCCTCGAGTCTCGCGCGAAGGCCAAAATGATGCCGGGGATATTTTCCGCTTTGGTTAATCGACCCCTGCCCTGCTAAGGACGCCGCGGAGGACAGGTGGCCGAGTGGTTTAAGGCAGCGGTCTTGAAAACCGCCGTAGGTGGAAGCCTACCGTGGGTTCGAATCCCACCCTGTCCGCCACCCCCTTATCCCGGATATCTCCGCGCGGCGGCTTCGGTCAGCCCTCGGGGGGAGCCGGTGGGGTTTCGGCAGTCGGCGTATGGCCAGCGTGGGAATCTGGCGGAGCGGGGGCTGGCGTCGTAGCCTCAGGCGCGGTCGGTGTTGGAACCTGGACCGGGGGCGGTGTCGGCTCGACGGCCGGCGCGGCCGCCGGCGTTGCCGCCAGGGTTGGGCGCGCCGGCGGTGCTGTCGGTTGCGCAGGCGTGGCGACGTCTTCGGAAGACACCGGGACCGCTTCAGGCACGTCGCCATCCTGCCAGCCGCCGGAACCCAGAACAGGATCCGATTCCTGGCAGGCCGCCAGCGGCAACACCAGACTCACCACAGCAATGATCATCCGCATGGAATCCCTCCCAGGTGGTATCCGGCGGCCAGTAAACTCCCCGCGCCGCCCGGTGCCAACCCTCACGCCAGGAATCGCCGGATATCCAACTCGTGGGGAAGCTCGGCTCCGCCGGCGGCGACCTCGATGCACTCAGCGGTGATCGCCGCGAGGGTGACGCCCAGATGTTGGTGGCCGAAGGCGTACAATACCCGCGTCTGCGGCACGGTCCCAATGGCGGGAACATAGTCCGGAAGTGTCGGTCTGCAGCCCATCCAACGCTGGCAATCCTCGGGCACGTCCAGGCCAAGCGCGCGCAATCGTGCGATCAGCCGGGCCCATTTACGTGGATCCGGCGCACTGTCCGCTCGCGCGAATTCGACGAAGCTGGTCGCGCGCAGGCCCTCGGTGTGCGGGGCCAGGACGATGGAATGGTCCTCCAGCACCGCCGTCCCCAGGCCCGGCGACCAGGCGGGAACCGGGAATTGAATGGAATAGCCCCGCTCTGCGATCAGCGGGACCCTGTGCCCGAGCTGAGCCATCAAAGAGGCAGAGCGGATCCCGGCTGCAATCAGGATTTGATCGGCCTGAAGGCGTGCTCCGTCCGCCAGCTTGATCTCACCGTGCGGCGAGACGCCCTGTACCTCCGCCACGAGACGGGATCCGCCTTTGCGCACGAAAGCGGCGACCAGCGCGTCTCGCGTCCGCTGCGGCGAGACCAGTCGGGCCGTGCCCTCGACGTAAAGACCGGCCACCGGCGGTCGGCCCGGCAGCAGTGATCGATAGGTTTCCAGCCGATCAGCCGGGAGCTCCCCCAAGCGCGCCGCGCCGGTATCGACGGACTGCCAAAGGCCCCGCGCCTCTCGCGCCGCCTCTTCGTCGAACCAGAGCAACGCATGTCCGTCCTCGATCATCAGGTCGGAACTGTCCGCCAGGGCGAGCAGATCACGCCAGGCGCGAACGGCGGGCGTCGTCAGCTGTCGCAGGGCTTGCGTGCCCCGATCGACCTGAGCCGACCGACAGGCCCAAAGAAAGCGGGCTGACCACGGCAACCAGGCAGATGCATCTCCCAGCCGAAAGTCCAGCGGACCGCCGACACCAAACAGCAACGACGGGGCCCTGCGCACCGCCGCCCATGTGGCCAGCGGCTCCACCTGCTCGACCGCGATATGGCCGGCGTTGCCGAAGCTGGAGGCCCGCGTGTCAGGTCCGGGATCGATCAGTGTCACGTTCCGGCCGGACGCCTGCAGACGAAGGGCGCAGGCCGCTCCGATCATGCCTCCGCCGACGACGATGAGACTCTTGCCCGACATCCCTAGGAATCCTGATTTGCGGCATCGTATAGGAGATGGCTCGCCGCAGGGGAGACCCAGAATGAAGCTGATGCAACGCGACGCGTGGAAGGGTGTCTTTCCTGCGGCCACTACGCAGTTCGCGCCCGACCTGTCGGTCGATCTGGTGGAGACCGGGCGCGTCCTGGATCACCTGATCCGCGACGGCGTCCACGGGCTGATCTCGCTGGGGACGTGCGGTGAAAACAATTCGCTGGAGGCCGACGAAAAGCGCGCCGTTCTTCAGACGGCGGTGGAGGTATCGGGTGGCCGCGTTCCGGTCATCTCGGGCGTTTCGGAACTGACGACGGCCCGTGCCGTTCGCTTTGCTCAGGATGCTGAGGCACTGGGGGCTGACGGCCTGATGGTGCTGCCGGCGATGGTCTATGTGCCGACGCTGGATGAGCTGGTCGCGCATTTCACGGCTGTGGCTGAGGCGACGCGACTACCGATCATGATCTACAACAACCCCACCGCCTATCGCGTGGCGGTCGGCATCGACGCCCTCGAGCGGCTGGCCGAGCTTCCCAACGTCGTCGCGGTCAAGGAATCGGCCCCGGACACGCGCCGCTTCACCGATCTCATGAACGCATTCGGCGATCGCTTCGTCTTGATGGCCGGTCTCGATGACGTGGCGCTCGAGGGCCTGATGCTCGGGGCTGAAGGCTGGATTTCGGGGCTGACCTCGGCCTTCCCGCAGGAATCGGTCGCGCTCTACGACGCCTTTGTTGCGGGAGATATGGCGCGGGCTCTGAAGATCTATCGCTGGTTCATGCCCCTGCTGCACCTGGATGCCGAGCATGATCTGGTTCAGTCGATCAAGCTGTCGGAACAGATCATGGGCCGAGGCTCCGAGCGAGTTCGCCCCCCTCGTCTCCCGTTGTCCGGCGCGCGTCGGGCCGAGGTCGAGGCCATGGTGCACGCCGCGGCGGCGAACCGGCCCGTCGCAGTCGAGGCCGCCTGATGCGCCACGTCTTCTCCTGCCTGGAAGGACACACGGCGGGAAACCCGGTCCGGCTGGTCATCGGCGGCGCGCCGATCCTGAGGGGAGCGACGATGAGCGAACGTCGCCAGGACTTCCTCTCTCGTTTCGACTGGATCCGGACCGGACTGATGTTCGAGCCGCGCGGCCACGACATGATGTCGGGCGGGTTTCTGTATCCGCCGACCCACCCCGAAGCCGACATTGGCATCCTGTTCATGGAAACCTCGGGCGTTCTGCCGATGTGCGGCCACGGGACCATCGGCATGGTCACCTTCGGCCTGGAACAGGGCCTTATCCAGCCGCGCACGCCGGGCCGTTTCAAGGCCGAGGTCCCCGCCGGTCTGATTGAGCTGGCCTATGAGATGGACGCCGGCCGCGTGGGCTGGGTGCGGATCACCAATGTCCCGGCCTATCTGGCGATGGAGGCCGTTCCGGTGGAGGTGCCGGGCTTTGGCGCGCTCAGCGTCGACATCGCCTATGGCGGCAACTTCTATGCGATCATCGAGCCGCAAGGGCCCTACACTGGGTTGGACGATCTGGGCGCGGACCGGATCATCGGATTGTCGCGTGAGATTCGCGCGATCCTGCGTCGGGCGGTCGAGCCTGTGCATCCGTTGAACGACACCATCCGGGGCGTCAGCCACGTCCTGTGGGCTGACCGGCCCAGAGGCGACGGCGCGGACGGTCGCAATGCCGTCTTCTACGGCGAACGCGCCATCGATCGCAGCCCGTGCGGCACCGGCACCTCGGCCCGGCTGGCGCATCTGCACGCCAAGGGCCGGCTGGCGGTCGGCGACACCTTCGTCCATGAGAGCTACATCGGCAGTCGCTTCATCGGTCGGGTCGAGGCTGAAACGACAGTAGGCGAGCGCCCCGGCATCGTGCCCTCCATCCAGGGCTCGGCCATCATGACCGGCCTCAGTACAATCTGGATCGACGATGAAGACCCCTTCCATGCCGGCTTTACGGTGACCTGATGAAGCCTGCTGACGCCTTGACCCTCGAAGAGGCTCGCGCCGAGCTCGACCAGCTTGCGGCCGAACTTCAGCGGCTTGATGCGGCTTATTATCAATCAGATGCGCCTGAACTTTCTGACGCAGACTACGATGCTCTCAAGCGCAGGGCCCTGGAGATCGAGACGGCGCATCCCGGCCTGACCTCGGCGAACAGTCCGTCCCAGCGGGTCGGCGCGGCCCCATCGGGTCAGTTCGCGCCGGTCGAGCACGGCGTGCCGATGCTGTCGCTCGACAACGCCTTCGCAGACGAAGACGTGGCGGACTTCGAGGCGCGCATCCGGCGGTTCCTGATGCTGCCGGCCGGCAGCGAGGTCGCCTTCGCCGCCGAGCCCAAGATCGACGGCCTGTCCGCCTCCATCCGCTATGAGAACGGCGTCCTCATCCGGGGAGCCACACGCGGCGACGGACGCACCGGCGAAGACGTCACGGCCAATCTGCGGACACTGGACGACATCCCTGAGCGCCTGGGCGGTTCGGGGTGGCCTGAGGTCATCGAGGTCCGGGGTGAGGTCTATGCACCGACCGAGGCGTTCGACGCCTTCAACCGCGCGGCCGAGGCCGCCGGCGAGCGGACCTATGCCAATCCGCGCAACTTCGCCGCCGGCTCGCTGCGTCAGAAGGACCCGGCGATCACGGCCCGACGCCCTTTGCGGTTCTTCGCCTATGCCTGGGGCGAAACGTCCTCGGCCTTCGCCGAAACCCAGACCGAGGCCCTGGAGGCGTTTCGTCAGTGGGGCCTGCCAGTCAATCCGCGCTCGGCCCGGATCGAGGGGGCCGTCGGTCTCATCGCCTATTATCAGAGGCTTCAGGCGGACCGGGCGGGGCTCGGCTACGACATCGACGGCGTGGTCTACAAAGTGGACCGTCTCGACTGGCAGACGCGCCTGGGCTTCGTTGCGCGCAGCCCGCGCTGGGCCGTCGCGCACAAGTTTCCCGCCGAACAGGCCCAGACCGTGCTGGAAGGCATCGACATCCAGGTTGGCCGCACGGGCTCACATACGCCCGTCGCCCGGCTGCACCCCGTCACCGTCGGCGGCGTGGTGGTGCGCAACGCCACCCTGCACAACGCGGATGAGATCGCTCGGCTAGATATTCGCCTGGGCGACACCGTGGTCCTTCAGCGCGCCGGCGACGTGATCCCCCAGATCGTGGCAGTTTTGCCGCAAGCGGAACATTCGAACCGGAAGCCGTTCGCTTTTCCAACACACTGCGAATGTCCACTACGAACCGAGCTCGTTCGCGAGATAACGGGCGGGGGCGACCGGAGCGTGGTTCGCCGATGCCAAGGCGAACTTGCTTGCCCATACCAACGCAAGGAGATGTTGAAGAACTTCGTGGGCAAACGCGCCTTCGACATTGAGGGGCTTGGTGAGCGCCAGCTTGAACTTTTCATCGAGCGTCGGTGGGTTGCCGAACCATCCGACATTTTCCAGCTCGCGCGCGACCCCGTCCGTCTTGCAGAACTGCAAGGCGAGCCTGGATATGGAGCGACCAGCGTCCTCAACCTCGTTGAGTCGATCGAAGCACGACGCGAAATCCAAATGGAACGCTTCGTCGCTGGGCTGGGTCTTCGTAACATCGGCACTGAAACAGGTCGTGACCTTGCTCGATACGCCGGCGACTATACTACATTAGAAAAGCTCATTAGCGAGCTAATTGCCGTTGGAGAGCGCCGATGGACAGAGCTCGCGGACTACATCGCAGACAAGCTCAACATTGATCGCCTATCGGCTCACGATCCTTGGGCGCTAGCGGCCAGCATTCAATCGACCGTCGAAGAGTCGCGCCTGGCATCCCGCCACCTCGAAGGCATCCCAAAGATTGGGCCAAAGACCGCTCGCAAAGCCGTAATCGATTTCTGGGCACATCGGTCCAGCGGCGGATCAACGCTGGATTTCGCACTGCCAACGGCGATGCAATCCGAACTCCGGCGTCAGGCAGGCTTCGAAACTGACGACGATATTAGAGCCGCACTTGAACGGTATATTCCTCGATACCGGGAAACTTGGCTTGGCTTGGCTTCCTTCCTGGCAGGCCGTCATTTCCAGGCTGAAGAATTCGACGATCACGACCTGTTGCCGCTGATTAGCCATGTACCAGACCGGGTGGACAACATCGGCGAGGCCTATAGAAGCGTCATCACCCTTGAAGGAATCCGGCTCGCGTCACTGACAACGCTGGCAGCCTTCTATCGGTCGCCAAAAACGTCTCCTCTCGTTGAACGACTTGTCGCTCAGATCCATATTTTGGACGCCGAGCGCCCCCAGTCCGACAGTCCGGTCAGCGGCAAGATCGTCGTCTTCACCGGCGCACTGGAGCGTTTCACCCGCGACGAGGCCAAGGCCCGCGCCGAGAGCCTGGGAGCTAAGGTCTCGGGTTCGGTCTCCAAGAAAACAGACTATGTGGTCGCCGGCCCGGGGGCCGGCTCCAAGCTGGCCGACGCCCAGAAGCACGGCGTCACGGTCCTGACCGAAGACGAGTGGCTGGCCCTGATCGGGGGCTGAGAGGAGAGAGACACCATGGCGACCACCGGCATCGGCGGCCTGTTCTTTCGGTCCCGCGACCCTGAGGCTCTGGGCGAATGGTATCTGGAGCACCTCGGTGTGGGTGCGCCGGACCGTGCCTTCGTCTGGGACCAACAGGCGGGTCCGACCGTGTTCCAGCCGTTCCCGGCCGACAGCGACTACTTTCCTGCCGACAAGGCCTTCATGCTGAATCTGAGGGTCGATGACCTGGAGGCCCTCATGGGTCGCCTCCGGGCCGCCGGGATCGAGGTCATCACCAAGCCGGAATGGGATGCGATGCCCGAGATCGGCCGGTTCGCCCGCATCCACGACCCCGAGGGCAACCCCATAGAGCTGTGGCAGCCGGCCTCAGGAAGCTGACAGCGCCCGGATCGTCGGGCTGTTGTCCAAGGCGAGCGGCTCGACCGGATCCGCCTGAAGGCTGAGATGGGCGAAGAACAGGCGCGCGCCGGCCTGGTCGTCCGGGCCGATGGGCCGCAACGGCCCCTCCCCGTCCTGGGTCAGCGGCACGATGGTCAGGCTGACACCGTTGACGACATTGCCCCCGATCACCGCCGCCGTGCGGGCCTGGGCATCCACCCGCACAACGATGTCACAATGCAGAGGGGCCTGGTCGCCGAAGTCCTGTCGGCGATCCGCCAGCGTCCGGTAGGTGCGACCACCGCGCGGATTGCACAACAGGTCGCCAGGGTGCAGCGGCACCTCACCAATGTCATGGGCGACATAGGCGGCGTGCGGCGCGTCGCCATCGCGGGCCTGGATGGCCTGATCGACGTAGCGCCAGTGGGCGATGTCACGGCGAAACTGGCCCGTGTCGCCCAGACCCGCCTCGCACATGACCCAGCTGATGAAGGCGGCGGACCACGGCTCAACCCACATGATGTCGCCGTCGCCATCGCGCCATTGGCGGTTCTGGCGCGACACGATGCTCGGCCCGTCCCGCGTCGCCGACCAATAGCCGGCGACTGTCTGGTCCATGCGCCGTTCGTTTTCCCAGGAGCCGAAGCGCAGGTTGTGGCGCGCACTTCGGGGCTGAGCAAGTTCGGGGTTCACCGAATCGGCGACCACCCCGTCGGGCAGCCGGCGCGTCTCCACCGGCCTGAGATCGAAGGTCTGGAATCCGAATGCGCCCCATTCCTGGGCGGCGATATCGACGATGCGGCGGCGCGCCCAGTGGGTCGGGCCCACCCGGCAGCCGCGCTGGACGATCTCAATATCGCCTCGGCTCCCCGTCACGCGTTCCGATGGTGCGATGACGTCAAACTGCTCGCGCGGCAAGCGCGGCAGACTCTGGGCCTGCGCCGCCCCGGCGATCAGGCCGAGTGCGAGGGCTAAAGCGGCGCGCACGCCTGCTCCAGCCAGTCGAGAGCATCCCCCTCCATCAGCGGGCCGACCTTGGCCAGAACCTCGGCGTGGTAGGAATCCATCCAGGCCCGCTCGTCCGCTGTCAGCAGATCGACCTGGATCAGCCGCCGGTCGATGGGGGCCATGGTCAGGGTCTCAAAGCCGAGCATCGGGCGCTCACCCCCCGCGATCGCTTGAGCCGGCCTCACCACCTGAAGGTTTTCGATGCGAATGCCCCAGTGCCCTTCCTTATAGAATCCCGGCTCGTTAGACACGATCATCCCGGGCAGCAGGGGCTGGGTGTTCGGAGCCTTGGCGATCCGTTGCGGCCCTTCGTGCACACCCAGGTAGCTGCCGACTCCGTGGCCGGTGCCATGGTCGTAATCCAGCCCGGCCATCCATAGCGGCAGTCGCGCCAGAGCGTCCAGCTGGCTGCCCGTCGTGCCTTCGGGGAAGCGGACGACCGACAAGGCGATGTGGCCCTTGAGCACGCGCGTGAAGCGGTCTTTCTGCTCGGTCGTCGGCTCGCCGATGGCCATGGTCCGGGTCACATCGGTGGTGCCGTCCAGATACTGGCCGCCGCCGTCAACCAGGAGCAGCGATCCTTCCTCCACGCGTCGGATGGTTCGACGAACTGGACGATAGTGCGGCAGGGCCCCGTTGGGGCCAGCCCCCGCGATCGTGTCGAAACTCAGGTCCTTCAGGGCCCCCGTCGCTTCGCGGAAGTGCTCGAGAACGGTGACCACCTCGTCTTCGGCCGGCAACTGCATTTGGGCCTCGGTCGCAACCCAATGCAGGAAGTTCGACAGTGCCGCACCGTCGCGAATGTGAGCCCGGCGGGAACCTTCGATCTCCACCACGTTCTTGGCTGCCCGCGGCAAGATGCAGGGATCGGGGCCACGAACCACTCTGGCACCCGCCGCCGCGAGACGGTCGAAATACCAGGCCGATGACTGGGCCGGATCGATCAGCACGGCTTTGCCCTTCAGGGCGTCGAGCGCACCGGGTAGCGCCTCAGGCGACTGCAGCGCCACCTCGTTGCCGAGCCAGCCGGCAAGCCCTTCGGCCACCTTGGCCGGGTCGAGAAAGAGCCTCGCCTTGCCGTCGCGGTCCACGACCGCCTGTCCGAGCGGCAAAGGCGTACGAATGACGTCGCCGCCACGAATGTTGAAAAGCCATGCAAGGGATGCGGGGGCCGTCAGCACGGCTACGTCGGCCCCTGCTTGGGCGATAGCGGTCCCAATCTCGCGGCGCTTGGCCGCGCTGGCTTGCCCGCTGAACTGGTCGGGGTGGGGCACGACCGTCGCCTGGGGCTGGCCCGGTCGATCCTGTGACCAAGCCAGATCGATGGGATTGACCTCAACCGCCTTCAATGTCGCTCCGGCTCGCTCGGCCGCGCGTTGGATATGACCCAACGCCGTGGGGCTGTGCAGGCGCGGATCATAGCCGATGACCGAACCACTCGCCTGGCGCGCAACAAAGGCGGGCGGCCCTCCCTCTACGAGGTCGAGGTATTCGAAATAGGCCGGGTCGACCTGATCACGGACCTGAACGGTGTAGCGTCCATCCGTGAAAATGGCCGCCCGGTCCTTCATCACAACGGCGGCCCCCGCCGAGCCGGTGAAGCCGGACACCCAGGCCAGGCGCTCATTCGCTTCGGGCAGGTACTCGTTCTGGTGCTCGTCTTCGTGAGGTACGACGAAGCCGTCCAGGCCCATTTTTTCCAGCTCTGCCCTCAGGCGCGGCAGGTGCTTTTGTGCGAACGAGCGGTCGGCGGCTTCTTCAAAGGACTGGCGCATGGCGTTGGCTTACGCCCCCAAAGCCCCGATGCAAAGCTCCGGCGGAATTCGAAATCGCCCATGAGGCGAACCTTTCGCCTCGTTGTGCGTTTGGATTCATTGGACAACAGGGAGGCCGTCCCATGAACGCCCCGATTACCCCGCTGGAAGCTCTTGAGGGCCTGGTTGGTTGTTTGGCCGGATCCGGTTTCACCGATGAGGCCGGGCGCTCGCTCGAAGGCACCGATGCGTTCCGCTCCGCGCTGGCTGTACTGGACGACAGGATGCCCCTGGACTCCGTCGAGGCGACCGCACACCCACACTGAGCTGTGAAGTTCAGGGCGTCGGTGGCTGGGGAACTAGGACTCGAACCTAGAATGACGGTACCAAAAACCGCTGTGTTACCATTACACCATTCCCCAGCAGGTCCGGCGCGTCCCGGCGAGGCCGGGGAGCGGGCGAAATAGCCGAACCGAACGCGGCTTGCAACACGCCAAATGAGGTGCTTGCCGATCCAGAGGTGCCTCGCTATAAGCCCGCTTCCCCGAGCGACGCCTGACGCCGCGCGGGACAAGTCGGAGTGTGGCTCAGTCTGGTAGAGCACTGCGTTCGGGACGCAGGGGTCGCAGGTTCGAATCCTGCCACTCCGACCATTTTCTTCCCGCTATTTAGGCCGCCGGGTGTATGGGACCGCCATGACCCTACGCGCCCTGTTCCCGACCCTGGTTTACGAAGCACCACTGATCGAGGGGGCCGCCGCCGAATCGCTGCTCGAGGGGTTGGAAGCCGCCTGTCTCGATCTGGCTGAGCACGACACCGCCGGCCAGTCCTGGAGCGAAGCTCAAGGGTATGCGGGCTACACGTCCTATGCCTCTCTCGATGACCTGCCGCTGCGCCATCCGAGTTTCGGGGATCTGAAAAGAAGGTTGGACCACCATGCGGCGGCCTTCGCACGCGACCTCGACTTCGATATGGAGCACAAGCCGCGTCTCGACAGTTTGTGGGTGAACCTCCTCGAACCCGGCGGGGTTCACACCAGCCACATCCACCCGCACAGCATTCTGTCGGGCACCGTCTATATCGTTGTCCCAGAGGGGTCAGCCGCGCTGAAGCTGGAAGACCCACGACTGCCGATGATGATGGCGCGCCCTACCCTCACGGGTCAGGCAGCGGAGGACCGCCGTCCATTCGTCTATCTTACACCCGAGCCAGGCAAGGTCATCATGTGGGAGAGCTGGCTACGGCATGAGGTGCCGGTGAACCGGTCCGACGAGCTTCGGATCTCGATTAGTTTCAACTATCGCTGAGATCCGACCGGCCCTATTGCTGCCAGAAACCTCCCGCCAGATCACAAGTCTGTGATCGGGAGATATGCGATGCGCCGAACCGCCCTGTCAGCTTCCACCGCCTTGATCGCCATGGCGATCAGCCTCGGCCTCATCGGGTGCCAGGAGCTCGAGTCGGGTCGGTCTGAGAGAGGCGACGCCTCCACCGCCTCTGAAGCCGCGCCATCGCCGGCTGGCTATTCGGCGGACATGGTGGCCCCAGAGGCCCCACCACCAGATGTCGCGCCTGATGTGACCCCAGTCCCGCAGGACGGCGGGGCTCCCGCCGCGACCGTCCCCCAACTGGCCTACAGCTACGACTATGTCGTGTCGCTGCCGACACGCTCGGTGCGCGCGCTCGCAGCACAGCACGAGCAGGCGTGCGTCCAGGCCGGACCCCAGACCTGCCAGATCATCGGTTCTGCCACCGAGGAAAACGGTAACGACAATCAGACCGTGCGGCTCGAGTTGCGCGCCACACCGCAGTGGTTGACCACCTTCCGGAACGGCCTGGCGGCCCAGGCTGAAGCCGCAGACGGCGAAATCGCGCGGTCGGGCACCCAGAGTGAGGATCTAACTCGCGCGATCATCGACACCGAGGCGCACCTGCGAGCCAAGACCGCGCTGCGCGATCGCCTCCAGATCATGCTGGCCACGCGTGACGGCAACCTTCAGTCAGTGCTTGAGGTCGAGCGCGAACTGGCGCGGGTCCAGGGCGAAATCGATTCGGCCACTGCGACGCTACAGGCCATGCGTGCGCGGGTGACAATGTCGCACCTGACCATGACCTACCAGTCCCGGGGCGTCCTGGCACCTGACAGCGCCACGGCACCGCTTGAGTCTGCTCTGAACGGGGCGCTCGGCCTGTTCATGTCGGGCCTGGCCTCGATCATTTCAGTGCTGGCGTTCGTCCTGCCTTTCCTGCTGGTGCTTGGCCCGCTGGGTTGGCTGATCTGGCGTATGCGCCGCCGCAGGGTGCGCCCGACTGCTGTCGCGGCGTCGCCAATGGGCGACACGGAAAACTAGGCCGGTTGGAGCTGACGGCGGACGAGTCGACCGTAGTCTTCCATCAGGCCGAGCGACAGATCTCCGGGGGTGAACCGATACTCGCCGATTTCTGACACCGGGGTCACCTCCGCCGCCGTTCCGGTCACGAAACATTCGGTGAATCCCGCGAGCTCCTCGGGCAGGATATCGCGGACCACCACCTCAATGCCTTTGGCCCGCGCCAACTCAATGACGGTCTGGCGGGTAATGCCGTCGAGGATGGCATCGATTTTCGGTGTGTGCAGGACTCCGTCCTGGACGAAGAAGACATTGGCCCCGGTCGCCTCGGCGACATAGCCGCGCCAATCGAGCATCATGGCGTCGGCATAGCCCCGCTTTTCGGCCGCCATCTTCGACATGGTGCAGATCATGTACAGGCCCGCCGCCTTGGCGGTGGACGGAGCCGTCAGCGGGTCGGGACGGCGCCACTTGGCCCATTCGATGCGAATGCCCTTGCGCTTGGTCTCGGGGTCGAAATAGCTCGGCCATTCCCAGACCGCGATGGCGACATGAACCTTGTTGTTGAAGGCCGAGACGCTGACCTGTTCGGGCCCGCGAAAGGCGACAGGCCGGACATAGCAATCGTCCAGACCCATCCGTTCGCAGGTCTCCTTGCAGGCCGCGTCGATCTCGGCCACGGTGAACGGAACCTCGAAGTCCAGGAGATTGGCGGAACGGTGCAGGCGCTCGGTGTGCTCGGTCAGTTTGAAAATTTCACCGGCATACATCCGCTCGCCTTCGAACACGGACGATCCGTAGTGCAGCGCATGGGTCAGAACGTGGGTCTTGGCGTCGCGCCAGGGCACGAAGTCTCCGTTCACCCAGATCCAGCCGTCGCGGTCGTCAAAGGGAACGAAGGCCATTGATCGCGATCTCCTGTAAGCCGAACGGCATAAATCCTGGCGGGGTTAGACTGTGTGCGACGGGCCCGGTCAAGCTGGAGGTCCCAAGATGAGCCAGGCCGGATCTGGTGCTAGCCAGCGACACCTTCTCGTCGTCGACGACGATGACCGAATTCGCGCGTTGCTGAAGCAATTCCTGTCACGGGCGGGGTTCCGCGTCACCGGAGCCTCCGACGCGGACTCAGCGCGGCGTCTTATCGCGCTTCTGGATTTTGATCTGATGATCCTCGACGTCATGATGCCGGGCGAAGACGGCTTCGCCTTCGTGAAATGGTTGCGGGCCCAGCCCGGCGTGGCCGGCGTCCCGGTCCTGATGTTGACCGCGCGCGGCCTGGCCGCAGACCGGATCGAGGGACTTTCACTGGGAGCCGACGACTACCTGGCCAAACCCTTCGAGCCGAAGGAACTGTTGCTGCGCGTCGAGGCGATTCTTCGGCGCGCCGGCCCGCCGCCGGGCGTCGTCCGCCAGGTCCGCCTGGGGACCTGCGTCTTCGACATGGAGCGCCTGGAACTTCGTCGCGACGGCGTTCCCGTGCGCCTGACCGAAGCCGAAGGACAACTCCTCAAGACCCTCGCCCTGAGCGCCAATGCCCCGGTCGAACGGCATGTCCTCGCCTCTTCGGGTGCCGATGCCGCCGGGCGAGCCGTGGATGTCCAGGTCACCCGTCTGCGCCGCAAGATCGAGGACGATCCCCGCACCCCGCGATACCTCCAGACCGTGCGGGGCATCGGCTATATGCTGGCTCCGGACTGAGGTCGCGTCTTGAGCCTGTCCCTGCCCCTTCGCACCTGGGCCCGCTTCCTGCGACGCCAACTGCCGAGCTCCTTGTGGGGACGGGCTCTGTTGATCATCGTGCTACCCATCGCCCTGATGCAGGTCGCAGTCACCTGGGCCTTCTTTGAAGCGCACTGGGAGACGGTGACGGCGAGGCTGTCCGAAGGGCTGGCCGGAGATGTGGCATGGGCCGTCGACAGCTACCTCGACGACCCCTCTCCTGACCATCTCGCAGAGATCACCGAACAGGCGCAGATCATGCAGTTGTCGGTCGCCTTGCGAGAAGACAGCCGGCTTCCGACCCGCAACCGACCGGCCTTCTTCGTCGCCCTGGATCGGTCACTCGACCGGGCCCTGTCCGAGCGGCTCGATCCGCAGCCGTTCTGGTTCGACACCACGCGCTATCCGAACCACGTCGAGATTCAGGTTCAGGTCCCCGCCGGCGTCCTGCGATTCATCGCGCCGCGGGAACGGGCCTTCGCAACGCGGGGCCACATCTTCGTGTTGTGGTTGGGTGGTGCGACCATTCTGCTCACCACCATCGCCATTCTCTTCATCCGCAACCAGGTGCGCGCCATCGAGCGCATGGCAGACGCGGCCGAAGCGTTCGGCAAGGGCGAGGAGGACGTCGAGTTCAAGCCCTATGGAGCACGAGAGGTTCGGCGCGCAGCGTCGGCCTTCCTCGCCATGCGCGAGCGAATCCAGCGCTACATCGATCAGCGGACGACCCTGCTGGCTTCCGTCAGCCACGACCTGCGAACGCCGCTGACTCGTCTCAAGCTGGAACTCGCCCTGGCGGATCCCTCACCATCGACCCGGGCCATGGCTGCGGATCTGTCCGAGATGGAGCACATGATCGATGAGTATCTCGCCTTCGCCCAGGGCGAGGCGGGTGAGGCGGCCGGGATGCTCGATGTCACCTCGTTGGCCCAGACCGCCGCCGGCAATGCGAACCGCGCGGGAGCGAATGTCTCGCTGGACCTCGAGCCTGGCCTGGCCATCACCGCCCGCCCTGGTGCCCTTGCCCGTGCCCTGGCCAACCTCGTCGACAACGCAGCGGCCCACGGCAAGACGGTGCGAATCTCTTCACGGGCCTTGCGCTCCGGCGGGATCGAGATTGCGGTCGAGGACGATGGCCCCGGGATCGCCGAAGCCGCCTATGCGGAAGCTTTCCTGCCGTTTTCACGGCTCGATGACTCACGCAATCAGAACCGCAAGGGCGTCGGCCTGGGTCTGGCGATCGCTCGCGACATCGTTCGCAGTCATGGCGGTGATATCACCCTGGACCGCTCCGGCCTCGGGGGGCTCAAGGCCGTCATCAGGCTACCGGGTTAGCGGGACAGGCCACGGGCGCGAGAGAGTGCTGCCTCCACGGTCCGGTCAATCAGATCGCCCAGCCCGGGCTCAAGGACGTCCAAGCCCGCTCGGGTCGTACCACCTGGAGAAGCGACCTCGTCGATCAGTGCCTGCACCTCACTGCCCTCAGCCAGGCGTGCCAGCGCCCCGGCGACCGTCCTGCGTGCGAGGGTCAATGCCTGCTCCTGCGTCAACCCGCGCCGCTCACCCGCCGCAGCCAGATCGCGCACGAAGGCATAGGCATAAGCCGCCCCCGATCCGGACAGGGCCGTGGCGACATCGATCATCGCTTCATTTTCGACCCAGACAAGCTCCGCAATGCCGCCGAATAGCCGGGCCACTGCGCCGTCAGCCCCGGCATCGGTCGCCAGGCACGTGGCCACGCCCTCTCCGACCGACACCGCGGTCGTCGGCATCACGCGCGCGACCGCACGCCCACCCAGCCCTGCCCGCAGCGCTGAGATCGACACCCCGGCCATCACCGAAACGACGACGGCAGAGGTCGGCAAATGTTCAGACAAAACCTCCCCGACCTCGGGCCACTTCGCCGGTTTGACCGCCAGAACAACCTGCTTCACCCCGGACAGATCGGTGGGGTTTAGGCTCGCCCCTTGCGCGCGTGCCTGCTCTGAAATTTTCTTGACGGACGGGGACTGGATACCGACGAGGGACATCGCGGGCGCCCCGGTCGTCATCCAGCCACTGAGGATGGCACCGCCGAGCCGTCCGCATCCCACCAGCAGGGTTTCGGGGGTCACGGCGTCAGGCCGTGCCGACGGTCTCGAACATACAGGCGTCCAGCGCCTGGACCGGGCTCTTGGCTCCACGCAGCAGGAAATCAAATGCGGGATGGAAGCGGTCCGCCGTCTCGACGGCGGCGTCGATCATGGCTGCGGCCTGGGCCAGCGTCGGCCGCTCGCCGTCAGGCAGCGACAGGGCATGCCGGAAAACGATTTCGCCGTCTTCGGTCCATATTTCGAAATGACCGACCCAGACCCGCTGGTTGATCAACGCCACCAGTTCGTGCAGCGCCGCACGCTTGGTCTTGGTCGCTCTCAGGTCGATCGAGCAGCAGATCTGCAGGCAGTCCCCTTCAGGACGCCAGGCGAACCACAATTCATAGTCTTTCCAGGCACCCGCGATCGAGAAAGCCAGGTCGCCGTCGCCGATACGGTCGAACGGCAGGTTCTCAGCCGCCAGAACGTGCTCGACGATGTCCAAGGGATCGTGCGCAGCTTCGAATTCCTCAGCCGTAGGCGCGGTCATGCTCGGTCCTCTCAGGCGACTCAGTCGCCGCATCCAGACAGTAGAAGGATTGCGAGATTCGGCTCAACCGGCTGCGTCCTTCGGGCGAGCGGCCTTATGTCGCGTTCCCGTCTTCGGGGTTTCTTTCAAGGCGGCGACCTCTGCCCGCAGAGCTGCGATCTCGGCCTTGAGGGCTTGGAACTCGTCCTTGCGAACCAGGTCCATCTCGACGGCGACCTTGTCGGCCTGGGCTCGCATCGCGGCCCTGGCCTCGTCACTCGCAGCCTGGGCGAGCCCCATCGCCCCCGTTGTCAGGCGCGCGAACTCGTCGAAAATCGGGTTCTTGGTATGCATGGGACTCACGCCTCCGATAGGGAACGGTGAGCCCGATATGGTGAATCAGAGGTGAATCGGGAAGCGGCGCGGCCAAACCGCCCACAGAAGTCTGTCGATCAGCTCTTCTTGGCCTTGCCCTTGGGTTTCGCTGCGGGCTTAGCCTTTGCCGGCGACTTCGCCTTAGTGGTGCGCGCCGGCTTCTTGCCAGGCCCCTTCGCCGCCTTGGCCGCGATCAGCTCGACGGCCTGTTCCATCGTCACCTGCTCGGGATCGAGGCCCTTGGGAAGGGTCGCATTGACCTTGCCGGACTTCACATAGGGGCCAAACCGGCCCGGCATGATCTGCACCGTGTCGCCCGTTACAGGGTGAGTGCCCAGATCCTTGAGTGCCGTGCTCGATCCGCTGCCGCGTCGTCCGGCCCGCTTCTCGGCCAGGAGGGCAACGGCCCGGTTCAGGCCGATTTCGAAGACCTCCTGAATATCCCCGAGGTTGGCGTATGTACCCGCATGGGCCACGAAGGGGCCGTACCGTCCGAGACCGGCGGTGATCGGCTTGCCGTCCTCCGGGTGCGCTCCAACGTCGCGCGGCAGGCTCAGGAGCCGAAGCGCCTGTTCGAGGTCGAGGGACGTCGGCGCCCAGCCCTTGGGCAACGACGAACGCTTCGGCTTGTCGCCTTCGATCGGGGTTTCGACATACCAGCCGAAGCGACCGTTCTTCAGCGTCACCGCCTGTCCGGTGGCCGGATCCGTCCCGATTTCGCGGTCAGCGCTATCCTGGCCATCGGTGCCCTCACCGTTGGCCGTCTGGCCGATCGGACGCGTGTATTTGCACTCAGGATAGTTCGAGCAACCGATGAAGGCCCCGAAACGGCTGGTTTTTAGGCTGAGCTTTCCCTCACCACATCGCGGGCACAGACGCGCGTCGGTGCCGTCGGCGCGATCCGGGAAGATATGTGGACCGAGCGCTTCGTTCAGGTGGTCGAGGATGACCGAGGTTCGCAACTCTCCGGCCGCCTGAGTAGCCGCATGAAAGTCCGTCCAGAATTTGCGTAGCAGCACCTTCCAATCGAGATCGCCCGCCGACACCTCGTCCAGCTGGGTTTCCAGCGCCGCGGTGAAATCGTACTCGACCCAGCGCGCAAAGAACTGCTCCAGGAAGGCCGTAACCAACCGGCCCTTGTCCTCAGGCACAAAACGCTGGCGCTCCATGCGGACATATTCCCGGTCCCGCAGCGTGGTGAGGGTCGAGGCATAGGTCGAAGGGCGGCCGATCCCCAGCTCTTCCATTTTCTTGACCAGACTGGCCTCGGAATAGCGCGGTGGTGGCTCGGTGAAGTGCTGATCGGCCCGCGATGCCTCAACCTTGCCTGACGCGCCTTCGCGCACGCTCGGAAGGCGACCGCCCTCCTCGTCGTCGGCGTCGTCCTTGCCCTCTTCATAGACCGCGAGATAGCCGTCGAAGGTCACGACCTGGCCGGTGGCTCGCAAGCCCGTCTGACCGTCGGCCGTCTCCAGCTCGATCACAGTTCGTTCGACGCGCGCCGATTCCATCTGGGAGGCAGCCATACGTCGCCAGATCAGGTCGTAGAGCCGACGCAAATCGTCATCCAGATGAAGGCTCTCGGGGCGGCGCGCCAGGCTGGTGGGGCGGATCGCTTCGTGCGCTTCCTGAGCGTTCTTCTGCTTGGATCTGTAACGCCGGGCCTCTTCCGGCAGGTAGGCGGCTCCGTATCGTTCCCGGATCACCTCTCGTGCCTCGGACAGGCCTTCGGGCGACACGTCGACGCCGTCGGTCCGCATGTACGTGATCAAGCCGCCCTCACCATCGACGCCCTCGTACAACTTCTGCGCGGTTTGCATGGTGCGCTGCGCCGAAAAGCCGAGCTTGCGCGCCGCCTCCTGCTGTAAGGTCGAGGTGGTGAACGGCGGCGGCGGCGAGCGCCGGGCGGGTTTCTTCTCCACCGAGCGAACGCTGAAAGCTCCGGCTTCAACCGCGGCCTTGGCCGCCAGCGCAGCGGCTTGGTCGTTCAGGTCAAACTTGGTCAGCTTCTTGCCGGCGTGGGTGACGAGTCTGGCCAGAAACGGTGGGGCTTCGGCGGTGACGTCGGCCTCGACGGTCCAATATTCCTGGGGACGGAACTTCTCGATCTCGATCTCGCGATCGACGATCAGGCGCAGAGCGACCGACTGAACCCGCCCTGCCGACCGCGCGCCAGGTAGCTTGCGCCAGAGCACGGGCGAAAGATTGAAGCCCACCAGATAATCCAGTGCCCGCCGCGCCAGATAGGCATCGACCAACTCCATGTCGATCTGGCGAGGATTAGCCATCGCCTCCGTCACGGACGAGCGCGTGATGGCGTTGAAGGTGACCCGCTCGACCGCCTTGTCCTTCAGGACGCGCTTCTTCGTCAGGGCTTCCAGGATATGCCAGCTGATCGCCTCGCCCTCACGATCCGGGTCGGTGGCCAGGATCAGTCTATCCGCCTCCTTCACCGCCGCCGCGATATCCGACAGGCGCTTGGCAGATTTTGGATCGACTTCCCATTCCATGGTGAAGTCGTCGTCCGGACGCACCGATCCATCCTTGGGCGGCAGGTCGCGGACGTGACCATAAGAGGCCAGGACCGTGTAGTCCGAGCCCAGATATTTATTGATGGTCTTGGCCTTGGCCGGGCTCTCGACGACGACGACGTTCATGCGGAGGTGCTGCGCCCCTGAAAAAGGAGCGGGAAAGTGGGGTTGGCCTTCTGGCTTGTCAACAAAGCCGTTCTGCGGCGATCGCGCAGGATGGACTTGCGGCTTGCTACCTTCGTTATGCGAGTATATGTAATCAGCAACTTTAACGCGCGTTTAGCGATGCTGATGCCCAACGAACGCCGCCCGTCCCTCGACCCTGCGGCTGTGCGCGATTTCATCGCCAGCACGGCTGATGAGCTCGCCCAGCTGGCTCGGGAGACCGGCGACCGCCGCTTGGCGCTGTTGCTCGACACGGCGGCTTCGTTCGCCGAAACGCCCGAGATCACAGCGCCGGCCAACCTCGGCTAGGACCTGACTACGCTCCCGTCGTCGGCCAACACTACCTGACCGCAAAGGGTCAGTTCGAGCAGCGCCCCCATAACCTGGCCCGCCGGCGCTCCGACAGCCCGGATCAGATCGTCGCGCGAGGTCGGCGTCGGGCCAAGCAGGGCCAGGATGCGTTCGGACAGGTCGGCAGCGGGTGGCGCGTCCCGCTCGGCGCAATAGGTCGGTGCTGGCTCAAATAATCCGTGAGGCCGCTCGAGCGCCCGAAGCACATCGTCCAGTCCCGCACACAGCGCCGCCCCCTGACGAATGAGGTCGTTCGTTCCGGCGCAGCGGGGATCCAGCGGAGACCCCGGCACCGCCAGCACCTCCCGACCCTGTTCTGCCGCAAGCCGGGCCGTAATCAGGGACCCGGAACGCATCTCGGCTTCCACGACCACGACCGCCCGCGACAATCCCGATATGATGCGGTTGCGGCGAGGAAAATCCCGGGCCTGAGCCCGGTGCCCGACAGGGCTTTCGGAAACCACACAGCCCTCGGCGACCATGCGCGCGTACAAGTCAGCGTTCTGGGGCGGGTAGATGTCGTCGACGCCACCGCCCAGGACCGCCACGGTCCCCGTCGACAAGGCACCTATGTGCGCCGCCGCGTCGATGCCTCTCGCCAAGCCTGACGCCACCACAAATCCGGCCCTCCCGACCTCGACGGCGAGTCCTTGAGCGAACTTCTGGCCGGCGACCGAGGCCACGCGCGCGCCGACCAGAGCCACCGTGTCACGCCTCAAAAGTTCGGCGTCACCAGCGACCCAAAGCACTGGGGCCGGTGCCTCCAGGGTTGCGAGAGATCTGGGATAATCGGCGTCGCCGAGGACGAGCAGTCGGGCCGCGCACGCCTCTCCCCTGTCCAGCTCAGCCTCAATCTCGTCGACGGTCGGAATCCGAAGCGAGCCGCCCCGCCCCCTGGCCAGTTCGGGCAGCCGTCGCAGGGCCTGGACGGCGGAACCCTCACGGCGAATCAGTTCCAGAAAGGCCACTGGCCCAACCCGTTCGGTGCGCGCCAGCCTCAAGCGCGCGATCCGCTCGGACGGGTTGAGCGGTACGCTCAACGACCCGAGCCGAAGCGGGGCTCCTGCCCGCGCAGCAGCCGGCCGATGTTCTCGTGATGCCGCAGGATGACCAGCCCGGCCATGAAGGCCGTCAACAGCAGAGTAGGCATCGACTGTCCCAACAGCCAGGCCACCGGCACGGCCAGACCGGCGGCGACGAGGGCTGAAAGCGATGAAATACGGGTCAGGGCGAATACGAAGATCCAGACGGCTGCCGCGACCAGTCCGACCGGCCAGGCTACCGCCACCAAGACGCCGTAGAAGGTTGCCACGCCTTTGCCGCCCCTGAAGCCCAGCCAGATGGGAAAAAGGTGACCAAGAAAGGCCGACGCGCCGGCCAGCGCGGTCAGGGCGTCATTGTCGAACAGCTGCCTGGCGATGAGGACGGCGACGGCTCCCTTGCCGGCATCGAGAAGGAGCGTCGCCAAGGCAAGCTCCTTGCGTCCGGTGCGCAGGACATTGGTCGCACCGATATTGCCCGAGCCGATCTCGCGAACGTCCCCGGCTCCGCCAAGCCGCGTAATGATCAGGCCGAACGGGATAGAGCCCAGCAGATAGGCGCCCAATCCCGTCAGAACGATCGTCAGAACCGCCACGCCTGCCAGATCAGCCATCTTGCCTCCATCCCTTGCAGATCATGGCGAATAGCACCCTGCCGCGGGTCCAGCCAATGACGATACCACGCCCAATCGATACGGAGACCGCTTTGCGCCGTCTTGCGGAACAGTTCGACCCGCTCGCCGGCCAGCCATGCCCGTCGGGCCGTCGCGACGCCCGCAAACAGGCCGACCTAGTACAGCCACACTCCGGCGAATTCGTCCCGGGCTCAGCGCTGCGCACCTTTGAGGGAACACCTGCAGCTGCCGCAGCCGATCAAGCCTCGGCGTCCCGCCAAACGATCCGGCCTTCCGCCACAGTCAACAGCACCCGCCCCTGCAATCGTCGCCCGTCGAAGCAGCTGTTGTTCGAGCGTGAGATCAGCCGATCAGAGTCCACCACGATCGGCGCATCCGGGTCGAACAGGACGAGATCCGCCAATGCGCCCTCGCCCAGACGTCCGGCTTCCAGCCCGATGAGCTCGGCGGGGCCCGAGGTCACCGGTCGCAGGCATTCCACCAGGCTCAGACCCGCTTCATGGTGGAGCGTCAGGACACCGGCCAGAAGCGTCTCCAGACCGACGGATCCAGGTTCCGCCTCCGCAAAAGGCAGGCGCTTGCCTTCGGCGGGTACGGGTGTGTGGGCCGAAACGATCGCATCAATCACCCCATCTCGCACGGCCTCGATCAGAGCCAGGCGATCGGCTTCTGGCCGCAGCGGAGGGTCCAGCCGCATGAAGGTCCGATAGTCCGCGATGTCGAATTCATTGAAACACAGGTGATTGATCGACACGGTTGCAGCCGCATCGACCCCGGCTCCCCGCGCGCGCTTGAGGACCTCCAACGCCGCCGCCGTGGTGACCTGATCAACGAGAAGGCGTGCGCCGGTGCTCTCGGCCAGGGCCAAGTCGCGTTCCAGCCCCATACGCTCGGCGATGGCTGGAGCGGCCGGCAACCCCATTCGCGATGCCAGTTCGCCCCCTGTGGCCGCGGCACCCTGCGATAAGAAGGCGTCGTCCGGCCGATGGGCGATGAGGGCGTCGAAGGCTCCCGCATAGGTCATGGCCCGGCGCAGCACCCGGCTGTCTGAGATGAGATGGTCGACGTCGGTGAAATAGACGGCTCCAGCCTCAGACATCAGGCCGATCTCGGCCAATGCTTCACCCCTCAGGCCCTGGGTAAGCGCGCCCGCAGCCAGGATGCGAACCGAATCGAGCGCCCGACCCCGCCTGAGGAGGAAGTCGATCAAGGCCGGCTCGTCCACCGCAGGGTGAGTGTCGGGTTGCAGCACCAGGGTCGTGACACCCCCGCTGGCAGCGGCGTCCGCTGCGGAGCGCAGCGTCTCGCGCGTCTCGGCCCCGGGCTCGCCGGTCTTGACCCTCAGATCGACAAGACCTGGTGCCAGAACTGCGCCCTCACAATCGATGACACGCACGTCCTCGGGCCGCGACGAGAAGCTCGGTTGAAATTCGATGGCCTCGATTCGTCCGTCGCGGGCCACGAGACAACCGGGGCCGTCATAACCCGTCGCCGGGTCGACCAGACGGGCGTTGATCAGAGCCAGTCCGCGCCCGCTCATCGGCTCGCCTCCATCCGTTCGGACAGCGACGCCAGCACCGCCATGCGCAGGGCAACCCCCGCCTCGACCTGATCGGCGATGAGAGAAACGGCGGGATCGTCGGCCACACTCGAATCGATTTCGACGCCGCGGTTCATCGGCCCGGGATGCATCACCTTAGCCCGGGGTGCCGCATGAGCCAGCTTGTCTGCATCCAGTCCCCAGAACCGGAAATATTCGCGCATCGACGGGACGTATCCGCCGTTCATACGCTCCCGCTGAAGGCGCAGCATCATGACGACATCGACGTCCTGAATGCCTTGGACCATGTCGGTGAAGACCTTGGCCCCCCATCGATCCACCTCACCGGGCAGGAGCGTCGGCGGTGCGATCAACCGAACCTCGCAGCCCATGGCCTGCAGCAGCCCGACATTCGAGCGTGCAACACGGCTGTGCTGAATGTCACCGCAGATGGCGATCTTCAGAGAGCCCACGTCCGGACCAAACGCCCGGCGTAGGGTGAGGAGGTCGAGTAACGCCTGGGTCGGGTGCTCATGCTGTCCGTCGCCGGCATTAATGACCGAACAGCCGACCTTGCGTGACAACAGGTCGGCGGCCCCCGATCCCCAGTGGCGCACCACCAAGAGGTCTGGACGCATGGACGCCAGGGTCGCCGCCGTGTCGATCAGGGTTTCGCCCTTGGCCACGGACGACGCGCCAACCGCCATGTTGATCACGTCGGCCCCTAGCCGCTTGCCGGCGATCTCGAATGAGCCCTGGGTCCGGGTCGAGTTCTCGAAAAACAGATTGATCAGGGTGCGCCCGCGAAGAAGATCAAGGCTCTTGGCCGACTGGCGACCGAAGTCGAGAAAGGCGTCGGCCAGATCCAGCAGGGCATCGACGTCGGGTCGTGCCAGGTCACTGGAGGTCAGCAGGTGCGCGCGCGGGAACGGGAAAAGCCGCGCGTGTATTTCCTGGGAAACATCGTGGGGCCCTGTCATCAAAGGTCGCCTATACGGCCCGCAGAACGACTCGGCTAGGCCCTATTCGACCTGAAGCCGCATGCTGTAGTTCGAGACGGCATCCAAGCCCTGGACCACAATCAGATGTTGCCCAGCCGTCCTGAGGGTGCCGGTCCAGGTCTGAAGTTCGTGCTCTGAGCCCCACAACGGTGGATCGCTGAAGACCCACCGACCACCTTCATCGCGGTAATAGCGCGTCGTCGGCGGATAGACCTGGAACCGGACGTCGTTGCCCGGGCTCGCGATGTCGATCGTCATTGTCTGGCCGACCGCCAGAGCCACTGGGAAAATGTCACGATCACCGTGTTGCACCGCCCCCTGGATCACCGCATCAACGGCACCGTGGTGCGAGCGAATCTCGGGCCGTTCGTCAGCCGTCGTCGAGGCAGCAGACAGCCCGAGCGCCGCCGCAGCCAGGGCACAGCTCACAATCCTGCTGATAAACATGACCGGCCTCCCTCATCCCAGGCGACTATATTCGCCCCCACAATGCGGCCCAAGCAAGGCGCAACCGCCGGACGGACTCGGGGGCCCCAGGATCCCGTAGCGTGGCGTGTGCGACGGCGGGAAAGGCCGCGACTGCCAAATCAGCCAGGCCGGCATTGGCCTGGCCGCGCCCGGCCTGGGCCTCGGCCAGATCACCGGTCTGGATCAGAGCCCACACCCGACCTGCACCCTTAACCGGGCGTTCCGCATCCGGGCCGGCCAGAATCCGTGCCGCCTGCTGCATCGGCCGGACGTAGAGCGCCACGAGATCGTGGGGCGCGCCATGGACACGTTCAATGTGCGCCTGGATCAGGCCTTCCAGTACCGACGCATCGACCGCGTGACGTCGCACCGCGCCGGATAGCCGTTCGAGGATCGGGTGGCCCTTGCGAGGTTCGCCGGTGGTGACGCCCGGTATCTGCTCCGCCCACCAGCTGTAGCGCATCTCGGCCAGAATCGGCTGACTTACACGCGTCGGGATTGCCGCCAGCTCTGCTTCAAAGGCGTAGAGCGCGATCAAGTCATCTCGCCGCGCCGCGTCTGACACCAGTCGGCTCGACGCCCAGCGGTCAAAATCCGCCGCGCGTACATGGGCGTCGAGATTCATCGGATGTCCCGTCGGCCTTAAGGCCGCGAGGCCATACCCAGCTTGACCGGTTCTGGCTCGTCGTCGTCCGAGCTGGTGTCGCCACGCTTGACGCCCCAGAGCAAAATCATCGGCACCCCGACGTAGATGGACGAATAGGTCCCGAAGATGATCCCGAAGATCAGCGATACCGAGAAGGCGAACAGTGTCTCACCCCCCAACAGCGCCAGGGCCGCCAGGGCCATCAGCGCCGTCACACCGGTAATGACGGTCCGGCTGAGCGTCTCGTTGATCGACAGGTCAATCACCTCACGCAGCGGCATCTTCTTGTACTTGCGTAGATTTTCACGAAGCCGATCAAACACCACGACGGTGTCGTTCATCGAATAGCCGATGACGGTCAGAACGGCGGCGACGGCGGTCAGGGTGAACTCCATCTGGGTGATCGCAAACAGGCCGAACACCAGGATCACGTCATGGAACAGGCCGGCCACAGCTCCCAGGCCGAACTGCCATTCAAACCGGAACCAGATGTAGAGCATCATGAGGCCAATCGCGATCAGCAGGGCCATGATACCGCCCGTGAACAGTTCACCGGAGACTTTCGGACCGACGACCTCCTGGCGGGTAAACTGGATGTTCTGGCCGAGGGCCCCGCGTAGGGTCGCCTCGGCCTGATCGACCGCAACCTGACCGGCGACGCCTTCAGGCGGCTGGAACCGGACCATGGCGTGATATCGGCCCGAAGGATCCGACGAAGTGCCGTAGTTCTGGACCTGAACGTCCTGACGTCCTTGAGTTCCGGACAAGGCGCTGCGCGCCGCGGACAGATCGACCGGCGTCTGTCCCGTGTCCAGCTCGATCAGGACACCGCCGGTGAAATCGACGCCACAGTTCAAACCGCCGCACGGACCCCGGAACGGAGTCATGGTCATATACAGCGATCCGATCACCGCGATGATCGATACAAGGGCCATGATCTTGGCGAACTTGACGAACCGGAGGTTCGTCTTGCTCGGAATAACCTTGATGAGCGGCCACCAGTTACTCATGTGCGCCTCACGTGATCGGCAGGGCCTTGGGCCGCGCATAGCGGACCCACAGGCCAAGAAGGACTTGGGTGATCAACACGGCCGTGAAGACCGAGGTGATGACGCCGATCGACAGGGTCCAGGCGAAGCCCTGGACCGGACCGGAGCCAAAGAAGAACATGATCCACGCTGCGATGAGCGTCGTCAGGTTGGCGTCGACGATGGTGACCCATGCGCGTTGGAAGCCGGCGTCCATGGCCAAGATCGGCGACTTGCCGGCCCGAACTTCGTCTCTCATCCGCTCATAAATGATGACGTTGGCGTCGACCGCCATGGCCAGTGTCAGGATCAGGCCGGCGATACCCGGCAAGGACAGGCTCGCCTGGATCATCGACATCGCCGCAATGATCAACACGCCGTTGACCAGCAGGGCGATGACTGAGATCCCGCCAAAGAGGAAGCCGTAAACCAGGAACATGAAAGCCAGAACGAGGACGAAGGCGACACCCGTTGCGATCGCCCCTCCGCGCACGGCGTCCGCACCCAGTTCGGCTCCGACGACTCGACGCTCCTCGACCCTGAGTTCCACCGGCAGCGCCCCTGCATTCAGCAGGGTGACCATCTCGGTCGCCCGATCCAGCCCGCCGACGCCTGAAATCTGCCCGCTACCACCAGGAATAGGCTCGCGGATATTGGCGAGCGACACGATCTCACCGTCCAGCAATATCGCGAACGAGCGTCCGACGTTGCGGGTGGTGTAGTCGCCGAAGATCCGGGCACCCTCACCGTTGAACTGCAGACCCACGGCCGGCTGTCCAAATTGGTCATAGGCCACCGACGAATTGGTGAGCATATCTCCCGTCAGAAGCGGGCGCTCGCGCAGCAGGCGCGGCTGGCCGGACTGGTCGGCGACGACCATCCAGCCGTAGGGCGGACGACCGGTCTGCACGGCCTCCACAACCCGATCACTGTCGTCGACCTCGTGGAAGGTCAGACGTGCCGTCTGGCCAATCAGCCGCTCCATCTCGTCGGGATTGCTCACGCCCGGTGCCGTCACCACGATCCGGTCAGCTCCCTGTCGCACGGGATTGATCTCGTTGGTGCCCGTCGCATCGAGGCGCCGGCGAATAACGGTCAGCGACCGGTCTACCGCATTCGACGCCTCACGGGAAAACTGGGATTCGCTGAAGCCCAGACTGATCACGCCGCCATCACCCCGACGCACCGTGAAATTGGTCTGGCCCGGATTGTTCGGGTCCGGACGCTCGAGGGCGCGAATGGCGCTGAACGCGGCGTCCATCTGGGCCGGGTTGGTCACCCGCACGGTCACACCCATGTCACCGCGGGTCGGACGATCATGGGCGATGTTCTCACGGCTGAGCGCCGCTTCGACGTCCTCCGCCAGGTTCGCGATCCGCTGGGTCTTCAGGGCATCAACGTCGGCCTCGAGCAGCAGGTAGGAGCCGCCGCGCAGGTCCAGGCCGAGGTTGAGAGCATTGTGGGGCACCCAGCCCGGCAGCGCGTCCCGCTGCTCGCGCGTCAGCAGGTTAGGGGCCGCAAACAACGCGCCCAGCATGAACGCCAGGATGACGACGACGAATTTCCAGCGGGCCAGCTGCATCATGGCGGGTGCCCTGCTCCGTGACTATGCGATCAGGACTTGTCGTTCGCGGCGGCGATCTCGCCCTTGCCGCGAACCTCGGCGACCATGTTCTTGAGAACCCGCACGTTCACGCCCTGCGAAATCTCAACCATGGCTTCCTGTTCTTCGACGCGAGTAACCTTGCCGATCATGCCGTTCGACAGAACAACCGTGTCACCCCTCTTGATTCCCGCGACCTGGGCGGCGTGCGCCTTGGCCCGGTTCTGCTGCGGCCGGATCAGCAGGAAATAGAACAGAATGAAAACGACGATGAACGGCGCAAAATTCACGAGAAGCGGGATCAGGCCACCTTCAGGGGCAGCACCAGGAGCCGGGGTCGCGGACATAAAGTCTCCGGTTGGGTTCAGATAAGCGGCGGGCCCCCGCCCGCGCCGGAATAAGGGAGGGCGGAAACTAGGGGGCGCGGCCCCGTTTTGCAACGCGACCCCACAACGATTTCGCACCACCCTTTCGCGACGCGGCCGCGCGGGCTAAACCGCGCCCAAAATCAACAGGAGCCGCCCATGTCCGTCGCCGATCGTCTGAAGGAACTCGGCATCACCCTGCCTCCGCCGGCTGCCGCGGTAGCGAACTATGTGCCCTTTATGCGCTCGGGCAACCTGCTGCACATCGCCGGCCAGCTGTCGAATGACGCTTCAGGCGGCATCAAGGGCACCGTCGGCGTCGACGTCGGCATCGACCAGGCTGTGCAGGCCGCCCGCCTGTCCGGCGTCAATCTGCTGGCCCAGATGAACGCAGCCCTGGACGGCGATCTCGATCGGGTGACACGGATCGTGAAACTGGGCGGGTTCGTCCAGGCCGGACCCGACTTCATCGAGATTCCCAAAGTCATCAACGGATGCTCCGACCTCATGGTCGACGTGTTCGGCGACATCGGTCGCCATGCCCGCTCTGCCGTCGGAGTCTACAAGCTTCCGCTCGGATTTGCGGTCGAGGTGGATGCCATCGTGGAGGTGCGTTGACGCTGGAGGCCCGGGTCCACGATTCGATTACCGCCATTGGCCGGCCGGCCTGGGAGGGGTTGGCCGCAGCCACCGGCGATCCATTTGTCGGATTCGATTTCCTCGATATCTGCGAAGCTTCCGGCTGCGCCCAGCCGGCCCAGGGGTGGGCCGCACATCATCTCACCCTTGAGGCCGATGGCGTGCTTGTCGGGGCCATGCCGCTTTACCTCAAGGGGCACAGTCTGGGGGAATACGTCTTCGACCAGGGTTGGGCCGAAGCCTTCGAACGCGCGGGCGGGCGGTATTATCCCAAGTTGCTGGGGGGCGTCCCCTTCACACCTGTGACGGGGCCGCGATTGCTGGGCGCGACCGACGACATCAAGCTCGCCCTCGTCCGAGCTGCTGTAGCCTTGACGGAGCGCGAAGGCCTGTCGTCGCTTCATGTGAATTTTGCGCGCGCGTGTGACCAGTCCATCCTTACCCAGGCCGGACTCCTGCCGCGCATGGATCGTCAGTTCATTTGGCAGAACCGCGGCTACGCCGACTTTGACGGGTTCCTGGCCGATCTGTCGTCGAGCCACCGCAAGACGATCCGTCGCGAGCGCCGCGAAGCCCGGGCGGGTCTCGATATTCGCGTCCTCACCGGTTCGGACCTGACCGAGGCGGTGTGGGATGCGTTCTTCGCCTTCTATCTCGACACCGGCGGGCGAAAATGGGGGCGTCCACACCTGAACCGGACCTTCTTCTCGATGCTGGGGGAGCGCCTGGCCGGGCGCATCGCCCTGGTCATGGCCTTCGAGGCGCGTCGGCCCATCGCCGGAGCCCTCAACTTCATCGGTGCCGACGCCCTCTACGGTCGCCAGTGGGGCACCATCCAGCCCCGACCGTTCCTCCATTTTGAGCTCTGTTACTATCAGGCGATCGACCTTGCCGTTGCCTTGCAACTGGATCGGGTCGAGGCTGGAGCCCAGGGGGATCACAAGCTGGCGCGAGGCTATCTACCGGTGACGGTTACCTCTGCTCACCACATCAGCCACCCGGGCCTGAGGCGCGCCGTCAGTGCCTATCTCGATGACGAGCGTGCCGCCGTCACAGACGAAGCGACCGTCATGCTTGATCACTTTTCACCGTTCCGGCACGGCAGTAAGACATCGTGACGGAACGCACCACGCCGTGGTGCGCTATCTGCTGCGAGAGATGGATCAGCCATCGGAGGACGACACATGGACACCAAGACCACCGGAGCCCTGATGCAGGCGCGTGGCACAGCCCAGCGGGTCGCCGGCGAGTCGCTGGCTGACGTCGGCCTCGAGCTTCGTGGCCGGGTCGATGAAATCCGGGGCAAGGCCGCCGAGAGCTATGGCTGGGCCGTCGATCAGGCAGAGCGGCTGTCCCAGGACCTGCCGGAAGAATTCCGCGACGTGGCCGACCGCAGCGTGGACTTCGCGCGGCGCAAACCCCTGGTTACCACCGGAATCATCGCTGGCGTTCTGGCCTTGCTGTTCGGTGCCGCGACCCGCGGTCGCCGCTAGGCAAACTCGATCAGGAGATCGTCGGCAGCCACGCTGTCGCCGGCCTTCACCGAAACTGACCTGACCGTTGCATCGCGTTCGGCGCGGATGATGTTCTGCATCTTCATCGCCTCGATCACCGCCACGGCCTGACCTGCCTTGACCTCCTGACCCGGCGCGACATCAACTGACACTATCAGCCCCGGCATTGGCGAGATGATCATTTTGCCGGTGTCCGGCGGCTTTCGCTCGGGCAATCGCGCATAGAAGCCGGCGGTCTCCGGGCTTAATACCCTCACCCGCTCCTGCGCGGCCCGGTGGCGAATGACGTATCCGTCGGGCCGGCGTTTGACTTCCACCGTGAAGGGACGCCCATCCAGAACGGCCGAGAGCTGCGGATCGCCCGGCCGCCAATCCGCGTCGGTCATCAGTAGCGAACGACCGTCGTCGAACGTCACGCCCAGCCCCTCACCTGTCAGGTCGAGTTGCACGTAACGCGCCTCGCCGTTGATCAGCACGGTCCAGTCAAATCGGTCGGGCGCGCCGGTTCGGGCGCTCTGGAAGGCGTGCATCATGGCCGCCGAAGCCACCATCACATCGGCCTGGAAGTCATCCGGCTCCAACCCGCGAAATCCGTCCGCGAATTCGTCTGAAATATAGCTGGTCGACAAGGCACCGGAGCGGAACCTCGCCTGGTCCATCACCGCAGACAGGAAAGGCAGATTCTGGCCGACGCCTTCGAGATGAGTCTGTTCCAGCGCCATCGCCATGCCGTCGATGGCCGCGTCGCGGTTAGCCCCCCACACGCACAGCTTGGCGATCATGGGGTCATAGTACATCGAGATTTCATCGCCTTCGCGCACGCCCGAGTCATTTCGAACCACGGTTCCGTCGATCCGCGCGCCTTCATCGGGCTTGCGATAGCGGCTCAACCGACCGATCGACGGCAGGAACCCGCGGTAGGGGTCTTCGGCATAGATGCGGCTCTCGATGGCCCATCCGTCGATCGACAGGTCTTCCTGCCGGAAGGCCAGGCATTCTCCCGCTGCGGATCGGATCATCTGCTCAATTAGATCAACGCCCGTAATCAGTTCCGTGACCGGATGCTCGACCTGAATTCGGGTATTCATCTCCAAAAAATAGAAGGACTTGTCCTGGCCAGCGACGAACTCGACCGTACCGGCGGAATCGTAGTCGACGGCCTTGGCCAGGGCGACCGCCTGGGCCCCCATCGCCATGCGGGTTGCTTCATCTAGCAGCGGGCTGGGGGCCTCCTCGATGACCTTCTGATTGCGACGCTGGATTGAACATTCGCGCTCGAACAGGTGAACCACATGGCCATGCTTGTCGCCGAGCACCTGAATTTCGATGTGGCGCGGACTGACAATAAATTTCTCGAGGAAGACGCGGTCGTCACCGAAGGCGTTCCTGGCCTCCGCCTTCACGGCCGGAAAGCCCTCCGCCATCTCGGCATCGGACTGCGCGACCCGGATTCCCTTGCCGCCGCCGCCGGCGGACGCCTTGATCATCACCGGATAGCCGATTTCGGCCGCGATCCGGACGGCGTCTTCCACCGACTCGATCAGCCCCATGTGGCCGGGCACCGTGTTGACGCCGGCATCGGCCGCAAAGCGTTTCGAGGTAATCTTGTCGCCCATGGCCTCGATCGCCTCAGGGTTCGGTCCGATGAAGGCAATCCCCTCGTCGCGCAGGCGGCGCGCGAACGCCGCATTTTCCGACAGGAAGCCGAATCCGGGGTGCACGGCCTGGGCACCGGTCTGGCGAACCGCCTCAATAATCTTGTCGGCGACCAGATAGCTCTCGGATGCCGGGGCCGGGCCTATGAAAACTGTCTCGTCGGCCATTTCGACAGCCAGGCTGTCAGCGTCGGCCTCCGAAAAGACCTGAACGGTCGCAATTCCCATACGTCGGCAGGTCTTGATGATCCTGACCGCGATTTCGCCGCGATTGGCGATTAGAATCTTGCTGAACATAAAATCCCTGCGCGATGAGGCGATGGGGACGCCTAGCCCGATGCAGCGGGCTTGGCAAACAGGCGCTCAATAAGGTTTAACCCGGGCGATTGCCCACGACGTTCGTCCCGAAAGGACCCTACGCGATGAAGACCCTCGCCCTAGCCGCTTCCGTCAGCCTCATTGCCGTCACCACCGCGGCCGCCCAAGACTGGCGCGCCGCCGCCGTGCAAGACGTTGATGCGCTGCACCGTGAGATTCAGGAGAACCATCCGGCCCTCGTCACCGGCGGCGATGAAGCCGGTTTTGCCCAGCGCCTGGCCGCCGGCTATGCCGCCGCCCGCGAGCGCGCCGGGTCGGTGCGCGATGCCGAGGACTATCTCTATGCCCTGATGGGATTTGCCCGCAGCCTGGACGACGCCAGCGTCTCCTTCACCCCGAACTGGCAGCAGCCGCCGCAGTGGGACGCTCAGCGTTGGAGCCAATTGACGCTGGGCCGGCGCAACGGGGCCTATGTGGTCACCTGGGTCGATCCTGCGGGCGAGCGTCTGCCGCCGCTCGGCTCCACCCTGATCTCGTGCGGGGACCAGTCCGCTGAAGACCTCGCCCGCGCCCGCCTTGATGGCTGGGAAGGCGATCTCGACCAGCCCGGCGACCGCGAGCAGACCGCCCCTTATCTGCTTTGGGATCGCGGCAATCCGTTCACTAGCGGCCTGCCCGCATCCTGCCATTTCTCAGCCAACGGCCGTGGCCGCGGGCGTGAATATCGCCTGACCACTTCCTTCGCCGCCGAGCCGGCGCGACGCGCGGCCTGGGCCGCGACGGTCTATACGCCCCAGACGCCGCTGGGCGTCGAATCCTTCAGCGGCGGTCATTGGATCCACCTGCACAACCTGACCCAGAACGACGCATCACAGGGCCTCCTGCGCCAGGTCGACCAGCAACTCGCGGCGATCCAGGGCGGCAATGTCGTTCTCGATCTGCGCGGCGCGCGCGAGGGAACGGCCGCGCTCGGATATTCGCTGGCCAACCGCTTGTGGGGCGTGGACTACCGCGTTTCCCAGGAACGGATTGCCGGCCAGATCGTCTATCGGGTCTCACCGGACAACCGGCAGTTCTTCGTCGACACCCTTGGACGTATGCAGGCGGACCCCGTGTTCGCCGCCAACTATCCGGGTGCCGTCCAGCAGATGCAGGAGCTTATCGCTCAGTTTGACGCCGCGGCAGCGGCGGGCCAGCGTAGCTTCTCCCAGGCCATCACCCCACCGATCCCGGCGATCGAGGCCGCCGAGGTCGTTGAGGCCGAAGCCTCCACGCCGGCGGCGGCCCCGGTCAATGCCATGCGGGGGAATATCGTCGTTCTGGTCGACGGCGGCTGCCGCAATGCATGCCTGGATGTCGTCGATATGCTGAGCGGCCTGCCGAACGTGCGCGTCGCCGGCACGCCGACGGGGACCGATTCAATCCACTTCGAACAGACCCGCTTCGCCCTGCCGTCGGGCCACGGCTATCTCAACTATGGCCACAAGACCTGGATCGGACGTGCCCGTGCGTCGAACACGGGCATCAGCCCGGCTCAGGGGCTGACCTATACCGGAAACCCGACCGACGAGGCTGAGGTCCGCGCCTGGGTCCAGTCGCTGTTCGGCGGCTGATCTCGGCGGGATTGAACCCGAACGGGGCGCTCTCCATCTTCATGGGATGAGCGCCCCCTCTCCCTTCGACCTGAACCCGCCGTCGCCGTCGGATCGTCTGCTGCTGGAAAGCAATCTGGACGCCGAGGAACGTCGCGTCCTTCTTAATCACGGCACCGAGGCCCCTTTCTGCGGTGGCCTTCTGTCCGAGAAGCGACCCGGCCTTTATGCTTGTAAGCTTTGTGGACTGCCGTTGTTTCGCGGCGTGACCAAGTTCGAGAGCGGGACCGGTTGGCCATCCTTCACAGAGCCCTACCACCCTGACCACATCACCGGCGTCCGGGACACGTCGCACGGAATGGTGCGAACCGAGACCCGTTGTGGCCGCTGCGACAGTCACCAGGGGCACGTCTTCACCGATGGCCCGCCGCCGTCGCGCGCACGCTACAGCATCAACTCGGTGTCCCTCAGCTTCGTCGCGGACGACACGCCCCTGCCCGATCCGCTCAAACGCGGGGACGAACAGGCCCGGCGGGGCCTGGACTAGGCTCAAGAAAAAATGCCCCGGAGATCGCTCTCCGGGGCACTTTCGTATCCGGCTACCGCTGCGATCAGCCGGCGGACCAAGCCGCCAGGACCGCCAAAAGCAGGAGAGCCACGATGTTGGTGATCTTGATCATCGGGTTCACGGCGGGGCCCGCCGTGTCCTTGTAGGGATCGCCGACCGTGTCGCCTGTCACCGCAGCCTTGTGGGCCTCAGAGCCCTTGCCGTGCGTGGCACCGTTCTTATCGGTGAAGCCTTCCTCGATGATCTTCTTGGCATTGTCCCAGGCCCCGCCGCCCGAGGTCATGGAGACCGCGACGAACAGGCCGGTGACGATCACGCCCATCAGCATGGCACCCAGGGCCGCAAAGGCGTCGGCCTTGGTCGTCTGGGGCAACCACAGCACCACGAAGAACAGGACGATCGGAGCCAGCACCGGCAACAGGCTGGGCACGATCATCTCGCGGATGGCGGACTTGGTCAGGATGTCGACAGCACGTCCGTACTCGGGCTTGACCTCCCCGGTCATGATCCCGGGATTTTCGCGGAACTGCCGACGGACCTCGGCCACGACCGATTCCGCGGCCTTGCCTACGGCCGTCATCGACATGCCGCCGAACAGGAAGGGCAGCAGCCCCCCGAACAGCAGCCCGACCACGACATAGGGGTTGGACAGGTCGAAGGCGACATGGCCCAGCCCAAAGAAGAACGACCCGACCTCGGCCTCCGAAGCGAAGTGTTCAAGGTCCGCCGTATAGGCGGCGAACAGCACCAGAGCACCCAGGCCGGCGGAGCCGATGGCATAGCCCTTGGTGACGGCCTTGGTGGTGTTGCCGACTGCGTCCAGGGCGTCCGTCGAAACGCGGACTTCCGACGGAAGTCCCGCCATCTCGGCGATGCCACCAGCGTTGTCGGTGACCGGGCCGAAGGCGTCCAGCGCCACGATCATGCCCGCCACGCCCAGCATGGTCGTGGTGGCAATGGCGATGCCGAACAGACCGGCCAGCTGATAGCTGGCAATGATGCCGACGATGATGATGAGCGCCGGAAGAGCGGTCGATTCAAGCGAAACGGCCAGGCCCTGGATGACGTTGGTGCCGTGACCGGAAACCGACGCATTGGCCACCGAGCGGACCGGACGGAAGCCCGTGCCGGTGTAGTATTCGGTCACCATGACGATGGCGGCGGTCACGCCTAGGCCGACCATGCCGCACCAGAACAGCGACATGGGCATGATGGTCAGGCCCTGTGCCGTCTGCACCGGACCGGCGAGGGTCTGGGTAATCACGAAATAGACGGCGGCCGCGGACAGGATGCCGGTCGCGATCAGGCCCTTGTACAGGGCCCCCATGATGTTCTGGCTCTTGCCCATCCGCACGAAGAAGGTGCCGACGATGGAGGTGATGACGCAGACCGCGCAGATCGCCAGCGGCAAGAGCATCATCAGATCCACGAACGGCGTGCCGCGGAAGAAGATCGCGGCCAGGACCATCGTTGCGACCGTGGTTACCGCATAGGTCTCGAACAGGTCGGCCGCCATGCCGGCGCAGTCGCCGACGTTGTCACCGACGTTGTCGGCGATGGTGGCGGCGTTGCGGGGGTCATCCTCAGGGATGTTCGCCTCGACCTTGCCCACCATGTCGCCGCCGACGTCCGCACCCTTGGTGAAGATGCCGCCGCCAAGGCGCGCGAAGATCGAGATCAGAGACGCTCCGAAGCCCAGGGCCACGAGGCCGTCCACGACCTCACGGCTGGTGTTCTCCAGGCCCAGTCCCTGAGTGAGCAGCCAGTAGTATCCCGAGACGCCAATCAGGGCGCCGCCTGCCACAAACAGGCCGGTCACCGCACCCGAACGGAAAGCGATTGAGAGGCCTTTGGCCAGGCTCTCCGAGGCCGCCTGGGCCGTACGGACATTGGCGCGAACCGAGATCAGCATCCCGGCGTAACCCGCCAGACCCGAGAGCACAGCCCCGATGGCGAAGCCCAGAGCCGCCCACTGGCCGATCAGCAGCCAGGCAGCGATCAGAATAACAATCCCGACCATCCCGATGGTCGTGTATTGGCGACGGAGATAGGCCGAAGCCCCCTCCTGGATTGCGGCGGCGATCTCTTGCATTCGCGCGTTGCCGGCGTTGGCCTTGAGCAGGGCTGCGGTTTGAATCGCCCCGTAAAGCACGCCTACCGCGCCGGCCAGAATGACCAGCGGCAGGATGTAGTCTTGCATGGCTGTCTAAGTCCTCGTCGTTCTCTAAAGCGCGACGGACCCTTGGCGCGGCGCACATGTCCGCCTTCCGGTCCCCCCGTGCGCAACGGACGCCACATCGCGCCCCTGCGGGATAACGGCGGGACCGTGCCAAAATCCCGCCCAATTCGCAACGGGGGAACCGGGGATTCTTGAGGCACCTTAACCCCTAAGGGGGCAGGCTCGTTCGCCTGTCGCCAAAAGCCGATGGAACCGATCTGGACGGCGACCAGCAATTTCCTGTTGAGCTGTCGACGCGCGGGGCTGCACGACTGAGGTGCCTGGGGGCGTGGACGGAGCATTTGACCTGGATGGCCGGCCGCATATGACTTGGCCGCTGGCACGCCGGAACTTTGGATGCGAGCAGATCAGTGGCACCCAAAACGCACCCGGCCTTCACAAGTGCCCTTTCAGGCCCCTTGAATCACCCGTCGATCACTCAATCTGGCTTTGAGAGGGGCTCTAGGCGACCAGACGCTGCGGCTCCTGGCCGATGACCTCGACGCGCGACACGACCCCGCGCCCACAGACGCGGATAGCGGTAGCCATCACGTGTCCGGCCATGGCTCCGGCATTCAGGCGATTGAGGTTGCCGGAGACGGTAAAAGGCCGTCGGTGCGCCATTCTGACGAGGGAGTCGCGGATATGCGGATCCTTCTCGCGCAGCGACATCGGCTCGGTGCCCGCTGACACATGCAGGCGCAGCCGAACGTAAATGTAGTTCCGGACCCGATCTTCAGTGATCACCGGCAGACCCACGACCGTCAGATCATAAGCTCCGGGTCCATCGGACTCTTCGGCCTCCGAGGCACGAGCGCCGGATGCGGCGGCGACGATCAGGCCGGAAGCTAGGAATGCGCGTCTGTCCATGCCCCTAGTCTGGCAGACGACGGTGAAGACCAGGTTATCGGTGCCGCCAGCCCGCTTTGGTCACCTTGACCGTCGTCCCTCGATACCGGGCGGTGACACCTTGGCCGACATCGCACCGGCCGATCAGCGTCATCGAACGGCCGAGCCGCACCGCTTCAGCCACAACTTCGTCAGCTCGATTCGGGGACACGATCAGGAGGATCTCATAGTCATCACCCGCTGTGGCCAGATCGAGCCGCGCGCGGGCCGGATCGGGCTGGTTGTCGCACCACCGCTGCGCCGCATCCGAAAGCGGTATGGCCTCCAGATCGATCACGGCTGACACCCCGGACGCTGCCGCGATGTTCCCGACATCCGCCAGCAAGCCGTCGGAAACGTCGGCACTGGCGTGCGCCGCGCACCTCACAAGCCCGGTCAGTTCGATCGCCGGCCGGGGGATCCGATACCGGTCCGCCAACCATAGCAGATCGCCTTCGCCAAGGCCTTCGACCTCGCCCTGTGTGACCCTCAGTCCCAGACCCGCATCGCCAACCATACCGCTGACCAGAACCGCATCACCCGCCTCGGCTCCGGCGCGGGACGGCGTGCCGCCCGGCTCACCCCAACCGATCAAGGTTGCCCCGAGCGTAAGAGGACCCGGTGTCGACACCGTATCGCCGCCCAGCAAGGTCAAGCCGAACGCCGCCTGATCCGCCTGAAGGCCGCGTACGAACGCCTCGCGCCAGTGCCAATCGCAGCCGTCAGCCCAGGCGCAGCTCATCAGGTAGCCAAACGGGTCAGCCCCCTTGGCCACGAGGTCAGACAGGTTCACTCGCAGCAGCTTGCGCGCAATCAAGTCGGGGGGATCGTCCGGCCAGAAATGGACGCCGGCCACCATCGTGTCGTGTGTGAGAACCAGGGTGCGGCCCGGCGGTGGCTCCAGGACGGCCACGTCATCCAACAGGCCTCTCGCGGCCGTATGATCCGCCAACGGACGCAGTAACCGGGCAATCGTCTCGAACTCGTCGGGTCGGGACGACCCCACGCCTAGCCCCTGACGTCGCGGGCCACACCGTCCAGCGCGGCATTGACGAAGCCGGCATCGCGGTCGTCGAAGAAGGCCTTGGCCAGCTCGACATATTCATCCAGCACGACTTCACGCGGCGTATCGGGACGCTGGATCAACTCCCAGGTGCCCGAGCGCAGCAGGGCCCGCAAGGTCGCGTCCAGGCGAACCAGCTTCCAGCCTTCAGCCAGGCGCGAGGTCACCGCAGCGTCGACCCGCATCTGGTCCGCGACGACCCCACGCACGATCTCGGCAAAGTAGGCCTCATCAGCCTCAGCCAGCAATTCGTCTTCCAGACGATCATCGAACCGGTGGTCGGAGAACTCCCGGATCACGGTCTCGACGCCGGCCCCGGCCAGCTCCATCTGGTACAGGGCCTGGACCGCCGCCAGCCGTGCGACCGTGCGGGCGCGCCGCGCCTTGGCAGACATCGGCGTCTCGCTGGCGGGCCGCTCGGCCTCGGCCGCGGCCAGTTGCTCCATCACCGCCTTCATCGAGCGCGGATCGGTGGGATCGGTCATGCAGAAGCTCCGCGCAGACTGCGCTTGAGGGCAATGAGGTCAAGACAGGCTCGGGCGGCAGCCCCGCCCTTGTCGGCGTGGACGGGATCGGCCCGCCAGTTCGCCTGGTCTTCATCTTCCGTGGTCAGGATGCCGTTGCCGATGGCCAGCCGGTGATGGATGCCCAGATCCGTCAGGCCGCGCGCCGATTCATTGGCCACGACTTCAAAATGGTAGGTGTCGCCCCGGATCACACACCCCAGGGCGATATAGCCGTCGTAGCGTACGCCGATGGGAAAACGACCCGATTCCTCCGCGATGGCGATGGCCGTCGGGATCTCCAACGCCCCAGGAACCTGGATGACGTTATATTCGGCACCAGCCCCCTCCAGAGCCCGCTTGGCACCCGCGAGGAGCAGGTCAGACAGATCATCGTAGAAGCGGGCCTCGACGATGAGGACGCGCACGGGTTCTTCAATCATCGGTCGGGGCCTCCGAAGTCCGATAAGCGATCAGGTCGGCGATGGTCCCGATCTTCAGACCGTGCCGGCGCGCGAAGACGATCAGCTCGGGCAGACGGGCCATGGTGCCGTCGTCGTTCATGATCTCGCAGATCACGCCTGACGGATTGCGCCCTGCCAGCCGCGCCAGATCGACAGCAGCTTCGGTGTGGCCTGCCCGAACCCTCACGCCGCCGGCGCGCGCGACGATGGGAAAGACGTGGCCGGGGCTGACCACATCGTCCGACGTCGCATCAGGCGAAACGGCGACCGCGATGGTGTGGGCGCGATCCGCCGCCGAGATCCCGGTGGTCACTCCGCTGGCGGCCTCGATCGAGACGGTGAAGGCCGTGCCCAGGCCGGAGCGATTGGTTTCGACCATGGGGCGCAGTCCCAGTGTCCGGGCGCGCGCTTCGGTGAGCGCCAGACAGATCAGCCCCCTGGCCTCGCGCGCCATGAAGGCGATGACCTCGGGCGTCACTGCATCCGCCGGAATGACGATATCGCCTTCGTTCTCGCGGTCTTCGGCGTCAACCAGGATGAACGGACGTCCGGCGGCCGCCTCTTCGAGCAGGACTTCTGTCGGGCTGATCGAGGCCTCCGGGATGGGCGCGGAATAGGTCATGCCGTCTCCTGCCACCTTGCGAGGTATCTGGCCAGCATATCGATTTCGAGATTGACCACCGCCTCGGCCTCGAGCGCGGTCAGGGTCGTCACCTCCAGCGTATGCGGAATGACGTTGACGCTGAAAATCGCCCCCTCGACCGCATTGACCGTCAACGAGACGCCCTCGACCGTGATGGATCCCTTGGCGGCGATGAAGCGGTGCAGGGGTGCCGGAGCCTCAATGTCGATCCGGCGCGATCCCCCGACCGGCGTGACGGCGACAACCCGGCCCTGTCCGTCGACATGGCCCGAGACGATATGGCCTCCCATCTCGTCGCCCAGGCGCGCGGCCCGTTCCAGATTGACGCGGGTGCCAACCCCCCAGCCGCCCAGGGTCGTCTTCGACAGGGTTGCATCCGAAACCTCGACCGCAAACCAGCCCGGGCCTTTCTCCGTCACGGTCAGGCAGCATCCCGCATGGCTGATGGATGCCCCCAGATCGATACCTGCCGTGTCCCAGGTCGTCTCGATTTCATAGCGCCGGTCACGCGGGGTTTCGTGGACCGACCGCACACGGCCGATGTCGGTGACGATGCCGGTGAACACCTCTCAGATCCTCTCGTAGCTTTCCCAGAGGTCGTCACCCAGCGGTGCGACGGCCACGCGACGGAATTGGGGAGCCTCAGCCAGAGTCTCAAGCGCCAGGCCGGCAACGCCGGGCCGCCCCTCCGCCCCTAGCAGGATGGGCGCACGGAACCATTCGATCCCGTCCACCGCCCCGTCCCGCAGAAAGCTGGCCGCAACCTCGCCACCTCCTTCGATGAGGACCGACGCAATCCGCCGCTTTTCCAGAGCAGCCAGGACAGCCTCAACGGTCGGGCGACCATCGTCACCCGCCGCCAGACGCTCGACCTGGGCGCGCCGGATCGGGCGGGGTTCCTCCGTCGTCAGGATCAGACTGCCCAGTTTGGCGACCTGACCGAGGGACGGTGTGCGAAGTCGGGAATCGAGGATGACGCGCAGAGGCTGACGCTCAGCCTCTACGCCGCCGATCCTAACGGTCAACGCCGGATCGTCGGCCAGCACAGTCTCGACGCCGACCAGAATGGCATCGTGCGCCGCGCGCAGACGGTGCCCCTCGGCGCGGGCGGCCTCTCCCGTGATCCATCTTGATTCGCCGCTGGACGTAGCGATCCGCCCATCCAGCGACGTCGCCAGTTTCAGGGTGACGCGCATCAGCCCTCGTCCAGACCTTCATCCCCCAGGAAGCGGGCGAAATCTGAACTGTGACGGAAATCCTTGTACACCGAGGCGTAGCGCACATAGGCCACCTCATCGACACCCTTGAGCGCCTTCATGATGAAGTCGCCGACCACGCTGGACGCGATTTCCGTCTCGCCCAGACTTTCGAGCTGGCGCGTAATGCGTGACGTCAATTGATCAATCTGATCAGGGTGTATCGGGCGTTTCCTTAGTGCAATCCTCAGACTGCGCTCGAGCTTGTCGCGGTCAAAGGGCGTGCGACGGCCGTTGCGCTTGAGGATGACCAGTTCGCGAAGCTGCACCCGCTCGAAAGTGGTGAAACGTCCTTCGCACTTACCGCACAGCCGACGACGGCGGATCGCCGCCCCGTCATCGGACGGACGGCTATCCTTGACCTGAGTGTCTTGGTTTCCGCAAAAAGGACACTTCATCCGAGACTTATCCGTAAATCGGGAAGCGACGCGTCAGGTCGCGGACTTGGTCGGCCACGCGCGCCTGGACGGCCGGATCGGCCTCGTCGCTGCCCTGCATGGAATCGATGACATCAGCGATCCAGTGGCCCACCTGCTGGAACTCTGCCTCGCCGAACCCGCGTGTCGTACCCGCCGGAGTTCCCAAGCGGACGCCCGAGGTGATCGTGAAGGGAGCCGTGTCGAACGGCACCCCGTTCTTGTTGCACGTCATCAGTGCGTGCTCGAGTTGAAGCTCGGTCGCCTTGCCCGTTACGCCCTTGGGTCTGAGGTCCACCAGCATCAAATGGCTGTCGGTGCCGCCCGAAACGATGGCCAGGCCCCGTTCGACCAGAACGGCTGCCAGGGCCTGGGCGTTCTTCACCACCTGCGCGGCGTATTGTTTGAACTCGGGCTTCAGCGCCTCTCCGAAGGCCACCGCCTTGGCCGCTATGACATGCTCGAGCGGCCCGCCCTGCAGGCCCGGGAACACCGCCGAGTTGATCTTCTTGGCGATCTCACCGTCATTGGTCAGAACCATGCCGCCGCGCGGCCCGCGCAGGGTCTTGTGCGTCGTGGTCGTCACCACATGGGCGTGCGGCACCGGGTCGGGATAGACGCCGCCGGCGATCAGACCCGCGTAATGAGCCATATCCACCATCAGATAGGCACCGACGCTGTCGGCGATCTCCCGGAATCGCTTGAAATCGATATGCCGGGAATAGGCTGAGGCACCTGCGAGAATCAGCGCCGGCTTTTCCTTCTCGGCCATTTCGGCGACGTGGTCATAGTCGATCAGGTGATCGTCCTCGCGCACCTTGTAGGTCACCGGCCGGAACCATTTTCCCGATTGGTTGGCCGGCGAGCCGTGCGTCAGGTGACCGCCGCACGCCAGATCCATGCCCAGGAAGGTGTCGCCCGGCTTCAGCAGCGCCATGAACACCGCCTGGTTCGCCTGGGCACCCGAGTGCGGCTGGACGTTGGCGAAGGCCGCGCCAAACAGCCTTTTCGCCCGGTCGCGCGCCAGGTCCTCGGTCACGTCGACATACTCGCAGCCGCCGTAATACCGACGCCCCGGATAGCCCTCGGCGTATTTGTTCGTCAGAACAGACCCTTGTGCCTCCAGCACCGCCCTGGAGACGATGTTCTCCGAGGCGATGAGCTCGACCTGTTCCTTCTGACGTCCAAGCTCACCCTGGATGCCCCTGAAGATGTCCGGGTCGCTGTCGGCCAGCGAACGCGAGAAATAGTCGGCATGGGTGAAGGCGGTCACGGAAATCCCCCGAGGTTCGGTTCAGGGGCGCATATCTAGTCCCTGAGGGGGGAGGGTTACAATATGTTGTGGCTCGGGCCTACCACGTCCCGTTGATGTCCTTGGCCTCATTCAGCACGCAGCGGATGCTTCCGACCTCGCCGGTCTCGTCGAGGAGCTGGAAGTAGGTCTCCATCTCCGGGTCCTGACGATAGCGTGTGCCTTCAAGGGGGCCGGAAGTCATGGTCAGGATATGGTCCGAAAGCTCGAACCGGCCCGTTCCGCCGTCATAGTCACGGTAGCGCCCCGGCCCGGTCACCCCGAACATCGGCCCCGTCTGTGGATCGGGAACGACCATTCCCCCCATCATCATTGGCGCATCGCAGGCATAGACGCCGAGCGGCAGGACCGGCCCCTCCGCCTCGTTAGCGCCAGAGGTGTCAGCACCGTTGCCGCACGCGACGAGAAGCGCGGAACTTGCAAGGATCAGTGGAACAATGCGCATGACCGGCCCTCCCGAGATGGACCCATTGCTGTCACGCGCCAGCGCGGCGCGCAAGTCACTGGACTCTCACGATTTCTGACAGCCGAAAGCGTCAGCGGGACGGCGGCTCACGCCACCGACGGCATCCGCGCGACGTTGCAGTGGGTCCAGAGCTTGTCCATGGCCTCAACCAGGTCGTCCATCATCGCGTCCGTATGGTCCGGCGACGGGGTGAACCGCAGGCGCTCGGTACCGCGCGGCACGGTCGGATAGTTGATCGGCTGGACGTAGATGCCGAACTCTTCCAGCAGCATGTCCGAGACCATCTTGCAGTGGACCGGATCGCCCACGAACACGGGCACGATGTGGCTGACGGTGTCCTCCATCACCCGGATACCGACGCGGGCGAACCGGGCCTTCAGGGCGGCGGCGCGTTCCTGATGCTGTTCCCGAAGCTCGGGGTGGGCCTTCAGATGCCGAACCGAGGCCAGGGCCCCCGCCGTCAAGGCCGGTGGCAGGCTGGTCGTGAAGATGAAGCCCGAGGCCCAGCTGCGGATAGCGTCGCAGATCGCTGCATCGGCCGCGATATAGCCGCCCATCACCCCGATGGCCTTGCCCAGAGTGCATTCGATGATGTCGATCTGTTCCAGCACGCCGTCGCGCTCGGCGATCCCGGCACCGGTCTGGCCGTACAGGCCCACCGCATGGACCTCGTCCAGATAGGTCATGGCTCCGTACTTCTGGGCCAGGGCGATGGTACCCTTCAGGTCGGCGATGTCGCCGTCCATGGAATAGACGCTTTCGAAGGCGATCAGCTTGGGCGCATCGGCCGGGGCCGCCGCCAGCAGGCTTTCGAGGTGCTCCAGGTCATTGTGGCGGAAGACATGACGCTCGCCGCCGCCCTGGCGGATGCCGGCGATCATTGAGGCGTGGTTCAGCGCATCCGAAAAGACGATCAATCCGGGCAGGATCTTTTGGAGTGTGGATAGGGTTGCCTCATTGCCCACATAGCCCGAGGTGAACAGAAGCGCCGCTTCCTTGCCGTGCCAGTCGGCTAGCTCGCGTTCCAGATCGACGTGATACCGGGTGGTGCCTGAGATATTGCGGGTGCCGCCGGCGCCGGCACCGGCCTCATCGACCGCGGCCTTCATGGCGTCCAGCACGATCGGGTTCTGGCCCATGCCCAGATAGTCGTTCGAGCACCAGACCACGACCTCCTGCTCGGAGCCGTCGGCGCGGCGGCGCACCGCGCGCGGGAACTCGCCCCGGCGGCGCTTCAGATCGGCGAAGACGCGATAGCGCCCCTCGCCTTTCACCTGCTCGATGGCGGTGTCGAATGCGGATCGGTAGTCAAACAACTCAGACAGACTCGACAGCTCAAGAATATCGGCGGGGTCATGCGCCCCCGACGACCGAATGTCCACATTCCAGGCCGGGAAATCCAGCGCCGAGCGCCAATTGATAACGGCTCGCATTCGCCTTGGCGGATGGCAGCAAGTCGCTTGACGCCCAAGCACTCGCGGCCTGACACTCCCAGCATGAATAGGCGTCACCTCATGCAGACAGGCCTCGCCGTGGCCGGCCTCGGCGCGGCGGGTTGCGGCCAAACGAGCCAGGCCTCCAGCCGCTGGGAAATGCCGCGCGAGAGCGAGCCGCACCTGCGCACCCTGATGCAATGGCCGGTCAGTGTGGATGTCTACGGCACCCGCGACCTCGCTGCGGTTCAATCCAGTATCACCGCCATCGCCAACGCCATCAGCGAGCACGAACCGGTTGCCCTGATGGCCGCAACCGGTGCGCGAGGCCTGGACCGCGCCCGGCTCAGCGGGGCTGTCGAGATCTGGGACATTCCCACCGACGACCTGTGGTGCCGCGACAGCGGCCCGACCTTCGTCAAAAACGAGACCGGCGAGTTGGCCGTTTCCTTGATCCAGTTCAACGGCTGGGGGGACAAACAGCCCCACGCCAACGACGCACAGATCGCGCGGCGCGTGGCCGAACGCCTGGGCCTGCCGGTCATCGACAGCGGCGTTATCGGCGAACAGGGCGGGGTCGAACACGACGGCTCCGGCACACTGTTGGCCCATGCCAGCTGCTGGGCGAACGACAACCGCAATCCCGGCCTCAGCGCCGACCAGATCGCTGAACGGCTTTGCACGGCGCTCGGGGCCGAAAAGATGATCTGGGCGCCCGGCATCATCGGTGCCGACATCACCGACTATCACATCGACGCCCTGGCGCGCTTCACGGGGCCCGGCCAGGTGCTGATCCAGATCGACGACGAGATAAATCCAGACGACCCCTGGTCCATCGCCGCGCACGAGTCTCTGGGCATCCTCGAACAGGCTACGGACGCACGCGGGCGACCGCTGCGGATCACCCGCCTGCCCGATCCCTACGAGATTCGCTCAAGGGCAGACGACTTCGTGTCGAGCTATGTGAACTACTATGTCTGCAACGGCGCGGTGATCGGGGCCGAATTCGGCGACCCGGCCGCCGATGCCGAGGCCCGCGAGATCTTGACCTCGCTCTATCCGGGGCGTCAGATCGTCCAACTGAACATCGATGCGCTGGGGGCTTCCGGCGGCGGCATCCACTGCGCCACCCAGCAGCAACCCGCCTAAATCACAAGCGCCACGATCAGCCCCACGATGCCCACCAGGATCGAGGCCAGATAGAACCGGTAGGTGGTATGATAATGCCGCCCGCCGCCGTCGCGGACGCGATTGTCGAGCAGTCGCGCCAAGGTGATCACCATCAGAGAGATACTGACCAGGATGGTCACCGCCACCAGCCAGTCCACGGCGTCCTGAAGCACCGGCCCGCCCTCGGCGCTGACGGCCCAGTTGGCCATGAAAGCGAGCAGAAAGCCCATGACGATGCCGATGGAGGTGACCATTGGCTGGCGAAAGCCCGCGACATCGTCGTGGAAGGCCTCGGGGACCTCAGCCATGGGGCAACTCATCCAGCTTGCCGCGCAGCATCTGCAGGATCGCCGAGAAGTCCCGTCCGCCGTAGCCCAGGCCGTGGAACATCTGGAACAGGGCCTCGGTCTGGGCACCCAAGGGCGTCGAGGCCCCCGACTTGGCAGCCGAGTCTTGAGCCAACTTGAGATCCTTGAGCATCATGGCGGTCGCGAAACCGCCATCATAGTTCCGGTTGGACGGCGCGGTCGGCACCGGGCCGGGCCACGGATAGTAGGTCGTCACCGACCAGCTCTGGCCGGACGACTTGGCCACGATGTCGAACATCTTGACCGGATCCAGCCCCAGCTTCTCCGCCAGGCCGATGGCTTCGCAGGTCCCCAGCATGGTGATGCCCAGGATCATGTTGTTGCAGATCTTGGCCGCCTGCCCAGCCCCGTGGTCGCCGGCACGGAAGGTCGCGCGGCTCATCGGCTCCAGCGCCGCCTCGATACGAGCGAAATCCGGTTCATCGCAGCCGACCATGAAAGCCAGGGTGCCGGCGTCCGCCGCCATCGTGCCGCCGGAGACCGGCGCATCCGCGAAGGCATAGCCCGCAGCCTTGGCCAGCTCCGCGACCTTGCGCGCCGTATCGACGTCGATGGTCGAACAGTCGAGCAGCAGAGCCGACTGCGGCGCCTTGCCCAGGACCTCCTCGGAATAGACCTTCAGCACATGAGGTCCGGCGGGCAGCATGGTGATGACCACCTCCGCACCCTCGACCGCCTCGGCGACCGAGCCGACCGGAATACAGCCGTTGTCCTTGGCCCGCTCCAGCGCCGCCGGACTGAGATCGAACGCGCGGACCTCGTGGCCGGCCTTGGCCTGATTGGCCGCCATGCCCCCGCCCATGTTGCCCAGGCCGATGAAGGCGATCTTGGTCATGTGACTTACTCCCACGCGATGTTGCGCGGGCTTAGCATCCGACCGGGCGGCCCGTCACCCCGCCGGGCAGGTCGGCCCCGGCTTCTGGAACACGAGGGCGAACTGGCTGGTGTGTCCGCGGATTGACGGATCGAACACATTGGCGGTGAGAGGATCATCGGGTCGGACCAGAAAACTGCTTTCATCGATGAGGCGGAAGCCGGCACGCTCGATCTCCGCCTGAACCGCAGCACGCTCAGCCCGATGCAGCGTGTGCGAGGACGAAAAGCCGCTGCCCGTCGCGGCGTCATGGTCGATCACCACATAGCGCCCGCACGGTCGCAGACCTGCGAAGACGGCCACATTCACCCCGGAGGCCGTGCCCTCAGGGAAGGGGTTTAGATGAAAGTCGTGATAATTCTGAGCCGTAAAAGCGACATCGAGACTGCTGGGCGCAAACGTCAGATCGGCGAAGGCTGCATCGGTGGCGCTGACGTTTTCGTAGGCCTCGTCGACCCGGATCAAGTTCTGGCCATACTCGGCGTTGAACCCGATGAACTCGGCCGGCTGCCAGGCTGTGACGTGGCCCTCAGGCCCGACCAAGGCTGCAAACAGGCGGGTGAAGTAGCCGCCGCCCACGATCAGGTCGGCAACCTCGTCACCCGGCTGGACACCCGTCAGCGCCAGGGTGTCATAGGTCCTGCGGGCCGTGTCGCGGGCCACCTCCTCCGCCGGACGGCGCTCGTCGGCCATAGCCAGGTCGATGGCCGTTTCCGGGCGACGGAAGCGATAGACGAATTGATCGGTTCGCCCGCGAATGCTCTCGTCGAAAACGCTGATATCCATCGGGTCATCGTCGTTGGCGACGACGCGCGTTTGACCTTCATAGATGAAGCCCGCCGCCTCGACCTCGCGGCGAACGAAAGCGCCTTCGATCCGGTGCAGCGTCTGGACCTCGGTATTGCCGGTGCCGAGCCGCCCCGAATGATCCAGGATCACATAGGTCCCGCCCGAACGCAGCGCCGCGAACACGCGGCGGTTCATCTCGGCTACATCCACGTCAAAACGCTCGATGTGGAAGTCGTGATACTCTTGGCCCATGAAGACGACGTCGAGCGGGGTGTCGAAGCGCATCTCGTCCAAAAGGCCGATCACCGGCGTGACATTGCCGTACTCGGCCTGAAGCCCCTCGGCGAAAGCCTGCTCGCGCGCCGCCGTCAGGGTCGGCACAAAGGCGTAGACCTGCCCGGTCTCTCCAACCACCGGCGCGAACAGCCGGGTGAAGTAGCCCTCCTCCGGGCGAATGTCGGCGATGCGCTGACCGGGCCTGACCTCCATGAAGGTCAACATGTCGAGCGGGTGCCGTAACGGGTCGCGCGCGACCTCGGCTTCGGGCCGCCGTGGGTCATTGATCGCGGCCTGATGGGTTCCGATCAGGGACGAACCATCATCGGCGACGGCGTCCGCCGCGATCATGGCTTCGACGGTTGCATTGACTGCAGCTGCCTCGACAGCCGGATCCCGGGGCGTCGCGCAGCCCACCAAGGCGAGCGCCGCGGTTATCATCAGGTATTTCATGGTGCACACCCCCCAAGGCTCGATTCCAGACTGTGGCATTGGAATTTCAGTGGGCCAAACATCACGCATCGCGGCCGATCCGATCCAGCGGCTCGAAATCTGCCCCCCGGTCAGAAGGCAGTCCTGACCCGACCCGCTTCACCTCATCGGACAGGCGGTGCGACAGCTTGCGGCGCTTCCACGGGCGCCAGGCATTGGTCGGAGCCGAAGGATCGCCGATCTGATAGCGCGCCGTCAGCCGGCCCAGCCAGTTCGGACGCTCATGGCTGATGGGGGCCATACGTCCCTTGTCATTCAGCGCCTGGATCGCGCCTGCAACCGTGCCTGCATCGGCTTCTGCAGCAGCGAAGGCGGCTTCGGTCACACCCAAAAAGTGAGCCAGCAGATATTGGCGAACACCCCGGATCGCGGGATCGGCTTTCTCTCGTTCTACCGTCACGTCGCATTCGGTGTCGTAGCCACAGGATCGATTGTTCAGATTGCTGGATCCGACGCGCAACATCCGATCGTCGATGATCGTGACCTTGGAATGTACGATGATGTTCTCGCCGCCCTTTGTCTTGGGGTGCCAGGCCGTCATCCGTCCATGGACGTCGGCTTTCTTCAGCGTCGCCAGCACCTCGGCCCGAGCCCCGTCCATCGTCGCATGGTCGAACCAGCTGGGGCTCTCGCCGGTCGATACGAGGACGACCTCAGGCCCGTCAGGCTCCGCGAGACGTTCGGCGATGGCCGTCGCTACGACTGGTGACGTGAAATACTGGTTCTCGAGGAAGATCAGTCGCTCGGCTCCGGCGATCATGTCCAGAAACAGCGCCTCGACCTCGCGGGCCTCCTCCGTGCCGGACGCGCCCGAAATGGTCCGGCTGATCCCGACCTCGGCGTCGGTCAGGGTCGGCGTCACGTCTTGCGGCCACGGATCATAATCGACCTCAATCGGCGTCAACGTCTCACCGGTCACCCATTCCCAACCGGCGCGGGCCAGGTCACCCAGCGACAGCGCAGCATCGCCATCCACCATCATGATGACCTCATGGCGGGGCCTTACGGACTGGCCTGTCGGCATGACACGGTGAATATCTAGATCGAGGTGCTCGCAGGTATCCCAGCGGTCCACCGAAATGTCGCCACCGGCGCAGAACGCCAGCTTGTCGTCGATGACGAGCACCTTCTGATGGTGCGCCGCCCCCAGCGAAAGCGGTCTCACCAGTCGCAGGTCGACAGCGTTCTTGTTGAACCATTGCACGGCCCGCTGGGGAAACATCCCCTGGGAGGCGGCGATCGGCAAAGGCGAGTTCCAGACCAGCAGCCTGATTTTGAGATCCGGCTTGGTCCTGGACAGCCGGCGCAGCTGATGGCCGATTTCCCCGGCGGCTCCATGCGGCGGATTGATCGGATCGAGCTGGGTTCGAGGGTCGAATTGCCAGCCGATCAGAAGGACCGATCGCTCGGCTCGCTCCAGCGCCTTCTCAAGCACAGCAAAATAGGTGTCGTTCTCCACCAGGATCGCGACCCGGTCGGCGTGCGCCTTGCGCCAGCAGTTTCGGCCGACCTTGAGCATCACGCCTCCGCTGGAGCGTCGTCGCGTCGTGACGACGCTGAGACAACCTGTGTGACCAACCCGAGCGGTTCGGTCAATCTGGCTGGATCATCCGTCAAGCGGTGTCCACGCCTCGCCAGGTGGCAACGGCGCAAAGAAGGCGTCCAGCATCGCAGGTGTGACGCCCGAGAGGGTCGTCGGATCCCAGTGCGGATCGTTGTCCTTGTCGACGATGACCGAGCGGACGCCTTCCTGGAAATCGTGGGTCTGAACGATGCGCCCGCCCAGGGCGTATTCCATAGCCATCACGTCCGCGAATGTCGCCATGCACGCGCCCGCCCGCATCTGGCGCAGCGATACCTTCAGCGATTGCGGTGACTTGGAGCGCAGCATCTCGAGCTGGCTTTGCGCCCAATCGGTCCCCTCGGCTTCCAGTGCGCCGAAGATCGCCTCGACCGTGTCGAAGGCAAAACAGCGGTCCATCGCCGCGCGGTACGGATCGAGCGGCGAGACGCCGGGATCAGCCGCGAACCGGGCGACCACGGCGCCGGGCGCTTCATCGCTCTGGATCATCGCCGCCTTGAAGGCCTCAAGCTGCTCGGCCGGAATGAAATGGGTCCCGACCTCGAGGGGCAGACAGTCCGCCGCCTTGATCCGCGCACCTGTCAGGGCCAGCCATATGCCCGTCTGCCCCGGCATCCTGGGCAGGAACCAGCCGCCCCCAACGTCTGGAAACAGACCGATCCCCGTCTCAGGCATGGCGTACAGCGTGCGTTCCGTGACGATCCGAATGGGCGCCGGGTCCGAGATTCCGACGCCGCCCCCCATGACGATGCCGTCCATCACCGCGACAATCGGCTTGGGAAAGCGGACCATCAGGTCATTCAGGCGATACTCGACCATGAAAAAGGCCTTCGCCTCGACCGCGTCGCCCGCGCCGCTTTCGGCGATCATGCGGATATCGCCACCCGCGCAGAAACCACGCTCACCGGCGTGATCGATCAGCACGCTTCGAACGCCATCGTCCTCGCGCCAGGCCAGCAGGGCCTCGGTCATGATTTCGCACATGAAGCGGTTCAGCGCATTCAACGCCTTCGGCCGGTTCAGGGTGATACGGCCCACGCCGTTCTGGACGCTGGTGAGAACTTCGGATTCGGTCATTGCCAAGGCGTTTTGCAGATGGGTGCCGGAGTCGGCAAGCCTACTGCCGGCCCAACTCGCGCGCGGTAATCACCCGCATGATCTCGTTGGTCCCCTCAAGGATTCGGTGAACCCGCAGGTCCCGCACGATACGTTCCAACGGATAATCCTTCAGATACCCATAGCCGCCGTGCAACTGCAGGGCATCGTCCGCAATCTGGAAACAGGCATCGGTCGTCAGGCGCTTGGCCATGGCGCACCACTTCGTCTTTTCAGGATGGTTGGTGTCGATCGCCCAGGCCCCGCGCAGCACCATCAATCGACAGGCCTCCAGCTGGGTCGCCATGTCCGCAAGCTTGAACTGGGTGTTCTGGAAGTCGCCGATGGGCTTGCCGAACTGCTTGCGGGTCCTGACGTAGCCCTGGGCCGTTTCCAGCGCCAGCCGCGCCCCGCCCAGCGAACAGGCCGCAATATTCAGTCGCCCGCCGTCCAGACCGGCCATCGCATAGCGGAAGCCGTCGCCCTCGCCCCCGACCCGGTTCGCCACCGGAACGCGGCAGTCGTCGAAACTGACCACCGCCGTCGGCTGGCTCGACCAGCCCATCTTCTTCTCATTGGCCCCGAAGCTCAGGCCCGGTGTGCCCTTTTCGATGACCAGACAGGAGATGCCCTTGGGCCCATCCTCGCCGGTGCGGACCATCACCACGTAGACGTCCGAGACGCCCGCGCCTGAAATGAAGGCCTTGGACCCGTTCAGCACATAGTGGTCGCCGTCCAGCCGCGCCGTGGTCCTCAGCGCCGCGGCGTCCGAGCCCGAGCCCGGCTCGGTCAGGCAGTAGCTGGCGATCTTCTCCATCGTCACCAGCGACGGCACGAACCGCGCCCGCAGTTCGTCGGAGCCGAAGCGGTCGATCATCCAGGTCGCCATGTTGTGGATCGAGATGAAGGCCGCCGTCGAGACGTCGCCCCGGCTGAGCTCTTCGAAGATCACCGCCGCCTCGACGCGACCGAGCGCCATGCCGCCGTATTCCTCGCCGGTGTAGATGCCGCAGAAGCCCATTTCGGCCGCCATCCGCATGACGTCCACAGGGAAGTGTTTGGTCTCGTCCCATTCGGCGGAGTGCGGGGCCAGCTCGGCCTCGGCGAACTGGCGCGCGGCGTCCTGAATGGCGCGTTGGTCTTCGGTCAGGGCGAAATCCATAAGTCCTCGTTTACCCAGCGGGCGGTTTGCCTTGGCGTCGCTTTCGGCTAAGCCCGCGCGATCCAGGTCTCGATGAGACCGAGTGCGGAGCCGCCTTGATGTCGGACACGGGTTCTAGTGGAGCGACCGCGCGGGCGCAAAGCGATGATCGCACCCTCGCGTTTGTGGTCTATGCCATGCTGTTCCTGGCCCCGTTCGTCTTTGGGCTCACGGCCCTCATCGGCGTGGCCATCGCCTATGTCCGCAGGCCCGAAGCCGAGCGTCTCGTCGCGTCCCATTATCGCTTCCAGGTTCGGGTGTTCTGGGTCGGCTTTGCCTTGTCGGTGCTGGCGGCCCTGGCGATCATGATCGGCATGGGCATGATCTTCTGGGAACTCGCAGCAGCCTTCCTGTCCAATATGCCGACGGATCCTGCTGAGGCGGTGACGCGCAATCTCGATGTCGACCTCCCGGTCGCGGCCTTCGTCAGCCTGATCGTCGCGGGTTGCGCCTGGGTGGCGACCGCCTTCTGGATGATCATCGCCTCGGTCGCCGGTGCCCTTCGGCTATCCGCCGGCCGGGGCATTCGTCTCAAGGCCATGCCGCAATGACCATGACCCCCGCCCCCTTCCCTCTGTCGCGTCCACGCCGCCTGCGACGCCAGCCCTGGCTTCGTCGGCTCGTCGCCGAGACGGTCTTGACACCCGCCGATCTGGTCTGGCCCTTGATCATCCATGACGGCGGCGACGCCCGCGTCCCGGTCCCGTCCATGCCGGGCGTCGAGCGGCTGTCGCCTGCCGAGGCGGCCAAGGCCGGAGTCCGGGCACGCGATTTGGGCATTCCCGCGGTCGCCCTCTTTCCCAATGTGGACCCAGCGATCAAGGATGCGACCGCCTCCGGCGCGACCGACCCGGACGGGCTGGTTCCAGCCACGATCCGCGCCATCAAGGATGCGGCTCCAGAGATCGGCGTCATCACCGACGTCGCCCTGGACTGCTACACCGACCATGGCCACGACGGGGTGCTCGAAGACGGCGTGATCCTGAACGACGCCAGCCTGGAGCGGTTGGCGGAGCAGGCCTTTATCCACGCCCACGCCGGAGCCGATGTGGTCGCCCCGTCCGACATGATGGACGGTCGGGTCCAGGCGATTCGAGAGGCGCTGGAGACGAACGGATTCCAGGACACCCTCATCCTGTCCTATGCCGCCAAATACGCCTCGGCCTTCTACGGCCCCTATCGCGATGCGGTCGGCTCGGCCCGCGCCCTGACGGGCGACAAGAAGACCTATCAGATGGACCCGGCCAATACCGACGAAGCCCTCAAGGAGGTCGCCATGGACCTGGCTGAGGGCGCCGACATGGTGATGGTCAAGCCCGGCCTGCCCTATCTGGACATCATCCAGCGCGTCAGTTCGACTTTTCAGGTCCCGACCTTCGCCTATCAGGTGTCCGGCGAATACGCGATGATGCGGGCGGCAGTCGCAAACGGTTGGCTGGACGAGGACCGCGCGATCCTGGAAACGCTCATGGCCTTCAAGCGCGCGGGGTGCGCCGGCGTGGTCAGCTATTTCGCCCCGCACGCCGCAGAGCTATTGAACGGCTAAGCTTCAGGAACCCGAACATGACCGATATCGCCGCTGACAATCCGTGCGACACCGACGGCGTGGCCCACGCGTTCGATCTGGTTCTGGAACGCACCATCGCCGCCACGCCGGACAAGGTTTTTCGCGCCTACACTGACCCGGAGCTCCTGACCCGGTGGTTCGCCCCCGCGCCCTGGCGGATCGCCGATGCCGTCGTCGAGCCGCGTCCGGGCGGACGTATGAGCTTCGTCATGCATGGACCCAACGGCGAGCAGTTTCCCAACTCCGGTGTCTATCTGGAAGTGATCCCCGACCGTCTGCTGGTCACGACCGACGCATTCGCGCCCGGCTGGAAGCCCGCCGGACAGCCCTTCATGGTCGCGCGCGTCGAGCTTGAACCGACCGGCGACGGCCAGACCCGCCTTCGCGCCACCGCCAGCCACTGGAACCAGACCACCATGGATCAGCATGCTGCCATGGGCTTCCACGAAGGCTGGGGCCAGGTCGCCGACCAGCTCAACGAGTTGGTTCAGACCCTCTGAACTCTCATCCAGGAGCCCTGCCATGCTGATTGTCCCCAGCCTCAGCTTCAACGGCCAGTGCCGCGAAGCCTTCGAGTTCTACGCCGAAGTGCTCGGCGGCGAGATCACCGCCGCCTTCCCCTACGGCGAAGGTCCGCCGGATATGCCGGTCGGCCCCCAATACAAGGACTGGCTCATGCACGCCTGGCTCCAGATCGGCAATCAGGCGATCATGGGCGCCGACATGGACAAGGACTGGGCCCCCAACATCGACAAGCCCAAGAACGGTTTCGACGTGGCCCTTCACAGCGATGACGTCGAACAGGCGCGCGGCTGGCACGAAGGGCTGTCACAAGGCGGCAAGGTGATGATGCCCTTTCAGGCGACCTTCTGGTCGCCCGGCTACGGCTCTCTGGTCGATCGGTTCGGTATTCCGTGGATGGTCAACACCCAGGGCCAGCCCGCCGGCTAATCCATCCACAGAACTGTCAACAGGCTGCGCCTGGGGCTTGCTTGACAGCCCCCAACCCCCGTTCGACAAGCCGACAAAATCGCTTGGGAGGGGAACTATGGGCTGGTTGTTCGGTGGAAACCGCAAGCGGGCGCGCCCGGCCTATTCGCAACTGGTGTCGGAACCCGATCCGACTTCGCCCCCCAGCACACCCCGCGCGGCCGCTCCGAAGGGCCCCACGCCTCGAGAGGCTCTTCAGGCGCTGCGTGACGGCAACGAGGCGTTCCTGCGCGGCGAAAGCAACCTCGGCCACGTCACAGCCGACGATCTGGACGAGCTGCAGGGCGGCCAGGCCCCGATCGCGACCATCGTCGGCTGCGCCGACAGCCGCACGCCGCCGACCATTCTGTTCAACCAGGGTTTTGGTCGCCTGTTCAGCATCCGTGTCGCCGGCAACACCGTGGATCGGCGCGGCCTTGCCTCCATCGTCTATGCGGTCAAACACTTGCACTGCCCCCTGGTCGTGGTGATGGGTCACACCGGCTGTGGGGCCGTCGCCGCCGCTGAAGCCATCGTCGACGGACGCGCCGAGATGGACCCGTCGCTGGAGGCTATGATCGAGCCGATCATTCCGGCCGTCCTGCAGGCCCGGCGCTCGCGCCCGGCCAATCCGGCGCTCGCTGCCGTTGAAGAGAATTCGCGAACGGTCGCGACCAAGCTGGCGACGGCGGACACGGCGCTGGCGGAAGCCCTGGCGAACGGCTCGCTGATGATCGTCGGAGCCGTCAAGGACATGAGCTCAGGTCGCGTCCGCTTCCTGGAGATCATCGGCGACGGCGGGCCGGTTGCGGCGAACCAGCGCGTCGCCGAACACGCCTAGGGTTCCGAACGCGCCAGCAGCGCCACCAGTTCGTCCTTCCAGAATCGCGCCCAGGTATGAGTGCCATGACCGCGCGTTTCGGCGCTGGCCGGGATGAGCACGTAGCGTCCCTGGGCGATTCGCGGCGCGAACTGTTCGGCCAGGCCCAGCTCGGGCGGATTGATGAAGTCATCCGCCGAATTGATCCAGGTCACCGGCACGCTGATGGCCTCAAGGTTCACGGACGGATCGTAGTCGCGTGAGGCATTGACCTGATACCAAAGATCGTTGGCATCCAACCCCGCGACACGTCCCGGCAACTGCTCCGCCAGCCAGGCGTCGGCGCGCTCTCGGTCCGGAAGCTCGACCTGCATGGCCATCGGGGCCGCCCCGACCAGCATCAGCAGATCCGCAGCCGTTCTCAGCGCCTGCGTCGGCTGCGTTTCATAGTCGCCGCCCATCCAAGCCGGGTCTGACCGGATCGCATCCATCAGCATTGCTCTCCACAGCCGGTTGCGTCCCGCGATCTCGGTCGGCTGACAGGCCAGCGGCATCAGTGCATCAGCAAAATCGCGATGGACCTCGCCCCAGACGAAGGCATGCATACACCCCATGGAGGTTCCCATGATCAGGCGAAGGTGCTCCACGCCCAGTCCCTCGACGAGAAGGCGGCGCTGAGCCTCGACCATGTCGTCATAGGTGTATTCCGGGAAGGCCGCGCGAAGCCCGTCCGAAGGCTTCGACGACCCGCCATGCCCGATACTGTCCGGCAAGATGACGAAGTAACGAGACACGTCCAGCGGCTGTCCCGGCCCGAACAGCTCATCGGCGAATTGGGGGCGCAGAAACTGGGCCCCGGTTCCGCCCGTGCCATGCAGCACCAGGACCGCATTGGTGACTCGGCCCCGGGCATCCCGCCGCGGTTCTCCCAGCGTCCGGTAATGCATGCGCAGGCCGTCCAGCCGTCCGCCGTCGTCAAACTGGAAATCGCCCAGCACGTAGTCGCCTTCGCGGACCGACCAGGTCTGGGCTACCGCCGGGGTTGCCGCCAACAGTACGAGGACCAGGCCGAGCAGAGTGCGCATGACATCCCCCATGTTCCCGGCGGGCGCGCCGGATCCGTCTATTGCTGCAACCCGGTCGGAAACGGCGCTCCGATCGCCTCAGCCATCGCCTGCTGCGTGATCAGAAAGACCGCGTCGCGCTGGTGGTAGTTGTTCGTGAGAACCACCACCGTGACATCGTCGGAGGGCAGATAGCTGACCATGTTGCGAAAGCCCGCCCAACTGCCGGTGTGGTAGATTTGCCAGGCTGAAAACGGCGGCACCGCACCCGATCCCAGATCGCTGGTGAACAGTCCATAGCCCCAACCGCGGGGTCGCGCGCCCTCCGGCAGCCCCTGATCTACGGGCGCATGGTCGGCGATCATCTCCCGATAACCTGCCTCGCTCAGTACCTGACCTCCGTGCAGGGCCCGCTCCCAAACCAGCATGTCGTCGAGCGTCGAATACAGCGCTCCGGCTCCCGCGATGATCGACACATTGGCCACCGGCCCAGGCACCATGCCGCCATTGTGCCCGAGCACGATTCCGTGCCCCTGATCATCGGCGTCCGATCCGGTATTGGTCATACCCAGCGGGGTGAAAAACGTCGTCTGAAGATAGGACTCAAAGGGTTCACCACTGACGCGTTCGACCACGGCGGCCAGCAGATTGTAGCCGGCGTTGTTGTAGTCGGCTCGCGTGCCCGGCACGGACCCAGGTCGGTATTGCTCGGTCTCGCGGGTCAGTTCGTCCAGCGTCGCCGGCGTCACCCGCCGATCCCCCCAGCCGGGCCGGTCCATCAGGTCCGGCAGACCTGAGGTGTGGCTGAGCAGGTGGTTCAGGCGGATGTCTTCCCAGCCGTCCGGGCACGGCGATATCCAGCGGCAAACGGCATCACGGGTCGATAGCCGGCCCTCATCCTGAAGCCTGAGAATGGCCGCAGACGTGAACTGCTTGCTGACAGAGGCTAGGCGAAAGCGGTCATCCGGCGTCAGGCGCTGCCCCGTCGTGACGTCGGCCAGGCCGTAGGCTTCGCGCAGAAGAAGCCGGTCACCCCGCGCGACGACGACCGCCCCGTTGAACTGTCCCCGTGCCGCCAGATCCGCCAATGTCGCCCGCAGTTGCGGGAGGCCGTCCGGCACCCGGGCCAGGGCCTCCAACTGAACGGAGGCGGGCGGACCTGGGTCAATCGTGACCGGCGTCGTCGCCGCCGCCGCCGGCGCAAACGCCACGGCGATGAGGGCGGTCACCGCGCCCATGACCAATCCGCCGACGGCCCCGGCGACACTCGACCGAATCATCGGGGTCTCCGGTCCTGAAGGCGGGCGGCCAGGCTGGACGTATCCCAGCGCGCGCCACCCAGGGCCTGGACCTCGGAATAGAACTGATCGACCAAGGCCGTCAGCGCCAGATGGCTCCCGTTCACACGCGCCTCATCCAGCACCAATCCCAGGTCCTTTCTCATCCAGTCGACGGCAAAACCAAAATCAAACTCGCCGCGTGCCATCGTGGCCCAGCGATTGTCCATCTGCCAGGACTGGGCGGCCCCTTTTGAGATCGCGCCATAGACGGCCCCGGCGTCCAGCCCGGCGTTCTCTGCGAAATGGACCGCCTCGGCCAGGCCCTGGACCACACCGGCGATACAGATCTGATTGACCATCTTGGTCAACTGGCCAGAGCCGACCGGACCCATATGCTGGACCGCCTTCGCATAGGCATCCATCGCCGGCATCGCCCGCGTCAGAGCCTCCGCGTCACCACCGGCCATGACGCTCAACTGACCATTCACGGCCCCCGCCTGACCGCCGGAGACCGGTGCATCGACAAAGGCACAGCCGCGAGCCTGCGTCTGTTCGGCCATCTCACGGGCGACGCGCGCCGAGGTTGTCGTGTGGTCGACGAAGACACAGCCTTGCGGCGTGGTTTCGAGTGCCGCCGCCACCACCCCTCGTACATCCTCGTCATTGCCGACGCACAGGATGAACAGCTCAACGTCTTCGGCCGCCGCCTGAGGCGATTCCGTCGCGCGTCCCCCCGTTTCGATGGCCCAGGCTTCAGCCTTGGCGAAGGTCCGGTTGAACCCTGTGACCTGATGGCCCGCGCGCACCAGATGCCCGGCTATCGGGCCGCCCATCACGCCCAATCCGGCAAAACCGATCTTCATGGGGTGGTCCTCGACACGGGGCCGTAATCACCGCGATAGAAAACCAGGGCGTCGGCCGGGCGGGTTGCAAATCGTCGCACCACCCCGAAGATCAAGAGATGATCACCCGCCTCCACACGGCGGCTGACCTCGCATTCGAATCGCGACACCCACCCCCCGATCAGAGGTGCACCACCCAGCCCAGGCTCATAGTCTTCCGGCTTCAGCTTGGGGTCGCCCCAGGCGAAGCGCTGGCAGAGGTCCAGACCGTCACTGTCGAGCACGTGCACCGCAAAATGCTCGGCGGTCGAAAATGTCGGCCATCTGTCAGACCTGCGTCCCAGGCTCCACAGCACGGTCGGTGGCTCGAGCGACACCGAGGTGAAGGAGTTGACGGTGATCCCCAGCGGGCCGCCCGGTCCGTCCGCCGTGACGATGCATACACCGGTCGCAAAACCACCCAGCGCCGCGCGCAGCGGGCGTGTATCGTTCTGAGGGGGCTCGGCACTGTCCACAAAACGGACCTAGAGCGCGTTGCCCGGCTTAGCAACCGCAACCCCCTCTTAACCTTGAGCGGCCATCAAGGGAGTGAACAGTCAGGGCAGTGTCACCATGGCGATGAGCGAACGGCCCATCCTCATCAAAAAGGTCAAAAAAGGGGGCGACCACGGCCACCACGGCGGTGCTTGGAAGGTCGCCTACGCCGACTTCGTGACGGCGATGATGGCCTTCTTCCTGCTGATGTGGCTGATCAACACCACGGACCCCGAGCAGAAACGCGGCATCGCTGAATACTTCGCCCCCGCGAGCGTTGCCCCGACCACCTCCGGGTCAGGCGGAATCCTGGGCGGTACCTCGCTCGGGGATGACGGGGTCAAGAGCGACGGCTCAAGCGCCATCGTCAACCAATTGTCGCCGGAGGCGGCCGAACAGGCCACCGACCAGGCCGGTCGCAGCTCCGACCTGTCTGCGGCCAGTGAAGCGGAGCTTCGCGAGGAAATCGCCCGGCGCGAGGCGGCGGACTTCGCCTCGGCCGCCGCGTCGCTGCGTCAGGCCATGCAAGACATGCCGGAGCTGGCCGAGTTGTCGCGCCAGCTCATCATCGACCAAACCCCTGAAGGTCTGAGGATTCAGTTGGTCGATCAGGAAGGCCGGTCCATGTTCGAACAAAACTCTGCCCGTCCCAACGAACGGGCCAGGGTGCTGCTGCGCGCGATCAGCCGGGTGATCAACCAGTTGCCGAACCGGATCACCATCTCAGGCCATACCTCGGCGGTCGGTACGCGCGCCTCGGCCCCGGGCGACTGGGCTCTGTCGGCGGGTCGCGCCGACGCCGCCCGCCAGATTCTCGAAGGTGCCGGCGTCGATGCCGACCGGGTCTACCAGGTCTCGGGCAAGGCCGGTTCGGACCCGCTCTATCCCGACGATCCGACACTGGCCGGCAACCGGCGAATCGCCATTGTCCTGTTGCGTGAGGCCCCGGTTCTACCGGCGGACACGAGTCTTTGATCGGGCTTGCGCCCACCCGGGACTTACCCTCAAATCGGAACTCGGGAGGGTGACCGAACCGACTTGACCCAATACGTTCCGACAAGGCAGCTCAGATTCTTCCTCACGGGGCCGTCCCCGTGCCCCTATCTGCCGAACCTTGAGGAGCGAAAGGTCTTCGTCCACTTGCCGATGTCGGACGGCCCGGCGGTCAATGACGCCCTGACCCAGGTCGGCTTCCGCCGCAGCCAGAACATCGCCTACCGTCCCGCCTGCGAGGCTTGCGACGCCTGTGTGTCGGTGCGCGTACCGGTCGCCGACTGGACCGCGTCGCGCTCGCAGCGCCGAATCTTGCGGCGCAACCGCGATCTGGTTCGCACCTTGGTCGAGGCGGAGGCGACGTCCGAGCAATTCGATCTGTTGCAGCGGTATCTCAGTTCACGCCATCCCGGCGGCGGCATGAGCGATATGAACTGGCTCGACTATGTGGCGATGGTCGAAGACACGGCGGTACGCTCGCATCTGATCGAATACCGGGCCACGGACGGGACGCTGATGGCCTGTGCCCTGACCGACCTGCTCGCCGACGGGCTGTCTCTGGTTTACAGCTTCTACGACCCGGAGGCGGGGCGGCGCGGCCTCGGACAGTTCGTCATTCTCGACCACATTCGCCAGGCAGCCACCGTTGGCCTGGACCATGTCTATCTCGGCTACTGGGTCCGGGGATCTGCCAAGATGGACTACAAGGGCCAGTTTCGCCCGCTTCAGCTGTTGCGCGCCGACGAGTGGGTCGATGCCCAACCGCTCAGCCGGCCGCCGCCTCGCGGACCAGAGACCCGAACAGATTGACATAGTCGTCCGTCCAGGGGGCGGTGTCGGTTGTGATGTCGCCACGCCAGCGCGGGTCGATCCCAAACGCGTCCAGACCTGCGGCGGTCGGCGACAACACCACGACTTCCGTTGACGACTCCGTCATTTCGGGTGCCGCCGGATTCTCCCCGTAGAGCTTGTGAATGAACGGAACCCCCAGCTCACGGGCAGCCGCGATCGTCGGTGAGGTGATCTCGAGATTCCGGTTCGACAGGTGCAGGACCAGCAAACCGTCCGGCTTCATTACGCGCAGAAACTCACGGATCGCCTCAACCGTCAGCATATGGGTCGGCACCGCATCCGAGGTGAAGGCATCCACCAGCAAGAGATCATAGGTGCCCGACGGCTCGTGCCGCAACGACAGGCGCGCGTCTCCCAACACGGTGCGTACCGGTCCGTCGGCGCATTCCGAGATGTAGCTGAACCGGTTGGGGTCGCGGGCCCACCGATCGACCATGGGATCGATCTCGAAGAAGGTGAACTGATCCCCCGCGCGCTTGTAGGCCGCCATGGACCCGGAGCCTTCGCCCACCACGCCGATCACGGCATCGGCCCGGCGGTTCTGGGTGACGATGACCGTCTCTCCGATAGGCGTATCAGGCGCATAGTAGAGAGTTGGCCGGCACCGCCAGTTCACCGCCTCGACCTGGGCACCATGCAACGTCGTCCCGTGCATCAGAATGCGCACAGGGCCGATCTGATGGAAATCGACATCGGCGCGGCGCAGCACGCCAAAAAAACTGCGATCACTTTCGGTCCAGTCGTAGCGGACCGCGATCTGGCCAGCAGACAGGGCGATCAGGCAAAGCCCCACGAAAAACGGGCGCGCCCGTTCCCGAAGCATGAACGCACAGATCGCGGCTGCGACCAGAACCGCATAGGCCACGACCCTCGCCTGATCCCATCCCAGCCCCATGCGATGAGGACGGCCATCGACGCCGAGCCACCAGAACAGGATCGGCGGGATCAGGCATAGCGTCACCAGCGCCCCTGCCCAGTACATGTCATCGCGCTGCATTCGCTGACGGCTCCAGGGCCGGGCCAAGGCCGCCAGACAGAGAACCAGCGGATACTCCACCACCGTCGTGAAAACGACGGGCGCAACGAGCGCATTGAAGGCTCCTCCAAGCACGCCACCCAACGACAGCCACAGGAAAAACTCGGTCAGGCGGTCTGGCGGCGGCCGCAGCTCGGCCAAACGTTGATGACACATCAACGCGGCGAAGAAGAAGGTCGTCAGGTGGATCACCACCAGCACCATCCAGTCGCCGTTGGTCATCGGCAGCAACGCCGAACACACCGCAGCTGTGGCCGCCTGGACCAACAAGGTCACCGACAGACTGAGGACAGGACGGCTCGAAAAGGCGATGACGAAGGTCAGCAGATACAGGGCCAGCGGCACGACCCAAAGGAACGGAGCCGAGGCCACATCGACGGACAAGTGGGTCGTTACGCCGAGCATCAGGCTCGCCGGGATCGCCGCCATCCCCAACCAGGTCAGCCTTCGACGCCAGCCGACAGCGGGCGAACCCTCCAGTTCGGGAGCCGCCAACACACCGCGGTCTTGCCGCCAGACGACCGCCGCCAGGATCAGGATCATGCCGATGAAGCCCAGATAGCCGATTGACCAGCCCATCGTCTGGGTCGCGAGGCCGGAGGTCGGTTCGATGATGCTCGGATACGCCATCAGGGCGGCGAAGCTGCCCAGATTGGACGCTGCATAGAGGACGTAGGGGTTTCCCCCTTCCGCTGTCCCCTGCCGTACCCGCGCGAACCAGGCCTGCAAAAGCGGCGCGGTCGCCGACAACACCGCAAACGGCGCACCCACCGACACGGCCAGCGTCGCCAGCAGCCACGGGATCGGACGCGACGTGTCGGGGAGCCCCATCAGCTCGTGCAGCCGCAAAGGCCAGAACGCCAGGAGCGCCAGTACCAGCAGCGACAGGTGGACCCCCGCCTGCACCCTCAGCGATCCGACCCTCTGCAGCAGGTGGGCATAGAGATAGCCAAACAGCAGGGCTGTCTGGAAAAAGACCATCGAAGTGTTCCAGACCGACGGCGAACCCCCCAGCATGGGTAGCATCAACCGGCCCATGATCGGCTGGACCGAAAACACCAGCGCCGCAGAAATGAAGATGGCCAGACCGAACATCAGCGCGGTCGTGGACGGCTTGGGGGCTTGCGTCGCCGCCACCGTGTCGGTCATCTCTTACGTCCCCGATCCCATTCCCCAGCGCGGGGCCCGGCTATCCGACTCACGCGCGCTACCCGGCCAAACTGCCATGTTCCCTGAAGATATCGAAGCGGCGGCCCGGCGCGTGGTTCATGACGCGGTCCGGAGCGGGGTCTGGCTCGCCACGGCAGAGAGCTGTACGGGCGGCTTGATCGCAGCGGCGCTCACACAAATTCCCGGCTCATCCGAAGCTTATGAGCAAGGCTTCATTACCTACTCGAATTCAGCCAAGAGCCGCCTTCTGCACGTGCCCGCCTCGCTGTTGACCACCTACGGGGCCGTATCCGAACCCGTGGCGCGGGCTATGGCCGATGGAACCCGTCTGGCGTCCGGCGTCGACATCGCGGTCTCGGTCACCGGCATCGCCGGCCCCGGCGGCGGGTCTGCCGACAAACCGGTGGGTCTTGTTCACTTCGGCCTGGCCTGCGCAGACGGCACCGTTCAGCACCATGTTGAGCACTATGGCGACCTGGGCCGCGAGCGGGTCAGGCTGGCGGCCGTGAAAACCGGTCTGGCGCTGCTTCAGCAGGCGGTCGATCAGGTTCAACCCCGCCCGTAGAGCGCAGCCGCCCTCTGCTCGAAACAGCTGATCAGGCGCAAGGCCGCCCGATCAAAATGCTGTTGCAAAACCTTGTCGAGAAACCGCGATCGGAACTCAAAATCGATAAAGAAATCCACTTGAGTACCCGACTCATGCGGCGAGAATTTCCATTCGTTCTTGAGGTGCTTGAAAGGCCCCCTGATCAGCCCCACCCCGATCGTGCGGGTGTTGCTGTCGCACTTGACTGACGTGGCGAAGCGCTCGCGGACCATCGCAAAGCCGACCTGGGCCTCAGCATCCAGTTCGGTCACACCGGCGGAAGTCTCACGCTCATTCCAGACACGGATCGACGATATCCAGGGCACGAACTCGGGATAATCGCGCACATTGCCGACGAGGGCGAACAGCTCCTCAGGCCGATAGGGCAGAATGCGGGTCAGGCGATGGACGGCCAAGGCTCTAGCGCGATCCTTGGGCTTCGCGTGCCGCCTTCAGGCGCGCGAAATCATCGCCGGCATGGTGTGACGACCGGGTCAGCGGGCTGGCCGAGACCATCAGGAACCCCTTGGCCCGAGCGATCGCTTCATAGGCCTTGAACTCGTCTGGCGTCACGAACCTGTCGACCGGCGCGTGTTTGCGGGTCGGGGCCAGATACTGGCCGATGGTGATGAAATCGACGTTCGCCGCGCGCATGTCGTCCATCACCTGCATGACCTCTTCCTTGGTCTCGCCCAGGCCGACCATCAGGCCCGACTTGGTGAACTGGCTGGGGTCGCGCTCCTTGACCATCTGCAACAGGCGCAGGGAGTGGAAGTAGCGGGCGCCGGGCCGAATCTTCAGATACAGCCGCGGAACGGTCTCCAGGTTGTGATTGAACACGTCCGGCCTGGCTTCGATCATCACCTCAGCGGCACCGTCCTTCCTCAGGAAGTCGGGCGTCAGAATCTCGATGGTCGTATTCGGGGCCTGGATGCGGATCTGGCGCACCACCTCGGCGAAATGGGCGGCACCGCCGTCATCGACGTCATCGCGATCCACGCTGGTGATGACCACGTGGTTCAGTCCCATCTGCTGGACGGCCATACCGACCTTGCCCGGCTCTTCAGGGTCGAGCGGCTGCGGAAGGCCGGTCTTGACGTTGCAGAAGGCGCAGGCCCGCGTGCAGGTGTCACCCATGATCATCAGGGTCGCGTGCTTCTGGCTCCAGCATTCGCCGATGTTCGGACAGGCGGCTTCTTCACAGACGGTGTGAAGGCCCTTTTCCCGTACGATCGCGCGGGTGGCGTTATACTGCCCCGAACCCGGAGCCTTGACCCGCAGCCAGTCTGGCTTGCGCAGCACGGGCGCCTCGGGCCGGTTCTGCTTTTCCGGGTGACGCAGGGGCTCTTTTGGAGCCAGATTGTCGATCAGGGTGACCATCGGGCGCTATGTCGTCTTTCACGCGTCGGAAGGCAACCCGCCGTCGCCTCGATGGAGTCCGACATGGCAGACCCGATGATTTCGACGGACGACTTGGCCGCACGTCTCGGCAGGACGGGCCTGACGATCATTGACGCGACGTGGCGACTGGATGCCTCTGACGCGTACCTGCCGTTCGAGTCGGTCCGGATTCCGGGTGCCACCTTCTTCGACATCGACGAAATCGCTGATCAGACCAGCCCCCTGCCCCATATGCTGCCGTCACCCGATGCCTTCGCCGAGGCCGTCGGCAAGCTCGGTATCAGCTCGAACGACGAGGTGGTCGTCTATGACCAGGCCGGGGTCTTTTCGGCCCCACGCGTCTGGTGGACCTTCCGGGTGATGGGCCACGACCAGGTGCGCGTGCTGGACGGTGGCCTGCCGAAATGGATCGCTGAAGGGCACCCCGTTGAAAGCGGACCTCTCCTGTCAGTCCAACCGGCGGATTTCGTTGCCGGATTCCGACCCGACATCGTACGTGCGCTCGGCCAGATCCTGCCCGATCTGGCTGCAGGAGGCCGCCTGATCGACGCACGACCTGCGGCCCGCTTTCGTGGAGAAGCCCCGGAACCGCGTCCTGGGCTTCGCAGTGGCCACGTCCCAGGCTCGCTGAACCTCCCGTTCCAGCAAGTGTTGAACCCTGACGGCACCCTCAAATCCCGGATCGAACTCCAGACGGTCTTTGCCGCGATCGGTGCGGACCTGTCTGGGCAAATCACCACGACCTGCGGATCGGGTCTCACCGCCGCCATCCTGGCTCTTGCGGCAGCGCGGGCGGGCAAGACGGACGTCGCTGTCTATGACGGGTCCTGGGCAGAATGGGGGGCCTTGGATGACGTACCGGTCGTCACCGGGCCAGCTTAGCCCACACCCGTCCACCCCAGCCGGTCGAGCGCGCCCTGAAGGATGAAGGCCGCCGCGTTGCGGTCCACCACCTCGGCCCGGCGCTTGCGCGACAGGTCCAGGTCCTCCACCAGAAATCGCTCGACCGCCGCCGTCGAGAGGCGCTCGTCCTGAAAGGCGACCACCACCGACCGGATGCGCTCCAAATTCCGCGCGAACGCCCGGCACGACTGGGCTCGCGGCCCCTCGGTGCCATCCATGTTCAGCGGCAGGCCGATCACCAGTCCGGTCGCGCCACGCTGATCCATCAGCCGGAACAGTCGATTGGCATCGTCAGTGAATTTGGTCTTGCGGATCACTTCCAGCGGGCTGGCGATCATGCGCGTGGCGTCCGATGCGGCGACCCCAATCGTCCGCTCACCAAGATCCAGCCCCAACCAAGGGGTTCCCGGCGGGGTCTGCTCCGCCAGCTCTTGAAGGCTCAAAACGGTCATCCCTGCGCGGTAGGACTGGCCAGCGGCGATGTCAAAGCGCATTGTGGTTAATGCTGGAAGAGGGACGCTGACATGAGACCTGTTCTTTTCGGAACCGCCTTGCTGCTTTTGACCGCCTGTGATCCGGGTGCCGCCGAACGGACCGTCGCGGTCGCCCAGGCGGACGAACAGGCCGCAGCGAGCACCCCCGCACCACACCTCACAGCGGCGGGAACGGCCGTCCCGGTCGCCGCAGACACGGCTGCGGACCTCCAGTCATCGGCGGCGGTCGTGCGGGTCGACTATCTGGAAAACCAGGGCCTTCAGCCGGCTGCGAAGCTGTTCGGGACGGCCGGCGGCGATCCGGCCATGAACGGGCTCTATACCTATGTCGCCATTTTTGCCGGTGTCGCTGACGGCTGGCGGGTGTTTCAGATCGGCGACTTTCTCGAGTATCGCGTCATGGCCGACGCGCCCGGGCGCGTCGACCTGGAGGTGCAGGAAAGCGTCGTGGATCCTGCGACCGACGAGATCGGCTCGCGGACACGGCGCCTGATCCTCACCTGGACCCCCCAGGGCCCTGACGGTGCCCCGACGAGCATCTCGGTGGCCCCCGCCCGTTGAACGCCTTGTGAAAGTCGGCTCGCGCCGCTAATCCCGCCGCTTCACCTTTTCGACGCTGGAGGGCCGCATGGCCATCGACGCCGCGACGGTGCGCAAGGTGGCGCATCTCGCCCGCATCAAGACCCCCGAAGACCGCCTGGAGCCACTGGCCCAGGAGCTGAACGGCATCCTGAAGTGGATCGAACAACTGGATGAGGTCGACATCGAGGGTGTCGAGCCGATGACGTCCAATGTCTCCCAGCCCCTGCGCCTGCGCGCGGATGCCGTGACCGACGGCGACAAGGTCGCTGATGTGCTCTCCAACGCGCCGAAGTCCGCTGATGGCTTCTTCGTGGTTCCGAAGGTCGTCGAGTAAGCCCATGACTGACCTGACCAAACTGACGCTCAAGAGCGCCATTGACGGCCTCAAGGCCCGCGACTTCTCGTCCGAAGAAATCACCCGCGCCTTCATCACCAATATTGATGCGGCCAATCCGGTCCTGAACGCCTTTGTCGTGCAGACATCCGACAAGGCGCTGGACATGGCCCGGGCATCGGACGCCCGCCTGGCCAGGGGCGAAGGCGGCGCGCTCGAAGGCGCCCCGCTCGGCATCAAGGATCTGTTCTGCACCGACGGGGTCCAGACCACCGCCGGCTCCAATATGCTGCGCGGTTTCGTCCCGCCCTATGAATCGACCGTCACGGCCAACCTTTGGGCCGACGGCGCGGTCATGCTGGGCAAGCTGAACATGGACGAGTTCGCCATGGGCTCGTCGAACGAGACCTCGGCCTTCGGCCCGGTCAGAAATCCATGGAAATCGGCAACTTCGAACGCTGATTTGACGCCGGGTGGAAGCTCTGGAGGCTCCGCCTCGGCCGTCGCCGGCGACCTTTGCCTGGCCGCCACCGCTTCGGACACCGGCGGCTCGATCCGCCAGCCCGCCGCCTTCACCGGTACGGTCGGCATCAAGCCCACCTATGGCCGCGCCAGCCGGTTCGGCATGGTCGCCTTCGCCTCGTCGCTGGATCAGGCCGGCCCGATCACCAGGACCGTCGAGGACGCGGCCATCCTTCTGCGTTCGATGTGCTCTTTCGATCCGAAGGATTCGACCAGCCTGGATGTCGAAACGCCCGACTGGACCGCCAGTCTGGGTAAGGGAGTCAAAGGTCTGCGTATCGGCGTGCCGCGCGAATACGTCGTCGACGGAATGCCCGCCGAGATCCAGGCCCTGTGGGACCAGGGCGTTCAGTGGCTACGGGACGCCGGCGCCGAGATCGTCGAGATCAGCCTGCCCCACACCAAATACGCCCTGCCGACCTATTATATCGTCGCCCCGGCCGAGGCGTCCTCGAACCTCGCCCGCTATGACGGGATGCGCTACGGCCACCGCGCCGACCAGTTCACCAGCCTGAACGACCTCTACGAAGAGAGCCGCGCCGAGGGCTTCGGCAAGGAGGTCCAGCGCCGCCTGACCATCGGGGCCTATGTGCTCTCGGCGGGCTTCTATGACGCCTTCTACGTCAAGGCGCTCAAGGTCCGCCGCCGCATCGCCCAGGACTTCGACAACGTCTGGGACCGCGTCGACGCCATCCTGACGCCGTCGACGCCGTCTTCGGCCTTTGCCTTGGGCGACAAGCAGATCGACCCGGTGACGATGTACCTGAACGACGTCTTCACCGTCACCGCCAACCTCGCCGGACTGCCCGGCATCTCGGTCCCCGCCGGCCTGGACTCCGGCGGCTTGCCGCTCGGCCTGCAGGTCATCGGCAAGGCCCTGGACGAAGCGACGGTGTTCCAGGTGGCAGACGTGCTGGAACAAGCGGCCGGCTTCACCGCCCGTCCGGACAAGTGGTGGTGACACTTGGAAAACCCTCTCCCACCGGGAGAGGGGCATGGAGATTAGTCGTGCGCCACCTCCCCCTGCTCGCCCTGCCGCTCGCCCTCGTCGCCTGCCAGCAGAGCGCCGCGCCTGAACCCGCAGAGGCCGTGGTCGAAGCCACCGATCCGTGGTGCCGCCCAACCCCCAACGGCATGACCATGACGGCCTGCTACATCACGCTGACCTCTTCGACCGGCGATCGGCTGACCGACATCATCTCGCCGCGCGCGGCCCAGGCCCAGATCCACGCTGTCTCCACCGAGGGGGGGGTCATGTCGATGACGCCGATGGAGAACGGGCTCGAACTGCCCGCCGGTCAGGCCGTCGCCCTGGCTCCCGGCGGCGACCACATCATGCTGACCGGCCTGACCGTGCCGCTGGCCGAAGGCGATCTTGTGCCGCTGGCCCTGACCTTCGGATCCGGGGCCCAGATCGCCATGGAGGCCCCGGTCCGCATCGATGCCCCCGGCGGTGAATCGGTCCATGCCTCTCATTAATCAGCATTTTTTGCATCGCAGAATTTCCGCTTGACGGCTGGCCCGGATTTCCGTCAGCCTTAGCTCACTCATCAAGACCGGCTGAGGGATAGGCCCTTTGACGCCGGGGCAACCTTCCAGAACCACCCAGTTCTGGAGATGGTGCCAACTCCTGCGGGGTTCTGCTTCAGAGCCGCGAGAGATGAGTGAAGGGACAGGTGCCCTCGAGCGCCGCTGTGTCTTCACGGGTCTTCTCAACCGTCCGGGGTCTTCGATGAGCGGAGACCGAGCGGACTGTGACCCATCTGACTTCCCCCTGCACGCCGCAGAGCCGTGACCTCGCCGTCTCGGTCCCGGACGGCTTCGTCCTGACGAGTGGCGAGCGCCTCAGCGGCGTCGTCCGGGCCCGTCTGGTCGGCCCCGAGGCCGGCCCCCTGGTCGTCGTCGCCGGTGGAATCTCTGCCGACCGGCAGGCTGCGGACACATCCGACGGCCCTGGCTGGTGGGGCTGGGCGATCGGGGCGGGGGCGGCCATCGACACCAGCCGGGTTCGCGTCCTGGGCTTCGACTGGCTCCCGACCACCGGCGAGAACCGGATCGTGACCATCACGACCGGGGATCAGGCGCGCCTGCTTGCACTCGTCCTCGACGACATCGGACCCGCTCGGGTCAACGCCTTCATCGGAGCCTCCTACGGCGGTTGCGTCGGCCTGGCCTTCGCCGAGCGCTTCCCGAGCCGGCTCGGTCGCCTGATCGTCATCTCGGCCGCCCACCGGGCCCATCCGACCGCCACCGCCTGGCGCGGCGTTCAGCGCCGCCTGCTCCAGCTCGGCGCCGACACCGGACGCGAAGCCGAGGCCATCGCCCTGGCCCGCGAACTGGCCATGACCACCTATCGCTCGAGCGAAGAGTTCGACGACCGCTTCTCCGACGGCCCAGCGCCCGAGCGCGCCGGTGAGGCCTATCCGGTCTGCGACTATCTGATCGCCCAGGGCCGCGCCTATCAGGGCCGCACCACCGCCGCCCGCTGGATCAGCCTGTCGGATTCGCTCGACCGCCACGCTGTCGCGCCCGAACAGGTTCACGCCCGCACCACCGTCGTCGGCTTCACCTCCGACCGGCTGGTTCCCATCCAGGACAGCCGCGCCCTGGCCGAACGCCTTCCGCGGCTGGAGCGCCTGATCGAGCGTCCTTCCCGCTACGGCCACGACGCCTTTCTTAAGGAGCGCGGCGTGATCGCCCAGGTCCTGACCGACGCCCTCAAGTCCCTCCCCGCCGCTTGCTCCCCGGAGATCGCCGCATGACCCGCTACAATCCCTCGACCCAGGTGTGCCGCTCCGGCGTCAACGCCGACCCGACCCACGGCGCGGTGATCCCGCCGCTGTATCTGTCGTCGAACTTCAGTTTCGACGGCCTGGAGCGCAAGCGCCGCTACGACTACACCCGCTCGGGCAATCCGACCCGCGACCTGCTGGCGGACGCCATCGCAGAGCTGGAAGGCGGATGCGGTGCCGTGGTGACCGCGACCGGCATGGCGGCGGTCGATCTGGCCCTGTCGGTGCTGGAACCCGGTGATCTGCTCATCGCGCCGCACGATTGCTACGGCGGTACGCATCGCCTGCTGACGGCGCGCGCGCGGCGCGGCCATTTCTCGGTCAGCTTCGTCGATCAGGGTGATGATCAGGCCGTGGAAGCGGCCCTGGCCCTCAAGCCGCGTCTGTTGCTGATCGAAACCCCGTCCAATCCGCTACTGCGGGTGGTCGATGTCGCCTCCTTGTGTAGCCGCGCCCGCGCGGCGGGCGCGCTGACGGCGGTGGACAACACCTTCCTGTCGCCGGCGCTGCAGACTCCCCTCGCGTTGGGCGCAGACATCGTCATCCACTCGACCACCAAATACATCAACGGCCATTCCGACGTCGTCGGCGGGGCGGTGGTGGCCGCCGATCCCGCCGTGCTGGAACAACTGGTCTGGTGGGCCAACTGTCTGGGAACCACCGGATCGCCGTTCGACAGCTGGCTGACGCTTCGCGGGGTCCGCACGCTGTTCGCCCGCGTCGAGCGCCAGCAGGCCTCGGCCCAGGTCATCGCCGAATGGCTCCAGGCCCAGCCCCAGGTCGCCGCCGTCAACTACCCCGGCCTGGCCTCTCACCCCCAGCACGCTCTGGCGGCGCGCCAGCAAAAGGGCTTCGGGGCCATGCTCAGCTTCGAACTGCACGGCGGCATCCCGGCCGTGCGGGCGCTGGTCGAGGCCCTGGACGTCTTCACCCTGGCCGAGTCCCTCGGCGGCGTCGAAAGCCTGATCGCCCATCCCGCCCTGATGACCCACGCCGCCATGACGCCCGAGGCGCGCCACACCGCCGGCATCGGCGACGGCCTGCTGCGGCTGTCGATCGGGCTGGAGCACCAAGACGATCTGCTCGCCGACCTTGAACAGGCCCTAACGGCCATCCCCGCCAACATCAAAGCCGCCTGAGGCCCGCCATGACCGCCCAGATCAACTCGATCACCCAGCCCGCCCTGAATCCGCTCGCCGGCCGCCGCACGCCGGCGTCGGACGCGGTGGCCCTGCTGCATCTGCCCGTCTTTGACGATCGCAGCCTGCGTGACGCCGGATCGGAATTTTATCGCCAGACCCGCCTGGGCCGCCGCGCCGTCGCGGTCATTTCCGGCCCCGTTGACGCCCTGGCTTCGCACTGTGACCAGCTGGGCGTGGCGGCGGTGATCGCCAATCCCCAGGCCCCGGCGCTGGTCCACGAGCCGGTGGTCCTGATCGCCGGATCGGTGGCTGGGCGCGACCTGGCCTCGAGCGCCGAAGAGCGCCCCCTGCGGGTCGCCATCGCCGGCTGCGGCGTGGTCGGCGGGGGCCTCTATCTACGCCTGTCCGGCGACCCGCGCTTCGCGGTCGTCAGCGTTCTGGTGCGTTCGCCAGAGCGCCTGCGGGCGCCTCAGCCGGACCCGAAAATCGTCACCACATCGGTCAGCGATTTCCTCGCGGCCCAGCCGGACGTCATTCTCGACTGTCTGTCGGACGGCGAGGTCGGCCTGGCCCTGACCCAGGCGGCGCTCGCGGCGGGCGTCTCGGTGATCAGCGCCAACAAGCAAGCCATCGGCAAGTCGTTGGCCGACCTGGAAGATCTGGCCCGGACGAACGGCGTCGCCTTCGCCTATTCCGCCGCCGTCGGCGGGGGCGCCCCGGTCATCGAGACCTTGCTGCGCGCACGCCAGCACGGCCCCATCGCCCGGATCGAAGGCGTCTTGAACGGCACCGTCAATTTCCTGCTGAACCAGCTCAGCGCCGGCGCCGACTTCCCGACGGCCCTCGCCGACGCCCGCCGACTGGGCTTTGCCGAGGAGGACCCGAGCGCCGACCTCGAAGGGCTGGACGCCGCCACCAAGATCACCATTCTGTCGGCCCTGGCCTGGGGCGCGCCGCCGCCGCTCTCGGCCATCCAGACCCTCTCCGACGACACCGCACTGCCGGACGGCCCGGTGCGGCAAATCGCCCGCGCCGACGCCCGGTCGTGTCAGGTCGAATTCGAAGCCGTCGCCGACGACACCCTGTTCGCCGACCTGCCCGACGAATGGAACGCGCTGCGCGTCATCTGTGAGGACGGTACGGTCTTCACCTGTCGCGGTCGCGGCGCCGGGCGCTGGCCGACGGCGGAAAGCGTCTGGGCGGACTTGCTGGATGTCCGAGAGGCTCAACCCGCCCGCAGAAATGACAGGTCGCCGGCGCTGGTGCTGAAGACCAGGGAGTCGCCTTCCAGCCGGAACGGCCTGCTGGGCTCGCCATTGTCCGGCACGCTATGAATTTCGTAGCCGCCGCCCGGCGATTCGCGCCAGCCGTAGATGAGCGGGTGGGTCTGACTCTGCGGGTCGTCGGGCGAGGTCACCTCAATCGTTCCATCGGCCTGGACATTCCAATTCAGGTTCAAGTCCTGGGGCCCGCTGCTGGCATGGACCCAGGCCCCGACGATACCGGCCTCGGCCGACGCCTCCGCCTCAGGGACGGCGGCCGTATCGGATTGGCCCGAACATCCCGTCGCCAAAACCAAGATCGTCCCCAAAGCCGCCAAACCGATCGTCAGTGTTTTTCCACGCACTCTGCAACCCCTCTCGCTGGCGGACAAATTCCGCTACCGGTGTTTTTTGTCGCAAGTCCGGTCAGACGGCAAGGGCGTGACCGGCGGGTCTTCACCCCTTCCCGACTGACAATCCGGCTCGAACCGGCTATAGGCCCGCCTCCCGGTTTTTTCCCCTAGAGCACCATGGCCCTGAAAGTCGCGATCGTCGGCCTGCCCAATGTCGGCAAGTCCACCCTGTTCAACGCCCTGACCAAGACGGCGGCGGCCCAGGCCGCCAACTATCCGTTCTGCACCATCGAGCCGAACACCGGCGACGTCGCCGTGCCCGAGCCGCGCCTGAACGTCCTGGCCGAGATCGCCGGCTCCAAGGAGATCATCCCTGCGCGCATCACCTTCGTCGACGTCGCCGGCCTGGTGCGCGGGGCCTCCAAGGGCGAGGGCCTGGGCAACCAGTTCCTGGCCAACATCCGCGACTGTGACGCCATCGCCTTCGTCGCGCGCTGTTTCATCGACGACGACATCACCCACGTCGAGGACCGCATCGACCCGATCGCCGATCTGGAGATCATCGAGACGGAGCTGATGCTGGCCGACATGGAGAGCCTGGAGCGTCGCCGGGTCCAGATGGAGAAGCGCGCCAAGGGCGGCGACAAGGAAAGCCAGCTGAACCTCAAGCTGGTCGATCTGGCCCTGGCCCAGCTGAACGTCGGCAAGCCCGCCCGCACCGCCGAAATCTCCAAGGAGGACCGCAAGGCCTGGGATATGCTCCAGCTGCTGACGGCCCTGCCCGCCCTCTATGTGTCCAACGTCGATGAGGCCTCGGCCGACAAGGGAAATGAACTGTCCGACCGGGTCGCCCAGCGCGCCGCCGAGGACAACGCCAAGGCCGTCGTGATTTCGGCCAAGATCGATTCCGAACTGGCCGTTCTGGATGAGGCCGAACAGCTGGAGTTCCTCGAAACCCTCGGCCTGGCCGAGCCGGGTCTGAACCGACTGATCCGTGAGGCCTATGCCCTGCTGGGTCTGCAGTCCTATTTCACGGTCGGCCCGAAAGAGGCTCGCGCCTGGACCATCCACATCGGCGACACCGCGCCCCAGGCCGCCGGCGTCATCCACACCGATTTCGAAAAGGGCTTCATCCGCGCCGAGACCATCGCCTACGACGACTACGTCGCCCTGCGCGGCGAGGCCAAGGCGCGCGAAGCGGGCAAGCTGCGGGCGGAAGGCAAGGCCTACGTCGTCAAGGACGGCGACGTGATGAACTTCCTTTTCAATAACTAAGGCTGATTCCCTCTCCCAATGGGAGAGGTCCGGCTCCGCGCCCGAGAGCGTTTGCGCGATCGGCTTGCGCGGAAGGTGAGGGTCGATCGTCGCCATGTTTGGCGTCAGCCAGCCCATCACCGATTCTGCGCCGATATTGTTCTTGATTTGTTCTTTCTCCCCCCTATCCTTCAGCATGGCCAAGACGCCCCCCATCAAAGGTCGCGGCGCGCGCTCGAACGCGACGAGCCGTTATGTCTCCGACAAGCGCGAGGCATTCGAGGACGGCTGGGAGCCTGACGACGACCCGCCCGAGCAGCTCGACACCCAGCTGCGGCCCGAGCAGGCCCGCAAGATCATTTCGACCAACGACAGCCCCGACATCGGCTTTGATCGCTCGATCAATCCCTACAAGGGCTGCGAGCACGGCTGTATCTATTGCTACGCCCGGCCCAGCCACGCTTATCTGGGCCTGTCGCCCGGCCAGGATTTTGAGTCCCGGATCTTCTTCAAGCCCGAGGCCGCGCGCCTGCTGGAGGCCGAACTGTCGGCCCGGCGCTATCGGCCCAAGCTGATCCACATCGGCGGCGACACCGACCCTTATCAACCGGCCGAGCGAAAGCTCCAGATCACGCGCGGCGTCCTGGAGGTGCTGGACCGGTTCAACCACCCCGTCTCGATCATCACCAAGTCCAACCTGATCACCCGAGACATCGACATCCTGGGCCGCATGGCCGCGCGGCGGCTGGCGGCGGCCTGCGTCTCCATCACCACCCTGGACCGGGCCCTCGCGCGCGACATGGAGCCGCGCGCCGCCACGCCCCAGCGCCGCCTCGACGCCATCCGCACCCTGAGCCAGGCCGGCGTGCCGGTCATGGTCGGCTTCGCCCCCGTCATCCCCGGCCTCAATGACCACGAACTTGAGGCCATTCTCGACGCCGCCGCCCAGGCCGGCGCCGCGCGCGCCATGTTCGTGACGCTCCGATTGCCGCTGGAGATCAAGGACCTGTTCCGCGAATGGCTGGCCGACGCCCGCCCGGACCGCGCCTCCAAGATCATGTCCTTGATCCGCCAGGCGCGCGGGGGGCGTGACTATGATCCCGAATGGGGGTCACGGATGAAGGGCTCCGGCCCGGTCTCCGACCTGATTGCCCAGCGTTTCGCCGCCGCCTGCCGCCGCCACCGGCTCAACACCGAACGCGTCGAGCTGGACCTGAAATCCTTTCGGGTTCCGCCCCGCCCCGGCGATCAACTGGGCCTGTTCGACGCCGCCTGACGGCACTTCGTCCCCGGTGGCGGGCGCGCGTCTATACTGTTCGCCTCATGGATATCTGTACCCGACAGTGCAGAAAGGGGGTCAGTCTCTGGCATTATAATTCAATATGTTACGGGTCACTTTTGCACCTTTTGCACCTTTTGCACCCTGTTTTTTGGGGTGCTTTTTCAGGCCGGCGGTGGCGTTATCGCCGGACCTCTTTGCCCGGTAGATCCCCCCAACCACCCGACGCGCTGTCCTCAGCAAATCGGTCTAGTAGATTGAAAAACATGAGCCTCCGGGACAGGCCCGGCGATGACGACGCCGAAGATCCTGGTTCAGCCCCGCTCTGCGCCGACCTCAGGCTGCGTTCGCCGCCCCGATCAGAATGTCTTCGGCCGGACCATAGTCCAGCTTCTCCAGCAGATAGGCCGTGTCGTCGCGCCCGGTATGAGGACGCTGGGTCAGGAACCGCTCCAGCATCCGCCGCTGGAACCGCTCGCGATCCAGTCCGGCGTCCTCGGCGACCATTTCACGCCAGGTATCGACCCCGGCGCGGAAAGCCGGGAACAGGCGCGGCGGCAGGCCTGCCCTGTCGTAGATGGCCTTCAGGCCAAGGGGACCGGCATCGTGGATCATCAGCCACGCACGGTGATGCGGCACGCCCGACAGTTCGGCGATGCCATGCTCGAACAAGGGCATCACCCCACGCGCCAGGGCACGCAGCAGCAGCGACGCCGTGAGGGCTTTGCGAGCATTCATCTGGGCGGCGAATTCGGCGATGTCCTGGCTGGCTCCGGCCTGATCGATCAGGTCCACCGTCGCCCGTTCGCGCGCACCGGTCGCCAGTTGGATCGCTGTGTCGGCTGACAGCGCATGACGGGTCACCAGATGCTCGCGCACGGCTTCCGACGCCAGATTGATCAGCCGCTCTGTGATCGCGACGGGCAGGACTTTGCGATAGGCCAGGGCCGTCACGACGTCGCCTTCGGGGAACCGGTCCACCGAGGTCGCCATGGCCTTTTCGGACACGTCGGCATTGTCATTGGCAGCCAGTGTGCGAACGGCCTCCTGCACGCCTTCGCTTGCAATCACTTCGCCCAGGTCCCTCGACACGAACGGGCGCCCGGCGACAGCCGTCTGGCGAGCGGCATCTCCAACCCGGATAACCTCGATCAGGTCCTCATCGGTGAAAACGGGCGAAAACCCCAGAATGGGCAAGGCAATGGTATCGGCGTCTCGCGCGAGCTTCTGGGCCACGTCGCGCGGCAGCAGGTCGGACGACTTCAGCGTCACCGCCAAGGCCCGGCGAACCAACTCTGCGGCATCAGCCGCCAGCACCCGCATGATCTTCTGGGCCGCCTCTCGTTCGATCGGGTCCAGTTCGTTGCGGTCCATGGCCCGGCACAGCTTATGTGCCGCAGCGGCGCGCTCCTCTTCATCCTCCGCCTTGACCAGGCGTCGGATGTCGGTTTCGGTCAGTCGGGCGCGAGACATCATCATGGGATCGAATCCGTGAAGGCTGCGGCCATCCTCGACCTATTAGCCCTAACGAATCTTTACGCTTTTCGCGTCGACGACAGTAACCGGACTGAAACGGCTTTCCGCCATCTTCGCGCGATGGTCGACGCCCCTGAGAAAGTCCTTGTCGAAGTGCCCGAGCGGGACTCTGCCGAATGGGACCGCGCCATTGGTCTTATGGGGCTCGAAGCCCAGGTCCAGTTGCTCCCCTACGCCCTGGCCTTCTTCGGAATATGCCTGCCCATCTTCATCGCCGTCGCCACCTACGCTCATAACGCGGGCTGGATGTTCTCGTCGCTGGCGCTCTATGCCTTTAACTGGGCGGTGTTCTACGCTGTGCTCGACTGGCGCAAGTCGCACCAGCCGGCCCTGGCCAATCTTCGCCTCCACACAGTCATCCACATCAGCGCCGGCTTGCTTTGGGCGCTGGCGCTGATGCAGACCAGTTTCTTCGCGAGCAACGGTGGGCCGTTTGCCGAGATGCTTCTGGTGCTGTGCGTCGGTGGGGCGGTCGGGATCATCTTCTTCTCCTCGCCCAGCCTGCCCAGCCTTCTGCTGGTCGGCCCGACGGCGGTCGCCGGCCCGATTGTCGCGCTGCGGGCCGATCCGGCGACGGCGACGACGGGAATCTTCGCCCTGTGCGCCTCAGCGCTCGCCCTGGCCTTGTCGCTGATCCTGAACAAGCACTTGCGCGATCATTTCGCCCTCGCCCTCGAACGCGAGGGCCTGCTCGTCGAACGCGAAGGGGCCCTGGAGGAAACCCGCCGACTGGCCAAGTCGAAGTCCGATATCCTGGCGACCCTGTCGCATGAGATCCGCAACGGCCTGTCCGGGGTGGCCCATGTCCTGTCCGGCGCGCTGGGCAACGGCGGGCGCGGGTCGGCGTCGCGTGACCAGCTCCAGGCTGCCCTCGCGGCCGCGCGCGACCTTGTGGAGGTGCTGGACGCGACCCTCGATTCCGAAACGGCAGAGGCCGGCCGGCTCGTCACCGAGCGACAGCCGCTGGACGCCGCGCGCCTCGCCCGGGACGTGGTTCTGCTTCATCGCGCTGCCGCCTCGACCAAGGGGCTCCAGATGGTACTGCAGGTCGACCCGGCCCTGTCGGGTCTGGCCGGATCGGTCGTGGGTGACAGTGCCCGCACGCGCCAGATCCTGAACAATCTGGTCGCCAACGCCGTCAAATATACGCCGCGCGGTCGGATCGAGTTGCGCGCCTTCATGGCGGCCCCGGACCTGCTGAGAATCGAGGTGGCTGACACGGGCCCCGGCCTGTCCGCCGAGGAACTGACGCGCGCGTTCCAGCCGTTCGAACGGGTGGCCCGCACGGGCGCTGGCGTAAGTGGTGCCGGGCTCGGCCTGGCCTTGTCACGCCGCCTCGCCGCGCTGATGGGGGGAGATCTGGGCGCCGATAGCGCCCCGGGAGTCGGCTCCCGGTTCTGGCTGGACCTTCCATGGGACGTCGACGCCCCCGCCCCCAAGGTTGTCGGTGAGGCCCCAACCACGCCCCATCGGCCTCTCCGGATCCTCGTGGTCGAGGACGATCAGCTCAACGCCGCCATGCTGCGCGCCGTGCTCGAACAGATGGGCCACAAGGTCCTGGCAGCCGCCGATGGCCGCCGGGGACTGGACTTGATCCGCATGGGCGAACTCGACCTCGCCCTGGTTGATGGTCGTATGCCGGTCATGGACGGGCCGGAAATGATCCGTGCCTTGCGGGCCCTCTCGACGCCTGCTGCCGATATGCCGGTCGTGGCCGTCACCGGTGGCGATGTCGATGAGGTGCGAGCCATGACCGACGCGGGAGCCGACGCGGTCCTGCGTAAGCCCGTCGCCGTCGCGGCCGTTGCTCGAGCGGTTGCCGACGCCCTGGCCGAACGCCCCTCGCGATCCCAGCGTCGCGCAGTCGCATGATCCGCCGCCAAGCCCTAGATTGCGGCCATGCCCGTCGCTCATCTGACCCATCGCGCCCTGATCTCCGTTACCGGAACTGACGCGCGGCCTTTCCTCCACGGCCTGCTCACCCAGAATATCGAATCGCTGGGCGACGGCGACGTCCGCTTCGGTGCCCTGCTGGGCCCCCAGGGGCGGCTCCTGTTCGACCTGTTTCTGTTCGGCGAGGCCGAGGCCGTTCTCCTGGACTGCGCGGCCTCGCGGCGTGAGGCCCTGGTCGCGCGCCTGAACCTCTATCGCCTGAGGGCCGACGTCCAGATCGCGCTGGACCCGCGACCGGTCTTCGCCGCCTGGGATGGAGCGGCACCACGCGCGCCGGAAGATTCGCGCCGATCCGATCTCGGACGCCGGACGATCGCCCCCCTCGCCGAGGATGCCTGCGCGAACGCCTGGCGTCGTCACTGCCTCGACCAGGGCGTACCGGACAGCGAGGACTTCGCCTTCGATGCCGACTACCCGATTGAGTGCAACCTGGACCTGATGAACGGCATCGACTTCCACAAAGGCTGTTTCATCGGCCAGGAAGTCACGTCCCGCATGAAGCGACGAGGAAAGGTGAAGTCCCGGCTGATCCCGATCCGGTTCGAGGGTGCCGCCCTTGTGTCTGGAACGGAGATCCTCAACGGCGACCGTCGCGCCGGCGAAGTTCGCGGCGGGATCACGGGCCAGGGCATGGCCATGATGCGACTGGACCGGGCGGTCGGCGACCTGACGGCGGATGGTCGTGTCGTTCAGGCCGATTTGCCGGATTGGCTAGACATCAGCCGCTAGGTGGTGGAGCGCGATCGCCGCCGCTGTCGCCACATTCAGCGAATCGAACCCCCGCGCCATCGGAATGGCGATCCGGCGACAGCGCGCCAGCATCGCGTCCGGCAGGCCCGGCCCTTCCGAGCCGACGATCAAGGCCGTGGCCCCCACCGGCACGGCATCGCGCAATCGCTCCGGCCCCGACGGGCTCAGTGCCCAGCAGTCATAGCCGGCCGCCTTCAGGACCTCTGCCACGTCCTGCCCCGCCTCCAGCCGGACGAACGGCTGGATCAGGCCGGCCCCGACCGAGACGCGAATCGCCTTCCTGTAAAGCGGGTCGCAACAGGTGGCGTCCAGGATCACCGCCCTCGCCCCAAATGCGGCGGCTGCGCGGAACAGCCCGCCCATGTTGTCGTGGTTGCCGATGCCGACGGCGGCCAGCAGCACGTCACCCGGCCGAGGCCCAGCGAGCAGCTCCGACGCTGCCGATGCCGAACCTCGGCGCCCCATCGCCAGAATGCCGCGATGAATCGGAAAACCCACGATTGCGTCCATCACGGTCTGGGACGCGACATAGACCGGCACTGACAATGGCATCAGATCCGCTTCGAGGCCCGCAAGCCGCGATTCGGCGATGAGAATCGATTCGACGCCAAATCGGCTGCGCGGTCCGATGAGGTGGCGCAGAACCACCTCGCCTTCGGCCACAAACAACCCCTGACGACCGGCCAGGTCGCGCTCTCGTACGCTGCGATACGCTTCGAGGCGCGCGTCGGCTGGATCCTGGACGGGAAGAATCGACATTAACCTCGCCTTTACCAAATCAGCGCCCTCTGGTTCTCGTCTTCTTCTCTCTTGGAGACACCCCATCACCAGACTTCATAAAGCCCGGCTTCGGTCGGGCTCTTTTTTGCCCCTGCCGGCGACAGCCGGGATGATTTCGAGGAGGTGCTTGCGCGGTCCGTTTCAGGGCTGCTATAGGCCCGCCTCCGATGAGCCCTGATCCGCAGTAGCTCAGTGGTAGAGCAGCCGACTGTTAATCGGCTGGTCGTAGGTTCGAATCCTACCTGCGGAGCCATCGGCACCCTCGTCAGCCAAGGCGAGCTTTAAAAATCACGGAAAATCAAAGATCTAAATCATGACGCGCCGCCCTTGACCATTGGCGGTGTCGCGGATAGGTTCCGCGCCGATTTCAGACCCCCTCCGGCGCTCGCGTCGGGGCGCTGAGCGGCTATCACAATGTCAACGCCACCAGAATCGCGCGAAGAGGCGATCAAACGCCTCAACGAGCAGGCTGACGCCTTGGAAAGACGGACCGAGAGCCGGATTTCCCAGGAACTGGCGGGACAGCGGGCGGCCAGCCAGGCGTGGAAGATCATTGCCGACTTGTTCGGCGGAGTTCTTCTGGGGATCGCGATCGGATTCGGCGTGGACCACTTCGCCGGAACCGCGCCGGTCGGAATTCTCAGCGGGGTCCTTCTGGGCTTCGCCCTTTCGGTGTGGATGGCCTGGCGGACCGCCCGTCGCATCCAGGCCGAAGCCGAACAAGCCGGGGTCGTGCCGCAGGCCGTGCCCTTTGACGACGAAGACGAAGAAGACGCTTAAAGACCGATGGCTGATCCGCTTCACCAGTTCCAGATCCAGAAGATCGTGGACCTGCCCGATGTGACCCTTCCGGGCATCGGCCATGTCGATCTCGCGATTACCAATTCGCACGTCGCCATGACGATCGGCTTTGCCGTGATCATCGCCTTCATGGCCATCGTCACCAGTGGGGCCAAGGTCGTCCCGGGCCGACTTCAGTCGGTCGGTGAGACGCTGTTCGGCATGATCGACAACATGACCGACTCGATCATCGGCCACGACGGCAAGACGTACTTCCCCTTCGTCTTCTCGATTTTCATGTTCATCCTGGCGATGAACATCCTGGGGATGTTCCTCAGCTTCACCGCCACGTCGCAGTTGGCCGTGACCGCGACCTTCGCCCTTTTGACCTTCGGCCTCGTGCTCGTCGTTGGCTTCGCGAAGAACGGGCTGGGCTTTTTCGCCCTGTTCTGGCCGACCGGCGCGCCCCTGCTGATGCGCCCCGTCGTCGGCCTGATCGAGTTCTTCTCCTTCATGCTGCGCCCCATTACCCTGATGCTGCGTCTGTTCGGCAACATGATGGGCGGGCACATCGCCCTGAAGGTGTTCGCCGGATTCGTCGCGACCGCCGTGATCGGAGCGGCGGGAGCCGCCGGCTTCTTCATCGCCCCGCTGTCGCTGGGCATGACCGTGGGCCTGACAGCCCTGGAATTCCTCGTGGCCTTCCTTCAGGCCTTCGTCTTCGCCGTTCTGACCTGCATCTATCTGAATGATGTGGTCAACCTGGGCCACGGCCACTAAGGCCCCCCAGTCCCTTTCCCACCAACGACCAACTAGGACTTAGAGAACCATGGAAGCAGAAGCCGCTAAGCTCATCGGCGCCGGCATCGCCATGTCGGGCATGATCGGTGCCGGCATCGGCGTCGGCAACATCTTCGGCAACTTCGTCGCGGGGGCCCTGCGCAATCCGTCGGCCGCCGCCTCGCAGGTCGGTAACCTGTTCGTCGGCGCCGCTCTGGCCGAAGCCCTGGGCATCCTGGCCTTCGTCATGGGCATCCTGATCTGGATTTCGTAATCCGGTATCTGGCGGTCGGCCTCAGGCCGACCGTCGCCCTGCCTTTTCTGACGTAGAGACCGATGGCTGACCCTCACGCCCCCGCCTCGCCCGACGCCCACGGCGCTCCGGGCGAAACGCACGCCTCGACCGCGGCCGAACACGGCTCAGGCGGTGGCTTGCCGCAATTCGAGTTCCAGCACTGGTTTGGCCAGATCGTCTATCTGGTATTCCTGTTCCTCGTTCTCTACCTGCTGGTCGACAAGATCTTCGCGCCGCGTATGCGCAAGGTCTTCGATGCCCGTGCCGAGACCATCGGCGGGGCCATCGAGGAAGCTCGTCGGGTTCAGGCTGAGGCCCAGAACCAGGCTGATGCCGCCCACGGTGAGCTGGCCGAAGCCCGGACTGCCGCGCGGCGGAATGCCGGAGCCGCCAAGGCCCGCGTCGCAGACGACATCGCCAAGCGGACCGCCGCCCGTGAAGCCGAATTGGCGGATCGTGTCGCCGAGGCCGAAGGCCGCATAGGCAAGATGCGCGACGCGGCCATGGCCCAGGTCGGCACCGTCGCAGACGACACCACCAAGGCCATCGTCGAGAAACTGACCGGCAAGACGGCCACGGCCGCCGAGCTGACCGCGGCCAAGGGAGCCGCCTGATGGAATTCTTCAATCCCCATCTTTACGACCTGTCGAACCCGGAACTGTGGGTCGCGGTCGCTCTGATCCTGTTTTTCCTGGTCGCCTGGCGCGCCGGAGCCTTCCGCACGGTCGGCGCGGCGCTCGACGCAAAGGCCACCAAGATCCAGTCTGACCTGGATGAGGCCGCGCGTCTGCGCACCGAAGCCCAGGCCATGCTCGAAAAGCTGCGCGGCGAGCGCGTCGAGGCCGAGGCCCAGGCCAAGGCTATGCTGAAGGCCGCTGAGGAAGAGGCTGAGCGCCTTCAGGTCGAGGCCGAAGCCCGCCTGGTCGAGAGCATCGCCCGCCGCGAAGCCCTGGCTGAGCGCCGGATCGCCCAGGCCGAGGCCCAGGCCACCGCCGAGGTCAAGGCCGCCGCTGCCGAACAGGCCGCCGCCGCCGCCGAGCGTGTTCTGGCCGCCCGTCTGGCCTCCGGCACCGCCGATCCACTGATCGACCAGGCTATCGGCCAGCTCGGCACGCGCCTCAACTAACGGGTATGAACCGCTTTGGTAAAAGGCCCGGCGTGCGAGCGTCGGGCCTTTTTCATGTCACTCCGCGATCGGGAGATGGCGCTTCAGATGGCCGGTGTCGCCGTGCTGGCGGGCGAACGTCCGAGCCAGCACGACACCGAAGATGACGTGGATCACCAGCATCCACGCCATGGTTCCGAAGCCCGCTGCCAGGCCAAAAATACCCAGGCCGGACAACGGCATCACGGTCAGCCCCATGACGACCCAGGCCCCGACGGCGAACAGGATGCCCTTGGTCGCCGCAGTGTCAGTTGGCAGTTTGGGAGCCAGGACCGCGAACAAGCCGCCGAGGAGGAAGGTCCCGGCCAGGAAGTGAATGAGCCAGCCGACCCAGATCTGGTTCGCTCCGGAACCGAATATCTGGCCGGCCATCGCCGCCGACAGGGTGGCGAAGCTGTGGAACCATTCCCCGCCGACCATTCGTTCAATCAGGTCGGCAGCAAAATCAACGACGGATACCACTAGGGTCGCCACGAAGCCCGCGATGAACCCCTTCTTCAAACGAGACTGCATAGTTTTCTCCCAGAGCCGCGCGGTCGCCGGAGAGGGCACCAGAACCGTCGCCCCGCCACGCAATTGAATGCGGCGCGCGCCTTCTGTCGTCGGAGTACGGTTCGGCGGCGGAAAGGCACGCGTCCACTAATCGACGTGCGCTGATTGTAGGCCCGTGCGGGAGAGAATTGAAAGCGGCCTTCAAAGAGCTGCCGTATGCGCCCCTATCGGCCGGTGCGCGGTCTGCGGAAGAAGGCCCGGGCGTGCCGCCGCCCACGCCCCAGAATCCGATGCTCTCTTCCCAGGAGCAGGCGTTCAAGCCGAAGGGTTTGTTGCCAAAAGACAGGCGCAATCTCCGGCCGGCGGCGCATCAGGCGACGGACCGGCATGACCCAGTTCGGGCGGGCCTGCTGCATACGGATGAAACGACGCTTGGCCCAGTAAGAGTTCCGAAGAATCAGCATTAGGCCGACGACGGAGATCGGCAGACCAAACGGACCCGGCAGAGGCGCGATCAAGATCCCCAGGACGACCAGTACGCCTCCGGTCGCCATGGCGAGCAAACGGAGAAGACGCGAGAACACCCCCCAACGCCCCCGATCCCTTCTCAGGGTCGGCAGGGCAGCGCTCTCGATCGTCATGGCCAACGTCATGTCTGGGGCCCAAGGGGTGTTGCAATCTCGGGGTTAACGCCCGCGATGGTATTTGGTGCCGCAGATTAGAAATAGGGTCTGTGGCGACCCCTCGAAAATAGCACAGGATCTTTATACAAAGGTTTCTTGCGGCAGATTCGCGGCGGAACCGCGTTGGGCTCGCGGCTTCTGCATGAAAAGTCTGCAATGGCGCGGACGTCAGGCCGCCCAGACGGGTCCCAGCTCGGTCCCCAACGTCTCGAACTCACCTCGCACCATGTTCCAGTACCCAACCACCTCGGCCTCGCGCGCCGGATCCAGCAGGGCCGCGCAGGCGACGGCAAAACTGGCCGGGGCCGACCCCGGTGCCGTCGCCACCACACCGTCCGAGACCGCGTGAGCGACGTCGCGATAGATCGCCTCGCCCTGATAGGCCGGAACATTCTCAGACAGGAACGGTTGGGAGTTGGACGTGTGGGGACGGTTATCCAAGGCACCCGCCCGAGCCAGCGCGAGGGTGGCTGCACAGATCGCCGCCGTCGGCCGGCCCGTATCCACACGTGCCTTGAGGCGTCGGGTCAAGGCTTCGTCCTGGAACGTCATCCAGCCGTCGGATCCGATCAGAACGACCAGATCGGCTCCCTGGATGTCGACGGTGTCGTAGCTGGTGTCCACGTCGATCAACAGTCCGCCCATCGTCGCCACGGACTTGCCATCGGGGCTGGCGGTGCGGATCGTGGCTCCGAAATAGGACTTCAGAACCGGCAGAACCGGCCCCATTTCCCAGTCGGCAGCACCGGGCTGAAGGAGGACGACGACGGACGGATTCATTCGGGACTTTCCTGGGTCTGGGTTGTTCGCCAAAGACCGGTCGCATAGCCGGCCAGAAGCGGGAATTGCACGAAGGCGAGCACGGCGGCCCAGATCCAGTCGACCCATGCGCCAGCCTGTGGCCGCAACAGGACGCTGAGGATAAGCAACTCATAGGGCAGAAGCACGACGATCAGTCCGACCGCCGGGCGCACGCCCGCGCCTCGCGTCCATCCGAGCGCAGCCAGAGATATGACCCGCTTTTCCGCCACGGTGGCGGGCCCCGCGGCCATCAACCGGGCCGAAAGGGTCAGGACGAGCAGCAAGGCCGCGACCGCGACCGTCAGCAACACCAAGGTCTTCCAGCCGCCTCCCGATACGGCGGCCTGGGTTGCCATCGCCAGGTCGTCGCCGGCCTCCAGACCGGTCGCACCGGCGGTTCCCAGGAGGACGATACCCAGGACGATCACAATGAGGGCGAGGAACAGGCTGTTCAGCAGGATGGACCCGAGTATCCGCAGAGCATCTCCACCAAGGCGCGCAAAACCCGACTGTCCTTGGGCTGCCCGTAGCAGACCCGTCCAGCCCGCGGCCAGGGCTGCGACCTGGCCGACCACCAGAGGCAGGGCTAACCAGAGCCCGGGAACACGGTTGCCGAGAAACACCGGGACCAATAGCGCCAGCATCAGCAGACCACAGGCCAGAGGCGCAGACCGCCACGCCGTCCGGGCAAAGCGCCCGGCCTCGATCAGACTGGTTCGCACGCTCACGCGGGTGGTCATCAACACTCCAGAATCAACAAAGGGGCTCGACCCCGCGTCGAAACCTCCTAAACACCCGCGCATGACTGTGAAACCCGTTCATGTAATCGGCGGCGGCCTGGCCGGCTCCGAAGCCGCCTGGCAAATCGCCAACGCCGGCGTCCCGGTCGTCCTGCACGAGATGCGCCGCGCGGGCGTGAAGACCGATGCGCACCATACCGACGGCCTGGCCGAACTGGTCTGTTCCAACTCGTTCCGGTCGGACGACTGGGAATACAACGCCGTCGGTCTGCTGCACGCCGAGATGCGGTTGCTCGGCAGTTTGATCATGGCGTCAGGTGATGCCCACCAGGTGCCCGCCGGCGGTGCCCTGGCCGTCGATCGGGACGGTTTTTCCAACGCTGTGACGGAACGCCTTTTGGCACACCCCCTGGTCAAGGTCGTCGGCGAAGAGATTGCCGGCCTGACGCCTGCAGACTGGGACAATGTGATCGTGGCCACCGGCCCCCTCACCTCGCCCGCCCTGGCTGATGCGATCCTCAAGCTGACCGGCGAAGAAAGCCTCAGCTTTTTCGACGCCATCGCCCCCATCGTTCACGCCGACAGCATCGACTTCGACATCGCCTGGCGTCAGTCCCGCTACGACAAGGCCGGCCCCGGCGGTGACGCCGCCGCCTACGTCAACTGCCCGATGGACAAGGCCCAGTACGAAGCCTTCATCGACGCCCTGCTGGATGGCCCCAAGGCCGAGTTCAAGGACTGGGAGAACGTCCCATATTTCGACGGCTGCCTGCCTATCGAGGTGATGGCCGAGCGCGGCCGCGAGACGCTGCGGCACGGCCCGATGAAGCCGGTCGGCCTGACCAATCCGCGCGACCCGCTGGTCAAGGCCCACGCCATCGTTCAACTGAGACAGGACAATGCGCTGGGCACCCTGTTCAACATGGTCGGCTTCCAGACCAAGCTGAAGCACGGAGCCCAGGCCGAGGTGTTCCGCATGATCCCCGGCCTCCAGGACGCCCAGTTCGCGCGCCTGGGCGGCCTTCACCGCAACACCTTCCTGAACAGCCCCAAGCTGCTGGATCGCCAGCTGCGCATGAAGGCCATGCCGCGCCTGCGCTTCGCCGGTCAGGTCACGGGCGTAGAAGGCTATGTCGAAAGCGCCGCCATGGGCCTGCTGACCGGCCGTCTCGCCGCCGCCCAGGCGCTGGGCAAGCCCCTGGAGGCTCCGCCGCCCGAGACCGCCATCGGTGCCCTGGTCGAGCACATCACCGGCGGCCACCTGGAAGGCTCCAAATTCCAGCCGATGAACATCAACTACGGCCTGTTGCCGCCCCTGCCCGCCCCCAAGGTCGATGAGGCCGGCAACAAGATCCATCCCAAGGAGCGCGGCCGCGCCAAGAAGCGGCTTCAGAGCCTGCGCGCTATGGAGGCGATGCGGGCGTGGAAGGGGGGCGCCTGACCATGGACATCCGGCCTGCCGATCTCAACCATTCTTCGGTTCAGGCGCTGCTGGAGCTCCATTTCCGAGGTATGCACGAGGGCTCGCCGCCCGGAACCTGCTTCGTCCTGGACCTCTCGGGCGTGCGCGCTTCGGATGTCAGTGTCTGGGCGATCTGGCGCGACGGCGAGGCTATCGGTGTGGGCGCGCTACGCACCCTGTCTCCCGACCATGGCGAAATCAAATCGATGCGCACCCGCCCCGATGCACTCGGCCTCGGCATCGGTGCCGCAATGCTGGCCCACATCATGGCCGAAGCGAAGGCACGCGGCATGACCCGCTTGAGCCTGGAAACCGGGACTGGCGACCTATTCGAAGCCGCGCTTGGCCTCTATCGCAGTCGGGGTTTCGGCCCCTGCGCTCCGTTCGCCGGCTATGAGGCGAGTGCCTTCAATCAGTTCTTCACGCGGGAGATCTGATGCCGTCGCCGCTGGATTTCACGCGCCAGGCCCTTCGCGCCCAGGTCACGCGCCTGTTCAACGACGCGTCCAAGGGCGACCGCCCCGTGACGCGCCGGGCCGATGCCTTGTTCGCACCGAACTCAGTCGCCTGGCGGGTTCACGGCGATGTTGTCACCATGCTGATCGGCGGGGTGGCCAGCCTGATGCTTCAGATGCTGCATCCGTCGGTGCTGGCGGGGGTCTGGGATCATTCCGATTTTCGGAACGACATGATGGCGCGTCTTCGCGCGACGGCGAAGTTCATCGCCCGCACGACCTATGACCACGCCGGCGAGGCCGAGATCCTGATCGACAAGGTGCGGCGTATACACGACCACGTTAACGGCACCCTGCCCGACGGCACGCCCTATCGGGCGAATGATCCACGCCTGCTGGCCTGGGTGCACGTCACCGAGGCTATCAGCTTTCTCGACGCCTGGATCGCCTATGGTGAGCCGAACATGAGCAGGGCGGATCAGGATCGCTATTTCGACGAGGCCGCCGTTATCGGACAGGCACTGGGCGCGGATCCGATGCCCAGGAGCCGGGCCGAGGCCGAGGCGCTGATCGCGTCGATGAAGCCGGATTTGCGCGCCGATCACCGGACCCGCGAGGTCGCAGCCCTGGTGCTGAATCAAACCGTAGGTCCGGCTCTTGCGCTGATCCCGTCGCGAGTGCTGATGCAGGCGGCGGTCGATCTGTTACCCGACTGGGCGCGGACCATGCACGGTCTGCGCGCCTCTCGGCTGACGCGGCTCGCCATCCGCGAGGGAGGCTGGGCGATGGCCCGAACCCTGCGCTGGGCCTTTGACGGCTCTCCCAACCGGAGGGTCCTCCCTCCGGGCCAGTTTATGGATCGCTAGGCGGCGATATCCGTCGAGCCTGCGTCCAGCCAGCGGCGCGCGGCGCGTTGAGCTTCGGCCACGTCTTCACGCTCCATTTCCGACGCCAGCTCACTGCGATAGATGCGCGCCTCTTCCGAGCCCTTCATGGCGGCCAGGTTGAAGATCATGTGGGCCGAAACCAGATCCAGCGGCGCCCCGTTCTGGCCGGTCGAATACATCAGACCCAGCTTGAACAGATCGTCACCGGACATTTCCGGCGTGGGCAGGGGCAGGCTTTCGGCCGTTTCCATCTGCTTTTCCATCGTCATTCCCTCTTGAAGACCGTTCTGGCCCTCTCCTGATGACGTGATGAAAACGCCGCGCCCCTGAAGGTAGAGTTAACCGCGAACGCTGATTCGGAGGTTTTTCGCTAAGAAAAAATGAAATCCAATCAGTCTGTTAAATCTCTGGATAGACTCTGGAAAGCCCTGATTCACACTTCGCGTTGACCGAACAGGATCCGACGCGCCGCATCGGCCTGGGCTCCGGGTGCCGCCAGATTACCACGCTTCTCCCGCCCTACCGCCATGCCCCGCTGGACCGCCTCGCGGGCCCCGACGCGCTCGAACCATGCTTCCAAGTTGGGGGTGCGGGCCAGATCCTGTCCCTGGTTCTTGTAAGGCACGATCCAGGGCCAAATGGCCATGTCGGCGATAGAGTAGTCGCCGGCGACATAGTCCCTGCCCTCCAGTCGCCGGTCCAGGACACTGTAGAGGCGCCGGACCTCATTGGTATAGCGCTGGACCCCATAGGCGAGCTGACGTTGGTCGCTGATCATCGCCCCCGCGTACTGGCGAAAGTGATGGGTCTGGCCCGCCATGGGGCCCAGGCCACCCACCTGCCAGAACAGCCATTGCTCGACTTCGGCGCGTTGCCGGGCGTCCTGAGGATAGAACAGGCCCGAAACCCGGCCCAGGTGCAGAAGGATCGCTCCGGACTCGAAAATCGACAGGGGCGAGCCACCCGCCCCCTCGGGATCCACGATAGCCGGCATCCGGCCGTTCGGACTGACCGCCTGGAAGGCCGGGTCGAACTGTTCACCCTTGCCGATGTTCACCAGCTTGAGCGCGTACGGCAGGCTCATCTCCTCCAGCGCAATGCTGATCTTCCAGCCGTTCGGTGTCGGCCAATAATAGAGCTCGATGGGTTCGCGCATACCTAGAGACCTTGAATTGCCTTCGGGTCAGGAGCCGTCAGAGGTGGTTCAGACGGGGTTCATCGTCTGACAATCATGGTGAACATTAAGGGCTGGACTACAACCCTATCGGAAGGTTGATCATGAAAAAGACATTGGTGATGACCGTCGCCCTGTTGACGGCCGCTGGCCCGGCCTTCGCGGCTGGGACGGTTCAGTCCCAGGAGCAGGGACGCGCCGCTATCGCCGACTATCTGGCCCAGAGCCGCCAGGAACGGGAAGACCATCAACGCAGTCGTGGTGACGGTGACGCGCGGCGGGATCGCTCCGTCGAACGTCAGAACGGCGGCAACCGTGGCGGCCAACAAGCCGGTGGTGAGCGTGGCGGCCAGCAGGCCGGCGGCGGCGATCGTGGTGGTCGCGACCGTGGCGGCCAGCAAGGCGGCGGCGGAGATCGTGGTGGTCGCGACCGTGGCGGCCAGCAAGGCGGCGGCGGAGATCGTGGCGGTCGTGACCGCGGCGGCCAACAAGGTGGCGGCTGGGACCGCGGCGGCCAGCAGCAAGGCGGCGGTGATCGCGGCGGTCGTGACCGCGGCGGCCAGCAAGGCGGCGGCTGGGACCGTGGCGGACAGCAGCAAGGCGGCGGTGATCGCGGCGGTCGTGACCGGGGCGGGCAGCAAGGCGGCGGCTGGGACCGTGGCGGACAGCAGCAAGGCGGTGGTGATCGCGGCAGTTGGGGCCGGGGTGACCGCGACGGTGGCGGCTGGGAACGCCGCGACCGGAACCGGCCGGACTGGCGCCAGCGCCGTGACCGCGACCGCGACCAATATCGTGGAAGCTGGAACCGCGACTACTGGCGCAATGACTTCAACCGGCGCAATCACGATAACTGGTGGCGGAACAACACCTGGTTCCGCGGCTACAGCGGCCTTCGGATGAACTTCTACTTCGCCCCGGGATATGGCTACTACTCGGTGCCGCGACAGTATTACGGGCGTAGCTACCGTATCGGTGACTATCTGCCGAGCGTCTTCTGGCGCTATCGGGCGAACAGCTGGTCCTGGTACGGCCTGCCCGCCCCGCCTCCGGGCTGTGCCTGGGTTTACGTCGACAACAATATCTATCTGATCGATCTGTTCGACGGATACATCATCGACGTGGCCTATCAGGTCTGGCGCTGGTAGGCGCCTGATCGAAGACAGGATGGAGCCCCGGGTCGCAAGATCCGGGGCTTTGTCTTAGGCACGCCCGCTCGGCGCATGAGCCAGCCTCAGCAGGTTGGCGGCCCCCGGTGCTCCGAACGGCGTGCCGGCCAGGATCAACACCCGCTGTCCCGGGCCGGCCAGGCCCGCATCCACAGCGTGACGAACGGCATCTTCCGTCACGTCTTCAAGCGTCGCCGGCTGCTGCCCCAGGCGGGGCTCCAGTCCCCAGACCAGGGCAAGGCGTCGTGCCGTATCGGGCGACGGAGTCAGGGCGACGACAGGCTGCAAGGGCCGTTCGCGAGCCATCCGCCGTGCGGTCCCTCCCGTCGTCGTGAAGACCACCACACAGGCGGTGGACGCAGCCTCCGCCGCCTTGCGGGCCGCCGCGACCAGGGCATCGGCATCAACGTCGTCCATCCCCGCGTGTTCGGCGTCCATCAGCCCTGGCCAGCGCGGATCAGATTCGACCCGCTCGATGATCCGGTCCATGACTTGGACGGCCTCCAACGGGTACTTTCCGGCTGCGGTCTCGGCCGACAGCATCAGAGCGTCGGCCCCCTCGTACACGGCATTGGCCACGTCGGATGCCTCAGCCCGCGTCGGCGCCGGGCTGGCGGTCATAGATTCCAACATCTGGGTGGCGACAATCGCGGGAACACCGCGATTGCGCGCGGCCCGCAGAATGGACTTCTGGGCCACTGGAACTTCTTCAGGCAGGCATTCCACCCCCAGATCACCCCGAGCCACCATGACGCCGTCGGAGTAGTCGAGAATGGAGTCCAGGCGTTCCAGCGCAGCGGGCTTTTCAATCTTGGCCAGACAGGCCGCCCGACCGGCCACCAGCTTTTTCAACTCGGCCATGTCGGCGGCCCGTTGCACGAAGGACAGGGCCACCCAGTCCACGCCAAGTCGCAGGGCGAAGGCGAGATCGCTCAGGTCCTTTTCCGTAAGGGCGGAGATCGGGATCGTGCCACCGGGCACCGCGACCCCTTTCCGGTCTGACAGGCGTTCGCCGGCCTCGACGACGGTCTCGGCATAGTCCGACCCGGCCCGCTCAACCTTCAGCCGGACCTTGCCGTCATCGAGCAGCAACAGGGCCCCGGGACTGAGCGCCTGAAAAATTTCGGGATGCGGCATCCCGACCCGCGCGGAATCGCCGGGAGTCGGATCGAGGTCCAGTCGCAGGGCCTGGCCCGCCGAGAGATCAATGCCGCCAACGGCAAACTTGCCGAGGCGCAATTTGGGACCCTGCAGATCGGCCAAAATGCCCAGGGGACGGCGGATCGCCAGTTCGGCACCGCGGATCGCCTTGAAGGCCGCAGCGTGATCCTCGTGCGAGCCGTGGCTGAAATTCAGACGAAAGACGTCAACCCCGGCCTTGGCCAGGGCCTTGATCTGGCCAGGCTCGCGGCTCGCCGGGCCGATCGTGGCGACTATGCGGGCGCGCCGGGCGCGGGTCATGCGGTCGATTCCTCCATCCACGGTCAGGCTTAGACGGCTGGGCGGACGGATCAAGGCTTCACGCCGGAGCCCGAAGATCGCAGACCGTGGTGCGGATGAGAGGACTCGAACCTCCACGCCTTGCGGCGCTGGAACCTAAATCCAGTGCGTCTACCAGTTCCGCCACATCCGCCAGGTCCGGCTGCTCCCTAGCGTTCGCCCTGATGAACGGCAAGCCTGCCGTTGACCTGACGGTGCGTTGCCGACATAAGGGCCGCTTCCGTGAAACAGCCGCCCTAGCGGGCGGCGTTTTTGCGTTTCGCCACCATTCGCCCGGCCTCCCGATCCCCGGGCCGCCGTTCTTTAGAAGACCGCTCCCATGTCCATCCAAGTCGTCGAAAAATCCGCTGAAGGCCTGTCGCGCGTCATCGCCGTGACCATCCCGCAAGGCGACCTCAGCTCGCGTCTGGACGCGCGCATCGCCGAGATCGCGCCGACGATGAAGCTCAAGGGCTTCCGCCCCGGCAAGGTGCCTGCCGCGCACGTTCGCAAGATGTTCGGCCGCGAGCTGATGGGCGAGATTATCAACGACGAGGTCAATACCTCCAGCCAGAAGGCCCTGGACGACGCCAAGCTGCGTCCGGCCGCCCCAGCCGAGATCACCCCGATCACCGACATCGAGGATGTCGTCGCCGGCAAGGCCGACCTGTCGTACGAAATGAGCCTGGAGGTGATGCCGGACTTCGCGCCCGTCGACGCCGCGACCCTGAAGCTGACCCGCCCGGTTCACGAACCGACCGACAAGGAAGTGGAAGAGGCCGTCAGCGAACTGGCCAGCCAGAACACGACCTATGAAGACAAGGGCGGCAAGGCACCCAAGGCCGCCGACGGCGATCAGCTCATCATCGACTTCGTCGGCAAGATCGACGGCGAGGCCTTCGAAGGGGGTTCGGCCAACGACACCCCGCTGGTCATCGGATCGGGCCGTTTCATTCCGGGCTTCGAAGACCAGCTGAAGGGGGCCAAGGCCGGAGACGAAAAGGAGGTCAAGGTGACCTTCCCGACCGACTACGGCGCAGCCCATCTGGCCGGCAAGGACGCGGTCTTTGATGTCACCGTCAAGGCGGTCAAGGCCCCCAAGCAAGCCAAGGCGGATGACGATTTCGCCAAGGCCATCGGTATCGAAAGCCTCGAGAAGCTGAACGAGCTGGTGAAGCAGAACCTGCAGTCGAACAATGACCGCCAGTCGCGTTTCAAGCTCAAGCGCGCGCTGCTGGATGCCCTGGACAAGGGCCACGACTTCCCGTTGCCGCCGCGAATGGTCCAGGCCGAATTCGATGGCATCTGGAACCAGGTTGAAGCCGACAAGGCCGCTGGTCGTCTGGACGAAGAGGACGCCAAGAAGTCCGATAAGAAGCTCAAGGACGACTACCAGAAGATCGCCGAGCGCCGTGTGCGCCTCGGGCTGGTCCTGGCCGAGATGGGCCGTGCCGCCGGCGTGACCGTGTCGGACCAGGAGGTCTCAAGCGCCATCGTCGCCGAAGCCCGCAACTATCCGGGCCAGGAGCGCGAGGTGATGGAATTCTACCGCCAGAACGCCAACGCCACCAATGCGCTTCGAGCACCGATCTATGAAGAGAAGGTCTGTGACTGGGCATTTGAACAGGCCAAGGTGACCGACAAGAAGGTCTCGCGCGACGACCTGTTCAAGGACGACGAGGTAGGCTGAGCCTATCTCACCTGTCAGGATTGTAACGACCTCGGCGCCGGCTCCTGTGATAGGAATCGGCGTCTTGCGTTTGATGGGGATCGTTGCAGTGCTGGCAGTTCGAATGGCCTTCTTGGCAGGGGCTCTGATGATGGTCGCCGGCTCCGCCTTGGCGCAGGAGTCTGTTAGCCCAGACCAGACCACTCGCTCTGAGGCGGCCCGGAGTCAGGCCGAGCAAGAGCTGATCATCGCCGAGCCCGATCCGCTGGACGACAGCGTGACCGTCCTGCCCGAGGTCGTCGTCCAACGCGATGCGTTCCGGAATTTGGTGCGACGCTTCGTCGGCGACGTGACCACGGAAGACGAACCCAATGCCCAGGTCGCCAGGTTCGATGAGCGGGTCTGCCCCGGCGTCGTGAATATCCAACGTTCGGCTGCCGAAATCATCAACGATCAGATTGCGCGAGCTGCCCTGACAGCGGGATTACCCGTCGGCGGGCCTGGCTGTTCGCCCAACATCCTTGTGGTGTTCGTCCGGGATTCCGACACCTTCGCTCCAGCCCTGGTCGCCGCCAATCCGCTGGTCTTCGAATACCATGTCCGCGAAATCCAAGGGGGTCTCGATCTGATCTCGCAGTTCGAGCGTCCGGGGCGCGCGGTGCGTTGGTGGCATCTCACGGCGCTTGAGGACGTCGGATACGGCGCGTCGCGCCTCCGTGCCCAGGTGGAAACCCACATCGTCTATTCGCTCATCATCGTCGATCTGGACCGGCTGGGCTCGACCAATCTGGGTACGCTAGGCGACTACATCGCCATGGCCGCCCTTGCCCGCCTTTCACCCGACGCCCGCACCGACGCAGTGGACACTATTCTGAACCTGTTTGGTCAGGACGGACCGAACGCGGGCGCACCTCCACAACTGACTGAATGGGACGCTGCCTATCTACAGGCCGTCTATTCGGCGCATGTGAATGGTCGCTCGCGCGGAATCGCCGAGGACGACATAGCTTTTCGGATGCGCCAGGCCCTGACCACGCCGATCGCGGGTAGCGACGAGGCCACCACGGGGCAGACGACGCCCTGATCGACCTTGAATCAACCTTTCGGCAAGACGATATCCGCTTCAAAGGGCGGTGAGGCAGCGATTCGCTGCGCCGTAATCGAGAAAGCTGGAAACTGATGCGCGATCCTGTCGAACACCTGACCATGAACCTCGTGCCGATGGTGGTTGAACAGACCAGCCGCGGCGAGCGGTCCTATGACATCTTCTCGCGCCTGCTCAAGGAGCGGATCATCTTCCTGACCGGCCCCGTCGAGGACGGGATGTCGTCGCTGATCTGCGCCCAGTTGCTCTTCCTGGAGTCCGAGAACCCCAAGAAGGAAATCTCGATGTACATCAACTCACCCGGCGGCGTGGTGACGGCCGGGATGGCGATCTACGACACCATGCAATACATCAAGAGCCCGATTTCGACCGTGTGCATGGGTATGGCGGCCTCCATGGGTTCGTTCCTGCTCACGGCGGGTGAAAAGGGCCAGCGCATCGCCCTGCCGAACGCACGCATCATGGTGCACCAGCCGTCCGGCGGCTTCCGTGGTCAAGCCTCTGACATCGAGCGTCACGCCGAAGACATCGTCAAAACCAAGCGTCAGCTGAACGAGCTCTATTCCAAGCACACCGGCCAGCCCATCGAAGTGATCGAGCGCACCCTGGACCGCGACTATTTCATGAGTGCCGAGGAGGCCAAGGCCTTTGGCCTGATCGACCACGTCTACGAGAGCCGCATCGGCGAGCCGCTGGCTGCCCCTGCGGACGAAAGCAAGTAAGTCCCCGGATTCCCACCGCCTCTTTGCGCCTGCCTTTGACGAGGTCGCCGTCCGGCTGACATCGAAATAGACCTTTCGCTAACCGTGCCACTTAACCGGGCATTAGGCGTGAGTGTCTATTGATGGAAGCCATGAGCGAAAGTCTGCCCCAAAGGGTGCCGGCACTATGAAGGCCAACATTCAGATCCTCGCGAGCTTCTTGCGCGATGCGCGTGGGAATATGGCCCTCATCGGGGCGATCAGCTTGCCTGTGTTGGTATTGGCGGTCGGCGGCGGCATCGACCTTTCGCACGCCTACTGGACACGTCAGGAATTGACCAATGTGGTCGAGTTGTCGTGCTCCCAGTCGGCGCGTGAGATCGCCTACGACCGCGCCCAAGCGGGAAACACCGAGCGCCCGGCCGGGTCCTTCGTGGATGAGGCGAACCGCATTTCGAGCCGACGGCTATCGGCGAGTGGCGTCCCCGGTCAAGTTCGGAACTCGATCACCGGCGACGTTTTGACCGTCACGGGCTCGGCGGAGAGCCCCAATGCATTTGCGGCCATTCTGGGCGCAGAGACCACACCTGTTGGGGCGGTTCGCTCATGCAGCGTGGCCAGACAACCTCCGGGTACCACCGGCGGTTCCCTCCTGTTCATGGAATCCTTCGAGGCCAACCACACGGTCGGTCTCAACCGATGGGCCGTTTTTCAGAACTGGAACGGTTAGGACACCGACGGCACGCGGGGCATTGAAGTCAATGGCCTGCCGGAGCTCTCCGCGGGGACGATCCGGTTCGGAAACTTCTTCGCCGAGCTCGATTCGTGGGCCAACTCGACGATGTCGCGCCGAATGAGGTTCACGCCCGGCGACTATGAAATCCGCTACTGGTACATTTCCCGCGTTCGCAATTCCGACCCGGCCTTTGCGGGTGCCGTAGGTTGCGGCTCCGGGGCAGCGTTGACGCCCTATCGGGCCTGGCAGAACGAAACGAACCGCATCGATGTCTATGTCGAGAAGGCGGGAGACTACACCTACGCAACTCGTAACATCGTCGATTCCTGCGTCTACACCGATCAATGGGTCGAGCGGTCGATCAGATTTCGGGTCAATCAGGAATCCGAATACCGGATCAGCTGGCGGGCGGCTGGAAAGAGCGATTCCGTCGGAGGCCTGATCGACTACATCCGCATCTGTTCCAGGACCTGTCCGTGACGCGTCGGACCCTGGCGGGATTCATCAGGAGCAACAAAGGATCTGTGGCGGTCGAGTTCGCAATTCTGGCCACGACCTTTGTGCTGATGCTCCTCGGCATCCTCCAGTTTTCGCTGTTCTTCCTGTCGCGAATGGCCATGCACGACGCCTTGTCAGACTTGGCAACGGGCGAGGGCAACGCGTTGATAGCCGCGGCCAATCGCAACGGGACGCGCGACTTCATCTGCGAGCGCCTTGTTCTCGCACAGAATTGTCGCGGCTCCCTGCGTCTAGAAATGCGCGAACTTCAGACCGCATCTGCCCAATCCATGTCGACGACCTTCGCGTCGGGGCGAGCCGGACGACTGATGGTGATCAGGGCTGAGGCACCGGTTATTGTGTTTATCCCACTGCCGAACGGGCTAACCGTGCGCGGTCGCTCGGTGTATTTGCAGGCTGCCGGAGCGTAGATGTCATGAGCACCGCGAAAGGCCCACGTCTGCGTTCCATCGGCGAGTTGGTGGCTGACACCTCCGGGGTCGCCGCTATTGAGTTCGCCTTGATTGCGACGATTCTCGTCGCTTTGCTGGCAGGCGCTGTCGATCTCGTGGATGAGCAGACTCGCCGCCGCGAAGTCGACCGGATCACCGTGGAAATTGCCGAGGCCTTCGCCCAATGCCCGGATTCAGATTGCGTTCGGCAAAACATGCAGACCCTGATCACTAATCATTCCGTCATCCTCAGTGAGGTTTCGGGCGGTTCGTTGGGGGTCGCGGAGGTGGCCCGGGTCAGCGACAGCCTGGTCGTGCTTCAAGGGTCGATGACCTATCTTCCCGATGACGTAAAACGCGAGGCACTAGCGGTTCTTGAACCCCGGGACGTCGGTGTGGCCGTGTTGCTCGAATACAGGTACGTGCCTCCGATCGGACTGGTTTCCAACAGCACCCGGACCATCCGCCGTCTTTCCGTGTCCCTGCGCGCCAAGGACATCCACGGCGTCTGACGTGCGACGTACGCGAACAGCTGAAATGACCAGGCCAACGACCCGGCAATCGCGGCGTCGGCTTGCCATCGGGTCCCTTTTCCCCTATAGCGCCCGCCTTTCCAGGACGCCGGTCCCGGACGCGGAGTATCAAAGGGTTGGGGAAGTCGTCCTCAGCCGCCGCCTCGGGAGCCATCGTCGGATTTGCGGTCTTCCGCCGCCGTCTGACGCCGTCGTCCATATCGGGAGCACCTGCCCATGGCTCTTTACGAGCACGTGGTCATTTCGCGCCAGGACATCTCTGCCCAGCAGGCCGAGGCGCTGAACGACCAGATCAAGGCCCTGATCGAAGAACGCGGCGGTTCCGTCGCCAAGATCGAATACTGGGGTCTTCGCAACCTGACCTACCGCGTCAAGAAGAACCGCAAAGGTCACTATTCTCTCCTGGCCATCGACGCCCCGGCGGACGCGGTCAAGGAGATGGAGCGCCAGCTGTCCATCAACGAGGACGTCCTGCGCTACATGACCATTCGTGTGGAAGAGCTCGATCTCGAGCTGTCCCCGATCCTGGCGCGCCGTGAGCGTGAACGCGAGCGCGAGCGCGAGCGTGGCCCGCGCACCGGCTATGATGATGCGGCCTGAGGCTAGATAGATGACTGATGTGACCCCCACCCCGGGCGCGCCCGTCGGCAACACGCCGGCCCGCCGTCCCTTCCACCGCCGCCGCAAGGTTTGCCCGTTCTCCGGCCCGGAAGCGCCGAAGATCGACTACAAGGACGTCAAGCTGCTCCAGCGCTACATCTCCGAGCGCGGCAAGATCGTCCCCTCGCGGATCACGGCCGTCAGCCAGAAGAAGCAGCGTGAGCTGGCCAAGGCCATCAAGCGCGCCCGCTTCCTGGCGCTCCTTCCCTATGTGGTGAAGTAAGATGAAGGTCGTTCTGCTTGAACGCGTCGAGAACCTCGGCGCCATCGGCGACGTCGTCACTGTCAAGGACGGTTTCGCCCGTAACTTCCTTCTGCCGCGCGAAAAGGCCCTGCGAGCCACGAGCGCCAATCTGAAGGTGTTCGAGACCCAGCGCGCCCAGATCGAAGCGCGTAACGAAAAGGCCCGCGGCGACGCGGCCAAGTCCGGTGAGAAGCTGGACGGTCAGACCTATATCCTGATCCGTCAGGCCGGTGAGTCCGGTCAGCTCTACGGTTCGGTGACCGCCCGCGACGTCGCGGACTCCATCCAGGCCGAAGGCGGCAAGGTCGAGCGCAGCCAGGTCGTGCTCAACAACCCGATCAAGACGCTGGGCGTCCACGACGTGCAGGTGCGCCTGCACGCCGAGGTCACGATCACCGTCAAGATCAACGTGGCCCGTTCGATGGACGAAGCCGAGCGCCAGGCGCGCGGTGAAGACGTCATCAAGAGCCAGTTCGACGAAGAGCGTGAAATCGCCGCCGAACAGGCCGCCGACATGGTTGAAGGCGGTGCTGGCCAGCAGGAGTTCCTCGGCGAAGAGGCCTGAACCTCCTCACCGACGTCCTGATCAAGAGGGCGCGTCCATCCGGGCGCGCCCTTTTCTTTTGCCGCTAGACCAGCCTTGCTTCCGCCACGGACCTCGCTCTTACTGGTGCGCTTGGAGGTCCCCATGAAGCGTACCCTTTTCTGTCTCGCCCTCATTCTCGCTCCCGTGGCGGCCCAGGCCATGCCCGTTTCCGAGTTTCTGGCCGAGTCTGAGGACATTCCCCACAATCCGTCTGCTTTGCTGAGGCCCGATGCGCGCAGGCTGATGGGAGAGGCTCAGGCCGCCTTCACGACGGTCCGAGACGAACGGCGCGCCGCTGTGGCTGCCGGACGGCCTCCCGCCTTCTGCCCACCAGAAGGCGCACGGATGCGGATCTCGGCCGAGGACTTCCTGGCACGGCTGAACAGCATCCCTCCATCACGCCGTCACATCAGCGTGACCCAAGCCGTGCGTGAATGGATGGCGGAACGCTATCCCTGCTGAAGTCGTTTCGGGCAACGGAACTCGCGGTCGCGATCACGCAACGTAAGCCATCTTTTCAATCGGCTTCTGCGCGCCTAGGTTCGCGGCTCCGAAAACGAAGGCGGATGCAACCCGCCCCGGAGGATTTGTGCGCGAACGGTTGAACTACAAGGTCAACAGCGAAACCGTCTTTGACGCCCTGATCGCCGCTCGCGACAAGTACGGCGACAAGGTGATCCTGGAGGATCAGGACCGAAACCCCCTGACCTATACCGGCGTGATCCGCGCCGCTCTGGTGCTGGGCGGCAAGATCGCCGCCATGACCGAGCCGGGCGAGCGCGTCGGTGTGCTGCTGCCGACCAGTTCCGGCGTCGTGATCACCTATTATGGCCTGCTCGGCCATGGTCGCGTCCCGGTGATGCTGAACTTCACCTCGGGTGCCCGCAACGTGACCGCCGCAATCCGCGCGGCCGGGGTGAAGAGGGTTCTCTCGGCCAAGCGGTTCGTGTCCCAGGCCAAACTCGAGGACCTGATCGCTGCGATTGAGACCGAGGCCGAGGTCATCTGGCTGGATGATGTTCGCAAGACCATCGGCATTGGCGACAAGGTCTATGGGTTGATGGCTGGTATGTTCCCGCGCCAGTTCCGCGCCAAGACCGATCCGGCATCACCGGGCGTGATCCTGTTCACGTCGGGCAGCTTCGGCGCGCCCAAGGGCGTGGTGCTGTCCCAGTCCAACCTGATCGCCAACTGCCGCCAGATCGCCCAGCACATCGACCTGGATCCTGACTGGGTGATGTTCAATCCGATGCCGACCTTCCACTGTCTGGGCCTGACGGGTGGGGTTCTGCTGCCGCTGCTGGAGGGGATGCGGGCGTTCCAGTACCCCTCCCCGCTTCATGCCAAGCAGATCGTGGAGTTGTTGCCGGACGTGAGGCCGGCGATCCTGTTCGCCACCGACACCTTCCTGAATCAGTGGGCGCGATTGGCCGGACCGGACGATTTCGACAGCCTGCAGTTCGTCGTCGCCGGGGCAGAGCGTGTGCGCGACGAGACGCATCATCTGTTCAACACGCGCTTCCACGGGCTGAAGCTGCTGGAAGGCTATGGCGCGACCGAGGCCGCGCCGGTCGTGGCGGTCAATCATCCGGAGCGCAATCATCCGGGAACCGTCGGTCAGATGCTGCCAGGCATGGAATGGCGCATTGAGCCTGTGCCCGGCATCGACGCAGGGGGCCGCCTGTATCTGCGTGGACCCAATGTCATGGACGGCTATCTGTCACCGACCGATCCCGATGTCATCGAGCCCCTCGAAGGTGGCTGGCACGACACCGGCGACATCGTCAGCATCGACGCCGAGGGCTATTGCACCATCCTCGGGCGGGTGAAGCGGTTCGCCAAGATTGGCGGCGAGATGGTCAGCCTGACGGCGGTGGAAGGCCTGGCCTCTGCGGTCTGGCCCGAGAACCATCACGCAGTGGTTGCGGTACCGGATTCCCGTAAGGGCGAGCGGCTCATCCTGGTCACGGACCGCGACGATGCCGAAGTCGCCCGGCTGGCCGAATGGGCACGATCGCACGGCGCGCCGGAGCTGGCGGTTCCCAAGAAGATCATCAAGGTCGCAAATGTCCCGGTACTCGGGACCGGCAAGACCGACTATGTCTCGCTGCAGAGAATGGCGGAACAGGAAGCCCAGGCGGCCTGATCAACGCCCTTGCCAAGACCGCGTGTAACAGTCACGGTTGCGGTCAAGCGACGGGAAGTCCGCGCGCACTCGGAGGGATTCATCCATGACCTTGTCTGGCTTCGCTGGGCGCGCGCCCCAGGTTCTGAGCCTGTTGCGGATCGTCACCGGCCTGATGTTCATGCAGCATGGGGCCCAGAAGATCTTCGGCTTCCCCGCTCCAGCACGGGGTCCATTTGAGCTGATGAGCCAGATGGGCATCGGCGGCGTGCTGGAGCTGGTCGGCGGCGCCCTGATCGTGCTGGGCCTGTTTACCCGACCCGTCGCCTTCATCCTGTCGGGCATGATGGCGGTGGCCTACTTCCAGTTTCATGCGCCGAACAGCTTGTATCCTCTGGTCAATCAGGGCGAGCTGGCCGCGCTTTACTGCTGGGTGTTCCTCTACCTGGCCTTCGCCGGCGGCGGGGCCTGGAGCCTTGATGCGTTGCGGAGCAAGAAGGCCTGAGATCGGCATGACCGGACGATCTCGCCCGGTCAGTTCTTCAGGCGGTAGCCGGTCTTGAAGATCCAGGTCACCACGGCCAGGCAGACGATCAGGAAGCCGGCGATGGCCGCCAGGCTGATGCCGACCGGCACGTCGCCCTGGCCGTAGAAGGTCCAGCGGAAGCCCGAGATCAGATAGACGATCGGGTTAAACAGGCTCACCGTGCGCCAGAACTCCGGCAGCATATGGATCGAATAGAAGGCACCGCCCAGGAACGTCAGCGGCGTCACGATCAACATCGGCACGGCGTTCAACTCTTCAAAGCCCTTGGCCCAGACGCCAAGGATGAAGCCGAACAGCGAGAAGCTGAGCGCGGTCAGAATCAGGAAGGCCAGCATCAGCGCCGGATGTTCGATGCGCAGCGGGACGAACAGCGACGCCGTCCCCAGGATGACCAGCCCCAGCACCACCGACTTGCTGGCCGCCGCCCCGACGTAGGCCGTCACGATCTCGAACGCAGACATCGGCGCCGACAGGATCTCATAGATCGTGCCGGTAAACTTCGGAAAATAAATGCCGAACGAGGCGTTGAAGAGGCTCTGGGTGAACAGGCTCAGCATGATCAGGCCCGGCACGATGAAGGCGGCATACTCCACCCCCTCGATCTGGTTCATGCGGCTGCCGATGGCCGAGCCGAAGACCACGAAATACAGCGACGTGGTCACCACCGGCGTCACCAGGCTCTGCCAAAGGGTGCGGCGAGCGCGGTTCATCTCGAACTTGTAGAGCGCCCAGACGCCGTGGGTATTGAAGCTCATTGCGCGCCCTCCCCTTCGGTCGAATGGACAAGGCCGACGAAGATGTCCTCTAGCGAACTCTGCCGGGTATTCAGATCCTTGAAGCCGATGCCCAAGTCGGACAGCCGACGCATCAGCGACGGCACGCCTGTCCGCTCGGCGTTGGAATCAAAGACATATTCCAGATCGTTGCCGCCGCTCTTCAGGACCAGTGACCATTCCGACAGCTCGGCAGGAATGGCGTCCAAGGGCTCCTGCAGCGACAGGGTCAGGGTCTTTCTGCCCAGCTTTTGCATAAGGACGATCTTGTCCTCGACCAGGATCAGGCGACCCTTGGAAATCACGCCCACCCGGTCGGCCATCTCCTCGGCTTCTTCGATGTAGTGGGTGGTCAGGATGATGGTGACGCCCTGCGCGCGCAGCTCCCGGACCAGGTTCCACATATCGCGCCGCAGCTCGACATCGACGCCGGCGGTCGGCTCGTCCAGGAACAGGATCGTCGGCTCGTGCGCCAGCGCCTTGGCGATGAGGACACGCCGCTTCATGCCGCCCGACAGGGTTCGCAGTTGATCCTTGCGCTTGTCCCACAGCGACAGCGATTTCAGCACCCGCTCGATGACCGCCGGACTAGGAGCCTTGCCGAACAGGCCCCGCGACAGACTGACTGTCGACCACACCGTCTCGAACGCATCCGTCGTCAGCTCCTGGGGCACCAGGCCGATCCGCTCGCGGGCCTGGCGGTAGTCGCGCCAGATGTTGAAGCCGTCGGCCGTCACCTCGCCGCCCGAGGGATTGACGATGCCGCAGACGATGGAGATCAGCGTGGTCTTGCCGGCGCCGTTCGGTCCCAGCAGGGCGAAGATTTCGCCGCGCTGAATTTCCAGATCGACAGGATGCAGGGCCTGGACGCCCGTCGCATAGGTCTTGGACAGGCCGTGAATCGAAAGGATGGGATCCATGGCTCGCAGTTAGGCGCGCCGGGCCACCAACTCAACCCTTTGAAGATTGAGGTTATCCGCCGCCGATCTGGGCCATCATCAGGCCGGTCGCCCAGCCGGCCGCCGTGCCGACGATATAACCCAGCACCGCCAACAGAACGCCGACCGGCGCGAGCGAAGGATGGAAGGCTGCGGCCGCGACCGGCCCACTCGCCGCGCCGCCGATATTCGCCATCGATCCCACCCCCAGAAAGAAGCTTGGAGCCCGGATCAGACGTGCCACCGTGAACATCAGGATGACGTGCACCAGCATCCAGACCCCGCCGATGAGGAAATATACCGGTGACTCCAGGATCGCCCCGATGTTCATGTTCAGCCCGACACAGGCGACCAGCACATAGACGAAGACCGACCCGATCTTGGCCGCGCCCGCACCTTGCAGCCGCCGCGCCGGAGTGAACGACAACACCACCCCGATGACCGTCGCCACCAGCACAAGCCAGAAGAAGCTGGAGCTCAACGACAGTTGATCCAGGCCCGGATAGGTCTCGCCGAACCAGACCGAGAGGCAATCCGCCGCATAGTGCGACAGGCCGACGGCCCCGAAAGCCACGGCCAGGATGACCATAAAATCCTTGAGGGAGGGAATGCGGGCATGGGCTTGTTCATAGGCTTCGGCACGCAATCGCACGGCCTCGACGGCGCTGGAATCGGCCTTGAGCCAGCGGTCCACGCGCGTCTGATTGGCAGCAATCCACAGCACCGCCGCCATCCAGATGTTGGCGACGATGACGTCCACGGCGATCCAGATCGAAAACACCTCCGGGCCCGCACCAAAGATTTCGTACAGCGCCGCCTGGTTGGCCGAGCCGCCGATCCAACTGCCGGCCACCGTCGCCATTCCGCGCCAGATCGCTTCCGGGCCCGACCCGAGCAGATCGGGCGCAATAAGGCTGGTCAGCCAGATCGCCACCGGGCCACCGATCATGACGCCAAGGGTTCCGGTGAAGAACATGATGAGGGCCTTGGGCCCGAGACGAATCGTCGCCGGCAGGTCAGCCGACAGCGTCAGCAGCACCAGAGCCGCCGGTAACAGATAACGTGACGCCACAAAATAGAGCTTGGACTGTTCGGGATCGACGATACCGAAGGTCGTCAGCAACGACGGCAGAAAATAGCAGAGCAGCAGTGCCGGGATGATCGAGAAGAACCGCTGGACCACCTTGTTCTGCAAGCTCGACGCCCAGAAAATGGCACCAAGAATGGCCGCCAGCATCCCCAGTACGACGGCATCATTGGTGATCAGGGGCGTGGTAGCGGCGGGGTCAGGCATAGGCGGCTCCGTCGGAATCAGACGGCATTCAGCCTTCCGCCGCCTCGAATGACAAGCCCGCGCGCCTTTTGGGATTGCCAAACCCGCACGCGGTCTTGATGGTCCCTGCCCAAATCCAGCCGGGTGGATCCATGTCCTTTTTCAACTCCCTGAGCGGCCGTGTGCTGCTCGCCCTGGTTCTCGGGCTCGGCCTGGGAGCTGCGCTTCAATCCGCCGGTCTCTCCGGTGCCTGGCTCGTGTCGACCGCCGAGGCCGTCGGTGGCATCTGGCTGGGTGGACTCCAGATGACGGTCATCCCTCTGGTCCTGGCGCTGCTGGTCGTGGGGGTCGCGGCCGTCTCCGATGCCATGTCGGCGGGTCGATTGACCGCGCGTGCGATCGGGTGGTTCGTCGGCCTGTTGGTGGTGACCATCGCCGTCACCCTGATGGCCTACCCTCTCGTCCTGTCGATCTGGCCCGTGGACCCCGTCAGCGCCGCGTCCCTGCTCGTAGGCTCCGCCGGGGCAGAAGCCCCTCCTCCGCCGCAGGCGATCGAGTTTGGAGCGTGGCTTCGATCCCTGGCCCCGACCAATCCCGTCACGGCGGCAGCCGAGAACGCCGTCCTGCCGCTGGTCATCTTCGCCCTGTTCTTCGCTTTTGCGATCACCCGGCTGGCCGAACCCAAACGCGCTCTGCTGGTGGGGTTCTTCGACGCCGTGGCCGATGCCATGATCGTTATCGTCAACTGGGTGCTCAAGGTCGCTCCGATCGGCGTCTTCGCCCTGGCCCTGACGCTGGGCCTGCGGGGTGGCCTCGGATCGACCGGGGCCCTCCTGCACTACGTCGTCCTGATTTCGAGCGGCTGTATTCTGGTTGCCGTGGCCGCCTACCCCCTGGCGGCCGTGTTCGGGCGGGTGCCGTTGGGGACGTTTGCACGTGCCATCGCCCCGGCCCAGGTCGTCGCTTTTTCAACCCAGTCGTCTCTGGGCACCCTTCCGGTGATGGTGGAGCGGGCCGTCGACTTTCTGCACATCCCCGAGCGTGTCGCCGGACTGGTTCTGCCTCTGGCCGTCGCGATCTTCCGCATGACCAGCCCGGTCGCCAATCTGGGTGTGGTCTTTTTCATCTGCCACGTCTCGGGGATCCAGCCGACGGTCGCTCAGATGATCGCGGCCGGGGTCGTGGCCTTCGCCGTGTCGATCTCGTCGGTGGGTCTGCCCGGGCAGGTCAGCTTCTTCGTTTCGATCTCGCCCATCTGCCTGGCGATGGGGGCCCCCATCGAACTCCTGCCGCTGTTGCTGGCCGTGGAGGTCATCCCCGACATCTTCCGAACCGTTGGCAACGTCTCAGCAGATCTGGCGGTGACCACGATCCTCAATCGTGGCGAACAGGTCGTTGCACCGGACAACGCCTGAGGCTATCGCAGCACCATGACCGATACTCCGCCTGACCGCCTGGCTTCCAATCCCGACAGCCCCTTCTATGACGAGACCGTGCTCACGCGCGGCGTGGGCGTGCGATTCAACGGCGACGAAAAGACCAACGTCGACGAGTATTGCGTCTCCGAGGGTTGGGTCCGCCTGGTCGCGGGCAAGGCCCTGGATCGCAAGGGCAATCCGATGACGATCAAGCTCAAAGGCGTGGTCGAGCCCTATTTCCGAGAAGATGACACCACCGAGTCTTGATTTCTGAGCCCATCTGGGGTTAACGGAAGCCGCCCTCAGCGGCCTCCCCCAAAGGATTCATGCAGTCTAAGATCTCCCCCGGTTTCGCCGATCGCCTCTCCACCCAGGCTGAGGCCAAGAAGGCCCTTCTGGCCAAGTTCAAGCCCAAGGCCGCAGTCGCCGCTCCTGACGGCGCGCCGACGCGCGACCAGATCAAGGCCCAGGAGCGCGAAGCACTGCGCCAGGCACGCGCCGACGAAAAGCTGCGCCAGGAAGAAGAGCGTCGCGCCCAGCAGACGCAACGCGCTGCTTCGGCCCTGGCCGAAGCCCAGGCCGCCCTGGAAGCCAAGCGCGCCGAGCGCAAGGACCGCAAGTCGGCGGCCAAGGAAGAAGCCCGCCTGCGACGGCAGCTCAAGCGGGCCTGACGCCCTCACGCCATCGTTCGAACAGGTCAACGCGGACGCCGTGATAGGTGGTCCGCGTATAGGCCGAGAACCCGAGCCGGCCGGCCAGGGCGATCGATGGTGTATTGCCTGGCTCGATCAGGCAGACCGTACGCGCGATGCCCTGCTGATCCGCCCATCGGAGGATTGTGGTCACGGCCTCGTAGCCATACCCCTTCCCGTGTGCCGACTCCACGAGCGCCCAGCCTGCCTCGGGCGTCTTGCCGAATCCCGGTTCCAGCGCCCGCTGTGCGAACATGAGGCCCGCCTCGCCCAGATAGGCTCCGCTCATTTTGTCGCAGAGGGCCCAGAAGCCCAGGCCGAGCAAGGCCCAACTGCCTCGATAGCGCAACAGGCGTGCCCAGCTTTCCTCATGGCTCGACGGACGGCCGCCGATGTATCTGACGACAACAGGCGACGCCCACATGGCGGCGACATCGCCAAAATCCTCCACGGTATGAGCCCTGAGGATCAGGCGTTCGGTCTCCAGACGCGGCGCAGAATCGACCATCACCTTTTATCGCTCGCGGGGGCCGGCGGAGCCACCCCGATCCGATATGGTGACCGGCAGGCCAAAGCAAAACGCCCCGGCCTTGCGACCGGGGCGTCGTGCTGCGGATGCCCCGCCTCTAGTAGGTGTAGAGTTCCGAGATGGACAGCACCGCCTGAGCCGGCTGACCGTTGTAGGAGCCGACCCAGATGTCGTAGGTGCCGGTCGAGGGGGAACCCCAGCGAAGCGACGGGTTGAGGTTCTGGCCACCGTCATCGTCGCAATACCAGCGACCGTCCGGGCCGTTGATCACCAGCGTGGTGTCGGCATTCGAATTGACCGAGATGATCAGGGGCAAGCTGCCCGCTTGATATGTGAGTTCAAAATCGGGTGCGCCCGAAATCCAGCCGCGGCAGCTCGAACTCACCGAGCTGCTGGCGTCGATGCTCCCGCCGGCGACCACGTTGATGTTGTACGGATCAGGCGTGAAGCCCGAATACAGAGTCACAGCGCCGTAATTTGCGGGCAGGCGCCAGTCCTGGGCGGCGGCCGAACCGGCAGCGGCAAGCGCCGCAGCGGCGGCAACGGTGGCGATGACAGCTTTCATGTCTAGTCCTCCAGCCTCTCCTCCAAGGATGAGGCAATCCCTTCGGCTCGACCAATTCAAGCCTTCCCGTAGACGCGGTCCCCCGCGCGCCGGTTTCAGGAAATGATTTGGGTCCGCTCGACCCGCTTGGACATATTGCGCCAGATGTTGTTGGCTTTCCGCTGATCGTTTCTGACGAAATACCACGGGAATCTCATCCCTTCGCCGGGGCTTGCACCGGGTTCGGTTGACCCGACTGGATCGCTTCGTCATCAAGGAGACAGGTACAACCTTCGGACTCAGGCGATCTACTGATGAGCTTTTTCTCGCGGCTGAAACGCGACATCCGTTTTGCGGCTGCGGCGACCCGGCTCAGCAAGCGGATCAAGCCGATACAGGCCGAGTCGCCGGACCTGGTCTGTGACGACTTCGAAGCCGCTGTTGATCGCTGGTCGGAGCGCACCGCCGTCGCCGACGAGATCAGATCCCTGACCTATCGCGAACTCGATATGCTCGCCAACCGGTTCGCCCACTGGGCCAAGAGCCGCAACCTGCGGCGTGGTGACACCATCGCACTGGTCCTTCCCAATCGCGTCGAATATCTCGCGGCGTGGCTGGGCTTCAGCAAGATCGGCGTGGCCACCGCCCTGATCAACAATCAGCTGACCGGTGCTGCCCTGGCGCACTGCATCAGGATTTCCAAGGCGCACCACGTCATCGCTGACTTGGACACCTGGCAGGCGGTCGAGGATGCCGGACGGAGCCTGGATCGGTCGTTGATGATCTGGGTGCTCGGGCTGGAGGAGGAGCAAGAGGCCAGCGCACGCCGAGGCCTGGACGCGGCTATCAAGGGCGCCTCGGCTGTTCGACCGGACCGTGTGGTTCGTGAGGGTCTGAACAACCGTTCCGTGGCTCTGTATATCTACACATCGGGGACGACTGGCCTACCCAAGGCTGCGGTGATCTCGAACAGCCGGGCGCGCCTGTATATGCGCGCCTTCGCGGCAGTCACCGAAACGCGTCAGGATGACAAGGTCTTCTGCGTACTTCCGCTCTATCACTCCACGGGTGGGCTGTGCGCGGTGGGTGCTGCCCTGCTGAATGGCGCGGCCCTGATCGTGCGCAAGCGGTTCTCGGCCTCTCACTTCTGGCCCGACGTCGTCGCGACCGGAGCGACCCGGTTCGTCTACATCGGCGAACTCTGCCGGTATCTGATCAACTCGCCGCAGCTACCGGACGAGAGGGCGCACAAGCTCCAGCTCGCCTTCGGCAACGGTCTTCGGGCCGACGTCTGGCCAGAGTTCCAGGAACGTTTCGCCATTCCCAAGATTCTCGAGTTCTATGGCTCGACCGAGGGCAATGCTTCGGTGTTCAATTTCGACGGCAAGCCGGGCGCGATCGGGCGGATACCGAAGTTCCTGCGCAATCGCATGAATCTTCGGCTGGTCCGCTTTGACCCCGAGACCGAAGAGCCCATCCGAGGATCGGACGGATTGCTGAAAGAGACGGCTCCCGGCGAGATCGGAGAGGCCGTCGGCATGATCGGCACCGAGGCCCGCCACGAGTTCGTGGGTTACGCCGACAAGACAGCGTCTCAAAAGAAGATCATTGAAGATGTCTTCAAGCGTGGGGACCGTTGGTTTCGAACCGGCGACCTGATGCGCCGCGACAGCGAGGGATATTTCTACTTTGTCGACCGGATCGGCGACACCTTCCGCTGGAAGGGAGAGAACGTCTCAACCGGAGAGGTGGAGCTACGTCTGGCCGAGGCACCCGGCGTCGCCGAGGCCATCGTCTATGGCGTTCCCGTGCCCGGGGCCGAGGGCAAGGCCGGTATGGCATGTCTGGTCGCTGAAGGCCGCTTCAACGCCAAGACGTTCGCGGCTTTTGTCGATGAGCAGCTGCCGCCCTACGCTCGGCCGGTATTTCTACGGCTTCGCAAGGCCATGGACACCACGGGCACCTTTAAATACCGCAAGGTCGATCTGGTGGCCGACGGCTTCGACCCGTCCAAGACCTCCGACATCCTCTATGTCCGCGACAAGTCGACCTATGTGAAGATCAAGCCCGAACGCTTCGCCGAGATCATGGCGGGCAACGCCAAGCTCTAAGTCAGGGCGATCATCATCGCAGCCCACACGCGCCCATGCGCGCGGCTTGCCGGCGCGCGCCCAGGCGCGCCCGCGCACCTGCGCGCGTCCACCCAAAAAGAAACCGGCCAGGCTTGACGCCTGACCGGTCTCTCGCCCCGGAAACGGTCCGTCGGCCAGGCCGACGGACACGCCCCTTGTTCAAAGCACCTAGTAACGCACGCGCAGGGTGGCACCCCACGTCCGCGGCTGACCGAGGAAGGCATTGTAGGTCTGGGTATCGGTGGCCGGGTTGTAGGGGAAGGACGCGAAGGCCGTCCCCTGCAACGGCGCGTTGAACACCACCTGATAGTACTCTTCGTCGGTCAGGTTTTGGCCCCAGAGCTCCAGCGTCCAACGCTCGTCAGCCGCACCGATGCGGACACGACCGTTGAGCAGCGTCATGGCTTGCTGGATACCCGCCGGCAGCAGGTCGGACTTGGTGTTGTACTCCGAGGTGTACTTGGCCGAGAGGTTGAAGCCGGCGATCAGACCCGCCCCGATCTCCTGCTCGTAGGTCACCGCGCCCGTGGCCGACCATTCCGGCGCGAACGACATCTGGTTGCCCGGCAACAGCGACAGCGGTGGGAACCGTGCGGGGTTGCTCAGGTCCGCCGCCGTGAAGTTGGAGTACTCGGTGTTGGTGTAGGTCAGCCCCCCCTGGAAAGACAGGCCGTCGACCGGGGTGAACCAGATGGTGTCAATGTCGACGCCCACCGAGGTCACTTCCGGGATCGATTCGACCACGAAGGCCGTGCCCAGGAAGGTGTTCAGCTGGAAGTCCGAGAAGGTCTGGTGGAAGGCCGTCGCGTTGAAAAGCATCGACCCGTCAAACAGGGTCGTCTTCACGCCCAGTTCATAGCTGTCGACCGTCTCAGCCGGGAAGAACAGCGACGCATCCGGGGTCACCCCCGTTTGGACACGATCCAGGTTGAAGCCCGCACTCTTGTAGCCGCGCGAATAGGCCCCGTAGATCATCACGTTTTCAGTGAGATCATAAGACAGGTTGATCGTGCCCGAGATGGCGTCCTCGCTGGACGACTCGCTGAGCACGCGATTATCGAAAAGCGGGTTCGTCCACGGCAGACAGATCGCACCCAAAGCCGCCGCCGGCGTCCGGTTGGCCGGAGTGACATTGGCCTGGTTCGACAAGGCACCGAGGCACGCGGCACCATTGGTGCCCAGGTTGTCCTGAAGGCCGCGGAGATCCTTGTTGTCACGCGTCCAACGCAGTCCGACGGTCAGATCGAAGGCGTCGGTCAGGTGGAAGGTGTTGTGGGTAAACAGAGCGAACGTCTCGCTCTCGACCGAGTAGTGGTCGCGCACGCCTTGGCCAGTCGAGAAAGACGGGCCCGTGCCGCCGCCTAAGACGACGCAAGCGGACGAGAACGCCACCGGATTGGTGAAACAGGGAATTCGGCCCGTGTAAGGTCCACCCGGGGCCGTCGCCGTCAGCAACAGCGACAGATAGCTGTTGTAGGCGGATCCGAGGTAGTAGCTGTCCCCACGCGACAGATCTTCCGAAGAATAATAAGCACCCACCAGCCAGTCGACGCGATCGTTCGAACCGGCAAGACGGAACTCCTGGCTCAGGGTATCCAGGCCAAAGCCGTACTCGCCATCCTGGTTGCGGTACAGCAGGTCCATACCCGAGAAGTCGATATCCATGCCGTTCACCGACGACCACGAACGAACGCCGGTGATCGAGGTCAGGGTCGAGCCGCCGAAAGCCTCCAGATCGATATCGGCCTGGACCGACAGGCCCATGTCTTCGATTTCCTGGCCGGTATCACGGTTGGTGAAGCCCGTCCGGGAGAATGGCAGATACTGGTAACCCGGGGCCGGACCGAACGATCCGCCCGTGACTGCGGGCCGCACACCGTTGCCGCCAGCGAGAGCATTGACGAGGGCCGCCGTCGGGCCCGAACGAATCTGCACGGCAGTACAGCAATATTCCTCACGACGGCTGTAATCGGCGATCGCCCGGATCGTCACGTTGTCCGATGGAAGGAACAGCAACTGGCCGCGAACGGTCCAGAAATCCTGGTTCTGGTCGTCCGTGGTCGTACGCGGCCCGACGCCGGTGTTGACGTCGTAGAAACCTTCACGCTGGCGAGCGGCCACGTACAGGCGACCGGCCAGATTATCGGTGATACCGCCGGTAACCGAGCCCGCGACGCCCCAGGCCCCGAAGTTGCCGCCCGTGATCTCTGCCTCGAAGCCGGGCGTGAACGACGGGCGCTCGGTCAGGATGTTGATGACGCCGGCCGAGGTGTTGCGGCCGAACAGCGTGCTCTGAGGGCCCTTCAGGATCTCGATCCGCTGCAGCTCGCCCAGATCGCCGAAGCCGACGCCGTTACGCGGGCGGTAGATGCCGTCGATAACCACGCCGACCGAGCTTTCAAGGCCGGGGTTGTCGCCCACCGTGCCGACGCCGCGAATACGCGCGGTGGTGATCGATTCGTTGGTGGTCGAGGTCACCGTCAGGCCCGGGGTCAGGATCTGGAGATCCTTGATGTCGTGCACGCCGGCGTTTTCGAGGAGAGCCTCGGACAGGGTCGTAACCACGATCGGCACGTCCTGAAGGCTTTGCTCGCGCTTTTGCGCGGTGACGATGATGTCGTCGACGCGCGACGGCTCGTCTGAAGCATCCTGAGCCTGAGCGGCACCAGCCGCAACGCCGAGGATTACCGCAGCCGAAGCCGAGAGACGCAGAAGGTGTTGAAGGCGCATTTCCTACCCCGATTTTCGACCGACCCCAGAGACCGGGGAACGGCGTTTCCAACCTGACTCACGATCCGCTGTGATTCACGGATTCTGTCGGAAATTGGGTAGAGCAAGACCCGCTCAATCACAAGCACCATCAAGGATTTCACGCGCGCGCCATTTGGCGTGTGACGAAAAAACGACAACTTAGAATGACGCTAGGTCAATATCGAACGGGCCCGGTCAGATAATATCGGGTCGGTTCTGCGCCCTCGCCTATCGGACGGGATCGTCGTCGTCGTCTTCGGCTTCGATGACCACGCCCCGCTTGGCGAATGCCAGCACCGCCGCTCCGAGCACAGCCGACAACAGAGACCCCAACAGCACACCCAGCTTGACCTCGATCTGCTCCGGCGAATCCACCGCACCCGGGAACGCCAGGGCCCCGATGAACAGGCTCATCGTGAAGCCGACCCCGCACAGCAGCGACACGCCGTAAAGCTGGGCCCAGCTGGATTGGTTGGGCAGCGAGCCCCAGCCGAGACGGGTCGCCAGCCAGGCGAACCCGAAGACGCCCAACTGCTTGCCGAAGAAAAGGCCCATGGCGATCCCGATCACCAACGGGGCCATCACCTGATCGATCCCGATGCCTGTGAAGCTCACGCCCGCCTTGGCGAAGGCAAAAATCGGAAGGACACAGTAGGCCACATAAGGGTGAAGGTCGCGCATCGCCTCCCGGAGCGGACTTTGGCAATCCTCCTTGCGGGGATCGATCGGCACGATGACGGCAAAGGCGACGGCGATCAGGGACGTCGACAGTCCCCCGACCACCGACAGCCACCAAATTAGCCCGAAACCGAGGATCCAGAAGGGAGCCGGGACCGCATGGTCACGCGCCCAGACGCCGCCGGCGACGAGCAAGGCGGCGGCCAGAGCGATCGGCATCCAAGCCACGCCACTGGAAAAGAGAGCCGCGATCAGGGCGATCGCGCCCAGGTCGTCCACGATGGCCAGCGTCAGCAGAAACACCCGAAGAGACGACGGCAGCCCCCGACCGACCATGGCGAAAACGGCCAGGGCGAAGGCGATGTCGGTCGCCAGCGGAATCGGCCAGCCCTGCAACGGCCCGTCCAGCCATACGGCCAGGCCGACGTAGATCACCGCCGGCGCGACCATGCCGCCCAGGGCCGCCATGACCGGAGAGACCAGCTTCTTCGGATCGCTCAGCTCTCCGCGCAGGATTTCATATTTTATTTCAAGGCCCACCACGAGGAAGAACAGGGCCATGAGGCCCTCCTTGATCCAGTCCGAAACCGTCAGCTCCAGGCGCAACGGTCCGATCTGGAGAACCTGGTAGCCCTTCAGGATATGGAAGTAGGTCTCCGCCAATGGGGAATTGGCCACGACCAGGGCCGCGAGCGCCGCCAAGCCGAGGATTGCACCGGCGGCGGCTTCAGTCTTGAGAAAATCCAGGGTCCAGCGGCGGGGAGCCTTCGCAAGCAATTTCATGGCGCTTCGTTAGCCGCATGAGACACGAAAGGCAAAATTCACTCACGAATCCGGGGTGCGATTGCGCCACGCCCTGAGAAGCAGCGGCAAGACGAGCGACAGGAAGGCGACCCCGGCCAGCGGCAGAGCGAAGCGTGCCATGACCGCCCGGACGTCCTGTACGCCCGCGAGCCCGTCCAATCGGGCCCCTATCCAGCAGTAGATCAGATGCGCCGGTAGAATTCCCAGAAAGGTCGCCCACAGATACGGTGCCAGACGAACCCGCATGACGCCGGCGGCGATGTTGATCAGGTGGAAGGGAACGCTGACGACGAGTCGGGCCGCCAGGACATAGGTGAAGGTGTCCCGGTCGATATGGGCGCAGATTTTCCCGAGCAGCCCCTCGCCTGCTTCGGTCTTGCGCCTCAGCCAGTCCTGCGCTGCGGTGGCTCCTACGGCATAAACGATGAGCGCCCCCGCCGTGGCGGCCAGAGATGTCGCCACAGCTCCGACCCACGGCCCGAACAGGAATCCCGACAGAATGGTCAGGAAGAATACACCGGGCGTTACGCTTGCCGTCAGGACCGTAAAGGCCACCATGAGGACGAGAAGACTCAGCCACCAATGGGTCTCGACAAAACCCTGAAGATCACGGCCCGCCGACCTGACGGCATCAAAAGACAGATATCGGTAGGCTCCCGAGGCGAAGACTGCCGCCGCCAGGGCAAGCAATACGAAAACCGGCCAGAACCGCCTGAGCGCCCCCAAGCTCGACATCACACGCCTCCGCCTCCTCGACCGCGTCCCTCACGTGGCACGTCCGGTTTCGGTGGCGCAACCTATTCGGCTGGGCTAGCCTTCCGCCAACTGCAGGAGATCCCATGACCTGGTTCGCCATCGTTCTCGTCGCGCTTGTCCTTCTGGTCGCTTTCAGCGTCATCAAGATCGTGCCCCAGGGACGGGAGTTCACGGTCGAGCGATTCGGAAAGTACACGCGAACCCTGACGCCCGGCATTCATCTGTTGACCCCGTTCGTTGAGCGTGTCGGCCGTCGAATGAATATGATGGAACAGGTGCTTGATGTTCCAACTCAGGAAGTCATCACCAAGGACAATGCCATGGTGAAGGTCGACGGTATCGTCTTCATCCAGGTGATGGAGGCGGCCCGCGCCGCCTATCGCGTCGACAATCTTCAGTATGCGATCGCCCAGCTTTGTATGACCAACCTGCGGACGGTCGTCGGTTCCATGGAGCTCGATGAGGTCCTCAGTCAGCGCGACTCGATCAACAGCCGACTGCTGACGGTGATCGACGCGGCAACCGAGCCGTGGGGCGTGAAGGCGAACCGGATCGAGATCAAAGACCTGACGCCGCCGACCGACATCACCAATGCCATGGCCCGTCAAATGAAGGCCGAGCGGGAGCGCCGCGCGGTCATCACTGAGGCGGACGGTGAGAAACAAGCCGCGATCGCTCGCGCCGAAGGGGCTAAACAGGCCGCAATCCTTGAAGCCGAAGGACGACGCGAAGCCGCCTTCCGCGATGCCGAGGCCCGCGAGCGTGAAGCCGAGGCCGAAGCCAAGGCCACCGCCATGGTGTCGGAAGCCATCGCGCGCGGCGACGTCAATGCCATCAACTACTTTGTGGCCCAAAAATACGTTGATGCGTTCGCAGAATTGGCCTCGAGCCCACAGCAGAAGACGGTCATCGTGCCGGCTGAAATGGGGGCACTGGTGGGGTCGATCGCCGGTGTCGGCGAACTGATCGGGCTGGCGCGTGATCAGCAGGCCGCACGCCCCGCGCCGACGCCGCCGGCTGCCGGTCGACGCAGCTAGTTTTCGCTTGGGAGCAGCACATGGACGCTGTCATCGCGATCTTTCAGTCGCAGCCGGTCTGGATCTGGCTGGTGATCGGCTGCCTCATTCTGGCGATCGAGGCGGCCTCCGGCACCGAATGGCTGCTGTGGCCAGCCGTTTCGGCGGGTGTGGTCGCGGTTGTCGTCCTGTTGGCGCCGAGCTTGAATGGGCCGCTCCAGGTCGTGCTTTTCGCTGTTTTGACGCTGGTTTCGACCCTCGCTTCGCGCAGGCTCATACGCCGCGTCAATCCGACCGATCCGGACATCAATGATCGCGCCGGACGCCTGATCGGCGAGCGCGCCCAGGTCGTCCACCCCTTCGTCGACGGACGCGGGCGGGTGTTCGTCTCGGGTTCGGAATGGGCGGCGGTGATTGACGGCGACGGCCCGGCGGTCGGCGAAAGCGTGCAGGTCGAATCGGTCGACGGCTCGATTCTGAAGGTGCGCAACTAGGGAGTCTCGTTGAACTCCCGCCAGCCCTTGTGGTCGGCGATTAGGAGCATCTCGGTGTCCCCTGACGTATCCCCATAAGCAGCTGCCAACCGAATCGCCGGGCCGAACGCAGCCCGTAGCCGCGCAACCTTTTCGCGGCCGCGACAATTTGGCGTCGCGAACGCTCCGGTCAGGCGACGGTTCGCGATTTCCAGTTCAGTTCCCAGCAACAGATCCGCGCCTAGTCGCTCTGCAAATGGTCGCACCGTCAGGGTCGGCGACGCTGTGACGATCACACGAACAGCGTCCCGCTCGCCCCAGCCCCGCCAGGCCGCCAGGGCGTCGGGCCGCACGAATCGCGACCAGACCTCGTCGGCGAACCTCTCCGCGTCGTCAGCCACGTCTTCGACCCGTTTGCCCTCGAGAAAGGTGCGGGTCGCCGCCGCCTTCAGTCGTCCACGATCCCGGTCGAGCGGGTACAGGATAAGGTCCGGGGCCAGCCGCACGAGCCCGGCCAGATAGCCAGCCGGCCCCGCGCTCCACCTCAGAAAGGCCGTGTAACTATCTTGAATTGTAATCGTTCCATCGAAATCGAACGCGACCACTGGACGGGACTGGTCAAAGGCGTGTTCAGTCTCCATTTAGGCTTTACCCTGATGATGCAACCGAGCGTGACAAGGCCCTCGCAGGTCGGGGTGGACGATTGGGTCTGGCGTTGTCATTGTTTTGGGAACTATGCGGCCATTATCTTGCGATACAAGGCTGGGAAGACGTGGGGGCGTCCCGGTGAGCGACAATCCCCGGTGTGAGTAGGACGAGAAGATGACCAAGGCCGCCGGCGGCGAATCCAAGAGCACGCTCTACTGCTCCTTCTGCGGCAAGAGCCAGCACGAAGTCCGCAAACTGATTGCGGGACCGACCGTGTTCATCTGCGATGAATGCGTCGAGCTCTGCATGGACATCATCCGCGAGGAGCACAAGACCGGCTTCGTCAAGACCGGCAAGGACGGCGTGCCGTCGCCCAAGGAAATCCGCAAGGTCCTGGACGACTACGTCATCGGTCAGGACCACGCCAAGAAGGTTTTGTCCGTTGCGGTCCACAATCACTACAAGCGCCTGAACCACGCCACGAAGAACAACGACGTCGAACTGGCCAAGTCGAACATCATGCTGATCGGGCCGACGGGCTCGGGCAAGACGCTGCTGGCCCAGACGCTCGCGCGGATCATTGACGTGCCCTTCACCATGGCCGACGCCACCACCCTGACCGAGGCCGGTTACGTCGGTGAAGACGTCGAGAACATTGTGCTCAAGCTGCTGCAGGCGGCCGACTACAACGTCGACCGGGCCCAGCGCGGCATCGTCTACATCGACGAAATCGACAAGATCAGCCGTAAGTCCGACAATCCGTCGATCACGCGAGACGTGTCGGGTGAAGGCGTTCAGCAGGCTCTGCTCAAGATCATGGAGGGCACGGTCGCTTCGGTGCCGCCCCAGGGCGGACGCAAGCATCCGCAACAAGAGTTCCTGCAAGTCGACACGACCAACATCCTGTTCATCGTCGGCGGTGCGTTCGCCGGCTTGGAAAAGGTCATCTCCGCCCGTGGCGAGGCCGCCTCGATCGGCTTTGGCGCTCGCGTCAAGGAGATGGACGACCGGCGCATGGGCGACATCCTGCGAGGCGTCGAGCCCGACGACCTGATGCGCTTCGGCCTGATCCCGGAGTTCATCGGCCGCCTGCCCGTGCTGGCGACGTTGGAGGACCTGGACGAAGGTGCCCTGATCAAGATCCTGACCGAGCCCAAGAACGCCCTGGTCAAGCAGTATGGTCGGCTGTTCGAGATGGAGAACGTCACCCTGACGTTCACCGACGATGCCCTCTCCGCGGTGGCCAAGAAGGCCATCACCCGCAAGACCGGCGCGCGCGGTCTGCGCTCGATCCTGGAAGGCATTCTGCTCGAGACCATGTTCGAGCTGCCGACCTTCGAAGGCGTCGAGGAGGTCGTGGTCAATGGCGAGGTCATCGAGGGCAAGGCCCAGCCACTGCTGATCTACTCTGAAAAGCGTAAGGCCGACGGGGCCGCATAGCCTCCTTTCAACAGGTCCGAGAACCGTTTTGATCGGTGGGCGTCAGCTTTCTCGACCGCCATCTCCGGCTATCTGGAGGAAATGCACATGTCCATTCGTACAACCCTCGCCGCCGTCGCGGCGATTGCCCTTGCCTGCTCTCTTGCCGCGTGTGAGAGCCCGGCAGACGCTGCTGCCGAGGACCAGGCCGACGCCATCGAAGCCACAGGCGAGGCTCAAGCCGATGCCCTGGAAGCCCAGGCGGCTGACGCTGCTACCCCGGCCCAGGAAGAAGCCCTGGAAGATCAGGCCGACGCCGTCGAACAGGCTGCCGGTCGCCAGGACCGAATGGGCTCCAGGCGCTGAAACGGGGGCCGGTTGCGCGTTGCGACCGGCCCTTTTTCATGCGCGACATGACGTTAAGGAGCGCGCGTCCTCGAGGACACGCCGCGCGAAAGAGCTCCGCCAACACGCGTCTCGCTGCATTTGCCCCTTGCGTTATGCTGCAATGCAATGTCCTTTCCCTTCCCGGGCCCGCCTCCCGGAATCGCCATGAAAAAGATCGAAGCCGTCATCAAACCCTTCAAGCTCGACGAGGTGAAGGAAGCGCTGCAGGACATCGGCGTGCAGGGCATGACTGTGATCGAAGCCAAGGGCTATGGTCGCCAGAAGGGCCACTCTGAGCTGTATCGTGGCGCTGAGTACGTCATTGATTTCCTTCCGAAACTGAAGATCGAGATCGTCGTGCCCGACGATATGGTCACCGCCGCCACCGACGCCATCATCGCCTCCGCCCGCACGGGCAAGATCGGCGACGGCAAGATCTTCGTCACCGACGTCGTCGATGTCATCCGCATCCGGACCGGCGAAACCGGTCCACAAGCAATCTAAGATTTCCACAGGGGTCGCTTCGGCGACCTTTTTTCGTCCCCTCCCCAACTGACGGACCGCCCCAAAAATGAGCGCAGCCAGCATCCTCAAGCAGATCAAGGACGAAGAGATCCGCTACGTCGATCTCCGCTTTACCGATCCTCGTGGCCAACTTCAGCATGTCACGTTCGACATCGGCATGGTCGACGACGACTTCCTTGAGGAAGGCACCATGTTCGACGGCTCGTCGATCTCTGGATGGAAGGCCATCAACGAGTCCGACATGCTTCTCAAGCCGGACCTGACGACCGCTTACGTGGATCCTTTCTACCAGCAGGCCACGCTTTTCCTCTTCTGCGACGTGCTAAATCCCGACACGGGCGAGCCGTACAATCGTGACCCACGCTCCATGGCCAAGAAGGCCCTGGCCTACATCAAGTCGGCGGGCGTCGGAGACACCGTCTATTTCGGCCCTGAAGCCGAGTTCTTCGTCTTCGATGACGTGCGCTGGTCCACCGCACCGGAGAACACCGGCTATACGTTTGATTCCATCGAACTGCCGTCGAACACCGGTAGGGTCTATCCGGAAGGCAACCTCGGCCACCGCCCGGGCCCGAAGGGCGGCTACTTCCCGGTCAATCCGGTCGACAGCGGCCAGGACCTGCGCGGCGAGATGCTGGCGGTAATGGGCGAGCTGGGGCTGGAGCCGGAAAAGCACCACCACGAGGTTGCCCCGGCCCAGCACGAACTGGGTCTGAAGTTCGCCGATCTGCTGACCATGGCCGACCGGATGCAGCTCTATAAGTACGTCATCCACAACGTCGCGGCGGCCTACGGCAAGTCGGCAACCTTCATGCCCAAGCCGATGTTTGGCGACAACGGCTCGGGGATGCACGTTCACCAGTCGATCTGGAAAGCCGGAAAGCCCCAGTTCGCCGGCGACAAATACGCCGGCCTGTCCGATATGTGTCTGTGGTACATCGGCGGCATCATCAAGCACGCCAAGGCCATCAACGCTTTCGCTAACCCGACGACCAACTCCTACAAGCGCCTCGTGCCGGGCTACGAGGCCCCGGTGAAGCTGGCCTATTCGGCCCGCAATCGCTCCGCTTCAATCCGGATTCCGTGGGTGTCCTCGCCCAAGGCCAAGCGCATCGAGGCCCGCTTCCCTGATCCGATGGGCAACCCCTATCTCACCTTCGTCGCCCTGCTGATGGCCGGCCTGGACGGTATCGAGAACCGGATCGACCCGGGCCCGGCGATGGACAAGAACCTCTATGACCTGCCGCCTCAGGAGCGAAAGAACGTGCCGGAAGTCTGCGGGTCCCTGCGTGAAGCCCTGGAGGCGCTCGACAAGGACAGGGCCTTCCTGAAGAAGGGTGGCGTCATGGATGACGACTTCATCGACAGCTACATCGACCTGAAAATGGAAGAAGTGGCGCGCCTGCAGCTGCACCCGCACCCAGTCGAATTCGACATGTATTACAAATGCTAGATCAGCTAATCTGAGACAGGGCGGCAGATGTCCTGCCGCCCGATCTCTCGAATGGCGGCCTAGAGGCCCAGCGTCGCCCGGTAGGTGGGATGCACCACCTCGGCCCATTCAGGGTGCTTCTTGAGATAGCCGGCAAAGAACGGGCAGACCGGCAGGATCACCAGGCCCCTCGCCTGCACGTCCGACAGCACGTGTCGCGCCAATCGACTGGCGATACCGCGGCCTTCCAGCGCCTGGGGTACGAGGGTCTCGGTGACCATCAAGCCGCCCGACACCAGATTGTAGGTCACCACCGCCGTCTGGCCCTCCACGTCCAGCGCATAGCGCCGGGCGTCGTGTTCGTCGCGAATGTCCGGATCCAGATCGCTCATGCGACCTCCGCCGGCAGGTCGATGTCGCAAAGGGAAAAATCGGCTCCGCGCGCGCTGCGAACCTGTTCGACCAGATCCCGGAACGCCTGGCTCGTCGTCGACAGCACACGCACCGTCGGACGTTCGGCCTCCGGGATGTCGGAGGCCACCTGGACCCGGATCATCGTATCCGGCTCCGTGACGGCACCGGACGAATCACTCCCGTGACTGAGGGCACGCACGACGTCCAGCCCGACGACGGCCCGGCCCCAGACCGTGTATCGCTTGTCCAGGGAAGGATAGGCTTGGCGCATGATGAAAAACTGGCTGTTGGCGCTGTCGTTGTCCTCGTCACGCGCCATTCCGGCGACGCCAGGGCAGTAGGTCGCCCAACCGTGAACCTTGCCGTCGCCCGTCTGGCTCATCAGGGCGTCCGGCTGACTGATGATCGGCAGCGACCCCATGAAGCCGAGGACCGATCCCATCGGCGTGGCAACCGGGGTAAAAGCCATGTCAGATCCACGCCGGAAGGTGAATTCGGCATCCAGATCGGGGTAGGCGCTCTGCCCCTCTCCCCACAGCGCGCGATCTGCTCCCCGGCTCAACGGATCGCCCGTCTGGGCCATGAACCAGTCGATGACCCGGTGAAAGCGCTGATTGTCGTAGAAGCCGTCGCGCGCCAGCCTTCGAACGCGTTCGACGTGGTTCGGAGCGACCTCGGGGGCCAGTTCGACCAGAATCCGACCGCGGCTTGTGTCGATCACCAGCAAATTCTCGGCCGGTACGGTTCGCCAGGCCGCAGCGGGGATGGCGGTCGCGGTAACCTCGGGTGCCACGGGCCCGGCCTCCTGGGCCTCGACGAAGCTGGGCATTGTCAACGCTGCCAGCGTTGCGATCAGCAGCCCACGTCTCATTCTCTCGTCTCCGACTATTCGAACACTTCAGATAAAGGCGCCACGTCGCATAGCGAGAAGCTGGCCCCCCGAGCCGCCCGGCGCGTCTCGATCAACTCTGCAAAGCGCGCCGATCCGCCGTTCAGAACCCGTACACGCGGCCTGTCCGGGACGGGAATGTCCGCAGCCATCCTGAGCCGGGTCATTCGGTCGCGAGTCGCTTCCGGCACGATCCCTGAGCCCCCCTCTCCAGGCTGGAGCGCCATGACCGCGTCCATCGGACCGACCACCCGCCCGAAGGCCGTATATTGGCCATTCAGCATCGTTCCGGAAGCATTCATGATGAAAAACTGACTGTTAGCCGTGTTTACATCGCCAGCCGTGCGCGCTGCACCGACCACGCCTGTGCAGAACCAGGCCTGGGCCTCGACGCGACCATCGCGGGTGGCGAACATCTGGCCATCCGGTTGCGTCTGGACCGGCATCACACCAAACAGGCCCAACTGAACCCCTGCCGCCCGCGCCAGGCCACGGTCAGTGCCTTCGATCGGAACGAATGCCGGTTCAGCCCCGCGGCGAAACGTGAACTCAGCCTGGACATCCGGCAGGTCGCTGCCGCCCAAGCCTGTGCCCTGCGGGTCGCCCGTCTGGGCCATGAAACCCGGCATGACCCGGTGAAAGCTCAGGCCGTCATAGAACCCCCGCCGCACCAGGGTCTGGATACGCTGGACGTGGTTCGGCGCAACCTCGGGCATCAGTTCGACAAGGACACGGCCCTCGGTCGTGTCGATCACCAACAGGTTCTCGGCCGGTACCTCGCGCCAATCGGAGGTCTGGGCCAGCACAGGGGCCGCCCACAGGACAGAGAGGGTCAACAGGACCGCGAGACGACGCATTCAACTAAACCTTGAGCTTGGCGCGTACGGCGCGGGCGATTTCAGGCGGCACAAAGCCGTCAATGTCCCCATGAAGTCGCGCGATTTCCTTGACCAGACGCGAGGCGATGGCCTGATGGCGGGGGTCGGCCATGAGGAAGACCGTTTCAATCTCGTCGTTCAGCTTCTGATTCATGGCGGTCATCTGGAACTCGTACTCGAAATCCGCCACGGCCCGCAGCCCACGTATGATGACACCGGCACCGACCTCCTCGGCGAAGTGCATCAGAAGGCTTTCAAAGGGGAGGACTTCGATCAGGGTGCCGTTTCGTAGAGGCTCGACCACCGATTCCAGCATGGCCACGCGCTCATCGGTCGTGAACAGGGGGCCCTTGTCATCGTTCCTGGCGACGCCCACGACGAGCTTGTCCACGAGCTTTACGGCACGCCCGATGATGTCCAGGTGTCCGTTGGTGACCGGATCAAACGTGCCCGGGTAAAGGCCGATGCGCAAAGGTGTCCTCCGGTGGATCGCCCGTCCCGCCTTGTCTAGCACGGATTGTGGCGCAGCCTAGATCGGCTCAACCGGATTGGTGGCCCAGGCGGCCTCAAGGCGCTCGATCATGCGCGGATCGGTATTCAGGCGGGTCTCGTCGATGGCCGAGATCGGAGCCGCGGGGGTGGCGCTGTTGCAGATGAAGGCACCGTCGAAATCAGCCACGTCCGACAGCTTGACCAGTCTCGACACACTGTTGAGTCCCACGGCCAACAGACCTCTTTCGATCAGGGCCTGTGCCGTCCCGTCCAACTTCTCAGCCCGGGGCCACACGACCGTCTGGCCCTCAAGGAAGCCGATGTTCCAGATGGGCCCTTCGCTGATCACACCGTCGGCGGTGACGAAAACCGCGTCGTCAAACTTCGCCGCCCGCGCGGTGCGCATGGCGTTGACGATGCCGAAGATGCCGCAGTGCTTGAAGTGCGGCATCTCGCGTTGATAGATCTGGCTCTGCAGGCGCAACGGACCGGGAAGCGGTCCAAGCGGGCCGGACACCCGGATCATTACGCTCGGCCGTCCCAGAGCTTCCGGGCGCCGAACCGACATGTTGGGCAAGAACAACTGGACCCGGACCGAAGCCCTTCCCTCCACGTCCGCCAGGGCCGCGCGCAGAAGCCCGCGCAACCGATCCTCTGGCACACCCTGGCCAAACAGGGCCAGGGCCGAACGCTCAAGGCGGTCGATGTGGCGGCTCAGCCCCCGCACCCCGCCCGGTTCATGCTGGAAGGAGGTGAAGGCCCCATATCCCGACATTGCCATGGGCATGAGCCCCGCGACCGTTGCCGGCACGCCGTCGATGTGAACGATCTCGATCACGCCTCGCGGTCGTCATCGCCGAGGTCGCCGTCACCTGGTGTCAACGGATCGGCTCCGGCTGCGTCGTCATCGCCTGAATCTGGCAGACGTTCGACCGACACCACCTTCTCCCCGTCGGCGGTGCGGAACACGGTGACGCCCTGGCTCGGCCGCCCGACGATGCGGATCTGATCGACCGGCGTGCGGATCATCTGGCCGCCAGAGGTGACCAGCATCAAATCATCGCTGTCCTCCACCGGGAAGCTGGCCGCCAAACGGTCGCCTGCGCGCCCGCCCAGGCCGTGCGCCGTCAGCCCCTGCCCGCCACGCCCGGTGCGCCGGAATTCATAGGCTGAAGACCGCTTGCCGAACCCCGTCTCGGTGATGGTGAGAATAAACTGCTCGGCCGCACCCATTTCCGCAATCCGTCCCACCGACAGGACGGCATCTTCGACCCCCTCGTCGGCGTCGTCGGAGACGGCATCGTCTTCGCCTTCGCCCATGGCGCGTCGCATGGCATTGGCGTGTCTCACATAGGCGGCGCGCTCTTCGGGCGTCGCTTCGAATCGGCCCAGAACGGCCATTGAAATCACCACGTCGCCCAACTGGAGGCGCACGCCGCGAACGCCGGTCGACTTGCGGCCCTTGAAGACGCGAACGTCGTCGGCCTTGAAGCGAATGGCCCGACCCAGCGCCGTCGTCAGCATGACGTCGTCCTCGGCGGTGCACAGAGCCACGCCGACCATGGAATCGCCCTCTTCGAGATCCATCGCGATCTTGCCTGCGCGATTGACGCTGGCGAAGTCCGACAGCTTGTTGCGGCGCACGTCACCCGACTTGGTGGCGAACATGATGTCGTAGCTGTCCCAGGTCGCCTCGTCTTCGGGCAGCGGCAGCACGTTCATGATCGTGTCGCCGGGCTCGATCGGCAGAAGGTTCACAAACGCCTTGCCGCGCGCATTGGCGGCCCCCAGCGGAAGCCGCCAGGTCTTGAGCTTGTAGGCCTTGCCGTTGGTGGCGAAGAACAGCACCGGCGTATGGGTCGAGGCCGAGAACACGCCGACCACGGCGTCCTCATCCTTCATCCGCATGCCGGACTTGCCTTTGCCCCCGCGATGCTGGGTACGATAGTCGGCCAGCGCCGTGCGCTTGACGTATCCACCGTGGGTCACCGTGACGACCATGTCCTCGCGCGGGATCAGGTCTTCGTCCTCCAACTCGAAATCGCCCTCGACGAATTCCGAGCGGCGCGGCACGGCGAACTCGGCGCGTACCCGGATCAGGTCCTCGCGCACGACCGCCAGGATGTTGGCGCGGTCCGACAGCAGGGTCAGCTTCTCCTGGATGTCCGCCGCAACCTCGCGGGCCTCCTCGAAGATTTCGTCGCGGCCGAGACCGGTCAGGCGGCTGAGCGTCAGGGACAGGATCGCCCGCGCCTGCTCATCGGTCAGGCGAAGCTTGTCGCCATCAATCACGACCGAGCGCGGATCGGCGATCAACTCGATCAACGCCATCATGTCGCCGACCGGCCAGGCCTTGGCCTGAAGCTTCTCTCGGGCTTCGGCCGGGTCCTTGGCCGCCCGGATCAGAGCCACCACCTCGTCGATGTTGGCAACCGCCAGCCCCAGACCGACCAGGACGTGACCGCGGTCCCGCGCCTTGCCCAATTCGAAGCGGGTCCGGCGGATCACCACCTCTTCGCGGTGCTCCAGGAAGATTTCCAGTAGCCGGCGCAGGCCCATCTGCTCGGGCCGACCGCGGTTCAGCGCCAGCATGTTGACGCCGAACGAGCTCTGGAGAGCCGTGAAGCGATAGAGCTGATTCAGCACCACGTCGCCCGAGGCGTCGCGCTTCAATTCGACGACGACGCGCATCCCGTGCCGGTCGGACTCGTCTCGAACATCCGAGACGCCCTCAACCCGCTTGTCACGAACCAGTTCGGCGATCCGCTCCTGCAACGTGGCCTTGTTCACCTGATACGGGATCTCGGTGATGATGATGGCCTCGCGGTCCTTGCGGATCGTCTCGATCGTCGCCTTGCCGCGCACCATCACCGAGCCACGCCCGGTCATCAGCGCATTCCGAGCGCCGGTCCGGCCTAGAATCTCTCCGCCGGTCGGGAAGTCAGGGCCGGGTACGATCTCGAGGAGGGTTTCAGTCCCGATATCAGGATCGTCCAGCAGCGCGAGACACGCGTCCACCACCTCACCGAGATTGTGTGGTGGAATGTTCGTAGCCATGCCGACGGCGATGCCGCCGGCTCCATTGACCAGCAGGTTCGGGTAGCGCGCCGGCAGCACGACCGGCTCCTGGCGGCTGCCGTCATAGGTCTCGCGGAAGTCGACCGTGTCCTTGCCAATATCGTCCGTCAGCGCCTCGGCGGCCTTGGTCATGCGGCTTTCTGTGTAACGCATGGCCGCCGGAGGATCGCCGTCGACCGAGCCGAAGTTGCCCTGACCATCGACCAGCAGCAGTCCCATGGAGAAAGGCTGGGCCATCCGCACCAGGGCGTCGTAGATCGCGCTGTCGCCGTGCGGGTGATAGCGACCCATGACGTCACCGACGATGTTGGCCGATTTGACGTACTTCTTGTCGTGGGTGCGGCCCTCTTCGTGCATCGCATAGACGATGCGACGATGCACAGGCTTCAGACCGTCGCGCGCATCCGGCAGGGCGCGGCTGACGATCACGCTCATGGCGTAGTCGAGATAGGATTTCTTGAGCTCGTCCTCGATGGCGATGGGGGCGATATCGCCCCGGCCCGAGGCTGAGCCGTGGTCTTCAGTTTCGTCGGTCAAGGGAAGTTTTTCTTCGAAGAATCGGAGCGTTCAGCGCTACTTCAGTGTTAGCATTTATGCGCCCGCAGCGCAAAAAACGGGCCCGCTTGGAGGGGTGGCCAGACATGATCCCTAAGGTCTTGATTTCAGTTATTATTGCCTCGTCTTTGGCGGGGTGCGGCACACTCCGTGACGGACGCACCGACGATGCCGCCCGCCTTCCGGAAACATGGGACTTGCCAGAGCCGGTGGTCGCAGACCTGAGAGCGTCGGACGGCAGCCCCGTGGGGCACATTCAGATGCGTGCCGGGCCGCAGGGGCTGCTCATCCGGATCGAGGGAGAAAACTGGCCCGAAGGCTGGCACGGCGTGCATCTGCATACGGTCGGAACCTGTGAAGCCCCCGGCTTCTCGAGCGCCGGGGGACACGTGAATCATACCGAAGCGCCTTATCCGCATGGCCTGTTGAACCGCGATGGCGGACCCGATAGTGGCGACCTTCAGAATGTTTACGCCCACGCCGACGGCACCGCGCGCGCTGAGGTCTATCTGGCGCGACCGGCCGCAACGGATGCGGCTGCATCGGCTCGCGCATCCGGCCTGGCGATCATCATTCACGCCAACGCCGACGATCACGTAAGTCAGCCGATCGGAGGGGCCGGACCTCGCCTCGCCTGCGCCGTGATCTATCCGCGCGCGCGCGACGTGGATTGACAAGTCCGCCGCTTGGACGTCCGCCTGTTGATATGGTCCTTTACGTCGGTGATCTCCTCCCCTCGCTCCGGCTGCCCAGCAGCAACAACCCCACCTATGCGATCGACACTGCCGCGGGCCGCTATCTCGCCTTCGGCGTCCTCAGCGGGGCCGGCGATGATAGTGTGCAAGCCGGGATCGACCTGATCGAAGCCAATCGCCATCGCTTTGACGACGCCCACGCCAGTGTGTTCGGCATCGTCCCGGATCGACCGGAATGGCGCGAACGCTGTCAGGACCAGATTCCGGGTCTGCGGTGGCTATTCGATGCCGACGGGGTGGCTGCGAGGAGCTTGTCGGACGGGGGCGAGCCCGCCTGGCTGCTGGTCGACCCTACGCTTCGATTGCTGAGACGCACGGGCTCCGAACGCGCCGCGAGCCTGCTGGAAAACGTCTCGACCCTGCCACCGCCCCACCTGCATACGGGGGGCGAGACGTTCGCGCCGGTGCTCCTCGTTCCGAGGATATTCGAACCGGACCTCTGCGAGTCCCTGATCAACGCCTACCGGGCCGACGGAGGAGAGGTTTCTGGGTTCATGCGCGAGGTGGACGGCATTACCCGTCTCATGCAGGACGAACGACATAAACGTCGCTCCGACGCCTATCTGCCTCAAGGCGACCTGATGAACCAGGTTCGGGCCCGCATCAAGCGACGCCTCGCGCCGCAGATTTACAAGGCGTTCCAGTATCAGGCGACCCGGATGGAGCGGTATCTGGTCGCCTGCTACGACAGCGGAACCGGGGGCTATTTTCGTCCGCACCGTGACAACACGACCAAGGGAACGGCGCACCGGCGGTTTGCCGTGTCGATCAATCTGAACCAGGATTTTGACGGCGGAGACCTGAGGTTTCCCGAATATGGGTCACGCACCTACCGGCCGCCCCTGGGAGGAGCTGTCGTTTTTTCCTGTTCACTGCTCCACGAGGCAACTTCGGTCACGCGAGGGCAACGCTACGCCTTTCTGCCCTTTCTGTACGACGATGCAGCGGCTGCAATCCGGGAGGCGAACCTCAAATATCTCGATCCCGCCCTGCTCGATGAGGGAACCGCGCCGGCCTAGCTGGAGCCAGCACCGGCGCGCAGCCGGCGTTCTGCCAGGGCGACGAGTCCCACGCCGGCCAGGGCCATTGAACCGCCGACCAGGATCTGGGTCGTCAGCACATCACCCATGACACCCACTCCGATGGCGACGGTGACAAGCGGTGTCGCCAGCAAATAGGGCGTTACGCGTCCGGCTTGCCGACGTTGAACCAACCAGAACAGAAACGCCGTCGCGGTCACCGACGACACGAGCCCGGCCCACAAAACCGACGCCCAGACCAGTGGGCCGGCCGCCTGGATCGCCGCGATTTGGCCGCGCTCGAAGATGGCGGACCCGAGCAGCATGACCGGTGCCGTCCCCAAGGCGAGCAACCCCTGCATTGTGAAGGGAGACGCCCCCCGTATCCGCCGGGCCAGGACGGTGCTACCGGCCCAGGCGAAACCGGCCGCCAAACCCAGGCCAACCGGGACGACGTCGCGCATGGCACGGGGATCGACCGTCATCCACGCCACGCCGAGGAAGGCGACAACGAGGCCAATTACAGCCATTCGAGGCAACCGCTCGCCCAGCGCCAGAAACGAGATCAGGGCCGTAAAGGGAATCCACATCTGCTGGGCGATCACGAATGGGCTCAGGTCTTCAGCCAGCCAGTAGCCGACATAGATCAGACCGAAGTGGATGGGCCCACCAAGCAGGACCAGCAGCCCCAAGCTTCTCCAGTCTGAAATTCCGGGACGCAGGAACGGCACCAGCACCAGCGCCGCCAGAGTGAAGCGTAGTCCCGCGACCAGGAGCGGCGGCAATACCTCGGTCGCGACCTTGGCCGCCGCATTGTTGATGCCCCAGATCAGCACGATGGCCACAATGGCCGCGACTTCGGCCGGGCTCAGGCGTTCGGATGATCCGGCGGCGGACAGGGACACACGCCCTCTTGCCACAGCTTTCTGCCCGTGCACGTCACGTCAGGTGACGGCGCGTTACCTCAACCTAGAAAACCGGCTTTGCGATCATCAGCCAGTAGATCCCCAGAACCGCCGAGAAGGCTGGCCAGCCCAGACCGAACCACCAGCGGTAGAGGCGAAAATAGCTGTCCGGGAGCGGCAAACCCGCTGCCACGGCCTCTTCGGCCAGGTCCTTGAGCCGGATCTGGATTCTGACCACCGGCAGCCAGCAAAGCCCCGTCAGGAGATATAGGCCGTAGGCGGCCATCAGCCAGGGCTCGGTCAGGCTGTAGCCCTGGGATGCAATCAGCATCACGCCGCTGATGGGCTGAATGACGACAGCGGTTGCGGTGAAGACGAGATCCGCCAGGATGACGATCCGCCCGACGGCCGCGACGATGGCGGCATCACGAGTCGCGTGGGCCCTCAGCATGAAGAAGGCAATCCCGGCCCCGGTCCCAAACAGCACCGCGCCCGACAGGACGTGCACCAGCTTGATCAACTCATAGGTCATCGTCGGTCATCCGTCGCAGCCACGAACAGGCACAACACCATCATCGGCACGACCTTCAGCCATGGCCCCAGCGGATCCAGCCACAGCTGCGGTGCCCAGATCGTCGCGGCGACGAGATAGCCGAGGGTCGCCAGAACCATCGCCAGAGCGGCCCCGCGCGTCCAGCGTCGGACCCATAGGGCAAGGCCGATCAGGATGTCGAAGACCCCGCCCCACGCCGCGCCATGCCAGGCCGCCCCATCGCTTAAGCCGGCGGTCCTGAGATGTTGCCGAGCGACATCGAAACTGGGCCCCAGTGTGATCACGCCGGTGAGGATCCAAAACAGCCCCAGCGTGACGATGGCGATCGGCCGAACGAAATAGAGACGCGCCTGCCAGCGGTCGGCGGTCGTCGCCGGCTCGTCGGCAAGAAGCGCGGCCAGGGCGCGTGGCTGAACCCCTGTGATCCGCGTCACCCGGTCCGGGGCCGGTCCCGAGGCACCATGATGCATCTGTCGCACCGCCGCCGAACGGAAGGCTGAAGGCCAGCCGAGAAAGCCCAGAAGATCTCCGATATTGACGGCTGGCCAGGCCAGCCACGACGGAATGGGCACGACCGGCGCCGGGGCCAGCCCAAGCCAGCCGCGAAGCGCGCGCAGCAGGTCCGACTGGCTGACCAGCTCGGGCCCGCCGACGTCCAGTGTGACGCGAACCGGTGCATCGGCATCCGCCATCGCCAGCACGACGTCCGCCAGGTCACTCATGGCCAACGGTCGAAACGTCTGATCGCCGCCCAGCACGGGGATCACCCCCGGAAAGGCGGCGAGGCCTCTCATCAACACCGTTCCGCCAAAACAGGCGCGGGCCATGACCAGCGAAGGTCGCACGATGATCCAATCCAGATCAGAGCCCGCGATCATGTCTTCGGTCGTCGCCTTGGTCCGACCGTAGGCCGTCCCTGCCCCGGCTTCGGCGCCTGCGGCTGACAGGTGGATCAGGCGTCGAACGCCCGCCGCCTGACAGGCTTCGATCAGGGCGGCCGGCCCGGAAATGTGGGCTAGCTCGGGATCCTCGCTCGCCCCTTTCTGGAGCACGCCGACACAGTTCACGACAAGGTCGACACCTTCCAGCAACGCCCGCCAACCGGAGGGATCGGTCAATTCGGCGAAGTCGGCCCGGACCCAACTGTGAAGCGGGGCCTGTCGGCAGGCGGCACGCGGATCCCGCGCTCCGGCCCGGACCTCCCAACCGGCACGCCGGAAAGCCGCTGCCAGATGCGAGCCGATGAAGCCGGAGGCTCCAAGGATGAGAACCCTTTGCGACATGATCGGACCCTGATGCGATTCTGGACGGGGCGCAGGTCGGATCACCGCGCAATCCACCCATTCACCGCAACGGAACCCGCTGCGTGACGGGTCTTACCGGAGACGACCGCCTTGCGACCAGGTCCTGCCCGAAAACGACCGCGACACGTGGTGACACCTCGGATCAGGCATCCTCCAGCATCAGCACGCCGGGCGCGGCCTTCAGAGCACCGCGCAGGGCCGCATCGAGCCGGTAGCGGCCCGGCAAGCGCATCTCGACTTCAGTCTGGCCATGCAGAGCCGCCACCAGGGTGATCTCTCCGCCGCGATCCCCTTCGGCCGGCCGCAAGCGCGCCTTGATGGACTCGATTTCGACGGACGCGGGCGACACCACCACCCGCAGGCCCTCGGCTGCGTCCACCACCGCTGCGATCGGCTGGGCGTCGTCGCCAAACCAGCGCACCTCGCCATCCGCTGACTTGGCTCGTACCCGCAGCGTCACGGATGCGCCCGGCTCCAGCACGTCGCGACACCTGCGCAGTTGTTCTGGAGGGAACAGGACCTCGAATTCTCCAGTGGGGTCGGAGAAGGCCACGAAGGCGAATTTCTCGCCCGTGCGCGCCGACGCGCGCTCCTGTCGGCGACGCACCACACCTGCCATCAGGAAAGCTTCATGCCCGTTCTCGGCCTGGGGCAGTGCCTCGGCGAACAGGGTCACCCGCTTCTTGCGCAGCACGCTGATCATGTCTTCCAGCGGATGGCCGGACAGATAGTAGCCGACCGCAGCAAACTCTTCGTCCAGCCGGTCCGGGCCGATCCAGTCCTCTACCGCCTTCAGCCTGGGCCGGGCGGCATCCGCCTGATCTTCACCGAAGAGGCTGACCTGGGACGACGCCCGCTCGGCCGCCATCGACTGGGCGTGGGCGATCAGGACGTCTGCGCATTCCACAAGCTGCCGGCGATTGGCATGGATCGAATCGAACGCCCCGGCGCGCGCCAGGTTTTCGATGGCCCGCTTGTTCACCGCGCGCGGATCAATTCGTTCGAGGAAATCGAAGATGTCGGTGAAGGGGCCTCCCTCCTCCCGTGCCTGGACCACGGAGCGCATCGCCTCCATGCCCACATTTCGGATCGCGCCGAGGGCATAAAGCACCTGGCCGTCATCCACGTCGAAATCCGCCATCGACCGGTTGATGTCGGGGGCACGCACCGGCACGTCGAAGCGACGCGCGTCCTGATAGAACACGGCCAGCTTGTCGGTGTTGGCGGCATCAAGGGACATCGACGCCGCGATGAACTCGACCGGATGATTGGCTTTCAGAAAGCCGGTCTGGAACGAAATCAGGGCGTAGGCTGCGGCGTGCGACTTGTTGAAGCCGTAGCCGGCGAACTTGGCCACCAGTTCGAAGATGAAATCGGCCCGCTCGGGATCAACGCCCTGCTGACGCGCTCCCTCCATGAAGCGGACCTTCTGTTTGGCCATCTCCTCGGGCTTCTTCTTGCCCATCGCCCGGCGCAGCAGATCGGCCTCACCCAGGCTGTATCCCGACAGGATCTGGGCGATCTGCATCACCTGTTCCTGATAGATGATGACCCCGTAGGTCTCCGTCAGGATCGGCTCCAGGCTGGGATGCAGAACATCGACCTCCTGACGCCCGAATTTGCGGTCGACGTAGGTGTCGATCATTTCCATCGGCCCGGGCCGGTAGAGCGAAATCAGCGCGATGATCTCTTCAAGGCTTTCGCAGCGCATTTTGCGCAGGGTGTCGCGCATACCCTGGCTTTCGAGCTGAAACACACCGATCGTCTGGCCCGATGCCATCAACTCGAATGTCGCCGGGTCTTTCAGCGGCAGATTCAGCAGGTCCAGTTCGACGCCGCGCTTCTGCAGATAGCCCAGCGCCCGTTCCAGCACCGTCAGCGTCTTCAGTCCGAGGAAGTCGAACTTCACCAACCCGGCCGGCTCCACCCACTTCATGTTGAACTGGGTCGCTGGAATATCCGAGCGCGGGTCCTTGTAGAGTGGCGTCAACTCAGTGAGAGGCCGATCCCCGATGACGATGCCGGCAGCATGCGTCGAAGCGTTTCTATACAGACCCTCGAGGCTCTGTGACGTCTCGATAAGGGTCTCGACCGTGCGGTCCTCGCGCTTGGCTTCCTTCAGGCGCGGCTCCAGTTCGACGGCCTGAGCCAGGGTGACCGGATTTGCCGGATTGTTCGGCACCATCTTGGCAAGGCGATCCACCTGGCCCAGCGGCATCTGCATGACCCGGCCGACGTCGCGAAGCACCGCGCGCGCCTGAAGGGTTCCGAAGGTGATGATCTGGGCGACGCGATCCTGACCGTACTTGTCCTGGACATAGGCGATGACTTCGTCGCGCCGCTCCTGGCAGAAGTCGACGTCGAAGTCGGGCATCGACACCCGCTCCGGGTTCAGGAAGCGTTCGAACAGCAGGCCGAAACGCAATGGATCCAGATCAGTGATCGCCATGGCCCAGGCGACCATCGACCCGGCCCCCGATCCGCGCCCCGGCCCGACTGGAATGTCATGCGCCTTGGCCCATTTGATGAAGTCCGACACGATCAGAAAGTAGCCGGCGAACCCCATCGACTGGATGACGCCGATTTCACGCTCGAGGCGGCTCCAGTAGTCGGCCTCGTCCGCCGCCAGCTCCAGCCCGTTCAACCGCACCTTCAGGCCCTCTCGCGCCTGGTGTGCCAATTCCTCGGCTTCGGACCGCCCTGCGCCCGTATCGAACCGAGGCAGGATCGGATCCCGCGGTTGAACCAGGAAGGCACACCGTCGGGCGATGTCGATGGTGTTGTCGCAGGCCTCCGGCAGATCCGCGAACAGGGTGCGCATATCCGCTGCCGGTTTGAACCAGTGCTCCGGCGAGACCTTGCGGCGTTCGTCCTGACCCAGGAAGGCTCCGTCGGCGATGGCGATCAGGGCCTCATGCGCCTTGGCCATGTGTGGAGGGCCGAAATAGACGTCATTCGTCGCCACCAGCGGCACGTCGTGATCGTAGGCGAAGGAAACCAGTCCCGCCTCCGCCTGCCGTTCCTCGTTCAGGTCGTGACGTTGAAGCTCGACGTAGAACCGATCCTTGAAGACCGCTTTCATTTCCGAAAGGGCCGCGCGCGCCTCGTCCAGACGCCCCTGCACGATCAGCGGATCCACTGGCCCGTCGGGCCCGCCGGACAACAGGATCAGCCCCTCAGCGTGCGCTGCGACCGTCGACCAAGGCACAGCCGGCTCGTCGCTGGCCTCGATGTCGAGATAGGCCGCTGACGACAATACGGACAGATTGGCCCAGCCTTCTTCGGTCTGCGCGATCAGCATGAGGGTCGGGGTTCGCGCCCATCTTTCGAGGCGCTGGCCGCCGATGTCGCGCACCGGCAGAGCACAGCCGATGATCGGCTGAACGCCGGCATCCTTGCAGGCCTGGGAAAACTCCAGCGCTCCGAACAGATTGGTCCGGTCTGCGATGCCGATCGCCGGCATCTGGGCGTCAGCCGCCAGCCGTCCGAGTTTGCCCGCCTTGATCGCGCCTTCCAGCAACGAATAGGCGCTGCGAACCCTGAGATGGACGAAGCCTTCGCTCAACCTGACGGCCTTTCGACTCTTAACCAGATCCCATCGTCGCCGCTCGCCTCCCTTGGCTCAAGCGCCGTCGGCGGATCGACTGTGGACGAAACTCAGCCGGCGACCGACGCCACGCTCCAGACCATCCAGACGAAGGCCCCTACGGACGCCAGCGACAAGGATTCGCGCACCACACGGACCATTTCGACCTCCCGAGCTCTATGTTCCTCGTTTGTTCTATTCTGGTTTTGTTCTCAATGCAAGGCCGCGTGGCGCTTTGGGGCCGCACTGATGGATAGCCCGGGCAAGCGAGGGCACCCGAGCGTCGGAACGTTAGTCCCCGCCGGTCCAGGTGAAGCTCTGCCCCTCGAAGACCCGGTCACCGATCGTCAATGTGCCTGTGAGGACGGGCTCGCCTACGCTATCGCCTTGTCGTGCGCGGGCAAAGGCGGCCGGGACAAACTGGCCCTCGAAACGAACCTCACCCAACGTCGCATCAGACCCCACGAACCGCACCACACTATCCGAGACGCCATAGGCGGCAGGCAGGACCCGTACGATCACCTCCGGCGTCTGGCCGCCCAGTTCATTGGCGATGGTCGGCGACGACAGATCGTCGAACTGGAACATGACCGGGGCGAAGTTCGTATCTCCCCTGCCCTGCGCCTGCTCCCAGGCAGAGAACTCCATTTCGTCGCCCACGTGCAGGTGGCTCAGCTTCAGGTTTTCGATCCTGACCTCGGAAACCGGGAGATAAAAGCCGAACAGCTCGGTGCCGGCCTGGTGGGCGAACCCCTGAACCGGAGGTGGGCCCGCCGGGATCCGGGCCGCCGAAGGGCCGGGTTGAACCGGTGGCGGCGTGGATGTTCCCGTCCCGGCATCGCAGGCCGAAAGCAGGCCAGTGGCAGCAAGAAGGACGATGAGTCGGTGCATGGGATCAGGGCTTGGTACCGGGTGTCGGCTCGACAGGAGACCGCCGAAACTGCGGATTGTCCATAGCATCGACGGCGCTCAGGGTTTCCCAGGCGGTCTGAACGGCCCCGCGATACCAGTCGATATTGATGCGGTCGGCATCGTCGGTCGGCCGATGATAGTCGGCATGATCGTCCACGCTGAAGAAGATGAATGGTACGCCGCGCGCATGGAACGCCGCCTGGTCTGACAGATTGACCCAGTTGTTCCGACCGCGAACCGCCGGGTCGTCATAACCAAATCGACGCTCGACGCCAGGCTGCTGCGGCAGGGAATCGATCACCGGGATGAGGTCCGGGTACAACCGCGTTCCGACCACCCACAGGATGCCGTTGTCGCCCCGCGACACCATGTCCAGGTTGATGTTGAGCACCATGGCATCCAGCGGGACGGGCGGGTCCGCCACGAACGCGCGCGCGCCCAGAAGGCCGGCCTCCTCGCCGTCCAGCGCGACGAACATCACCGAATGACGAGGCGGATGGTCACGCAGCAGCCGGGCCAGTTCGATCAGCGCGGCCGTGCCCGAGGCATTGTCGTCTGCCCCGTTGAAGATCTCGCCCGCCTCGACCGGCTCGTGATCGTAGTGCGCCGTGACGACGATCCACTGGTCCGGCACCGTCTGGCCTCGCACGACACCAACGACGTTTTCTCCGGCGATCCCGCGCGCCGTGAAGGGCCTCAGCCAGCCGCCTTCCAACGGCTCCAGCCCGGCCTGGGCAAAGGCTGCAGCGACGTGGTCGCGAGCCCGGTCGCCCCCAGGTTGGCCGAAAGCACGGCCTTCCATGTCATCCGCCGCCAGAACCCGAACGTCAGCCATCAGTCGGTCGGCGTCGACGGTTGCTGGTGCCGGCTCCGCCGAACCAAGGTGAGCACATCCGGCCGCAACAAGCGCCGCGACGACAAGGCTCAACTGTCTCACTCGGATAGATCCTCGTCTTCGTCCTCGTCGCCCTCGCGTCGACGCCGGAGCTCGATGATGCGGACGCACCAGATCGAGATTTCGTACAGAAGCACCAGCGGCGTCGCCAACATCAGCTGGCTAATCGGATCCGGCGGGGTCACGACCGCCGCGAGAATGACGACCCCCACGATGGCATAGCGCCGACCCGATGCCAGTTGTCTTGAATTGATCAATCCGGCCATGCCCAGGAGGGTCACGACCACCGGTAACTGGAAGCTCAGGCCGAAGGCGAGGATCAGGGCGGTAACCAGCTGGAGATACTCGGCAATCCGAGGCAGCATCTGTACCTGGATCCCCTCGCCCGAAATCTGCTGGCTCAACGAGAACCACAGGACGAACGGCAGCATGACGTAATAGACCAGCGCCGCCCCGATCAGGAACAGGACCGGCGAGGCGAACAGGAACGGCAGAAAGGCCCCGCGCTCGCGTCGATACAAGCCGGGTGCCACGAACCTGTAGAGCTGCCAGGCCAAGATCGGGAAGCACAGAACGATCGCGCCGAAGCCCGCCAGCTTCAGCTTGGCGAAAAAGAACTCCAGCGGAGCCGTGAACACCAGGTTCAGCGGCTCACCTCCGGTTGGCGGGGCCGCCGTCGCCTGGATCAGGGCCATCAACAGATCCAGACCGTGCCCATGGCTGCTGCCCTGGGTCTGGAAGATCGTGTTGGCCACCCGGAAGGGATGGAACAGGAACAGCGAGATCGGCTCGGCAAAGGCGAAACAGAGCAGAAAGGCCGCGATGAAGGCGACCACACACACGATCAGCCGCGACCGCAGCTCGGTCAGATGCTCCAGCAGCGGGGCTCGCGAGGCCTCGATCTCGGCCTCTTCATCGATGGCCTGGGTCATGACGGAGCCTTCGCTCGCGGTGCGCGCGGCTTGGCCGGCGTTCGGGGCTTCGTCGCCTTGGGCCGCGGTTTGGGCGGCGGGGATGTTTCTTCAGGCAGAGACGGCTCGGTCATCGGCGGCGTATGGGTGACGGCTTCGATCTTGGCGTCCGCCGGCGGCAGGGGCTTGGCCGGAACCGTCTCGCCGAAGGGCTTTTTCAGCTCGCCGTTGATGTCGTCGAAGGTCGTCTTGGTGTCCTTTTCCAGGCTCATCATCTGGCCGGAGCGCAGGGCCTCCACCTCCTTACGCAGGTCGTCCAGTTCGGACTGGCGCGCCATGTCGTCAAAACTGGCGCGGAACTCCGCCGCCATCTTACGGGCCCGGCCCAGAAACTGGCCGACCTTGCGCATCAGGACCGGCAGGTCCTTGGGGCCGACGACGATCAGCGCCACAAGGGCGACAACCACCAGTTCGAACCCGCCAATTCCGGGGCCGAGCATTCCTCAGGATCTCCTTACGCGCCGCCTCAGCGGTTGGCGTCTTCGCGCTCACGCTCGGATTGCGGAAGCGCACCGGCCTGGGTCTGGTCGGACTCAGAATTTCCCTCGTCTTTCAGGCCGTCACGGAAGGCCCGGATCCCCTTGGCCGCGTCACCCATCAGCCCACTCAGCTTGCCGCGACCGCCGAACAGCAGCGCAACCACGGCGATAACGATAATCCAGTGCCAGATGCTGAAACTGCCCACGCGTTCGTCTCCTAAATCGGCGGCCAGAATCTAGGGCCGCAATCGCTTCGACATATAGGCGGATAGTTGGCACGCGCCAACTCGACCCGTCACCAAACTTTGACCCTGTCGCCTTCAGCCAGGAACAGGTCCTGGCCCGGCTGAACCGCAAAGGCCGCGTACCAGGGATCCTGATTGCGCACGGTACGCGCGCGCCAGGGGCCGGGCGCGTGAACGCCCGTCAGAACGGCATTTCGCAACGCCTGATCTCTGTACTTGGAGCGCCAGACCTGAGCGAAGCCGAGATAGAATCTCTGATCGCCGGTGAACTCGTCCAGCACCGGAGGCTCCTGCCCATTCAACGACAATCTATAGGCGTCGTAGGCAGTCGCCACGCCGGCCACATCGGCGATATTTTCACCCAGTTCCAGGGTGCCGTTCAGGTTCAGGCCGGGAAGCGCCTCATAGGCATCGAACTGTGCGGCCAAAGCCCGCCCGGCGGCTTCGAACCGGGCCAGATCCTGCGGCGTCCACCAGTTCCGAAGCCGTCCCGTCTCATCGAAGAGCGCGCCGGTGGAATCGAAACTATGGGTGATCTCGTGGCCGATGACGGTGCCGATGGCCCCATAGTTGACCGCCGCATCCGCCATGGGATCGAAGAACGGCGCTTCGAGGATGGCGGCAGGAAAGATCAGCCGATTCTCCAACGGAACGTTCAGCGCATTGACCGTTTGCGGCAGCATATACCACTCATCGTGGGTCACCGGACGGGCGAGCTTGGCGAGGTTGCGTTCATAATCGAACACCCCGGCGCGCTGGACGTTGCCCCACGCCTGATCGGGCCGGACCTCCAGGCCGCTGTAATCCCGCCAGGTGTCCGGAAAGCCGATGGAGACCTGAAGGGTTTCCAGCTTGCGACGCGCCGCAGCCCGCGTGGTCTCCGACATCCAGGTCAGGCCATCGATGCGCGCGCCGAAGGCGGTCATCAGCTTCTGCACCATGGCATCCATGGCGGTCTTGGAGCTGTCAGGGAAATGGCGTTCGACATAAACCTTGCCGACGGCCTCTCCCAGCGCCGCATTCACGGCATCGACCGATCGACGCCAGCGCGGAGCCTGATCGGGCGTGCCGGAAAGCGTCGTGCCGTAGAAGCTGAAATGCTCCTGGTCGAAGGCGCGAGGCAGATAGGGCGAGGCACGGTCCAGGGCGTGGAACGTCAGATACGTCTTCCAGATATCCAGGGCTTGCGATCCGACCAGGGCCGCAATGCCGCGGATGGCCTCTGGCTGCCAGACGACGAACGACTGTTGCTGGCCCAGTCCAGCTCCATCGCGCCAGGCCGCCCAGTCGATGCCGGGGGCGCGCGCATTGAAATCATCCTGAGACCAGTGGTTGTTGCCGGCCTGAACGTCATTCGTCTGCTCTGCCGTGGCATGAACGCCGGCAATGGCCGTCTCCAGGGCCAGGATGGCACCGGCCTTGGCTTCCGGTTCGGAGATGCCTGCAAGCGTCAGCACCTGGACGATGTGGGCGCGGTACGATTGGCGCATCGACGCCATGTCGCCGCCGTCCAGATAGAAGGCCCGATCGGGCATCCCCAGCCCACCCTGGACCAGGTACGGCGCGTTCCGCGTCGGCTCGTCAAAGTCCTGGCTGACCCAAAGGCCGAACAGTCGGTCCGTGTAGAAATTCGTTGCATTCAGAAGGTCGACATCAGCGCGCAGGGTCTGGCCTAACGCCCGCGACAGGCCGGTCACATCAGCGATGGCCGCGATCGCCGCCAACTCGTCCCGAACCGGCTCCAGGCCCGCGGCCTCAATCGCCTCTTCATTCATGAAGGCGGTGTAGAATTCACCGATCTTACGCTCGTCGCCGCGCGCGCCTCGCGCTGCTGCGGCCTCTTCGATGATGACCTTGGTGCGCTCGTCGGCCTGAATGGACAGCCTCGTGAAGCTGTTGAAGCTGGACCGGTCCGCCGGAATCTCGGTGGTGCGCACCCAGGTGCCGTTGGCAAATCCGAAGAAATCATCGCCGGGAGCGATCGACCGATCCATCCCCGCCGTGTCGAAGCCGAAAGTGCCGAAAACCGGCGAGGTCCGGCCCGGTGCCCCTCCGCCCTGTTGGCTACAGGCCGTCGCGATCAGCGCAAAGGCCGGAGCAGACATCAAGAATGCGCGACGGTTCATGGCAGGGCTCCTCTCGCAAGACGACACGATAGCGCAGAAACATCGGCGAAAGCGCGGCACTCAGGAATAAAGTTCGACGCCTCAGCTCTCGTCTTCGGTGACGAAATCCTGGGCGAACTCCGGGGCATCGTCGCCGTCCTCAATGGGATCGAGATCATCATCGCCGGTCCGCGACGGGTCCGGCGCCATGAAGTCAGCTGGCAGCGACAGATCCAGAAGCCCCGCCGCGCGCATATCGGCCGCACCCGGCAGGTCGGCCAGATGCGCCAGCCCGAAATGCTCCAGGAAATGCTCGGTGGTGCCATAGGTCACGGGCCGTCCGGGCGTCCGCCGGCGTCCACGCAGCCGCACCATGCCCAGTTCCAGCAGCAGGTCCAGCGTCCCCTTGGACAGGCCGACCCCGCGCACGCTTTCGATCTCCGCACGGGTCGTCGGCTGATGGTAGGCGATGATCGCCAGAGTCTCGAGCGCCGCCTTGGACAGTTTGCGCGGCTCCTCGCGCTGTTCGGTCATCATGAAGGCCAGGTCCTGGGCCGTCCGAAAGGCCCAGCGGTCCGCCACACAGACCAGTTCCACCCCCCTCCCCGCATAGCGCGCGCGCAAACCTGCGATGGCCTGGCCGGCATCGGCCCCTTCGGGCAGGCGGCGCGCGATCTCGGAGAGGGTCAGCGGCCCCGCCGCGGCGAACAACAGCGCCTCGACCCGGCGCTCAATCTCTGCCTCGTCCGGCGCGAACTTGATCATTCCGGCGTCTCCAGAACCAGACTGTCCCGACGGCCCTTGATGAACAGGGGGTCGAAGGATTCCATCTGTCTGGCGCTCAAACGTCCCTCTTTCACAAGTTCCAGGCTGGCCGAAAGGGTCGAGGCGAGATAGGACGCCCCTGTCGGCCCGTCGCCTTCCCTGGCGCTGGGAGCCACGGCCGTCAGCTCGGTCCAGGCCGTCAGCCGAGGCAGCTGTTTCATCATCCAGTCGCGAGCCTCCTCCAGGGCGAACGCCTCGACCCGTTGGGTCGGATTGTAGTGCCGTTCAGCCTCGCGCCGCCGCTGCGACACATAGGCCGCCATCAGATCATAGAGATTGGCATCCAGCTGGTTGGACGGGATGACCTGGATCGCCTCAGGATCGCCGCGTCCGAACACATCGCGGTTCAGCACCGGCCCACTCGTCAGGGCTTCAACAGCCTTTCGCATCGCCTCCAGCTTCATCAGCCGGAACGCCAGCGCCTGGGCCATGACCTCGGCCGGCACCTCATCGTCGCCCTTCTTTTCCGGCTTTGGCAGCAGCAGTCGCGACTTCAGATAAGCCAGCCACGAGGCCATCACCAGATAGTCCGCCGCCAGGGCAAAGTTGCGCCGCCGCGCCTCATGCACGAAGGCCAGGTACTGCTCGGCCAGCCGGGTGATCGACAGCTTCAGCAGATCGACCTTCTGCGTCCGGGCCAGCGCCAACAGGACGTGGAGCGGACCTTCAAATCCGTCCAGATCGACGACGAAGGCTTCACCCTCGTCGACCTGGTCGGCCGCCGAAAAATCGAGATTGGGCTGAAAACTGTCGCTCACAACGCTTCCCCGACCGCCGGTCCGAGCGCGGCCTCGAACCGGCCGTCGAGCGCCGCTGCCAGTTCGGCCACGGTCGCCGCGTCGTCGAACGGCTCCGGCTCATCAGCTATTCGGACCAGAGCCGCCTTGGCCCGTTCGGCCGAGCGTCCGTCGAGGCCCGGCACGACCGCCGCGATATCGCGCATCTCGTCCAGGTCGCCGTTACAGTGCAGCACCAGGTCACAGCCGGCCGTCAACGCGCGCCGAGCCCTGTCACCGAGCGCCCCCTTCAGCGCCTTCATCGACAGATCGTCCGTCATCAGCAGACCGTCGAAGCCCAGGCGTTCACGGATCATCTCGATCGTGTCATGCGACGTCGTCGCCGGTCGCTCGGCATCGACGGTCTTGAACACGACATGGGCCGTCATCGCAGCCGGCAGATCATTGAGCGCCTTGAACGGTGCGAAGTCCCACTCATCCAACCTGACCAGATCGAGCCTCACCTCAGGGAGATGGTGATGACTGTCGCTGAGCGCACGACCGTGGCCAGGAATGTGCTTGATCACCGGCAAAACGCCGCCGGCCAGCAACCCGTCCGCCGCAGCGCGGCCCAGGCGGGCGACGGTCGCCGGCTCTCGCGCCAGAGCACGGTCGCCGATGATGTCATGCGCCCCGTCGACCGGGGTATCCAGAACCGGCGCGCAATCAACATTGATCCCGACACGACGAAGGTCCGACGCCATGAGCCGGTGGCCCAGCTCAATCCAGCGAGCGGCCTTGTCGTGATCTCCGTCGGCGGCTGCCAGATAGGCGGCGGCAGGTGGATATTTGCGCCAATGGGGCGGACCCATCCGCTGAACCCGACCGCCCTCCTGATCAATCAGGATAGGCGCATCGCGTCCAACAGACCCGCGCAATTCATCGGTTAATGCCTTAAGTTGTTCCGGATTGCTGACGTTACGCTTGAAGAGAATGAAACCCCACGGCGAGACATCGCGGAAAAAATCTTTCTCCGCACCGGTCAACCGGTGCCCGCTAATGCCGAAAATCGCCGCCGAAGTCGCGCTCACTGGACCAGGCAGTCTCGTCCGGAGGCGCGCATCGCGCCGCAGAACGACCGTGCATCCTGGGCCGACAGGCCATTCACCGTTGTCCGATAGACCGTCCGCCCATCCGAGGTCGTCACGCGCTGGATGCCGCGCGTACGACCCGATGCAAACTGCGGGTAAGCGGCGGCCACCTCGGCATAGGCGCGCTCGGCCGCTGCCTCTGTAGAGAAGGCGCCGATCTGCACCGCTGACGTGCCTCCGGTCGCAGCCGGCGGCTGGGTTTGAGGTCGGGCGGGCGGCGGGGTCGGTCGCGGCTGGGCCGTCGCGGGGGCCTCGGCGCGCGGCGCAACGGGCTGGGTCGGCGTCGCCGGTGGCGTGTCCTGCACCAAGGACGGCGGGCGCTGCCCCGGAGCCTCTGGCGGCGGGGCCAGGTCCACCTGCTCATCGAGGGGATCGAACACTTCGATCTCCGCGCCCTGATCTGTCGGTTGAGCTGCATCCGGCGCGGCGGCGACGCTGCCGGTCCCGTCGATGACCGGCGGAGCTTCGCCGGGTGACCGCACGCCGGCCCGATAGAACAGCACGACCGCGATAATCAGGATCAGCAAGACCCCTGCTGAAATCATCAGCGTCAGCGGCAGCGGGGGACGCCCTCCCCTGGACCCGCGCGCATCGAACCCGGACCGGTCGAACGGCAGATCGTCGTCACTGCGCGGGGTATAGGGGCCGCGCTCAGGATCGGGCCGTTCATAGGACATCGGGTCGCCTCATCTGTCAGCTCGCCGTCGAATCGCTGGCGAACCTGAAAAGTTTATCCCAACCCCGTCCTGATCCGAATCACAACTCGGCATCATCCACAACCCTGAACAGCCGCCGGTGCTCTTCAAAGGCGAACATATCGGTCATCCCGGCGATGTAGTCGCAAACCGCGCGCGCCCGGCGCGCCTCTCCACCCGCGCCCGCGCGCGCCGCCCACTCGGTCGGCATGTCGTCGGGCCGGGACATGTAATGGGCGAACAGATCATCGACGGTAAGGGCCGCCCGGTCGCGCATCACATTGATCCGCTCATGCCGGTACATACGCTCGAACAGGAACGCCCTGAGCCGCGCCAGATCCTGCATCATCGGATCGGAGAACTGCACCATCGCCCGCCCGGCGACCCGCACGTCCTCCGGCGTCTCAACCCCGGCGTCGGCCAGGCGCAGCGCCGTCTCCGCCAGGATGTCGCCGATCATCACACCGATCATGCGGCGCACCGTCTCGATCCCGGTCATCCGCTCGTCCGCGTCCGGCCAGTCCGCCCGAACCCCGGCCAGGATCGGCCCGACCAGGGGCACGACCTCCAGCTCGTCCAGGCCGAACAGACCGGCCTGAAGTCCATCATCCACGTCGTGATTGTTGTAGGCGATGTCATCGGCGACGGCGGCGACCTGCGCCTCCAGCGAGGCAAATGTCGTGGGTCGCAGATCCCAGACGTCCAGAAATTCCTCAACGGCCCGCCACGCCGGCTCATCGAGCCGGTGCGCGATTGGGCCATTGTGCTTGATCACGCCCTCCAGGGTTTCCCAACTGAGGTTCAGTCCCTCGAAGTTGGGATAGCGATGCTCCAGCCGGGTCACGATCCGGAAGGTCTGAACATTGTGGTCAAACCCCGACCACGGCTCCATCAGCGCCTTTAACCGATCCTCACCAGCATGGCCGAACGGCGGATGGCCCAGATCGTGGGCCAGGGCGATGACCTCGGCCAGATCGTGTTCCAGCGACAAGGCCGCCGCCAGCGACCGGGCGATTTGGGCGACTTCCAGGCTGTGGGTCAGGCGGGTGCGATAATGGTCGCCCTCGTGGGCGATAAAAACCTGGGTCTTGCCCTTCAGCCGTCGAAACGGCGTGGAGTGGATGATCCGGTCGCGGTCGCGGGCGAAGGCGGTCCGCATCGCCGAAGGGGGTTCGGTGAACAGCCGGCCCATGCTGGCTGCAGGGTCGCAGGCATAGCTGGCAAGCGTAAAGGCAGTCGTCATCCGCGAGGCCACCGACGGAAGGCCCTTTCGCGCGGGCCCATGGCCCCTCATATAGGCACCACGATGAGCCTGAAACCCGTAACCCTCGCTGAAAGCGCCGCCCGCCGCCTGGCCGAGTTGTCCAAGGCGGAGGGGCACCCCCTGATGCTGCGCGTCGCGGTCGATGGCGGCGGCTGCTCAGGGTTTCAGTACCGGCTTGATCTGGTCGAGACCGCCGAGCCTGACGACATCCGCATCGAACACGATGGCCAGATCGCCCTGGTCGACGATGTCTCCCTGCCCTTCCTCGCTGGCTCCGAAATCCAGTTCGTCGACGAACTGCTCGGGGCCCAGTTCAAGATCGTCAACCCGAACGCCGTGGCGAACTGTGGGTGCGGGGTCAGTTTTTCGATCTGAGCCAATGATCTCCGGTCGGTGGCCTGTGTCCCCCGTCTCGCGGCAATCTCGCGTTCAAATGACAGGGAAATCTCTCGACCCGGTAGCACGGCATCCCCGGCCCGCAGCAAGGTGAGACACTGTCAGACTCTCCTGCGCACTCAGCCCAAGGTCGAATTTAGTGCACCTTTTGCACGTTTTGCACCCGATTCACCGTGCACTATCTGGCCGACGCGCGCAGCGTGACCGCCACGGCAATCGTCTTCAAGCGTGCGGTCGCACAGGGCGACGTATGCGCTGGTCAGTACGCCCGCCCCTCCGCCGCCCGTTCTTCCAGATGGCCGTCCTTCAACGCGAACACCCGGTCCATATGACCGGCCAGCTCCATGTTGTGGGTCGCGATCAAGGCCCCCACCCCGGTCTCGCGCACCAGATCGTGCAGGGCCTGGAACACCGCCTGGCTGGTGGTCGGATCGAGGTTCCCGGTCGGTTCGTCGGCCAGCAGGAGGCGCGGCTGATTGGCCAGGGCGCGCGCGATGGCCACCCGTTGCTGCTCACCGCCGGACAGTTGGCCGGGCTGGTGCGTCAGGCGCTCCGCCAGGCCTAGCCGCCCCAGCATCTCCGAGGCCCGCTCGCGCGCCTCGGTCTGGCTCTGGCCCGCCATGCGCATTGGCAGGGCGACGTTATCGCGGGCGTCGAACTCGGGCATCAGGTGGTGGAACTGATAGACGAAGCCGATCTTGGCCAGGCGCAGGCGCGTGCGGCCCCGCTCGTCGAGCGATCCCACATCCTCGCCGTCGATGCGGATCGTGCCCGCATCGGGCCGCTCCAGCAGACCGGCGGCGTGCAACAGGCTCGACTTGCCCGATCCGGACGGTCCGATCAGACCGACCACCTCGCCCGGTATGACCTGCACGTCGGCCCCCTTCAGAACCTCGAGCGTCCGGTCGCCGGTCACATAGGTGCGATGAAGGTCGCGGATATCCAGAAGCGGCTCACTCATAGCGCAGGGCCTCCACCGGATCGATGCGGGACGCGCGCCACGACGGGATCAGGGCCGCCAGGGCCGACAGCACAAGGGCCGCCCCGGCGATGATGATGATCTCCGGCCATTCGATCCGCGCCGGAATGCCATCCAGGAAATAGATTTCCGGCGGGAACAGAGACCGCCCGATCAGCATCTCGATAAAGGACTGGATCGACCGGATGAACAGGCAGAACAGCACGCCCAGCACGAACCCGATCAGGGTGCCGGCCGCACCGATCGAAAAACCGGCGGTCAAGAAGATCCTCAGGATCGACCCTTGCCCGGCTCCCATGGTTCGCATGATGGCAATATCGCGGGTCTTGTTCTTCACCAGCATGACAATGCCCGAAATGATGTTCAGCGCCGCAACCAGCACGATCAGCATCAGGATCAGTCGCATCACTGTTCGCTCGACCGCCAGCGCCCCGCGCATGGTCGCGTTCTGGGTCGTCCAATCCAGGACCATGGCCTGAGGCCCCAACAGCTCGCGCAGCCGCTCGGTCGTTTGGGGCGCACGTTCCGGTCGTTCGATCTGGACCTGGATCATGTCCCACAGGCCCTCGCGAGCGAAGAACAACTCGGCCTGGTCGATCGGCATATAGATCATTACCTGATCGAAGGTCGCCACACCCGTGGTCACAATCGCGCCGACCACATAGGTCTTTTCCAGAGGCGACGAGCCAAACGCAGAACTGCCGCCTTGGAGCGATACCAAAGTCAGGTTGTCGCCGACCCCGACGCCCAAGCGCTGGGCCAATGCCTCGCCGATGACGATGCCGTCGCCGCCGTATTCACCCTGACCGAAGCCATCAAGTGATCCCACCCGCACGCCTTCGCGGCCGACGGAGGACCCCCTCAGGTCATCCGGTCGCATGGCCCGCACCAGGCCAGGTGCCGTCGCCCCGCCCGGTCCATAGACAAAGGTTTCGGCCTGGATCAGCGGTGTCGCCTCGGTCACCTCAGGCAGACTGCGAACGCGTTCCAGGGTCTGCTCGCGGCCCGCCCCGCTCAAGGTACTACCCTGGACATAGACATGGCCGTCGACCGCCAGCAGCCGGTTGATCAGCTCCGAGGTGAAGCCGTTCATGACCGACATCACGATCACCAGAACCATCACCCCCAGCATGATGCCAAGGAAGGAGATGATAGCGATCAGCGCCACCCCGCCGTCCTTGCGCCGCGCTCTGAGATAGCGCCAGGCCAGACCCAGTTCCCAGGCCGAAAACGGGCCGGCCGGCTTGACGCCGCTCATCCGGAAATCCTCGCCAGGGCCTCATTGAGGGGCAGGCTCAGCTTCTCGCTGGTAGCCCGACGCTTCAGCTCGACCACACCGTCGGCCAGACCCTTGGGGCCGATGGTCAGCTGCCAGGGCACGCCGATCAGATCGGCAGTGGCAAACTTGCCGCCAGGACGCTCGTCTGTGTCGTCGTAAAGCACGTCCTTGCCGGCGATTTCGAGCGCCCGGACGGCCTCTTCGCAGGCGGCGCTGACGGCTTCGTCATTAGCCCGCAAATTGATCACCACCACGTCGAACGGTGCCACCGCATCCGGCCAGATGATGCCGCCGTCGTCGTGGCTGGCCTCGATGATAGCCCCGAGCAGACGCGACACCCCGACGCCGTAACTGCCCATGTGCACGTCCGTGTCCACGCCGTCCGGCCCGGCCACCCGCGCCTTCATCGGGGCCGAATATTTGGTCCCGAAGTAGAAGATATGTCCTACCTCAATTCCCCGCGCCGTCAGGCGGTCCGCCTCGGACGTCTGGCTTTCAAAAGCCGCTTCGTCGTGCATTTCCTCGGTCGCGGCGTACATCGAGATTCGCTCATCGACGATCCCCTGCAGATCGTCCCAGTCCACATCCGCGCCCGGTGCCGGCATCTCGACCAGCTTGCGATCACAGAACACCTGGCTTTCGCCTGTTTCGGCCAGGACGATGAACTCGTGGCTCAGGTCACCACCGATCGGCCCGGTATCGGCGCGCATCGGCACCGCCTTCAATCCCATGCGGGCAAAGGTATTCAGATAGGCCACGAACATGCGGTTATAGGCCTTGCGCGCGGAGGCCTCATCGATGTCGAACGAATAGGCGTCCTTCATCAGGAATTCGCGCCCACGCATCACGCCGAAACGCGGCCGGCGCTCGTCGCGGAACTTCCACTGGATGTGGAACAGGTTCAACGGCAGGGCCTTGTAACTCTTCACATAGGCCCGGAAGATGTCGGTGATCATCTCCTCGTTCGTGGGGCCGTAGAGCAGTTCGCGCTCATGCCGGTCGGTGATCCGCAGCATCTCGGGACCATAGGCGTCATAGCGACCCGATTCCCGCCAAAGGTCGGCCAACTGCAACGTCGGCATCAGCAGCTCGACCGCCCCGGCTCTAACCTGTTCCTCGCGTACGATCTGTTCGATCTTCTTGAGCACCCGCAGCCCCAGCGGCAGCCAGGCGTAGATGCCTGCGGCCTCCTGACGGATCAGGCCGGCGCGCAACATCAGCTGATGCGAGACGATTTGGGCGTCCGAAGGCGCCTCTTTCAGGGTCGGCAGGAAGTAGCGCGACAGGCGCATCGAGGTGTCCACACAAACAGCGACAGGGAGGGTCTCTCGTTTAGCCCCGAGCGCCTGCGCTTCGCAACGGATGCGGGCGAAAAGCCTAGTCGCAGCGCTGCATCGGCGTGCGCTCGGTCGCAGGCGACTCGACCCCGTCATAGACGCCGCCGATCAGCGTCAGGTGCTCGCCCTGGGCCGCGAAAGTCTCTTCGATCCGTCCATTGCCGGTCTGATAGCCGACCACCAGCGATTGGCCGTCGTAGGTCACTGAGCTGATCGGGTAGGTCTGGCCGTCATTGAACACCTGGATTTCGTGCTCGGCGAAACGGACGAACGGGCGTTCGCAATCCGCCGCCCAGGTTCCGATGAACTGTTCGGGTGTCTCGGTCGCCGCCGCGGGCTGATCTTCGGAGCCTCCGACGGCCTGGCCCAGTCGGTCACAACCCGCAACGGCCAGAAGTGCCGCGAGGGCCACCAAGGTTGATCGGGTCATGTCGGCACTCCAGGGGCTTATCGCGTCGAAGGCAGGTCGGGTAGCGGGATCAGATGGAACTGCAGGATCAAGATCAGCACGACCCAGACGATCGCCGCAACCCAGGTCGTGGTGATGAACTTGCGCTTGAGGTTCGTGGACGGCGGCGCGCCCCAATCCCCTCCGTCGGTCGGGCGCTCCTGATCGCCCTGGTTCATGCCCAGGGGAAGGATCGTGAACAGCACCACCCACCAGATGATGATGTAGATGGCAAAAAGGGTTATCGGACCGACGACCACGGCGACTCCAGTCGAGAACAGGTCATGGCGGGCCGGGGTCCGGAGCCGATGCCCGAAGTAGCGCTTCTAATGGGCTCAAACGCGGGCCGGATCAATGATCCGGCACTTCCATCAGCTCGACCAGCACGCCCCCCATGTCTTTGGGGTGCACAAAGATGATCGGCGTGCCGTGGGCCCCGATACGAGGCTCTCCCGTCCCCAGGATCGTCGCACCCTTGGCCCGCATTTCGTCGCGCGCAGCGAGGATGTCTTCGACCTCAAAACAGATGTGATGCTGGCCACCCTTGGGGTTTTTGGCCAGAAAGCCGTGGATCGGACTGGCGTCTCCCAACGGCTCGATCAGTTCAATCTGACTGTTGGGGAGATTGACGAAGCAAACGCGCACCCCCTGCGCCGGCAGATCAAACGGCTCGGTGACGTCGGTGATCCCCAGCACGTCGCGGTACAAGAGGAGACTTTCGTCGATCGAAGGCGTCGCCACCCCGACGTGATTGAGCCGACCGATCATTTGGGATCACCTGCCCCCTGCTGCTGCGTCCCGACGGCGGTGCCGATCTGATGGCCCCGGAAGGGTTGGACGTACCGGATCCACCCCGCCGAACTGACGGCGATGTTCATCACCGGCTGGCCCGGCACAGACCGGAACGACGAATCCGTGCCGACCACCGAATAGCGCCCTCCGGAAGATCGCACCATGAAGGGCGAGCCGGAATCTCCCCGCGTGGTGTCGCACTCGTGGGCAAAGGTGTTCTCGCCGTCCTGGATCGCGATGAGGTGGCAGGCCAGATTGCCAGACAGATGCTCGCCGGTGTCCCAGGAATAGCCCGCCTGATACAGATCCGCGGTCAGGGCCCGGGCCAGTCCCATGCCGGTCAGGTCGACCACCTGAAGGAAACCGATCTCTTCACCGAGGCGGCGATCAATCCGAAGGATCGCCCAATCCAGGCCGTCGATCTGATCGGTCGTATTGAAGCGACGATAGTCAAAGTTCGGATCGATGAAATAGTGGGTGATCCGGGCGCGCTGACCATTGTTGGCGACGAACTCACCTGCGGCATTGGCCTGGCCGTTCTCGCCGTGGATACAGTGGGCCGCCGTTATCAGCACATCGGCCCCGATCAGGGTCGCCGTGCAGGCACCACCGGCCGCCATGTCGATTTGTCCGACCATCAGCCAAGGATACCGATCCCTGGGAACGAAGACGCGATCGTCGCGGCCGAAGAAGTGATCGTTGATCGTCATCGGCCGCTCGGCGCCGATGCAGTCGCGGCGGTCTGTACGGGCGGCACAGCTGCCGTTGCCGGCCCCCGGTTCCTCACACGTCCCGTTGAAAGCCGTGTCGCAACTGTCGTTGCGGAATCTCAGCTGAGCCACCGGGCCGCAATCGGTGCGGTCGGACCCGTTCGGGCAGGCCCCGGTGCCGATACCCGGTTCGTCGCACTCCCCGTCATTGGCCCACTGGCAGGCATCCTGTTCGCCATTCCGCAAATACTGGCAGTCGCTTCGGTCGGTTCCCAGCCGACAGGCTCCGGTCCCGATGTCGGGGTCATCGCATTCGTTGTCGTTGGCCCACTGACAGGAATCGTCGCCGCCGCCGTGCCCCTGGGTCGTCGGCGCGTCGCCAGGTTTGAGTTCCTGCTTGACCCAGGGACTGAGCGATCCGGTCAGGCCGGCGTCGTCCATCAAACCGACGGCCAACACTGCGGCCACGGCAGTGGCTATCCAGGCTTTCACGTCCGACCCTCCCGCCAACGTCGAGCGACCCCCCCGTTGTCACCCAGGACACCATGGTCGTCAAAGCCGAATGACGCCGCTATCAGATCCTGACAATCAGGGTTTCGACCGCCGGCTTTCGGTCCCAGATCTGGCGTGCGGCGCGCTTCACCGCGCGGGCCACAGCCTGTTCGACGGCCTGATCATCGTGGCGCTCTGCCGGTTTCATCCGCGCCACAGCCTCGGCAGCCGTGTCGGCCAGATCATCGAGCGCCTCGTCCAGTTCGTCGTCCCCCGGCAGACCCAGTCCGCGGATCTCCAGGTCGCCGGCCAGTCGTCCCTTGCTGTCGATGGCCAACGCCACGGCGATCACCCCCGCGACAGCGGCGTGGCGCCGTTCCTTCAAGGCCTCTGAGCCTTCCGGTGTCAGGATGCCCCCATCCACGAACAGACGACCGGACGGCACCTCATCAATGATCTCGGCCAGGCCGGGTGCCAGCCGCAGCATATCACCGTTTCTGAGCGCAACGGCTTCGGGCACCTGCATGTCCTTGGCCAGGTTGCAGTGCTCAATCAGATGACGACGCTGGCCGTGGGTCGGCACAGCGATGCGAGGACGGGCCCACTGGTACATCTCCTTCAGCTCGTCGCGGCAGGGATGGCCCGAGACATGGATGCCCGGATGATCACGCTCGGAATAGAGCCGTACGCCCCGCTCGGCCAACTTGTCCTGCATGCGGCCGATAGCCAGCTCGTTGCCCGGAATCTGACGGGATGAAAAGATACAGTGGTCGCCCCTGCCGAGGGTCAGATGCGGGTGGTCACCATTGGCGATCCGGCTCAGCGCCGCCCTCGGCTCACCCTGGCTGCCGGTGCACAGATAAAGGATGGCGTCATCGGGAAAATACCCGGCCTCGCTCATATCGATGAAGGGCGCGACGTCTTTCAGCAAGCCGACCGATCGGGCTGCCGCCGTAATCCGGTGCATCGACCGCCCGACCAGACAAACCCGGCGACCGCAGGCTTCGGCGGCGCGGATGACACTGTCGAGCCGGGCGACGTTGGAGGCGAAACAACCGACTGCGACCTTGCCGGACAGCGACCCGATCAGCGCCGTCAGCGCTATTTTCACATCGGCCTCGGACCCCGCCGAACCGTCCACAAAGACGTTGGTGGAATCACACACCATCGCCAGCACGCCTTCGTCGCCCAGGCGCCGGATCGTCTCGACGTCCGTCCGCTCACCGATGACCGGGTCTTCGTCGATTTTCCAGTCGCCGGTATGCAGCACCGTCCCGAGCGGCGTCTTGATGGCCAGGCCGTTCGGCTCAGGGATCGAATGGGTGATCGTCACCATCGTGACCTCGAAGTCCCCCAACTGGATCGTCCCGCCCAGAGGCACGACGTTCAGCTCGACCTCATCCAGCAGGCCCGCATCGCGCAGTTTCTCGTGGATCAGAAAGGCCGTGAACGGTGTGGCGTACAGTGGGGCCTTCAGGCGTGGCCACAGCCACCCCAGCGCCCCGATGTGGTCCTCGTGGGCGTGTGTCAGGACGATGCCGAGAATATCTTCGCCCGCGAGGTAGGTCGGGTCCGGCACGATCACGTCCACGCCCGGCGTCGTCGAATCCCCGAAAGTGACGCCCACGTCCACGACGATCCACTTGCGATCGTCCGCCGGGCCGAAGCCATAGGCGTTCAGGTTCATGCCGATCTCGTTGGAGCCTCCGAGCGGCAGGAAGACCAGTTCGTCGCGCGGATGGGCGCTCATGCGTTCACTCCGAAGAAAACATCGCCGGCCGAGATCAATCGGAGCTCGCCGGTCGGCAGGCGCAGCCTCAGCGCGCCGTCGGCGGCCAGTCCTTCGGCCCAGCCGGTGACGGTTTCATGGCCGAGCCGCGCCGTGCAGGGACCTGGAACGCCGGACGCCCGCTCCGACCAGTCCGCGAGTATGGAGGCTGGCCCCTCCGAATCCCATTGGCCCAGACGCGCCTGCATCGCTCGATCCAGAGCCGCCAGCGCCTCGTCAGGCGTCGGCACGCCTTTGCGGTCACCCGCCAGATGATCGACCAGAGCCGTCGCCGGCCGCTCGGTGTCATCAGGCGACCACGCGAGGTTCAGACCGATGCCGACCGCCAGCCACAGGCCACCGGTCTGACTCGCGCCCGATTCAATCAGCAGGCCTGCTGCCTTCTCCGCCGCGACCAGGACATCGTTCGGCCATTTGAGCCGGACCAGTCCCGGTGCCGCATAGGTCGCCAGCACGTCCTGGGCCGCCAGGGCCGAGACGAAGCTCACCATCGCCGCCTCGGCCGGCGCGCGCTCCGTCGTCATCAGAAGGGTCGCTGCGAGATTGCCGGGGTGTCCGGACCATGCCCGTCCCCGGCGACCACGCCCGGCGGTCTGGGTCGGTGTGGTGACCCACAGCGGGCCGCCCTCCCCGGCCTCGGCGCGGCGACGCGCCTCGGCATTGGTCGAATCGAGCTGGTCGAATCGCAGGACCGGCCAGGCCTGATAGTTCACCCCAGGCCCAGGGCGCGCGCCGCCGTGCCCGCGAACCCGTCAAGCCAACCGAGCGCGAACAGAACCAGCGGGAAGCTGAAGATCGCCGCCGCATAGGCCACCCACTGGGCGTCGCGTGGGCCCGGATCGGTCAGGCCCGGCGAGGGGTCGAACCAGATCAGCTTGATCAGCCGCAGATAGTAGAAGGCCGCCACCACCGACGCCGCCAGGCCGAGGGCCGCGAAGATCCAAAGTCCGCCCTGGATCGCTGCGCCGAAGACATAGACCTTGGCCCAGAAGCCTGAGAACGGCGGCATCCCCAGCACCGACAGCGACAGGAAGGTGATGACCAGAGCCGTGCCCGGTCGGTCAGCCTTCAAGCCGGCCAGATCGTCGATACGTTCGATCGGGCGCCCATTGCGGCTGAGCGCCATCATGGCGGCGAAGAAGCCCGTGACGTCGATCATGTACAGCACCATGAACACCAGCATGGCCTTCACCCCGACGGTCGTACCCGCCGCGATGGCCAGAAGGGCGTAGCCCATGTTGGCGATCGACGAATAGGCCAGGAGGCGCTTGATGTTCTTCTGCATCAGGCCCCCGAAGGCCCCGACGACGAAGCTGAGCACCGCCAGGGCCAGGACCACCTGACGCCATTGGTCGGCGATGATCTCGAAGCCCGAGCCGAGCGTGCGGGCGATCAACACCATGGCCGCCAGCTTGGGAGCCGCCGCGAAGAAGGCCACCGCCGGCGTCGGCGCGCCCTCATAGACGTCGGGCGTCCACATATGGAACGGCGCGGCCGACACCTTGAAGGCCAGACCACACAGCAGGAAGACCAGGCCGAAGATCAGGCTTGTACCCTGCGAACCGGCGGCTGCGACGGCAATGTCCTCGAACCGCATGGAACCGGCGAAGCCATAGACCAGGCTGGCCCCGTAAAGGAGCAAGCCCGACGACAGCGCGCCCAGCACGAAATATTTCAGACCGGCTTCGGAGCCCTTGGCATCGTCCCGGTTGAAAGCGGCCAGAACATAGAGCGCCAGCGACTGAAGCTCGATCCCGACATAGAGCGAAATCAGGTCACCGGCCGAAGCCATCATGCTCATGCCGGCGGCGGCCAGCAGGATGAGGATCGGGTATTCGAACCGCGCCTGATTGTTGCGGACCATCCAGCCGTGGCCGAGCAGCACTGCAACGGCCGACGACAGATAGATCGCCACCTTGGCGAAGACCGCCAGCTCGTCATTGACGAAAGCCCCGAGGAAGGCCTGGCCGAGCGGTCCGGTCGCCGAAACGGCAGCCGCCGCGATCAGAACCAGGACGGACAACAGCGAGATCGCCGGGCGGGCCTTGTCCCCGCCATAGGCACCGGCCAGCAGCAGGACCATGGCCCCGATGACGACAATCAGTTCCGGCGTGGCGATAGAGAGGGCTTGGGTGAATTCCATCGTCGTCCTAGCCCCCGATGGCCGCTTGATAGGTGGCGACCAATTGGTCGACCGAGGCCTGGGTGATGTCAAAGATCGCAGCCGGATAGATACCAAGCCACAGCGTCCCGATGATCAGCGGCACGAAGATCGCGATCTCCAGCCGGGTGACGTCGGTGATGCCTTCCAGCTTCGGATTGGTGATCTGGCCGAACATGACCCGGCGATACAGCGTCAGGGCATAGACCGCCGACAGGATCACCCCCGTCGCCGCACCGAACGCCGCCCAGGTCGAGACCTGATAGGTGCCGGTCATGGTCAGGATTTCCCCGACGAAGCCCGAGGTCCCCGGCAGGCCGACATTGGCCATGGTGAACAACAGGAAGATCGCGGCATAGCGCGGCATCGGCTGGGTCAGGCCACCGTAGAAGCTGATCTCACGGGTGTGCATCCGGTCATAGACGACGCCCACGCACAGGAAGAGCGCGCCGGAGATGAGGCCGTGGCTCAGCATCTGATAGATCGCCCCCTGCACGCCCGCGTCATTGCCCGCGAAAATGCCCATGGTGACGAAGCCCATGTGGGCCACCGACGAATAGGCGATCAGCTTCTTGATGTCCGTCTGTCGGAAGGCGACCAGCGAAGTGTAGATCACCGCGATGACCGACAGGGTCAGCACCATCGGCGTGAACAGCTCCGACGCGTCCGGGAACATCGGCAGGTTGAAGCGCAGAAAGCCGTAGCCGCCGAGCTTCAGCAGAATGCCGGCCAGGATGACCGAACCCGCCGTCGGCGCCTGCACGTGCGCGTCGGGCAACCAGGTGTGGACCGGCCACATCGGCATCTTCACCGCGAACGAGGCAAAGAAGGCCAGCCACAGGAAGGTCTGGACGTTCGGATCAAAGGCGTACTGCGCCAACTCGGGGATCGAGGACGTGCCCGCCGTGGCGAACATGTACAGCATCGCCGCCAGCATCAGCACCGAACCGAGCAGGGTGTAAAGGAAGAACTTGTAGGCCGCATAGACCCGGTTCTGACCGCCCCAGATGCCGATGATGAGGAACATCGGCACCAGCCCACCTTCGAAGAAGATGTAGAACAGGAACAAATCCAGCGCCGTGAACACCCCGATCACCAGGGTCTCCAGCACCAGGAAGGCGATCATATATTCGACGACCCGGTTGGTGATCGGCTTCCAGCTGGCGGCGATGCACAGCGGCATCAGGAAGGCCGTCAGCAGCACGAACAGGATCGAAATCCCGTCCACGCCCATATGATAGGCGGCCCCGGCGAACCACGGCACGAACTCGACGAACTGATAGTCGGGGTTCGACCTGTCGAACTGCATCACCAGAAGGATCGAAACGGCCAGCGTCGCCAGCGTCGTGATCAGCGCGACCCAGCGGGCTCGGTCGGCCAGACCCGGTGCGTCCGAAGACTTCGCCATGGCCCGGACCAGCAGGATCGCCGCCACACCGACCAGCGGAAGGAAGGTGACGACCGAAAGAATGGCGGGAATCTCGGGCATTGGCTCAGCTCGCCAGGCTGATGGCGAAGGCGATGAGCGCGGCCACGCCGAGCAACATCACAAACGCATAGTGATAGACATAGCCGGACTGCAGCACAGACAGCCTCCGGCCAACTCGTTGGGACAGCCAGGCGAACCCGTTGGGGCCCAGGCCGTCGATGATCCTGACGTCGCCAACCTTCCAGAAGAAGTCGCCCAGCGCCTTGGCGCCGCGCACGAAGGTCGCCTGGTACAGCTCGTCGAAGTACCACTTGTTGTACAGGAAGGCGTGCAGCGGCCCGCCCCGGTCGGCCATGCGCCGGGCCATGCCCTCGCGCAGGCCATAGACCCAGACCGCAACCATCGTCCCGATCAACGTCAGCACCAGCGGTGCCCACTTCACCCAGGTCGGGACGTCGTGGCTGTCGTGCAGAACGTGATTGTCCGAGGCCACGAAAATGGCACCCCGCCAGAACTCGGCCTCGTGGTGGCCGATGAACTCCGGCGCGAAATACCAGCCCGCGAAGATCGCGCCGATCGACAGGACGATCAGCGGCAGCAGCATCACCGGTGGACTTTCATGCGGTGTGTGGTCGCCATGATGGTGATCGTCGTGGGCATGAGCCTGATGATCGTGCGCGTCATGCTTCCAGTGCGGCGTGCCGTGGAAGGTCATGATGATCAGACGCCAGGAATAATAGGCAGTCAGACCCGCGGCCATCAGGCCGACGATGAAGGCGAAATAGGCGACCGGCGAATGGCCCGACGTCGCCGAGGCGAAGGCGCTCTCGATGATCGAGTCCTTGGAGTAGAAGCCGGCGAAGCCGCCCACGCCCGGAATGCCCAGGCCGGTGATGGCGATGGTGCCGATGGTCATCACCGCATAGGTGATCGGCAGATACTTCATCAGCCCGCCCATCTTCCGCATATCCTGCTCGTGGTGCATTCCGTGGATGACCGAGCCGGCCCCCAGGAACAGCAGCGCCTTGAAGAAGGCGTGGGTGAACAGGTGGAACATAGCCCCCTGATAGGCCCCGACACCGGCGGCAAAGAACATGTAGCCGAGCTGCGAACAGGTCGAATAGGCGATCACCCGCTTGATGTCGTTCTGGGCCAGGCCGACGGTGGCGGCGAACATGGCCGTGACCGCGCCGGTCACCGCGATGATCTGGGAGGCGATCGGCGCGTATTCGTAAATCGGGCTGAGCAGGCAGACCATATAGACGCCGGCGGTCACCATGGTGGCCGCGTGGATCAGGGCCGATACCGGCGTCGGGCCTTCCATGGCGTCGGGAAGCCAGGTGTGCAGCAGGAACTGGGCCGACTTGCCCATGGCCCCGACGAACAGCAGCGCGCCTGCCAGATCGAGGGCCGACCAATCCCGGCCCAAGAAGCTCCAGGTCGTGCCCGCCTTGTCGGCGATCATCGGGAACAGCTCGGCGAACTCGATGGTGCCGAACATCCAGAAGACGGTCATGATCCCCAGGGCAAAACCGAAGTCACCCACGCGGTTGACGACGAACGCCTTGATGGCCGCTGCTGACGCCGTGTCCTTCTTGTACCAGAAGCCGATCAGCAGATAGGACGCCAAGCCCACCCCTTCCCAGCCGAAAAACAGCTGCATGAAGTCGGCGGCGGTGACCAGCGCCAGCATGGCGAAGGTGAACAGTGACAGGTAGGCGAAGAACCGGGGCTTGTCCGGATCCTCGGCCATGTACCCCCAGGAATAGATGTGAACCAAGGCCGAGACGGTGGTGACGACCACCAGCATCACGGCCGACAGGGCATCGATGCGGATCGACCAGGCCGACTGGAAATCGCCGATGTTGATGAACGGCAGGAGGCGAACGGTGAACGCCTCCATGTGTCCCCAGGTGTGCTGGTAGAAGACCGTCCAGGCGATGGCGCACGCCACCAGCAACAGGCCGGTCGTCACCGTCTGGGATGCGACGTCGCCGATGCGGCGACCGAACAGGCCGGCGATCGCCGCGCCGACTAGCGGGGCGAAAACACCAATCGTGACGAGAGTTTCGATCGGCACGCGTCAGCCCTTCATCATGGAGGCGTCGTCCACCGCGATGTCGCGGCGGTTGCGGAAGAAGGTCACCAGAATGGCCAGGCCGACAGCCGCCTCGGCGGCCGCCACGGTCAGCACGAACATGGCCATGATCTGCCCCGACACCTCGTTCAGGTGGGTCGAAAAGGCGACGAAATTGATGTTCACCGCCAGCAGGATCAGCTCGATCGACATCAGAATGATGATGATATTCTTGCGGTTCACGAAGATCCCGAAGACCCCGATCGTGAACAGGATGGCGGCGACCGCCAGATAGTGATGCAGACCGATCATCAGACGAGGTCCTCCGGGCGGACACCGGCCCCGGTTTCGGGTCGGGTCATGGCGACGGCCTTCTTGCGGCTACGGGTCACCTGGGTGTGGATATCCTGGCGTTTGACGTGCGGCTTGTGGCGCAGGGTCAGGACGATGGCCCCGATCATGGCGACCAGCAGAACCAGACCGGCCGCTTGGAAGACGAAGACATAGTCGGTGTAGAGCACCCGCCCGATCGTCTCGATGTTGGTCACGTCGGTCGCGGGCTGGACCCCCGGTGCGTGGCCCCCGGCTCCGCGCGTGGCGACAGCCGAAGAGACCAGGATCATTTCGAACAGCAGGACACAGGCCACGACCGCCGCGAACGGCATGTAGCGGGTGAAGCCCTCGCGCAGACGCACGAAGTCGACGTCCAGCATCATGACGACGAACAGGAACAACACCGCCACAGCGCCGACGTAAACAACGACCAGCAGCATGGCGAGGAACTCGGCCCCCATCAGCACGAACAGGCCCGCCGCGGAGAAGAAGGCGGTGATCAGCCACAGCACCGAGTGCACCGGGTTGGAGGCCAGCACGACGCGCAGCGCGGCGAACACGCTGATGGCGGCCAGGACATAAAAGGCGATCTGGGCGATCACTGGGTCAGCTCCCTCAGCGGACGCGAGTCACGCCAGCTCGGGGCGCCTTCTAGACCGCGCAGCCCGGCGGCGCCAAGGCAAGGACAGTGGACAATCAGGCTCATCTGTACGGCGCATCCATTTCCAGGGCGCGCGCGATCTCGCGCTCCCAGCGGTCACCATTCGCGAGCAGGCGCTCCTTGTCGTAGTACAGCTCCTCGCGGGTCTCGGTGGCGAACTCGCTGTTCGGCCCCTCGACGATGGCGTCGACCGGGCAGGCCTCCTGGCACAGGCCACAATAGATGCACTTGACCATGTCGATGTCGTAGCGGGTCGTGCGGCGGCTGCCGTCAGCGCGGGGCTCGGCCTCGATGGTAATGGCCTGGGCCGGACAGATCGCTTCACAAAGCTTGCAGGCGATGCAGCGTTCCTCGCCGTTCGGATAGCGACGCAGGGCGTGCTCACCGCGGAAGCGCGGCGACTGCGGATTGCGCTCGAAGGGATAATTCACCGTGGCCTTGGGCCGCAGCATATATTTGAACGACAGGCCGACGGCCCCGATCACGTCGAGCATCATGGCGCCTTTGGCGGCCTGGGCGATGCGGGCGAACATCAGTGATTTCCTCCGTCGTGGGCGCACTGGGCCCGATAGCGGTCGCTGTCGCGGTCGATCATGCGGCACAGACGCTCCCGCTCCTCGACCTGCCGGCGGATGTGGTCCTGGCGCTCCATCTCGGCCTGGACGCCGGTCGAGCCGGGCTCCGGCCCGTCGATGGTACAGGCGACAGCTCCGAGCGCTGTCAGGGCGATGAGGGCGATCCGGATCATCCGTGAACTCCGAATACCTGCCAGGCCGCCGACAGCACCACGGCGACGAGCGACGTCGGCAGGAAGATCTTCCAGCCCAGACGCATCAACTGGTCATAGCGGTAGCGGGGCACAAAAGCCTTCACTAGGGCGAAGGCGCAGAACCACAAAACCGTCTTCAGAATAAAGGTCAGCAGATAGATGGTGTAGCTCATCCAGCCCGGCAGGCTCTCGACCCAGGCGCTGGAGACGATGCCCGGATGCCAGCCGCCGCAGAACAGCACCGTCAGCATCGCGCACATCAGCACGATGTTGGCGTACTCGCCGATCATGAACAGCAGATAGGGCGTCGAGGAATATTCAACCTGATACCCCGCCACCAGTTCGGACTCAGCCTCGGGCAGGTCGAACGGCGGGCGGTTCGTCTCGGCCAGGGCCGACACGAAGAACAGCACCAGCATCGGGATCATGATGACGATGGTCGGCCAGTTGGTGCCGCCGTTGCCGAACATATTCCAGTCCCAGATCCAGCCGGCCTGGGCATCGACGATGGTGGTGAAGTTCATCGAACCGGACAGCAGCAGCACCGACACCACGATGAAGCCGATGGAGACCTCATAGGACACCATCTGGGCCGCCGAACGCAGCGCCCCAAGGAAAGGGTATTTCGAGTTGGACGCCCAGCCGCCCATGATGATGCCGTAGACGCCCAGCGACGAGATGGCGAACCAGTACAGCACCCCGACATTCAGGTCCGACACCACCCAGCCGGGCGCAAACGGGATCACCGCCCAGGCGGCGAACGCCAGGATGAAGGTGATCAGCGGGGCCAGCAGAAAGACGGTCTTGTCGGCACCGGCCGGGATCACGACCTCCTTCAGGACGAACTTGAAGAAGTCGGCGAACGACTGAAGCAGGCCGAACGGCCCAACGACATTGGGGCCTTTGCGCATCTGCACGCCCGCCCAGATCTTGCGGTCGGCCAGCAGCAAGAAGGCCAGCGAGATCAGGATGCCGACGGTGACGAGCAGGATCCCGCCGACCGTGATCAGGGTCCAGCCCAGAGGGGTTGTCCAGAAATTCATCGCCCTACTCCGCCGCCATCAGGCGATTGGGACCCCGCTGGGCCGACAGCTCGGCCATGGTGGCCGAGGCGCGCGCGATCGGGTTGGTCAGGTACGGGTCCGTGACGATCGAGGCGAAGGCTCCCTTGCCCAGGTCACCCTTGGCCCCAAGAGCGGCGACGTCAAACGCGGCCGTCGGGGCCAGATAACCGATCCGGCCAAACGTCGGATGGGTCTCGAACAGGCGGCGACGCAGGCCGTCCAGATCGTCGTAAGACAGGGTGTGGCCGACCCGCTCGGAAAGGGCGCGCAGGATCGCCCAGTCTTCCTTGGCCTCGCCCTTGGGGAAGACCACCCGTTCGGCCAGTTGCACCCGGCCTTCGGTATTGGCGTACAGGCCCGACTTTTCCGTATAAGCCGCACCCGGAAGGATCACATCGGCCCCGTGCGCGCCCCGGTCGCCGTGGCTCCCCAGATAGACCTTGAAGGCGCTCGACGCCGAGGCGTCGATCTCGTCGGCCCCCAGGAGGAACAGCACGTCGAGCTTGCCCTTCTTGGCCATCTCGACCGCTGAAAGCCCGCCGTCGCCCGGCACGAAGCCCATGTCCAGGCCCCCGACGCGCGCGGCAGCGTGATGCAGCACGTTGAAGCCGTTCCAGCCGTCCTTGACGACGCCGGTCTTCTTGGCCAGCGCGCCCAGGGCGTTCAGAACCGCCGCGCCGTCCTTGCCGGCCAAGGCCCCCGCCCCGACGACGATGGCCGGACGTTCGGCCTTGGCCAGCAGATCCGCCAGCGCCTTGGCCGGCTTGGCGAGAGCCTCGGCTCCCGTGCCGAAGTGCGCGTAGTCATAGGTCAGCGACGCCGCCTCACCGATCAGGCCAATCTGGGCCTGTCCCGACAGCCAGATCTTGCGCAACCGCGCATTCAGAAGCGGGGCCTCAGCGCGCGGGTTCGTGCCGACCAGCAGCACCGCATCAGCCTGTTCCAGACCCTGAAGGCCCGAGTTGAACAGCCAGCCTTCGCGCGCCGATCCGCCCAGGGCCGCGCCGTCCTGGCGGCAATCGGTGTTGGCCGAGCCCAGCGCCCGGAAGAGCTCCAGCGCCGCAAACATCGACTCCGCGTCCTGCAGGTCGCCGGCGATGACGCCGATCTTTTCGGGCTTGGCCGCCTTGAGCTTGTCAGCCACGGCACCGAGCGCCGCGTCCCAGGACGCCGGCTTCAGCTTGCCCTTGGCGTCACGCACCCACGGCTTGTCCAGGCGGCGCTGGCCGAGGCCGTCGATGGCATAGCGGCTGCGGTCGCTCAGCCATTCCTCGTTGATGCCTTCGTTCACGCGCGGCAGCGCCCGCATGACCTCAGCACCCCGGCTGTCGGCGCGGATGTTGGACCCCAGCGCGTCCATCACATCGATGGTCTCGGTCTTCTTCAGCTCCCAGGCGCGGTAGTGGAACTGCCACGGGCGATGCGTCAGGGCCCCGACCGGGCACAGATCGTTGACGTTGCCCGACAGCTCGGAATCCACCGCCTGTTCAAGATAGGTGGTGATCTCGGCTCCCTCGCCGCGGTTGACCATCCCGATCTCGGGAACGCCGGCGATTTCCGTGATGTAGCGCACACAGCGCGTGCACTGGATGCAGCGCGTCATGAAGGTCTTGATCGTCGGACCCATGTGCTTTTCTTCGACGGCGCGCTTGTTCTCGTCGTAGCGAGAATGCTCGCGGCCATAGCCCATGGCCTGGTCCTGCAGGTCGCACTCGCCGCCCTGATCGCAGATCGGACAGTCCAGCGGATGGTTGATCAGCAGGAATTCCATCACGCCCTTGCGGGCCTTTTCGACCATCGGCGTGTTGGTGAAGATCTCCTGGCCATCGGCGGCCGGCAGGGCGCAGCTCGCCTGAGGCTTCGGCGGCCCCGGCTTCACCTCGACCAGGCACATCCGGCAGTTGCCCGCGATCGACAACCGCTCGTGGTAGCAGAAGCGCGGGATCTCTTCCCCGGCGCGCTCGGCCACCTGGAGCACGGTCATCCCGGGCTCGAACTCGACCTCCTGGCCATTGACCTTGGCGATGGGCATCAGTGGGCCTCTTGTTGGGCGGGCGCGGCCGCCGTCGTATTCAGGGTGACGACCTGCGTCTCGCCTTCGCGGGTCAGGGAGACCTGACTGCCGTCGACCGTGCAGGCAAAGCTCAACCGCCCGCCGTCAACCGGCGCGCGCCACGAAATTTCGCCATTGATGAAGGTCACCGCCGGGCCCTCCTGGCCGAACTGGGCCTGGACGGCCTGGCGACAGGCGGCTTCGCTCGATTGCACCTGAGAGACCTCGACTGCATCTGCAGGCGCAGCGGCCATGTCGGTCGCCACCTCCGGCTCAGATGCCGGGTCGGCCGTGGTGTTTTCCGCGCGGGAACAGGCCGCCATCGTCAGGGCGGCCGCGCTCAATACGGTCAATGTCAGGGTACGGTAAAACACGATGCGTCGTCCTAGAGCCAGGCCTTCTTGCCGACGACATACTCCTGCTGGAAGGCCGCATCGGACTTGGTCAGATAGATGATGCCCTCGATCAGGCCGAGGATGCCCATCGCCATCGGCCCCAGCCCGAAGGCGATCGACCCGACGAGGGTGACCAGCAGCATGATGATGCCTGGCTGGGTCAGGCCGAGGTAGAATTTATGGATGCCCAGGGCACCCAGCAGGATCGCCAGAACCCCCGCCACGATCCGGTTTTTTTCACCGCTCGAGAACGACTCGACCGCCTCATTGATGCTGTCGGCCGCTGCCGAGCCGCTACCCATCACATAGATGGCCGACGCCTTGTCCCCATCGATCTGGAAATCGACATCGGCCCCGATGCGAACAGTGCGAACCCCATCCTGGAGGTCGCCGCGCACAAAGCTGTAACGCTTGCCGTCATCGCCGCTGATGATGCCGGTGCCTTCCAGATCCTGATAGGACAATACCTTGCCACGCATGGTCTATGTCTCCCCTATTCCGCCGCGATCGCATGGCCCGCGAACGAACCTTTACGCGACCGATACTGGTTGATCCGATCTTCGATCTCGTGCCGGAAATGCCGGATCAGGCCCTGAACCGGCCAGGCGGCGGCGTCGCCGAGCGCGCAGATGGTGTGGCCCTCGACCTGACCGGCCACGTCGAGCAGCAGGTCGATCTCGGATGGCTCGGCATTGCCGACAGCCATCCGCTCCAGCACCCGCCACATCCAGCCCGTACCTTCACGACACGGCGTGCACTGGCCACAGCTCTCATGCTTGTAGAAATAGCTGATACGGGCGATCGCCTTCACCAAATCGGTCGACTGGTCCATCACGATGACCGCCGCGGTCCCTAGACCTGAGCGCATCTCGCGAAGACTATCGAAATCCATCAGCGCCGTTTCCGCCATCTCGCGCGTGATCAGTGGCACCGAAGAGCCGCCCGGGATGACGGCCTTTAGATTGTCCCAGCCACCGCGGACGCCGCCGCAGTGATCATCCAGCAGCTGACGCAGCGGGATCGACATGGCTTCTTCGATATTACAGGGCCGGTTCACATGGCCCGAGATCGACATCACCTTGGTGCCGGTGTTGTTCGGACGTCCGAAGCCGGCAAACCATTCGGCCCCGCGACGCAGGATCGTCCCGACGACCGCGATGGACTCGACGTTGTTCACGGTCGTCGGACAGCCGTACAGGCCGGCCCCCGCCGGGAACGGCGGCTTCAGGCGCGGCTGGCCCTTCTTGCCCTCCAGGCTTTCCAGCAGGGCCGTCTCTTCCCCGCAGATATAGGCCCCGGCCCCATGGTGGATATAGACGTCGAAGTCCCAGCCATGGACGTTGTTCTTGCCGATCAGCTTGGCGTCATAGGCCTGCTTGACCGCCGCCTCCATGCGCTCGCGCTCCAGTACATATTCGCCGCGCAGATAGATGTAGCAGGCGTGCGCCTGCATCGCGAAGGACGCGATCAGGCAGCCCTCGATCAGCAGGTGGGGATCATGACGCATGATCTCCCGGTCCTTGCAGGTTCCCGGCTCGGATTCGTCGGCGTTGACGACCAGATAGTGCGGACGGTCCGCGCGGACCTCCTTGGGCATGAACGACCATTTCAGGCCGGTCGGGAAGCCCGCCCCGCCCCGACCGCGCAGGCCCGAGTTCTTGATGTTGTCGATGATCCAGGGGCCGCCCTGATCGAGCATATCCCGGGTACCGTTCCAGCACCCGCGCGCCTTCGCACCCTCCAGGCCCCAGTCATGGAACCCGTAGAGGTTGGTGAAGATGCGGTCTTTGTCTTGAAGAATTCCGACCATGCTCATTCAGGCTCCGCCATGCGGCGACGGTGATAACGGGTACGCATAAAGACGGCCGCGACCATCAGAATCCAGCCGATGCCCAGGGCGATGTACCCGCCGTTGATCGCCCAGGCCGGCACGCTCAGCCACACGGCGGAAACGACGACGGCGGCCCCGACCAGAACGAGTGCAAAAGCGGCGAAGCGCATCGGCTTGGCCACATCGCGCAACTCCTGACGATAGGTGGCCAGCCCTTCCGACGTGCTCAGGTCCGGTCGCGCCATCACGCCGATTCCTTTTTGTTCTTGGCCTTCGCGACCGCGTTCGGCAGCGTCTTGATCGGCTTGGCGGCTGAGCCGTCATAAAGCTTCGGATCGGTCAGGCTGGTCGGCTCGCCTTCCGGGGCCGAGGTCTGACGCTTCACGCGCGGCCCCGGCTTGGGCGATTTGCCGGCGGCGAAGTCGTCGATGATCTTGTCCATGTCGGCGGCGGTCAGATCCTCGAAATAATAGTCGTTGATCTGGGCCATCGGGGCATTGGCACAGGCCCCCAGACACTCGACTTCCTGCCAGGTGAAGCGACCGTCCGGTGATAATTTGTCCTTGGGGCCGATCCGCTTTTCGCAGACCTTCATCAGCTCTCCCGCGCCCCGCAACATACACGGTGTCGTACCGCACACCTGAATCAGCGCCGAGGTGCCGACCGGCTCCAGCATGAACATGGTGTAGAAGGTCGCGACCTCCAGCACCCGGATCTTGGGCATCCCCAGCAGCTCGGCGATGGCGCTCATGGCCGGTTCGGACACCCAGCCTTCCTGCTTCTGGACCAGCCACAGGATAGGGATGACTGCCGATTGCTGGCGGCCCTCGGGATATTTGGCAATCCACCAGTCAGCCTTCTTTTTCGTCTCCTTCGAAAAGGCGAACGACTTGGGCTGATCCTTGGCGAGACGACGCGCCGACATCTAGATCTCCAGTTCCGTCACGTCGCAACCGCGGCCCATGATCTTGGGACGCACGGAGACGACCTTCCTCGCGCCCGATCGGGTCATGTGGAAGCAGTGTTCGATCACGCCGTAAGACCCCAGCGCGGTGGAATAGTGCTCGATGCTCCAGCCTTGGCGCAGCATCTCCGAGATTGGCTTGGCGGTCTCGGTCATCGCGTCTTCACCGCGGTCCTGAACCAGCGACCCAGCCGCTCCTTCCAGACGTCAGCCCCCGCCTTGCGAAGGTCCCTAAGCCAGATCGACGTCGGCGGCACATTAACCACGACCAGACGCCCCACGAACAGGAATCCCGACATCCAGACGATGCTCATCCACATCGCGTCCCAGAAGGAGCGCTCGTCCGCCAGGTAGGCCTGCCGGAACCCCGAGCGCACGACGATCACGCCCGCCAGCGGCACAGCCAGCTGGCTCGCCCGACCCAGCGCCACCCGCAGAAAGCCGATCGCCGCGCGTCGACGCGGAGAAAAGATGACCGTGACCAGGGTACTGAAGGCCATCAGGCCGCCGAACCAAATCCAGCGGTCGGGCAAAATGACCGGTTCGATCAGGAAGTCGTTCATTCCGCCACGCCCTCCTCGTGGTTCACCCACGGCAGGAACGAGACGTGCGTGATCCGGCAGGCCTGGACGCGGTAGATGGCCACGACCTCACCCGCCAAGCCGTCGGCTTGCATGACCTCTTCGTCGATGACGTATTCACCCGAGGTGATCCGATTGCCGATCTCCAGATGAATATTGGCCGGCATCTCTAGGAAGGCGTTTTCGTAGTGCGCAAATATGGCGTCGCGCCCCACCAGGGTGTCGTCGTCGCCTGGCCCCATCTCGATCACCGCGTCCGGCGCATAGAATTCGACGAACGCCGCCGCGTCGCGGGCCCGCCAGGCCTCGATCTGGGCGTCGACGACTTCCATGGCCAGACAGTCGAACATCAGCGGTCGACCTCGCCGAACACGATGTCAAGCGAGCCCAGGATGGCCGACACGTCTGCCAGCAGATGGCCCCGATTCATCCAGTCCATCGCCTGCAGATGTTTGAAGCCAGGCGCGGCGATCTTGCATCGGTACGGCTTGTTGGTGCCGTCCGAGATCACATAGACCCCGAACTCGCCCTTCGGGGCCTCAACCGCCGCATAGACCTCACCCGGCGGCGTGCGGAACCCTTCGGTATAGAGCTTGAAATGCTCGATAAGCGCTTCCATCGAGCGCTTCATCTCGGCGCGGCGGGGCGGCGTCACCTTGTTGTCGGTCGACAGAACAGGCCCCGGATTTGTTCTCAGACGATCAATGCACTGGCCCATGATCTTGAGGGACTCTTTCATCTCCTCCACGCGGCAGAGATAGCGGTCCCAGCAGTCGCCGTTCTTGCCGACCGGCACCTCGAAATCGAGCTCGGCATAACATTCGTACGGCTGAGACCTTCTAAGGTCCCAGGCGATGTCCGAGCCGCGCAGCATCACGCCCGAGAAGCCCCAGGCCAGGGCCTGCTCCTTGGACACGACGCCGATGTCGACGTTGCGCTGCTTGAAGATGCGGTTCTCGGTGACCAGCGCCTCAATGTCGGCGAGCGCCGCCGGAAATTCCCCGGTCCACTTTTCGATGTCGTCGATCAAGGCCTCAGGCAGGTCCTGATGCACCCCACCCGGTCGGAAATAGTTGGCGTGCAGACGCGCACCCGAAGCGCGTTCATAGAACACCATCAGCTTCTCGCGTTCCTCGAAGCCCCACAGCGGCGGCGTCAGGGCCCCGACGTCCATGGCCTGGGTCGTGACGTTCAAGAGGTGGTTCAGGATCCGGCCGATTTCCGAATAGAGTACCCGGATCAGTTGGCCGCGGTACGGCACCTCCAGCCCCAGCAACCGCTCGATCGCCAGGCAGAAGGCGTGCTCCTGGTTCATCGGCGCCACATAGTCGAGCCGGTCGAAATACGGGATATTCTGGAGGTAGGTGCGCGCCTCCATCAGCTTCTCGGTGCCACGGTGCAGCAGGCCAATATGCGGATCGACGCGCTCGACGATCTCGCCGTCCAGCTCCAGCACCAGACGCAGCACGCCGTGCGCCGCCGGATGCTGGGGGCCGAAGTTGATGGTGAACTTGCGGTCTTCGTCCAGCGACACGGGCTTCAGGTCGTCAGCCATGGCCTACCCCTTCGCCTTTTCGTCGCCCGGCAGCACGCCGGACCACTTGGTGTAGTCGGCCCCTTCCCAGGGCGACAGGAAGTCGAAGTTGCGGAACTCCTGGGCCAGCTTCACCGGCTCATAGACCACGCGCTTCAGCTCATCGTCGTAGCGGACCTCGACATAGCCCGTCATCGGGAAGTCCTTGCGCAGCGGATGACCTTCAAAGCCATAGTCCGTCAGCATCCGGCGCAGGTCCGGGTGATCCGAGAAGAAGACCCCGTACATGTCGAACGCCTCGCGCTCGAACCATTCGGCGTTCGGATAGACCGGAATGGCGCTGGGCACCGGGGCCATTTCGTCGGTCGAGACCTTGATGCGGATCCGCTCGTTTCGGGTCAGGCTGATCAGGTGATAGACCACGTCGAACCGCTCGGGCCGTTCCGGGAAATCCGCGCCGCACAGATCCACGAGTTGCTGGAATTCCAGTTCGTCTTTCAACGTCCTGAGTACATCCAGAATCTGATCCCGCTTGACCGTCAGGGTCACCTCGCCGAAGGCGACCTTGGCCTCGATCACGGTCTTGCCGCATGCCTTCTTGGCCGCGCTGGCCAGCGCCTTCATGGCCTTGGGGGTTCCCGCTCCGCTCATCGTGCGATCGTCCCCGTCCGACGGATCTTCTTCTGAAGCTGCAACAGACCGTACAGCAGCGCCTCCGCCGTCGGCGGGCAGCCCGGCACATAGACATCCACCGGCACCACACGGTCACAGCCGCGCACGACGCTGTAACTATAGTGATAGTACCCGCCGCCGTTGGCGCAGGAGCCCATCGACAGCACGTAGCGCGGATCCGGCATCTGATCGTAAACCTTGCGGAGCGCAGGGGCCATCTTGTTGGTCAGGGTGCCGGCGACGATCATCAGGTCGGACTGACGCGGGCTGGCGCGCGGGGCCATGCCGAAGCGCTCCATGTCGAAGCGCGGCATAGAGGCCTGCATCATCTCGACGGCGCAACAGGCCAGGCCGAAGGTCATCCACATCAGCGAGCCGGTGCGCGCCCAGGTGATGACGTCGTCCAGCGGGGCAGTAACGAAGCCCTTTTCGCCCAGCTCATAGTTGACCGCCTCAAAGAAGCGGTCGTGGACCTTGGGGTCGTAACCCTCGACGGTCGAGCGCGCCGCCGAACCGGCCGGAACGATCACTCCCATTCCAGGGCTCCCTTCTTCCACTCATAGAGGAAGCCGACGGTCAGCACCCCCAGGAACACCATCATCGACCAGAAGGAGAAGACCATCTCGGGCCGGGCCAGGTCCGTCAGCGTCACCGCCCACGGGAACAGGAAGGCCACTTCCAGATCGAAGATGATGAAGAGGATCGACACCAGATAAAAGCGCACGTCGAACTTCATGCGCGCATCGTCAAAGGCGTTGAAACCGCACTCATAGGCCGACAGCTTTTCGACGTCGGGGTTCTTGGGCGCCAGCACCAGGGCGGCCACGATGAAGCCGAGCCCGAGCACGGCCGCAATGGCCATGAAAATCAGGATCGGCAGATATTCGAGCAGAAATGCGTTCATGCCAAAGGGTCCGGGCTGCCGAAGGGCGGCGGAATCGTGGCCTCTTTAGACCGAACCCCTGCCCCGTTCAAACCCTTGCCGGGCCGGATTTTTTGCGAATGGTTCGCACAAGTGCCCGTGATACGGCTTAGGGGTTCTGAAACCTACTCTGAGTAGTTTTCACCTCGGAATCTCGCTCGACACCGCGCGCGACCGACCGCCCTGCGCAAGACGTCCCCGACCTTCCTCGTTCAGTGCCTTTCCGTAACAGGGTCCTCAAACAAGTCGCCTGGTGTCCACCGAATTCGTCGAAGGCATTTCCCGAATGAGCCGCATCGCTGGTTCTCGCCGAATTCCATGGCGCCTTTTTCGCCATGACGCCGCTTCACGGACTCCAGTTCCGGCCTGGGCGTTCGTCGCCTTGTTCCAGATTTCTCTCGTACTGGCACACCTGTGCCAGAGCACCTTTGGCGCTGTCGCCATCTGGCCGGCGAACGGCGTGCTTGTCGCCGGCCTGTTACTGCTCGATCGCCGGCGCGCCATCGCCGTCCTCGGAACCTGTTTCGTGCTGAACTTGGCCTGGGTCGTCTTTGCGCGGGGCGGAGATCTGCAGTCCTCACTCATTTTCAGCGGCCTGAATGCAGCGGAGTCCTTCGCGATCGCCGTCGCGGCCCGACGTTTTTGCGGGGCGGCCCTGCACCTCAAGCGGCCGATCCGGCTCGCCCGTTTCGCTCTTCTGGCGGCGACTCCATCGGTGACCCTGGCCGCCATCATCGGCCTGACCCTTCTGGGGACGCGCGTGCGGGATCTGGACATGTACCTGGCCAGCTGGATCAGCGTCGAACTGGTCGGATGCCTGGTCGTCGCTCCCAGTATGATCATCCTGGCTCAAGAGCGCCGGGCGCAATGGCGAGGGCTTGGCCTGTCCCCCGAGGTGGGTCTCATCGTGGCGGGCTGTACCTTCACCGCACTGGTGTGCCTGCGGGTTGTCCACCTTCCTGTCGCTACGGTGCTGCCGGTCCTGCTGATGATTTCCTTGCGACTGACGCCCAGGCAGGCGGCGGTCATGGTGCTGGCCATCTCGGCGATCGTGACCCTCTCTTTCCTGATGGCACCCTCTGGATTTGAGGCGTTCAGTTTCGGCCTCGCGCCCGAGGAACAGGCACCCGGAGTCGATATCGTCACGCGGCTGCCGTCCTTCTATGTCTTCCTCGCCTCGATCCTGGTCACCATCCTGCCGGCCTCGACGATCGTTAATGAGAAATCCCGGCTACAAGCACGTCTTCAGGAGCGCGCGGTCCGGATCCGAGAAGATGCCAGACGCCTCAAGGCTGCGGCCCGTGTTGCCTGCGAGGCGACCGAAGCCAAGCGGCGCTTTCTGAACATGATCAGCCATGAGCTGCGCACCCCACTGGGCCAGGTGGCAGGGTTCACCTCGCTGGTGGCCTCAGATCCCGACCTCTCCGAAGCTGCCCGCAATCAGGTCGCCAAGATTTCGATGGCGAATACCCACGCGCTGGAGTTGGTCGGCGACATGATCGATTACGCGCGCGGTGACCTTGCGGCGGAGTTGGGCCCGTTCGATCTTCGGGAGACCGTGGTGGCGGTCTTGGACCACGTGCGCGACAACGTGCCGAAACGCACCCTGGCGGTTGAGTTCGTCAATAACTTGGGAGACGATGTCTTCTTCGAGGGCGATCCTCGCAGACTGCGACAGTTGCTACGCCTGCTCCTCCACAATGCCGCGAAATTCACCCTGCAAGGCACCATCGGCGTCAAAGCTGAAACCGATGATCAGGGTGCCCGGCTGATCGTGTTCGACACGGGGCCCGGCATCGCCTCTGACCGGCTTCCTCACCTTCTCGAAGTCTTCAATCAGGGCGACAGTTCGGCCACGCGCTTGCAGGAGGGGATGGGAATCGGACTGTCGCTGGCCGACCGCATGGTTCAGGCGTTGGGCGGCTCCTGGTCGATCGATTCCGAACTCGGCCAGGGCACGCGCGTCACTCTGAACCTGCCCATGGCACGCAGCCGGCCTCCCCAATCAGCGGAAGAGCAGGGTCGTGCGCCTCGCCTCCTGATCGTCGACGACCACCCTGCGAACCGGGAGATCCTGGGACTGATGGCGCGCGCCGTAGGCTGCGAAACCGAATATGCCAGCGACGGAACCGAGGCCGTTGACGCCGCCCGTGTCGGCGCGTTCGACATCATCCTGATGGATCTGCGGATGCCGAAAATGGATGGCTTTGAAGCCAGCCGCCAGATTCGCGCTTTCGAATGTGCTGCAGCTCAGGTGCCGATCCTGGCCGTCAGCGCCGAGTCGCGCGCCGACAGCCTGGAGCCGTGCCGACAGGCCGGAATCGACGACTTTCTGTCCAAGCCTGTTTCGCAAGCCCGCTTACTCGAGGCGCTATCTCATTGGCTTGATCCGGCGGCGGTGGCTGCCGCCCGTACGCCTGAACGCCGCAGCGCCTGACGTCTCGCCGAGCCAACGGCGACCGTCCGGTCGGACCTCTGCCTAGGCCGGTCTGTCTGACACCAGCGCGCGAGCAATTCCGTAGCCAGCCCAGCGCGCCCTCGCCATCTGGGTCAGGTCGACGGCGAGGGTATCCATCCGACGGCCCTCGCCAATAGCATCCTTCAGCGCCAGGGCCTGTTCTATCGCCCGCCCCATGCCCTCCCCGTGGCGAGGGAGGGCTTCGATCAAGGCGTCTCCGATCAGGACGAAGGGAGGCCATCCGCGAAGGTCGGCTTCATCCAGGGCGATCAGGCTCGTCCCGGTCGATGTGTAACGGCTGCTCCCCGTCGAGAAGGTGATGCCATCGAGGCACCGCGCCATGTGGGGGCCGCCCGCGTGGCACATGGCCGCAAAGATCAGATCCGACCTCAGTTGAGAAGCCGAGCCGGATCGCACCGTCAATGTCGCCTGGCCTCCGGCGTCGATTTGAAGCAAGCCCTCGAGTTGGCCATGGCTCCAGGCCAACAGTTGCGCTTGCCAGGTCGACATGACGCCGACCAGACTCATGTGCCATTCGGGGCCCGGAATCTCATCCAGCCAGACATCGGGACCGCGTTCACCGAGCAGGCCCAGCAGAGCACGATGACGGCCACTGGCGTCGATGAGCAGATCAACGGACGTTCTCAGCCCGTCGGTGCTCGCAAGCTGCCATTCCCCGGTCCCGACGGCCACCGATGCGACGGAGCTGCCGAAGGCCAAATGCACGCCGATGCGCTCAGCCACTTCGGTCAGCCCGTGCTCGACCTGGGACAACGAAGCCAGGCGCTGCTGTCCGCGCCAGACCAGGGTGCCATCCCTGGCCAGGCCGAACGGCACCCTGCGGCGCGGTGTCGGCGGACCGTCTGGACGGGTCAGACCGTCCAACAAGGCCCAGGCCGCCGCATCCATCCGATGGACGTGACCGGCGCGTGGCGAAGGTTGGTGGCGTGATCGGGACTCGAAGACGACGACCTCATGGCCGCTCCCGCTCAGCGCCACCGCCGCCGACAGGCCGGCGACGCCGCCGCCTATGATCCCGACCCGCACGCGCGCTCTGCCTATCGACGCCGCGTCCGCAGGCCGGCCCCTCGCCCGGAAATCTCACGCGATTCCGCGACCACGAGGAACACCAGGCCGTTCGGACGCTCCCCCAAGGTTTCATGCGCGATCTGGGTCAGGGCGCGTTCTCTGTTCCCGGCGGACCGCCGACCGCTTGGGAAGAACATATCGCCCGGGAAAAACATATCGCCCGGGAAAAACATATCGCCCGGGAAGAACATATCGCCGGGGAAAAACATATCGCCTGGGAAGAACATGTCGCCCGGAAACTGGGTCGATCCGGAGCGGATTTCGAAGCGCGATGATCCGAAGATATCGGCCAGACGCCCGTCCTCGAATCGCGCCACCAGCAGTCGCACCGGCGTCACCTCGGCCCCCTCCATACCCAGGGCCATAGTCCGCAGCAGCCCCCGCCTCAGGTCCTCGCCGCTCAGGCCTTCCAGGCGCCCGGCATCTCGCAGGCCGAGCTCGATGCGGCCGCGCCCCTGGGCAAAGCTCAGGGTCGTCGTGGAGACGCCGACCGTCAGGGCCCCGACCCCCGCGAGAAACTGTCGTCTGATGATCGCCATGGCATTTTCCTCTCACCGGCGGATGGTCGCCTTCATCTCGGTGAACGACATTCGATCGGAAAACCGGTCAGGCCGTCGCCGGCCCCTGTTGAAAATGCCCTCCAAGCTGCTTGACACCTCCCCGCGACGCCGCCTAAACGACGCGCCTTCGCCGGGGACGCCCCGACGAGGAATGCACGCGGGTGTAGCTCAGTTGGTTAGAGTGCCGGCCTGTCACGCCGGAGGTCGCGGGTTCGAGCCCCGTCACTCGCGCCACTTCCTTCCGGGGAAGTGGCGCTTCGCATTTCAGGCGCTCAGTGGGGGGCCGAGGTGACCTCTTCCCCGTCTTCGACGAAGGCCCGCACGCCGGACACCTCGGCATAGACCATGCACAATTCTTCAAAGACCGTCGGCCAGCCGTAGCGGCTGACCGCCTTTCGTCGCGCGGCCAGGCCCATGGCTTCGACATCTTGCTCGAACAGCGCGTCGATGGCGGCGGCATAATCGGCCACCTTCAGGCTAGGCGATTTGACACCGACAGTCTCATCGACCGTCTCGGAGACGCCACCATAGCTGGTGCAGACCACCGGAAGGCCGCTGGCCATCGCTTCCAGGGCGCACAGGCCGAACGGCTCCTTGTCATTGGCATGTACGAAGGCGTCGCACGAGGCCAGAAGTCGCGCCACGGAATGCGTATCTTGCTGGAACGGCAAGGAAATCACCTGCCCGCCGTCGATCGGCAGCCCATCGGCGGCCCCGATCAGCAACAGTCGGTAGGGCGCGCCCAGCTTCTCGACCGCTGAGATAATGACGTCGACGTTCTTTTCCTTGGCCGCCCGGCCGGCAAATACCAGAAGTCGCTCGCCGGGCCGGACCCCCAGATGGCGGCGGACAGCGTCCCGGTCCCCATGGTCAGGGTCGAAGGCCTCGATATCGACGCCAAGGGGCCGCTCAACGATCCGCTCAACGCCGGCCTCGCGCAACCGACCGGCGATGAAGCGGCTGGGGGCGATGACCCGGTCGAACTGAGAGAATATCTCGCCCCAGCGCCTCTCGATCGACTTGACGGCCCACTGACCCCAATGGATCGACGCCAGATAGGCCGGATCGGAGTGACAGAAGCCGATCACGGGCACGCCCAGAGTCTGCCCGGCATCGATTGCCGCCACGCCTGGGCCGTAGGGGTCGCCGGCCTCGATCACTGCGGGACTGAGCGCCTGTAGCCAACTTGCCCAGGACTTTCTGGACATCGGCCATCGGTAGCCGGCCCCGAACGGCACCTTGGGAGCCGCCACCGTCACGGTGCGGTCTTCGTTGACGCTGGTCCGCTTGCCCGGAACCAGCAAGGCATGACGTATGCCGAGGCGGCGGCGCTCCAGCCAGTCGGACTTGGAACGAAGATAGCGTTTCACCCCCCCCGAGATCGGCGCGTACTGCATGGTGGTGTCAACCAGCCGGGGACGCCCGTCTTCGCCGCCATGGTCCAGCCGCCTAAGCGTTTCCGCGATCTTCTCCTCGAGCGTGAAGACCCATTTCTGGTCCTGCTCCCACGCGTCCATGACCATGTGACTACCGCGTCCCCAACACGATGACTGAACCCCTAACGCACCATGGCGGATCGGGATGCATCGTCAACCGCGAGGATTAGCGCCTAGGGGTCGCGCTGCCCCCGAGCATTCAGGGCCTCTCTGACCAGGACCTCCATCTGGGCATTGACGCTTCTGAGTTCGGCGGCTGCCAGCTTTTCAACAGCCGCCATCACCTGGGGATTAATCCTCAGCAGGAAGGCCTTTCTGACTTTGGGATTTTGGCCCTCAGCCATCGCCCTATCCGTAAAGCGTTCCGGTATTGACGACCGGCTGCGCTTCGCGGTCCGCGCACAGGACGACGAGAAGGTTGGACACCATCGCCGCCTTCCGATCTTCGTCGAGTTCCACGACGTTGAGTTCGGCCAGACGCTCCAGGGCGTTCTCGACCATTTCCACCGCCCCCTGGACGATCAAACGGCGCGCGGACAGGATGGCTTCGGCCTGCTGGCGGCGCAGCATGGCGCCGGCGATTTCTGACGCATAGGCCAGATGGGCCAGGCGAGCTTCGTCGATGGTCACCCCGGCTACGCGCACCCGCTCGTTCAGTTCCTCACGCAGTTTCTCGGCCACCAGTTCGGCGTCCGCCCGCAATGAGGGTTCGTGGTCCTCGGCATGGTCGTAGGCATAGGCCGAGGTGATGTCGCGAAGCGCGGTATCGATCTGGATGTTCACAAAGGCCGCATAGTCGTCGACGTCGAACAGCGCCTGGGCCGAATCGCGCACGCGCCAGACCACATTGGCGGCGATCTCGATCGGATTTCCGCGCTTGTCGTTCACCTTCAGCTTGTCAGACGTCACGTTGCGGACGCGCATCGACACCTTCTTGCGGCTGTACCAGGGCAGAACCCAGCGCAGCCCGGCATTGCGGTCGGTTCCCCGATAGTCGCCGAACAGCAGGATGGCGACGGCCTCGTTCGGCTGGATCGAATACAGTCCGCACAGGAGAAACAGACCGATCACCACGCCCATGATGGCCGCACCGATGCCGAGCGGAGCCATCGTGATCGCCAACGCGGCCCCTCCGACCATAGATGCCAGCGAAATCAACAGCATCACCATGCCGTTCGACGTCTTGGCTGCGCGCTCCTGCGAGGCGGTGATTGGGGTGTTCATGATCATTCTCCAACTGATGACAAAGTGATATCACTTTGCAATCGACGCGACAATGCCATTGGCGCCGATCGTCGCATCCGCGTAAGTTAGCCTTGCAATCGCCCCAAAAAGAGGAAATTTGGGGGTTTCTCGGCATTCCGCCCTGCGGACGGTCGGTTTGTGCGCGAAACAGTCGTAGGGGTCCCTCTTCATGCGTATCCAGCTTGCGGCAGCCGTCGCGCTTGCCCCGCTGATGATGGCCTCGGGCGCTGCCGCACAGACGGTGATCTCGAACGAACGGACGACTCCGATCTCGACGTCGACGTCGAACAACGGCGCGCCGGGGTCCATCACGGTGAATAACACCGGCATTCTGAACCTCGATAACGGGTCGGCCATTGCGATCGACTCGAACCATGACGTCACGATTCAAACGGGCGGCCAGATCCTCATGGACAGCGCGGCCAATGGAGCCGTCGGCATTCTGGCCAATGGTGGGGTGACGGCCGACATCGTCAACGACGGTACGATCACGGTGACGGAGAACTACACCGCCACCGATTCCGATAACGATGGCGACCTCGACGGCCCGCTGGCAAGCGGAACGGGGCGCTACGGCATCAGGATTACAGGCCCGGGGGTATTCACCGGAGACATCAATTCTAACGGCACCATCACGATTGAAGGCAACCACTCGGCCGGTATCTCGGTTGAAAGCGATATCGTCGGAAACGTGATCAACACCCGGTCCGTGGTCATCACCGGGGATCAGAGCTTCGGGATCCGCACCACCGGGACGGTCGACGGCGACATCTATGCCGGCGGCAACATCACGGCACAGGGAGAAGGAGCCACCGCCGTTTCGATCGAAGGTGACGTAACGGGTCGCGTCACCGTCGGGGGAACCCTGGCGTCAACCGGATTCCGCTCAACAGCCGAGACTCTGACGACGGCCCAGGTCGACGCCATGGACGCCGACGACCTTTTGGTTGGCGGACCGGCCCTCAACATCGCAGCTAATATCGCTGGCGGCGTCGTGCTCGACTTTCAGCCAGAGGCCGTCACCGGGGTCGCTGACTCCGATGGAGACGGCATCATCGACACCCGCGAGGGAACAGCGACGATTTCCTCCTTCGGATCCGCCCCTGCCGTTCAGGTCGGGTCGGCCAGCCAGACCGTGACGCTGGGTCAGGTCGGCGCAGGAGACGAGGCGTTCGGCTTCATCAATCGCGGAGCCGTCCTGGCGAACGGTCGATTTGAAGGTTTCTCGGCCACGGCGATCCAAATCGGGGGGGCCGGCAACATGGCCGTCGTCATCGACGGCGGACTGAGGAACAATGGTTCTGCTACGGCGGTCGGCATTGAGGCTGATGTCCGGGCCCTGATGATCGATTCCGGGGCGACGGTTGCTGATATTTACAATCAAGGGCTGCTGCGGGCAGTCGGCAATGGTGACAGCGTTTTCGACGTCGTCGCAGTCGACATTGCCGCGGGTGCCAGCGTCAACAACTTCACCAACCGCGGTCGCGTCACGGCGGTGGTGGCCGGCGAGGCCGCAGACAGCATTGGTATTCGCGACTCGAGCGGGGGACTGACCACCTTCAACAACTTCGGCATTATCGAAGCGTCGATCGTTCCGACGGACAGTGCGGACGATACCGACGACGACAATCTGAATGCCGGCGACGAGGTGATCACCGGTCAGGCGATCGCTGTGGATCTGCGAGCGAACACGTCAGGCGTGGTCTTTATCCAGGACGGCATCATCGACGGCGACGACGGCAATGATGGCGTGGCCGACATCGACAGCGACGGCGACGGCGTCGATGATCTCGACGAGCCGTCGATCACGGGCAACATTCTTCTGGGGGCCGGTGCCGACCAGGTCGAAATCCGCAACGGCGTGGTTAATGGCGACCTCTCGTTCGGCGACGGAGCGGACACGTTCCTGGTCGACGGCGGAGCGGTCGTCCGGGGGGCGATTACAGATTCCGACGGCCTCCTCTCGATTGATGTGGCCGACGGCCTTCTCGATGCACGCCAGGCGACCGTTACCACGATCACGGGCCTTCATCTGGGAAGCGATTCCGCCCTCATCGTGACGCTGGACGGCGCGACTGGAACGGTCGGTGGCTTCCAGGTCAATGGCACAGCGACCATCGATGACGGAGCGGGCCTGGGTGCGCGATTGACGTCGCTGCTGAACAGTCCCCCCGATCTCAACGGTGGCGCTGCGGCGACACGTTTTGTGATTGTCGATGCCACCAATCTGACGGTCGATGTCAGCGCCCTTGACGTCACCAGTCTCGAGCAGAATTCGCCGTACATGTATCGTGTGACTGCGGACGCAAACGCCAATCAGCTTTTCCTCGACGTTCGCCATCGGACAGCGGCGGAGTTTGGGTTCATCGCTCCCGAATCGGCCACCTACACGGCCTTTTATGAAGCGCTGGCGACCGACACCGAGTTGATGAATGCCTTTCTGGCGCAAACGACACGCGACGGCTTCTTCGGAATGTACGAGCAGGTCATGCCCGAACATTCCGGCGGCTCGCTGATGTCTCTGGCGACCGGCGTCGATGCCGTCACCCGAGCCTTGGCCGGCCGCGGCCACGCCGCGCGCGACGGGGAAACCAGCGCCTGGGTCCAGGAAATCAACTTCTACGCCGACAAGGACCGGGTCGACGGCTATGGTTTCCGCTCTGAAGGCTTCGGCTTTGCTGGCGGCGTAGAGCGTGGCACAGGCTTGGGTGCCTTGGGCCTGTCGTTTGCCCTGACCTCATCTGACCTTCAGGATCCCGAGTCCGAGGCCGAAGAGGTCCTCAGCGCCCAACTCCTCGAGCTTGGCCTGTACTGGCGGGCGCAGGGCGCAAACTGGAACATCTGGGCCCGCGGTGCCGCCGGCTACGCCAGCTTCACCAGCGTTCGCCAACTGATCGCCACCGGCATCAACCGCCGCAACGATGCCGACTGGAACGGCTACAGCCTCGCCCTGGCTGCGGGTGCTGCCTACAACTATCAAACTGGCCGGTGGAGCATTCGGCCTGAAGCCTCGGTCGAATACTTCCGTCTGATGGAAAACGGCTACCAGGAAACCGGGGCCGGCGGAGCCTTCGATCTCGCCTATGAGGACCGGGAAGGCCATATCCTGTCTTCGACCGTCGCGGTCAGCTTCGGTGCGAGCTTCGGCGAAAACAACTGGCTGCGCCCGGAACTCCGGGTCGGTTGGCGCCAGATCATTTCGCATGATCCGGGCGTCACGGTCGCCAGCTTCATCTCCACGGGCACCCCGTTCTCGCTGACCGGCGACAGCCTGGAAGGCGGCGGACCGATCGTCGGCCTGCGGCTTAACCTCGGCAATGAACTCGGCTTCCTTTCCATCGATGCCGATGCGGAAATGCTGGAGAACTACGTCCGATACGCCCTGCTCCTGCGAGCCAGCTTCCGGTTCTAGCCCTTCAAAATCAGACACAGAAAAAGGGCCGCTGGACATGTCCGGCGGCCCCTTTTGCTTTTGGACTGGTGGGCGGCGAGGGGATCGAACCCCCGACCCTCTCGGTGTAAACGAGACGCTCTACCGCTGAGCTAGCCGCCCCAAAGAGAAAGGGCGCGAGCCATAGCCCGCGCCCCTTCCCGATTCAATGTCCGAACAGCTTAGCCGTTCAGAGCGGTCTTCAGACCTTCACCAACGCGGAAGCGCGCGGTCTTGGAGGCCGCGCGCTGCACGGTCTCGCCGGTGCGCGGGTTGCGCGCCATGCCGGCCTTGCGGGTCACGGCCGCGAAGGTGCCGAAGCCGACCAGACGCACATCCTGGCCGCTCTTGAGCGAGGCCGTGACGCTGTCGGTGAAGGCATCCAGGGCCTTCTTGGCCTGTTCCTTGGAGAGCCCGGCTCCGTCCGCCATGGCGGCGATGAGTTCGGCTTTAGTCATTGTGTGGTCTCCCAACCCATTGGAGGCCATGGCGAGATCGCGATCAGCGACTCACTGCACCTCATAGGCGCATTAGAGCCAACGAATCCCCTCCCGTCAAAAGAGAAACGCCGTCACCGGGTCACGGCAACGGCGTTTTTATAAGGGATTGAGGCCGGTGGTCAGTGGGCGACGATACCGTCAGGTCCCTCGCCGGCTGTCGGCTTGGGCAGCGGCTCAACCTCCGGGTCCCACGACACCGGCGTCAACGGTCCGGTCAGAGCGTGCTTGAGCACCTCATCGACATTCGACACCGGAATGATCTCCAGTGCATCCTTCACATTCGCCGGAATGTCTTCGAGATCCTTGACGTTTTCCTGAGGAATCAACACCGTCTTGATGCCCGAACGCAGCGCCGCCAGGAGTTTCTCCTTCAGGCCACCGATCGCGGTCGCCCGTCCACGCAGCGTCACCTCACCCGTCATGGCGATGTCCTTGCGGATCGGATTGCCCGTCAGGACCGACACCATGGCCGTGACCATGGCGATGCCGGCTGAAGGGCCGTCCTTGGGGGTGGCCCCGTCGGGGACGTGGACGTGGACGTCGGTGGTTTCGAACACCGGCGGCTTGATTCCGAACTCCAGCGACCGGGCCCGGACGTAGGACGCCGCCGCCGAGATCGATTCCTTCATCACCTCCTTGAGGTTGCCGGTGACGGTCATGCGGCCCTTGCCGGGCATCTTGACCGCCTCGATCGTCAGGATGTCCCCGCCGAACTCGGTCCAGGCCAGGCCGGTGACGATGCCGACCTGATCGTGGTCGTCGGTTTCGCCGTGGCGGTACTTGCGCACCCCCGCATAGCGGGCCAGCCGCTCGTCATCGACGGTGATCGAAACCAGCTTATCACGCGACATCTCGCGCACCGCCTTGCGGGCGAGGCCGCCCAGCTCGCGCTCGAGGTTCCGCACGCCGGCTTCGCGGGTGTAGTAGCGGATCAGATCGCGGATCGCGGAATCCGGCACGATCCATTCGCCGTCCTTCAGGCCGTGATCCGTGGCCAACTTGGGCAGGATGTGACGCCGGGCGATCTCGACCTTCTCATCCTCGGTGTAGCCCGAGATACGGATCACCTCCATGCGGTCCAGCAGGGGCTGGGGCATGTTCAGGCTGTTGGCCGTGGTGACGAACATCACCGGCGACAGGTCGTAATCGACCTCCAGATAGTGATCCCCGAAGGTATTGTTCTGAGCCGGGTCCAGCACCTCCAGCAGGGCCGAAGACGGATCACCGCGCCAGTCGGCACCCAGCTTGTCGATCTCGTCCAGCAGGATGAAGGCATTGGTCGTCTTGGCCTTCTTCATCGACTGGATGATCTTGCCGGGCATGGAACCGATGTAGGTGCGTCGGTGGCCGCGGATCTCGGCCTCGTCGCGTACGCCACCCAGTGACATCCGCACATATTCCCTGCCGGTCGCCTTGGCGATGGACTTGGCCAGCGAGGTCTTGCCGACGCCGGGAGGGCCGACGAGGCACAGAATCGGGCCTTTCAGACTGCCGGTCCGGGCCTGGACCGCGAGGTACTCCAGGATGCGTTCCTTGACCTTTTCCAGACCGTAGTGGTCCTCCTCGAGGATCGCCTCGGCCTTGGCGAGGTCGATGGGCTTCTGGCGCGCCCTGCCCCACGGGATCGACAGCAGCCAGTCCAGATAGTTTCGCACCACCGTGGATTCAGCCGACATCGGGCTCATGTTGCGCAGCTTTTTCAGCTCCGCCTCGGCCTTGGTGCGCGCTTCCTTGGACAGCTTCGTCTTGCGGATGCGCTTTTCGAGCTCCATCAGCTCATCGCGCTGATCGTCCTGTTCGCCCAGCTCGCGCTGGATCGCCTTCATCTGCTCGTTCAGGTAATATTCGCGCTGGGTCCGCTCCATCTGGCGCTTCACCCGGCTGCGGATCTTCTTCTCGACCTGCAGGACCGAAATCTCGCCTTCCATCAGGCCGAACACCCGCTCCAGCCGGCGTGCGACCGAAAGGTTTTCCAGCAGCGCCTGCTTGTCGGCAATCTTCACCGCCAGATGCGCGGCGATGGAATCGGCCAGGACTGCCGGATCGGAGATATTGGGGATGGCTGAGAGGGCCTCAGGCGGCACCTTCTTGTTCAGCTTGACGTAGTTTTCAAAGTGCTCGACGGCGGCGCGGCTCATGGCCTCGACCTCGCCTGCGTCATCGATGCTGTCCGCAAGGACGGAATAGCGCGCCTCGAAATAATCCGGGCGGTCGGTGAACCCCTCCACGCGCGCACGCGACTTGCCCTCGACCAGCACCTTCACCGTGCCGTCCGGCAGCTTGAGCAGTTGCAGCACATTGGCGACGACGCCGATGTCATAGATGGCGTCCGGCGACGGATCGTCGTCACCGGAGTTCTTCTGTGTCGCCAGCAGGATCTGCTTGCCGCCCTTCATGACGGCTTCCAGTGCGCGCACGGATTTGTCACGGCCGACAAACAGCGGCACCACCATGTGCGGGAACACGACGATGTCCCTCAGCGGCAGAACCGGCAGGACCTGGGATTCAGACATTCAACTCTCCTGGCCGCCGTCTTTCATGACACCCGGCCCGTGGTGTCGCCCCGAAACAACCGGCGCGGCCCCTGCCCCCGACTCTCGGCGGACATTGCCTGGATTATGTGGCCCTTCGCCCGCCGCATTCAAGGCGCGCACGCCAACGGCCCACAAGCGGTTCCAGCGATGTCGGGGAAATAGCCCGCAGTGGCAGTCCCTAGGGGAATCGAACCCCTCTTTTCAGGTTGAAAACCTGACGTCCTAACCGATAGACGAAGGGACCACGCGCTGCGGAGCGGGCGATATAGCCGCCTCGATATGCCGACGCAAGCCCCGTCAGACAGCACGACGCGGGTCATGCACATCCAGAATCTCGAACTGAACTCCGCGTCGACCGTTCCAGTCGTCCGCCCTGAGCAGACCCGCCACATCCACGGCCCCGCCGCCGGCCAACAGCGCCTTGCCCAACTCGGTCTCGGCCGCTCTCCAGGCGATCGCCCGGATCTGCTTGCCGTCCGGATCCGCCAGGCGGCAGCTGACATGTCCGTTGTTCAGCACGCGTGCGTCGCGCACGGTGACGCCGGCCAGGACAAAGGTCGGCTCGGGATTGCCGGGCCCAAACGGGGCCAGAATCTGAAACGAATCGTACAGGCCGCGATCCGCGCCCCGGGCAGAGGTCAGGACGTCGACGTCCAGAGCGTCCGCTTCGATCGCCGCCTCGGCCTCCTGCGCGAGCCGCTCGGCCAAGAACGCCCTCAGATCCGGCAACAGCCTGGTCTCGACCGTCAGACCGGCGGCCATGGCGTGGCCCCCGCCCGCGAGCAACAGCCCCGCGTCAAAGGCATCCTGCACCGCCCGGCCCAGATTGACTCCGGGGATGGATCGACCCGAGCCCTTGCCCAGACCGTTGCCGTCGTCCAGGCCCACGACGATGACCGGCCTGTGCCACCGCTCCTTCAGCCGTCCGGCGACGACGCCGATGACGCCCGGGTGCCACCCCTCGCCGGCGACGACGATGATCGGTGCATCGGGATCGAAGTTCGAGGTCCGTTCGACCTGAATGATCGCGGCTTCGGTGATCTCACGTTCCACCTCGCGACGTTGGGCGTTCAAGCTGTCCAGCTCAACCGCCAGATCCCGCACCTCCTGGGCATCGTCGCTCGATAGCAGCCGTGCGCCCAGGTCGGAGCGCCCGATCCGCCCTGCGGCATTGATGCGGGGGCCTAGCACGAAACCGGCGTGAAACGGCGTCGCGTCGGTCGGGTCGATCTTGGCCACCTCCAACAGGGCTGCCAGGCCAGGATTGCGCCAGCTCGACATGACCTGGAGGCCAAGGGCCGCAACGGCCCGGTTGAAGCCGGTCAGCGCCGTCACGTCACAGATCGCCCCAAGCGCCGCCAGATCGAGCCATTGGCGAATGTCTGGTTCGGATCGATCGGCGAACAGGCCGCGCGACCTCGCCTCGCGGTTCAGCGCCGCCAGCAGCACGAAGACCACGCCCGCCGCTGCCAGATTGCCCTGGCCCGAGCGGTCGTCCTGACGGTTGGGATTGACCACGGCACGGGCACGTGGCGGGTCGCCGCGCATCAGGTGATGATCCACCACCACGACATCGACCCCGAGATCGGCGGCCGCCTCGAGCGCCTGATAGGCCGCCGCCCCGCAATCCACCGTCACGACGAGCCCGGCCCCCGCCGCCTTCATCCGCTCGAAAGCCAGGGCGCTGGGGCCATAGCCCTCCTTCAAGCGGTCCGGCACATAGATAGACAGCTCGCGGCCCATGGCTCGGAACCAGCGAATGAGCTGCGCCGCCGACGTCCCGCCGTCGACGTCATAGTCCGCCAGCACCCAGATGTCGGTGCCCGCCACCAAGGCATCGACCAGCACGCCCGCCGCCGCATCCATGTCCTGAAAGCTGGAAGGGTCAGGAAACAGCCGACGGAGCTTCGGCCGCAGATAATCCTCCACCGTCTCGGGCGTGACACCCCGCGCGGCCATGGCGCGGGCCAGGGGCTCGGACAATCCCTCGCTTCGCTGGATCGCCTGCACGTCGTCGGTCGATGCTGCGCGTCCACGCCAGGCCCGCCCGAGCGCAGATCGGGCCACACCCAGATAAAGGCCGCTCAAGGCGGCGACCTAGTAGTTGATCGGCGGTGGCGGCACCGCGCGCTGACGCTCGCGCTCGGCCCAGGCCAGGGCGTCAGGAATGGCGTTCGGGTCAGCCGGTCGCGCCAGTTGCGGGTTCAGACGATTGCGCGTCCGCCCCGCCCAGGGATCTCCGTCCGCCTGGGTCAAGGTCCAGTCGATCGCAGCGATCTCCCGGTTCAACTGCATCTCCGAGGCTTCGAGGCCCAGGACCCGATTCCGGATATCCGTCTCGGTGGGGACATTCTGCGGAGCGGCCGGGAAGTCACGCCAGCGGGGATAGGTCCTGTCCGCCCGCGCCAGCTCAGCGACGCGCTGGGCTGCCGCGGAGTTCGGATCGATGGCCTGGCTGAACGGATCATAGGCCATGCATCCGCTCGCCACCCCTGCCAGGGCCGCGACGGCGGCGAGACGCGCCCAGAAATCGATTCGATGCAGACTTGCGTTCATTCTGTCCCCGGTCATATGCCATCCTGAGCCGGCGCGAAAGCACGACAGGAGCATCCTATGGCCCAAACCCGTCGCCCCACGACCAAGGCGAAGGCCGGCGACGCCGCCCGCGCGCCTAGAACGGCCAGTCGGACCAAGGCGACCAAGGCCGCAGCGAAGGCCAAAACCCCGACTGCCTCGCCGCACGAACAGGTCGCCCCGCCGCCGCCATCGCCTGAGCCCGAAATGCCATCGCGTGACGCCATCGAACAGTTGTCGATGAACCTGGCCCGCGCCGCCATGACGGCTCAGCAGGTGATCGCCGAGGCCGCCCTCAAACAGGCGGACCGTCCCGCCGCCCTGTCGCCAGACCCATTCAACGTTGCCCCGGCCATGACGTCGGTGATGACCTCACTGGCCGCGCGCCCGGAAAAGCTGTTCCAGGCCCAGGCCGCACTCTTCTCGGGCTATATGGATCTGTGGACCGACGCGGCGCGCCAGGCCACCGGCCAGCCGTCTGAATTGGCCCCCGCGCCGCGCGACAAGCGGTTCGCCGCGCCAGAGTGGTCCGAGAACCCGGTATTCGACGTCATGCGGCGGTCTTACCTGCTGTCGTCAAACTGGCTGAACGACCTGATTTCGTCGGTCGAGGACGTCGATCCGCGGACCCGGCGCCGCGCGGAGTTCTTCACCCGCCTGCTGACGGACGCCTTCTCGCCGTCCAACTTCCTCGCCTCCAATCCCGCCGCCCTGAAACAGTTGATGGAAACCAACGGCGAGAGCCTGGTGAAGGGGATGCAGAACTTTGCCGCCGACATGGAGCGCGGCGACGGTACGCTGAAAATCAGTCAGGCTGACTACGGCCAGTTCAAGGTCGGCGAAAACGTCGCCACCGCGCCGGGCCAGGTCGTCTGGCGCGATGAACTGTTCGAGCTGATCCAGTTCGATGCCGCCACCGACAAGCAGCGCGCCATCCCGTTGCTCATCTTCCCGCCCTGGATCAACAAATTCTACATCCTGGACCTCCAGCCCAAGAACTCGATGATCCGCTGGCTGTCGGCGCAAGGGTTTACCGTTTTCGTCTGCTCGTGGGTCAACCCGGACAAGGACAAGGCCGGATTCGGCTTCGACGATTATCTGGAAAAGGGCATCTACCGCGCCACCCAGAAGGTCATGGACCAGACCGGCCAGGACCGGGTCAATACGGTCGGCTACTGCATCGGCGGCACCCTCATGGGATCCGCGCTGGCCCATATGGCGGCCAAGGGCGACAAGCGGGTCAATGCCACCACCTTCTTCGCCGCCCAGCACGACTTTGCCGAGGCAGGCGATCTGCTGCTGTTCACCGACGAGCACTGGCTGAACGAGATCGAACAGAAGATGGACGCCGCCGGCGGCGTTCTGCCCGGAGCGGCGATGGCCGACACCTTTAATGCCCTGCGGGCCAACGACCTGATCTGGTCGTTCTTCGTGTCCAACTATCTGATGGGCAAGGACCCGCCGGCCTTCGACCTGCTGTTCTGGAACGCTGACCAGACACGGATGCCCAAGGCCCTGCACATGGACTACCTGCGCTCCATGTACGGCAGGAACGCCCTAGCCCAGGGCCAGATGACCATGGGAGGCGAGAAGCTCGACCTGTCGAAGGTGACCATCCCGCTCTACTTCCAGGCCAGCCGCGAAGACCACATCGCCCCCATGAACTCGGTCTATCGCTCAGCCCGCGCCTTCTCGAACGCCGACGTGACCCTGACGCTGGCGGGCTCCGGCCACATCGCCGGGGTCGTCAACCCGCCGGCCGCCAACAAGTACAACCACTGGACCAACGCCGCCCTGCCCGCGACGCTCGCCGAATGGCAGGCCGGTGCCGTCGAACACCCCGGCTCCTGGTGGGAGCACTGGGCCGCGTGGCTGCATGAGCGGTCCGGCGACTGGATCAACGCCCGCGATCCGTCGAAAGGCCCGCTCAGCCCGATCGAGCCCGCGCCGGGCAGCTATGTGAAGGTGAAGAGCTAATAGCCGTCTCCTCCCCATGTCATGGGGAGGGGGACCACGAAGTGGTGGAGGGGCCGGCCGCCGCGAGGTGCCGGTGCAGCCGCTAACGTCCCCTCCTGATCGCCGCTTCGCACCGATCGTCCTCCCCATCGCCTTCGCGATGGAGCGGAGACGCATCAACTCACCCACACCGCCCGATCACGCCGTGCGCACGGTCCAGGCTTTCCGCTCCCCCTTCCGTCACCGCCAGGGTCCAGCCGTGATGACTCGCCAGCGTCCGCCGGTGGCCCTCACCGGTGCCCGCGTCGCCGCCGGCGGTGACGGAGAAAACGCGGCCCTGGGCCAGGCTCCCTGGGTCAATGCGTCCGACGCACAACGCCACCGGCGTGCCTCGCGCGTCGTCCAGGCTCTCGAACACCCACAGATCGGGGTAGTCGCGCGCCAGTTCGACCCACCAGACATGATCCGCCGACAGGTTCAGCACCGCCACCGTCTCGCCGATCTGCGCTGCGTCCAGGGCCGCTCGGGGATTGGCGGCACTCATGTAGGTCATCTGGCTGCCGAACCGCTGACGCGCGCGATCCCAGGTGCGGCCGTCTTCGGCTCCGCGCCACAGGGCGACGCTGATCGAACCCTGCTGGGCCAGGCCTGCGGCGATCACTTCGCGCCAGATCGGCGCGACGGCGGGGCGGGCCAGTTCACTGGCCTGATCGACCAGATGCGCCAATACGGACGCCTCGCGGTCCGGCCGCAGGTTCAGGAAGGGCCCGTGCGGCGCGTCCTTGGCCTTGCCGACGCGCTGCGCCAGCATCAGACGCCGATGCAACAGCGTCAGCATCTCGTCGTCGATGCGGTCGATCTCATGTCGCAATGCCTGCAGCGTCAGGCATTCGGGGGTCAAATCGTTGGCGGGCTCTTGCGCCGCATCGCGGGCGCGGGGGTTCGTCAGCATGGGAATTCTCGGATTTGGAAGCTCGATACGGGTTCACGGCCGCTTTTCTGTTGAAGCGGTCGCCGGAGAGGTCAGGTTCTTGAAAAGACAGCCCTCAGCCGGCGTATCGAAAGTCGCCAAAGCCGAAATAATACGCGCGACCGAACCCGCTAGCGGGACGGGACAGGATGTCAGCGCGCGTCAGCATGAAAATCGCCTCGTCGGCGGAATGCCGACCTGCACATTGGCGGGTCAAAGCCCCCTGTTCGTCAAGCACCTGAGTTGCGGGAAGAGTATGACGATCGCCACCTGTGACATAATTCCCGTCACGCCGGTCACGCGCGACAGACGGGAGCGGGTCTATCGCTCGACGACCACGAACCGGGTGAGGTTGTCGGCCGTGTCCTGCATGTCCAGTCGCAGGATCGTCAGCTCGTAGATCTCGGCGGCCACCGCCGGCGCGATCGCCGCGCGTGTAATGTCGTCGGCTTCGGCCACCAGTTCGGCGGCCCCGGCGGTGTCATAGGCTTCGACGGCTTTCAGCCCGAGCGCCGAGATACTCTTGCGGCATTGGCCGAGGGCGACCGGATGACTCTCAACGGTCTTGAGATCGGACAGCTTAGCCTCGGGGATCGCCATCAGCATCTGGCGCATCGGCCGCCAAGCTTCCGCCACGATCTTCAGTCCGTGCTCTTCGATCAAGCGGTTTGGGTCCGGCAGCAGGCCGACGATGGAGTTTTCCACCGGGATCAAGCCACATTCGCATTCGCCGGTCGCGACCGCCGCGATCGCCTCGGCGAAGGTTTCGTAGCCCTCCGGTTCGTTCCACGGCCTCAAGGCCAGACAGGCCTCATAGCTGAAGGCCCCGCGTGCGCCTTGATACGCGACCTTGCCCCCGACACCCATTACGCAGCCTCCGATCTCTTGTTGCGCGCCGCTTTCAGACGTTCCGCTACCAGGAACGCCAGTTCCAGAGCCTGATCCGCGTTCAGACGCGGATCGCAATGAGTATGGTAACGGCTCGAGAGGTCGTCTTCGGTCAGGGCCTGGGCCCCACCGATGCATTCCGTCACATCCTGGCCGGTCATCTCCAGATGGACCCCGCCGGGGTGGACCCCCTCGGCCTCCGCCACATCGATGAAGCTGCGGACCTCTCCCAAAATCCGCTCGAACGGCCTCGTCTTGAAGCCGTTGTGGGCCTTCTGGGTGTTGCCGTGCATCGGATCGATGGACCAGATGACCCGCTTGCCCTCGCGCTTGGTCGCGGCCATCAGCGTCGGCAGGCGATCGGTCACCTTGTCGGCCCCGAACCGGCCGATCAGCGTCAGCCGCCCCGGCTCATTGGCCGGATTGAGCGTGTCGATCAGGGCCAGCAGGTCATCGACCTCCAGCGTCGGGCCGCATTTCACGCCGATTGGATTGCGAATGCCGCGCGCGAACTCGATGTGCGCCCCGTCCAGACGCCGCGTCCGCTCGCCGATCCAGACCATGTGAGCAGAGGTGTCGAACCATTCGCCGCTGGCGGGATCAAGCCGGGTCAGCGCCTCTTCCACGTTCAGCAGCAAGGCTTCGTGGCTGGTGAAGAATTCGACGCGCGACAGGTCCGGGTGGGATTCCGGCGTCACCCCGACAGCCCGCATGAAGTCCAGGCTCTCGCCTATCTTGTCGGTCAGCTCGCGATAGCGCGCGGCATAGCCGGCGTCCGTCGCCCGGTTCAGCGTCCAGCGGTGGATATTGTGCAGGTCGGCAAAGCCGCCTTCCGCAAACGACCTGAGCAGGTTCAGGGTCGCACTCGACTGGTGGTACGCCTTCAACAACCGGTTCGGGTCCGGAACGCGTTCGCGCGCGTCGAACGCCATGCCGTTGATGATGTCGCCGCGATAGCTCGGCAGCTCGACATCGCCCACCTGCTCCACCGCCGAGGATCTCGGCTTGGCGAACTGGCCGGCAATCCGGCCCACCTTCACCACCGGACGCCCCCCGGCGAAGGTCAGCACGACGGCCATCTGCAGAATCAGGCGGAAGGTGTCACGGATGTTGTCGGTCGAGAATTCCTTGAAGCTTTCGGCACAGTCACCGCCCTGCAACAGGAACGCGCGTCCGGCTTCGACCTCGGCCAGTCGGGCCGTCAGACGGCGCGCTTCGCCCGCAAAGACCAGGGGCGGATAGGCGCGCAACTCTTCCTCCGCAGCCCGCAAGGCAACGGGATCGGGGTAGTCCGTCGGCATCTGGCTGACGGGCTTGTCTCTCCAGCTTCGCGGGGTCCAACGGGCGTTCATGACGGCTAGATAGGCCTGAGTCTGTTAAGCCTCAATCATCGGCGTGAATTTCGGCGCCAGTCGGGCATCGGCCAGCATGACCCAGACCACGGTCATCGCGCCCAGGCCCAGCCACCATTCCTGCCAGACCCCGAAGCTGACCATGCCGATGACGAAGTAAACGACCGCGGCCGCCAAAGCCTGGGGTCCGATCTCCCCGGCCCGACGACAAACCAGATACCAGGCTCCTGCGAACAGGCAGGCCCCGACCAGGCCGAGTTCCAGCCAGATCTGAAGGGGAGCCGAGTGCGGATGCAGCATGAAGGGCTGAAAGGCTCGGCTGGCGTCGATACCCCAACCCAGCAACGGATGTTTGAGAATCTGTTCCGCCGTGAACGCCCAGATGTCCAGGCGCGCGGCCCAGGACGCGCCGATCCGTTCGCCGGCCCAGGCGAAGAGCCCACTGGACGCCAGCACCACCCAGGGTGCCGCCAGGATGACGAGCGCCAGCGCCGCCCCAAGCCTGCGGCCGCCCTGAGCTCCCCAACGATTGGCCACCCCGTAGGCCACGCCGCCCGCTACGACCGCAATCGGCGGCGCCCAGGCGTGCAGGAGGATCGGGGCCACGACGGCCGCCAGGGTCAGGACAAACGCCGCGCCTCGCCTGCCGCGCCGCAACAACAGCGTCACCGCCGGCCAGTACATCAGGGCCAGGGAATAGGTCGCCAGGGCGACGAGGCGCTGCTCCTGATCAGGTGTTACGCCGTGGCCGGTTGCAGACGACAGCATATGAAACAGACGCGTTCCCCACAGGCCTTCAAGCAGGACGACGGAACCCAAGGCGACCGTTCCGATCACAAAGACCCACGCGAGGCATCGCATGGTCCGAAGCGGCAAGCTCGCGGCAACTGATATCAAAACGCCGTACAGACCCAGGTTCATGATCACCTTGCCCCAGGTCTGGCGCTCGGCATCGTCGTAACCCGGAAGCGGCCCCTGAGCCGAAAAGACGGGACTCCAGACGACCGACACCAGGGCGTACAGGCCCAAAGCGAGCAGCAACGACCAGACGGCATCTGGTCGGCCCGTCCGAAAGACCGGAATCAGAATGATCGCGGCGATCGGTGTGAAGGCCGCCAGTCCGTAGGGCCACAGATAGGCCGTCAGCGGCGTGACCGCGACCAGCGCCATGAACACCCAACTGGCGTAGGGGGCACCCGTCTCCGGCCGCGTCATCCGACCGCCTGAACACGAGAGGCCACGTACTTGTCACGCATCGTCACCAGTTCTTCGGCGGCGGTCGGATGCACGGCACAGGTGGCATCCCACTGCGCCTTGGTCAGGCCGGCCTTCACCGCGATTCCGGCCAGCTGGATCATCTCGGCCGCGTCCTGCCCGACGATGTGACAGCCGATCACCACGTCGTCTTCGGCGCGCACCACCAGCTTCATCAGGGTGTGCTCTTCGATTCCGGCATAGGCGTATTTCATCGGCCGAAAGCGGCTCATGTAGACGTCAATCTTGCCGAACGCCTTGCGGGCCTCATGTTCGGTCCGACCGACCACCCCGACCGGCGGCTGCGAGAAGACCGCAGTGGGAATATCGCAATAGTCCATCTTCGACGGATTGTTCTTGAAGGCCGTCTCCACGAAGGCCACCGCTTCGCGGATCGCCACCGGGGTCAGATTCACCCGGTCGGTCACATCTCCGACGGCCCAGATGTTCTCGACGTTCGTGCGCGAGTACGCATCCACGCGGATCGCGCCGTCCTCATTGAGCTCGACCCCAGCGGCTTCGAGGCCGAGATCCACGACGTGCGGCACCCGCCCGGTGGCGAACATCACCACATCGGTTTCGATCTCCATTCCGGTCTTCATCCGGTTGAGCAGGCCGGTCTCAGTTTTCTCGATGGCTTCGTGCTCGCAGCCCAGAATGACCTTGATACCGCGACGCTGGATCTGATCGGCCAGATGCGCGCGCACATCGTCGTCGAAGCCGCGCAAGATGTTTGGCCCGCGATAGATGAGGGTCGTTTCCACCCCCAGGCCGGCGAAGATTCCGGCGAACTCCACGGCGATATAGCCACCGCCGGCAATCAGGATACGCTTGGGCAATTCGGCCAGGTGGAAGGCCTCTTCGGAGGTGATCGCAAACTCCCCGCCCGGCAGGTCCAAAGGCTTCCAGGGACGACCACCGGTCGCGATCAGGATCTGGTCGGCGGTGACCGTCAGCTCCTTCTCCGGGATCTCGATGGTGTGCGCGTCCTTGAGAACAGCCCGCCCATGCACCAGATCCGCCCCCGCCTTGGTCAGGTTGGCGACGTAGATCCCCGACAGACGGGCGATCTCGACATCCTTGCGCTCGATGAAGGTCGGCCAGTCGAAGGACGGTTCGCCAACTGTCCAGCCGAAGCTCTCGGCCACCTTGAACTCGTGCGCGAAATCCGAGGCATAGACCATCAGCTTTTTCGGAATACAGCCCCGGATCACACAGGTGCCGCCGACGCGGAACTCCTCGGCCACGGCGACCTTCTTGCCCTCGAGCGCCGCGAGTCGCGCCGCGCGCACGCCACCGGACCCCGCACCGATGACGAAGAGATCGTAGTCGTAGGTCGTCGCCATATTTCCGCATACCCGCAATAGCGGGACCCCGTTCTGTCCAGCGTGACGCCGACGCGCCGGACCTTCGGCCACGCCAGCTTTCGAGAGATCGGCTCACTCCAAAGGTCTGGGTCCCCGCTTTCGCGGGGATAAGCGGTTTAATGGGGCTGACGAGGCCGCAATTCCACCCCCAATGAGCGCCCTGTGGCTTATGGTGCGAGCACCTCGACGCCCGCGTCCGTGCCCACGATGGCCTCGTCGGCCAGGTCCAGGAACAGGCCGTGCTCGACCACGCCGGTGATCAGTTTCAGATCGTCGGCCAGCCGGGCCGGCTCATGGACGGCCTTGCAAGCGGCATCATAGATCAGATTGCCGCCGTCGGTGCGGACCAGCCCCCGATCTGCCGTGCGCACCCTCGCGGGCATGACGATGTCGTGGTCCAGCAGCACATCGGCGATCCGGTTGCCTGTGGTCTTGTGCCCAAAGGCCACCACCTCGATCGGCAGGGCGAACGCCCCCAGGGTCTTCACCACCTTGGCCGCGTCGGCGATGACGACGCAGCGCTCAGACGCCTCCCACACCAGCTTTTCGCGTAGCAGGGCGGCACCCCCGCCCTTGATCAGCGCCAGCCCCGGCCCGATCTCGTCCGCCCCATCGACGGTCAGGTCGATGCGCGGCGTATCCTCCAGCGTCGTCAGCGTCAGCCCCAGCTCCCGCGCCAGGTCCGCCGTCGCCTCCGACGTCGGCACGCACTTGAGGCCCTGAAGGCCCCGCGCCGCCAGCGCCTTCACGAACCACGCCGCCGTCGACCCGGTGCCCAGGCCCACAACCATGCCGGCCTCGACGCGCGCAGCGGCGGCCTCTCCGGCGCTGCGCTTTTGATGATCACTCACGCCCGATCCTCCCCCCCAGAGCGGGCGAGGGGAACCGCGAAGCGGTGGAGGGGGCGGCGGCATGCACCGCGTCCCACCACGCCCCCTCCACCACGCTGCGCGTGGTCCCCCTCCCCCATTTCGCTCCGCTCATGGGTGAGGATCACGATTTCCGTCCCTTCCGCTCGGTCATCGCGGCCCGGAACCTCGCCGCCCAGCCGGCCTTGTTGACCTGCTTGGCTCGACCCAGCGCCAGGTCGCCCGCAGGCACGTCTTCGGCCACGACCGAGCCAGAGCCGACCATCGCACCCTCACCCACCGTCACCGGCGCGACCAGCGCCGAGTTCGAGCCCACGAAGGCCCCCTCGCCGACAACCGTGCGCGCCTTGTTGAAGCCGTCGTAGTTACAGAAGATCGTCCCTGCCCCGATGTTGGCCCCCGCGCCCACCTCGCCGTCGCCGAGGTAGGACAGATGGTTAGCCTTGGCCCCCTCGCCCATCGTCACATTCTTGACCTCGACGAAGTTGCCGATCTTGGCCTTCGGCCCGATCACGGTGCCGGGCCTCAGGCGCGCATAGGGACCGACCTCGGCCCCCGCCTCGACAACGGCTCCTTCCAGATGGCTGAACGCCCGGATCTTTGCCGGCCCGGTGATGCGTACGCCCGGTGCGAAGACCACGTTCGGCTCGATCGTCGTGCCGGCGGCCACCTCGGTGTCCCAGGCGAACTGGATGGTATCGGGGGCCGGCATGGCCACACCTTCGGTCAGGAAATGATCGCGCTGAACACTCTGGAACTGGGCCTCGGCGGCCACCAGCTCGGCCTGGCTGTTCACCCCCTGGACGGCCGCCTCATCGGTGAAGGTCGCCCGGCAGTTCATATCCCGCCGCCGCGCCAGGTCGATGATGTCGGTCAGATAGTATTCCCCCTTGGCATTGTCGTTCGTCACCTCCGACAACAGCGAAAACAAAAGGCCGCGCTCGCATACCATGACGCCGGAGTTACAGCGCGTAACCTTCAGCTCGTGCTCGCTGGCCTCCTTGGCCTCGACGATCCTCAGCAGCGCATCACCGTCGCCCATGACCAGCCGACCATAGGCTCCGGGATCCGCCGCCTCGAACCCCAGCACCGTCACCGCCGCCTCGCCCCCAAACATCGGCTCGACCGACGGCGCGCGCAGCAGCGGACAGTCGGCATAGGTGATGACGACATCGCCCTCGAAACCGGCCAGGGCGGCTTCAGCCGCCTGAACCGCGTGGCCGGTTCCCAGCGGCGGGTCCTGGACGGCAACCGCGCCCTTGCCGAGCCGCCGCTCGACGTGCTGTCCGACCTGCGGCGAATGGGTGCCGACCACCACCACGATCCGCTCGCAGCCAAGCGCCTCGGCGGTATCGATGGCATGGTCCAGCATGGCCCGCCCGGCTAGTTGGTGCAGCACCTTGGGTAAGGGCGAGCGCATCCGGGTTCCCTGTCCGGCGGCGAGAATGACGGCGGCGCGTGCGCACATGGCGATTCCTTCGGGTCAGTTCTGCTTCGGGGGTCTAGCGCGCCGGACGATCCCGGCCAATAAGCGTCCCATGAACCTGGACGGCTGGACCCTCGCCTTCGACCTCGACGGAACCCTGGTCGACACGGCCCCCGATCTTCTCGGAGCCTTGAACACCGTCCTGACGGAACAGGGCCTGCCGCCTGTTCCCATGTCGTCCGCGCGTCATCTGGTGGGGCGCGGCGTGCGGATCATGCTGGAGCATGGCTTCGCCGAGGCCGGCTCCTCCTTCGAAGCCGACACCCAGGCTCCCTTGATGGATCGGTTCATCGACGTCTATCTGGGACGGATCGCTCGGGAGAGCCGCCCCTTCCCCGGCGTGGTCGACACCCTCGACGGCTTCGTCCGAGACGGAGCGCGCCTGGTCATCGTCACCAACAAGCGCACCGACTTGTCACTTGCCCTCACCGAGGCCCTCGACCTCACGCGGCGTTTCGGTGCCGTCGTCGGGCCGGATGTCGTCAGTGCCCGCAAGCCTTCAGGCGCGCATCTAAAGGAAGCCGTCGAGCGCGTCGGCGGAGATCCCGCCAGCTGCCTCATGGTCGGCGACAGCCGCCCGGATCTTGAAACCGCCCGCGCCATCGGCGCGCCGGTCGTCCTGACCAGCTACGGCTACACCGACCCGCCCGCGCACGAGCTGGGTGCCGACTTCATCATTGATGACTTCGCCGAACTCCCGGCCATCGTCGCCCGGCTGGTCGCCTAGCCCTTCATCCGCTCGACCGTCTCGACGGACGGATTGGCTCTCAACGCCGCGGCGATGGTGGTCGCGTGTTTGGCGTCAGTCACCTCGACCTCGAACAACACTTCGAAGAAGTCCTCCTTGCGGTGGGTCATCTTCAAATTCAGGATGTTGCCGCCGGCTTCTCCGATGATCGTACAGGCTTGGCCCAGCACCCCGGGCGCATTTCGGATCGAGGCCTTCAGGGTCGCTGATCCCAGGCCCAGCCGCTCGGCCTGAGGCGTCCAGTTCAAGTCGCGCCACAGATCGCCCTGGCTCTCGTATTCCGCCAGCCGCTCGCAATCGATGACATGGACGGTCAGGCCCTGGCCCGGCTGGACGATCCCGACGATCCGGTCGCCCGGCACCGGCGAACAACAGGGCGCAAAATGGATGCTGACGCCCGGCGTCAGGCCGCCGCCACGCACGAACAACCGCCCCGCCTTGCCGCCGTCGATGCGTGCCCGCGCACGCACCGCCGCGCGTTCCTTGGGGCCGAGCGATGGGAACAGGGCGTCGATGATGGTTGCGACCCCCACCTGTCCGCGGCCCAGCCGATCGTAGAGTTCCTCTTCACTGGCAAGGCTGAGCACCTCAAGCGCCGGGGCCAGACTGACATCCTTGAGCTTCTTGCCGGCCCGCACGAACGCCTGCTCCAGGCCCGAACGCCCGAGCCTTTGGAACTCCTCGCGCTCGGACGCGCGTATCTGGCGGCGAATGGCCGAGCGGGCCCGGCCGGTGATCGTCAGGCTGCGCCAGTCGGCGGGGAGCTGAGCGGCTTCGTCACGGACGATCTCGACGACGTCACCGTTCTGAAGCTGGGTTCGCATCGGCTTGTGTTCGCCGTTGATCATCGCCCCCACGGCCGTGTCGCCGACGTCGGTGTGAACGGCGTAGGCAAAATCCAGAGGCATCGCGCCCTGCGGCAAGGTGATCAGCTCGCCCTTGGGCGTAAAGGCGAAGACCTGGTCCAGGTACATTTCCAGCTTGGCGTGCTCGACCCATTCGTCATGCTCGCCGCCGTTCTCCACCACCTGCACCAGATGCCGCAGGCTGGCCAGCGGATCACGACCGCCGGCCTCGGCGGCCGCCTCGGCGTCAAAGCCATAGGCGTTGTCCTTGTAACGCCAGTGCGCGGCCACGCCGTCCTCGGCGATACGCTCCATATCCTCAGTGCGGATTTGCAGCTCGATGCGCGTACCCTGCGGCCCCACCACAGTCGTATGCAAAGATCTGTAATTATTCGACTTCGGTGTCGATATGTAATCCTTGAAGCGCCCCTGGGCCATCTTCCAGTGGCGATGGATCACGCCGAGCGCGCGGTAGCAGTCGGCCTCACTGTCGACGATGACGCGGAACCCGTAGATGTCCGACAGGGCGGAAAAGCCGACCGACTTGCTCTGCAGCTTTCGCCAGATCGAATAGGGCGTTTTTTCGCGGCCATAGACCCGCGCCGCGATTCCCTCTGCCAGCAGCACCCGCTCCAGCTCGGCCGTCACCCGCGCGACCGTCTTGCCCTGCTCCAGTCTCAGCCCGTCCAGGCGTCGAACAATGGCCTCGCGGGCCTGGGGATGCAGATGCTCAAACGCCAGCTCCTCCAGCTCGGTCGCAATACGGTGCATCCCGATCGACCGGGCCAGGGGCGTGTAGACCTCCAGCGTCTCCCGGGCGATGCGCTCGCGCTTCTCCGGCTTCACGAACTGAAGGGTGCGCATATTGTGCAGCCGGTCCGCCAGCTTGACCATCAGGACCCGCACGTCCTTGGAAATGGCCAGAATGAACTTCCGAAGGTTCTCGGCCTGCCGGCTTTGTTCGGCCTGAAGCTCCAGGCGCGACAGCTTGGTTACGCCTTCGACCAGGCCGGCCACCTCCTCGCCGAAGCGTTCGGCGATGTCGTCCCGTGTGGCGGTCGTGTCCTCGATCACATCGTGCAGCAGCGCTGTCACGATCGAGGCCGTATCCAGCCGATAGTCGGTCAGGATGCCGGCCACCTGGATCGGGTGTGCATAGTAGGGATCGCCCGAAGCCCGCTTCTGGGACCCATGCATCTGGGTCGCATAAACGTAGGCCTTGTCGATCAGAGCCTCGTCGGCATTGGGGTCGTAGGCCTTGACCCTGTCAGTCAGCTCGAACTGACGCAGGATCGGAATTCGCGGTTTGGTGACGGAGCCCTCATCGGCCTGAAGCACCGGCGGCGCGACCGTCGGTTGGGCCGGACTGGACTGGACGCGTTCGTCCGTCAGTAGCGGTCCTCCTGGCCTCCGTCGCGATCGCTTTGCAGCGCGCGCAGCAGGTCCGTCTCGCTCATGTGCATATGCTGGGGCTCGGCCAGCAGGGCCAGGGTTTCCGCCTCTTCCTCGGCCTCGGTGTGCTCGTCGACACGCTGCAGGGTCGTGACCAGGCTGTCTTCCAGCGTGTCCGGCTTGACCGCATCCTCGGCCAGTTCGCGCAGGGCGACGACCGGGTTCTTGTCATTGTCCCGGTCCAGCATCAGCGCCGAGCCGTTGGAGATCGCGCGGGCGCGGTGCGCCGACAGCAGGACCAGGCCGAAACGGTTCGGCACTTTTTCAATGCAGTCTTCGACGGTGACGCGGGCCATTCGGACTCTCAGCTTTTCGGGAAGTTCGGGGAGTAGCCTGACAAGATAGCGACTCCGCTTCGCGGGTGCAATATCTCAAGCTCTGGCTGAGGCGGTCGCGTCCAGCCCTACCTCACAGTTCTCGACCAGGACCCCTGCTTCCTCCCCCGTCACCGGATGCCGCCATGCCGGCGCGATTTCCGCCAGCGGCCCCATCACGAAGCGCCGCTCGGCGGCGCGGGGGTGCGGCAACATCAGGCTGTCGAAGTCTCCGACCTTCCGTCCATACGCAATCAGATCAAGATCCAGGGTTCGCGGTGCATTGGGCACATGGCGATCCCGCCCGAACGCCGCCTCGATCCGGTGCAGCGCCGCCAGGGTCTGGCGCGGCCCCATCTCCGTCTCGACGATTACGACGCCGTTCAGGAACGGCGGGGCCGACGGATCGGGCCAGGCATCGGATCGCCACCACGACGACCGATGCGCGATCATCATTGCTTCGCCCTCGAACCGCGCCAGCGCCGCCTCCAAAAGTTCGCGCGTCGAGGCGAACGGGCCTTTCAAGTTGGACCCGAGCGCGATAACCACCGCCTCATCCCATTTGGACGCATTCATTCGAGAGATATTGCCATGAGCTTCTACCCCAACGAGCGCCTCGCGCTGTTCATCGACGGAGCCAATCTCTACTCCGCCGCCAAGGCCCTCGGTGCCGACATCGACTTCAAAAAGCTGATCGACGAGTTCCGCAAGAAGGGCGTCCTGGTTCGGGCCTACTATTACACCGCCATCGTCGAGGGCGACGACTATTCGCCGATCAAGCCGCTGGTGGACTGGCTGGACTACAACGGCTTCACCATGGTCACCAAGGCGGCCAAGCGTTTCACCGACCACGAAGGCCGCTCGCGCACCAAGGGCAATATGGATGTCGAGATCGCCGTCGACGTGATGGAGTTGGCCGAGCGCATCGACCACGCCGTCCTGTTCTCGGGCGACGGCGACTTCGCCCCCCTGGTCAAGGCGATGCAGCGCAAGGGCGTGCGCGTCTCGGTGATTTCCACCCTCAAGAGCCAGCCGCCCCAGGCCTCGGACGACCTGCGTCGCGCCGCCGACACCTTCATCGACCTGAACGACCTGCTGCCCGTGTTCGGACGCGAACGCCCAACCCAGACGCGGAGCTTCGAGCCGGCCCTGCGCGACGACGCCTGACCCGGTTTCGTCAGACTTTTCAGCGCCAAAACGTCATGCCATAGCTAAGCTATAGCGAGCGGAGTTATCCATGGTCGTCGGGCTGGGTCTCATTCTGGTTGGAATCCTCGTGGGGTTCGGATTTGCTTGGCAATCCCGACGCCTGAAGGCGCGTATTGAGACGGCACAAAGCTGGACAGAGGTGCCGGCGGTCATTCAGTCCGCTCGCCTCCAGAAGGTCGGCAAGACCAGCTCGGCCCCCAGCCTGACCTATACCTATTCAGTGGCCGGAAAGACCTACACCGGCAAGCGGCTCCAGTTCGGCGGGATCAACATGACACGCCAGGAGGCCGAAGAGGTCCTGGCCCTCTATCCCGAAGGATCGACCACGACTGTCCGCTACGATCCCCAGCAGCATGATTTCGCGGTGCTGAGACTGGCGGCCGATTCCAAGGGCTTCCTGATCGCGGGCATCGGCATCGGTCTGGCCTTCGTCGTGGCCGGCCTCGTCGTCGCCGTTTCCGGATGAGCGCGCCGGAGCGCGTCGTCGCCTTCTGGCGGCAGGCCGGGCCTGACAAATGGTTCGCCAAGGAGGATGCCTTCGACGCGGCGTTCCGCGACGGCTTTCGTGACGATCACCTGGCCGCAGCCCGCCGTGAACGCGACGCCTGGGCCCGCGATGCAACCGGCTCCCTGGCCCTTTGCCTGCTGCTCGACCAATGGCCCCGCAACTGCTTTCGCGGCACCGGCCACGCCTTTGCGACCGATCCACTCGCCCGCCTTTTCGCTCGCCGCGCCATCGCCGCCGGTCACGACCAGGCGTTTGAAGAGGCCCTGCGTCCCTTCTTCTACTTGCCATTCCAACACTCGGAGGATCTGGCCGACCAGAGGCAGGCCCTGACCCTGTTCGGCGCTCTCACCGGGCCCGATGCCGACACATGGGCGCGGCATCACCACGACATCATCGCCCGCTTCGGGCGTTTCCCGCACCGCAATGCCGCTCTCGGGCGGCGGACGACGCCGGAAGAGGCCGCTTTCCTGGAGGCCGACGGCTTTCGCGGCTAACGCGGCAGCAACGGAATGGGGTCGATCGGGCGCGGCCGATCCGCCGCGCCCGGAGCGTAGCGGATCTCGAAGTGGACCTGTGGCTGGCTGACGCCACCGGACATACCGGCCGCCCCGATCACCTGCCCGGCGGTAACCCGTTGTTCCATCCGCACATTGGTGGAGCGAAGGTGGGAATAGGCCGTCACCCAGCCGTCTCCATGGACGATCACGACGGTCGTCCCCAGACCCGGCAGACTGTCGCCGGCGTAGGCCACCTGACCAGCCGCCGACGCGCGCACTTCATCTCCGGCACCGGCGGCGATGTTTATGCCGTCGCTCCGCAGCCCCGATCCCATCGTTCCAAAGCGGGTCAGCAACTCCCCCCGGATCGGCCAGGCAAACCGCCCCCCGGCCCGACGAATCAAGTCCGCAGACGTCGGAAAACCGTCGGCCGTGACCGTGCCTGTTCCCGACGCGGCCGGTGGGGGTGCCACAGGACTGTTAGCGGGCGGGGGCGGCGGTGGAGCCGGCGGCGTCTCCCTGACCTGGGCCCCCGTTCGGGTTGGAGCCGGGCCCGTCGCATAGGGATCCGGGCCAAGGTCGCGGGCTCCGTCCGGCAGGATGACGCGTGACCCGACGCCGATGGCACCGTCCTCGCCGATACCGTTGAGGGTCATCAGCGTGCGTACCGGCGTGGCGAAGCGTCGGCCGATCCCCGAAAGCGTATCCCCGGCCTGGACCACATAGGCGTCTCCGGGGCGCAGTGGCGGACTCTCCGCTTCGGCACGCGCTGGCGGGGTGGGTCGCGCGGGCTCGACCGGTTGTGAGGGCGGCGGCGGTGGCAGGGTTTCAGAGGCGATCTCGGACGCGTCTTCACGCAGCGGAGGCAGGGCTTCGGCTTCGACCCCCGCTGAAGGGGCCGGTGGAAGGACCGCCTGCCCCCCCGTCACGCCGCCGTCCGTCGTCTCGGGGGCCACGGGATAGTGAGGCGGAGGTGGCGTCGCCGGCACCCCAGCCCGTGCCGGATAGCGCGGCGTGCTGGGCACATAGTATCCGCCGCACGCCGCCAGCCACGATGCCGCCAGCACAAAGACCGCCGCTCGCAGGGTCTGTCTCATCTCGTCTCTTCCCATGGGCTCACCGGTTCACACGGATTCACGCGCGGAAGTATGGCGGCAAGGTTAATGATTTCGGTGACGGATTGTCGCTTCCCCCTGCCGCGGCTCTGGTTTACGCCGTTCACCCACACCTTTTCAGCGGAGCGCCTATGCCCAGGTTCCAGGGGACCGACGCCTATATCGCCACCGACGACCTTCGCATCGCTGTCGATGCGGCGGTCGCGCTCGAGCGGCCCTTGCTGATCAAGGGCGAGCCCGGCACAGGCAAGACCGTCCTGGCCTATGAAATCGCGGCCGCCTTCGACGCCCCTTTGATCACGTGGCACATCAAGTCGACGACCAAGGCCCACCAGGGCCTGTACGAATATGACGCCGTGACCCGCCTGCGCGACAGCCAGCTGGGCGATCCCCGCGTCGCCGACGTCGCCAACTACATCAAGAAGGGCAAGCTGTGGGAGGCGTTTGATGCCCCGGTCCGGCCCGTGCTGTTGATCGACGAGATCGACAAGGCCGACATCGAGTTTCCCAACGACCTGCTGCAGGAACTCGACCGGATGGAGTTCTTCGTCCACGAAACCGATCAGACGATCAAGGCGGCCGTCCGGCCCATCGTGGTCATCACTTCCAACAATGAAAAGGAACTTCCGGACGCCTTCCTGCGGCGGTGCTTCTTCCACTACATCCGCTTCCCTGACCCGGACACCATGGCCCGGATCGTCGAGGCCCATTACCCGGGCATCCAGAACCGGCTGGTCGGAGAGGCGCTCAAGGTCTTCTACGAGCTGCGCGAGACGCCGGGCCTGAAGAAGAAACCTTCAACGTCCGAACTTCTGGACTGGCTCAAGCTGCTGCTGGTCGAGGAGATCGACGTCGAGACCCTGCGTGAGCGCAATCCTAACAAGCTGATCCCGCCTCTGCACGGGGCCCTGCTCAAAACCGAACAGGACGTGCATCTGTTTGAACGGCTGGCCTTCCTGACGCGGCGCGACGGGGTTCGGCCCGGCCAGTAGCGGGCTTACCGCGATTTCATTGGTCTAGGATGCCGCCTGGGCGCATGGTCCGCCGCATGAACGACCCCCCTTCGCGTCTCGCCCTTGTGCTGCTGGCCTGTGGCGCCGGCCTCAACGCCTGCGGACCGGCGAACGTGCGCGTCTCCGAGCGCGAGCCCTCGACCGAGGAAGGGGCACCGCTGCGCGCGATCGACACCCTGAACTGTCCCGACCATCAGGGCGATCTGACACGAATCGAAACGGCGACCGACGGCCTGTCGTGCCTGTACTCCGGCCCCCGCGGCGCTCGGGTCACCCTCCAACTTGTCGCCCTTGAGTCCAGTGAGGACGTGCCGGGCGTTCTGGCCCCCTTCGAACAGTCCATGCGAGCGCTGATGCCGGAGACGGCGGAGAGGGCGTCGGGCGATGAGCACGGCGCCACCGTGCAGGTTCAGTCCGACGGGGAGAACGCCCAGGTCCGCCTCCCCGGCCTCACCATCGACCAGGATGGTGAACGCGCCTCGATCAATATCGGCGGCATCCAGATTCGGACCGACCGGACGTCCGAGGCCACAGACGGAGATCTCGTCCAGGTCAACGCCAACGGCGAGGCCGCCGAGGTTCGCACCCGTTCACAAGGCCCCGACATCCGGGCCACCTACGTCCTGACCGACGAGACGCCCGCTGCAGAGGGCTGGCGGACTGTCGGCTATGAGGCGCGCGGCCCCGCCGCTGGCCCCATCGTCGTCGCCTTGATCCGGTCCAAGACGCGGGACGAAGAAGCCCTCTTCGAGACTGCGCGCGAGCTGGTCGTCCTGAATGTCGGCGGCGCCCCCTAGGGTCCGGCCTCATTTGGCCCAGTAGCAGACGGTTTCGGCGATGAGCACGCCGGAGAGGTGGTTTGCGGCGAGCTTGTTGTAGCGGGTGGCGCCTCGGCGATAGTCCTTGAGTCTGGCCCAGAGGCGCTCGACGATGTTGCGCTGGCGATAGGCGATGATGTCGTAGGGGATCGGCCGTTTTCGCGACGTGGTGGTCGGGACGACGGCCTCGGCCAGGCGCTCGGCCAGCCGTTTGCGGGGGTGATCGGCGTCGTAGCCGCGATCGGCCAGCAGCTTGCGGAACGGTCCGGCGGCCTCAATCAG